>OKBC01000012.1_pt1 | contig 187284 bp, 157 predicted proteins | sample 1612361 | NCBI WGS metagenome assembly OKBC01 (sample SAMN04436792, study PRJEB24849) | human gut metagenome | biome: human gut; feature: NICU; material: stool | host: Homo sapiens | place: USA: Saint Louis, MO | collected 2011-04-27
CATTATCCTCTCAGGAATTTCAGGATCTGCCAGACGGTGCTGAGACGACGCTTACCCTTCATTTTTTGCATCCTCGATATAGTTTGTCGGAATCGAAAGCAAACAGCTGAAAACGAAAAACAGCACGCTCAGGCAGATGATGACGTAGGCTACCTTCATGATTTTTTTGCATTTACCCATGGCCTGCTCGCCATATTTCTCACGTCGATCAATGGCGAACGTGGAGATAATTGGCGTATGGCTAAAAGCGAAAACCATCACGGGAATAGATATCCAAACCTGATGAAGCGTGTGCTGATCGACAGACATCTGGCCGGTGAGTAACGTTGGCTGCCAGCTTCCAGTCAGGTAGAGCGAAAGGAATAAAAAATACGCGATGAGCGGGAACACCAGAAAGCCCATCACCCGGATGGTGGCTTGTCGACCCATCAGAAAAATTAAATTCAGCACCAGTACCACGCCCAGACTGACCAGCATACGCACGCGAAGATCTATCTCGATATGTTTTGCCAGCTGTTCGGTGAGTGAGTTGGTTATCGCCACGGCGTAGATCAGTACCACCACAAAGAAGGCAATAAAATAGAGGGTGGTGATCAGGCTGCCAATCTTCTTGCCGTAGTAGTGTGTAACCGCGCCAGTGATCCCCTCACCAGCCGACGTTTTTGAAGACAGGATAAACTGGCACAGCGCCTTGTGCGGCCAGTAGGTTAAAGGCCAGGCGACGAGAGCGGTGATAAACAGCACCACCGCACCTGCAGAACCCAGCTGTATGGGGAGGAATAGGGTTCCTGCGCCGACGGCAGTCCCATATAGTGCGAAGCTCCAGAGAGTCTCTTCTTTTGACCAAAATTTCGACATTATTTGAACGTATCAACTATAAAATAAACAAAAAGAAGCGCAATTTACCACAAATGGCAGGGGCTGGGGGAGGTGTGAACAAGCGGGCTGGTGAATGGATGAATAGCCGGAACCGAGAAAATTCCGACTATTATTTTAATTATCAGGCAGTAACGCGCTGCTGACGACGCTTCATAACACGCTCGCGTAACGTGTCATAAGCCCAGTTATAGAACATGGTATACGGCAGGAAGAACAGGAAGAAACCTATTTCCAGCGTGAATGCCTGAAGCAGGCTGACGTTCAGCACATACGCCACGATGCTCACCCCAATCACAATAAAACCACTCTCAAAACCTAAGGCGTGAAATGCTCGCACTTTCGCCGTACGTTTTACCAGGTGCGACGGCCACAGACGGTCAAACAGGGCGTTATAAATGATATTCCAGATCATCGCTGTAGTGGCGAGAAGAATGGTCAGTCCGCCCATTTCCAGCACCGAGCGCTGCATCAACCATGCGGTGGTTGGTGCGAGAACAGCGGTGGCAATGCCTTCAAAGCAGACGGCATGAAAAATACGCTCTACTAACGAGCGGCGTTGGACTGTATCGTGTTGCATAACCTAAAACCTTCTTTGATGCCCGGATAACGGAATGGTGGCAATTTTATCGTTTAATGTGATATCTAAAAGATAGTACCCATCGATAAAGTAGATAGTTCATGCGTTACTCTCCTGAAGCGTTAACGGCATTTGTAGAGACCGTTTCCTGCGGCTCATTTTCTGCTGCGGCCCGGCGGCTGCGCAAAAGCCAGTCCACCATCAGTACGGCCATTGCGCATCTGGAAGCCGACCTTGGTTTTGCGCTGTTTGACCGTTCATCGCGCCAGCCAACGCTGACCGAAGAAGGTAAGCGGGTGCTGGGTTATGTGCAGGCCATTCTGTCAGCGAGCGATCGTCTGGACGAGGCGGCGATTTCGCTGTCGGGTGAAACGGAAGCGCGTCTGACCTTCGTGTTGTCAGACACGCTGCATCCGGATGTGCTGGAAGAGTTGATGGTGCAGTTTGACCGTAAGTTTCCCCATACCGAGTTTGAATGTCTGATTGGCGAAGACGAGGACGTGATCGATCTGCTGCAAAAAGGACGTGCTCAGGTGGGGTTGATCGAAGCGCGGGAGGATTACCCGACCGACATGGGCGTTACGCGTCTGCCGATGCAAACCTGGATGGGATTGTACGTGGCGGTATCGCATCCTTTGGCGGCTCAAGAAAAACTGCAGTGGGAACAGCTGCATACCTGGCGCGAGCTGCGTCTGAATACCTATCTGGAAAGCGGGACTAACGTGGCGCGCGGTCCCGTCTGGTCGGCTCCTAACTACCTGTTATTGCTAAGTATGGCTGTTCAGGGATTCGGCTGGTGCGCGCTCCCGTGTGCGCTGGTGGAGGAGTTTGCGGCAGAAAAACCATTGGTTCAATTAAAGCTGCCCGGCTGGCCAAAGGCTATCTCTATCGATCTGTTGTGGAATAAGAAATCACCGCCTGGCGTGGCGGGAAGTTGGCTGCGCGACCATTTACAGCAGAGTGGCGTTCAGATGACCAATAAATGATACGAATTTCCTTTGTGATAAAAATCACCGTTTTTAAACAACCTTGATAACTCTTTTTAACAATCATCTACTATTGCGGTGTTATTTTGCGCTGAGGTGGTGATGAAAGAGGTTGTGATAGTCGGGGCGTTAAGGACACCGATTGGCTGCTTCCAGGGGACGCTGGCGCGCCATTCTGCCGTTGAATTAGGCAGCATGGTGGTCAGGGCTTTACTGGAACGCACAGGCGTGGACGTTCATGCTGTGGATGAAGTGATCCTCGGTCAGGTGCTTACCGCAGGTGCCGGGCAGAATCCGGCGCGTCAGTCTGCCATCAATGGTGGGCTACCCAATACCGTTTCCGCCATCACCATTAACGATGTCTGCGGTTCGGGCCTGAAAGCGCTGCATCTGGCGACCCAGGCTATCCAGTGCGGCGAAGCCGACATTGTGATTGCGGGCGGGCAAGAGAATATGAGCCGTGCCCCGCATGTCCTTACCGATAGCCGCACCGGCGCACAGCTGGGGAACAGCCAACTGGTCGACAGCCTGGTACATGACGGTCTGTGGGATGCCTTCAACGATTATCACATGGGCGTTACCGCGGAAAACCTGGCGCGAGAATACGGCATTAGCCGCGAATTACAGGATGCCTACGCGCTGCACTCGCAGCACAAAGCGCGGATGGCAATTGATGCTGGACGCTTTAAAGATGAAATCGTGCCGGTGGTAACACAGCGTAATGGGCAATCATTGGTGGTGGATACCGACGAGCAGCCCCGTACCGATGCCAGCGCCGAAGGGCTGGCGCGTCTGGATCCTACTTTTGACAGGCTCGGTTCGGTAACGGCAGGTAACGCGTCATCCATCAATGACGGCGCCGCTGCGGTGATGATGATGAGCGAGGCCAAGGCGCAAGAGTTGAACTTACCTGTACTGGCCCGTATTCGCGCCTTTGCCAGCGTCGGGGTCGACCCTGCGCTCATGGGGATTGCGCCAGTGTATGCGACGCGCCGCTGCCTTGAGCGTGTGGGCTGGCAACTGGCAGATGTTGATCTTATCGAAGCTAATGAGGCCTTCGCCGCGCAGGCATTATCCGTTGGGAAAATGCTGGAGTGGGATGAACGGCGGGTGAATGTTAACGGCGGAGCCATTGCGCTCGGTCATCCGATTGGCGCATCTGGCTGCCGAATTCTGGTTTCGCTAGTGCATGAAATGGTGAAGCGTCGGGCGCATAAGGGCCTGGCAACGCTGTGTATCGGTGGTGGTCAGGGGGTGGCGCTCGCTATCGAACGAGATTAACGATCTTACATTTACCGTCTTAAACGCCTTTCTAAGAGTTTCCCTGCACCTGTAAAAAAGCCCTCCAGCAGGAGGGCAAGGCCAGTTACAGAAACATACACTCTAAACAAAGTTAACTTATCAAAACATTGTTTCATTTCATGTGATTAACTGCGCACTTTGTTAGAAAAGGTGTCTTTTCGACTGATCATCTCGGCTGAATTTTCCATTTTTTATCCCCGCCCCTAATGAATAAATAAATTTATCGTATTGTTATTCAATCATTTTATTAAGGTCCATTTCGCTATTCATACGCGCTAGCGTGATCGCACTTACACTTTTGATAATAAGATGCGAAAAAAGTGAAACATCGTTTTATTTATAATTGAAAACACATTCAGGGAGGAATATCATGAGTGCATAAGATAAAACGGAACAGCGTTTTGCTATTCGTTTAAGCATTCACGGTCAATTTATCACTGGAGGTAAATGTGGACGTAAGACAAAGCATCCATAGTGCGCATGCGAAAACCCTGGACACTCAGGGGCTGCGTAATGAGTTTTTGGTCGAAGAAGTGTTTGTCGCAGATGAATACACCATGGTCTACAGCCACATCGACCGCATCATTGTTGGCGGCATTATGCCAGTGGCCAAAACCGTCTCTGTGGGTGGCGAAGTCGGCAAGCAGCTGGGCGTAACCTATTTCCTCGAACGTCGTGAGCTGGGTGTGATCAATATCGGCGGCCCGGGCACGATTACCGTTGACGGCCAGTGCTATGAAATTGGCCATCGCGACGCGCTGTACGTCGGAAAAGGGGCAAAAGAGGTGGTATTCGCCAGTATTGATACGACAAAACCGGCGAAGTTCTACTACAACTGCGCGCCGGCCCACACGACTTACCCAACTAAGAAAGTCACGCCTGCAGACGTTGCGCCAGTGACGCTGGGCGATAACCTCACCAGTAACCGTCGTACCATCAACAAATACTTTGTGCCGGATGTTCTGGAAACCTGCCAGTTGAGCATGGGTCTGACTGAACTGGCACCGGGTAACCTGTGGAACACCATGCCGTGTCATACCCATGAACGTCGTATGGAAGTCTATTTCTACTTCAATATGGAAGAAGATACCTGCGTATTCCACATGATGGGGCAGCCTCAGGAAACGCGTCATATTGTGATGCACAACGAGCAGGCGGTGATTTCTCCAAGCTGGTCTATTCACTCCGGTGTCGGCACAAAAGCGTATACGTTCATTTGGGGCATGGTCGGCGAAAACCAGGTCTTTGATGATATGGACCATGTTGCAGTAAAAGATCTGCGCTAGTTGCGGGCGACAGCCGTGCCTGCTGCGGCGGGCATTATAAAAAATTAAGGATTTACAATGATTTTGAATGCATTCTCTCTTGAAGGTAAAGTCGCCGTTGTGACCGGTTGTGATACCGGTTTGGGTCAGGGTATGGCGCTGGGCCTGGCTGAAGCGGGCTGCGATATCGTCGGTATCAACATTGTTGAACCGACAGAAACCATCGAACGTGTGACCGCACTGGGCCGCCGTTTTTTAAGCCTGACCGCCGATCTGCGTCAAATCGACGGTATTCCGGCGCTGCTGGAGCGCGCAGTGGCAGAATTCGGCCATATCGATATTCTGGTCAACAACGCGGGTCTTATCCGTCGTGACGATGCGATCGACTTCAGCGAAAAAGACTGGGATGACGTGATGAACCTGAACATTAAGAGCGTGTTCTTTATGTCTCAGGCCGCGGCGAAGCACTTTATCGCCCAGGGTAACGGCGGTAAAATTATCAACATCGCCTCTATGCTTTCCTTCCAGGGCGGGATCCGCGTGCCGTCTTACACCGCGTCTAAAAGCGGCGTAATGGGTGTTACCCGTCTGATGGCGAACGAGTGGGCAAAACATAACATCAACGTCAACGCGATTGCACCGGGTTACATGGCGACGAATAACACTCAACAGCTGCGTGCTGATGAGCAGCGTAGCGCAGAAATCCTCGATCGTATTCCGGCGGGGCGTTGGGGTCTGCCGAGCGACCTGATGGGGCCTGTCGTGTTCCTAGCGTCCAGCGCATCTGACTATATCAACGGCTATACCGTTGCGGTAGACGGCGGCTGGCTGGCGCGTTAATTGCTTTCCATAGCCAACAAACCCTGCTAAATGGCAGGGTTTTTTTTACTTTTGAATCATTAAAATCCATATTGTGGTTATAAATTATTCCATATTAAATTTCATGCGTATCAATTTATTGTTTTTAATATTCTTTAATATCAATAAATTAAATTTAATTGAGTGATTGTCGGTAAATTTTAAAATTGGAATATCCATCACATAACGATGTGGTGTAGCTATTTAATCCATGTTTTTGCCGTTTCCCGCCTGACGCTTCCTGCAAGGGATCCCTTACTTTCAATGGCATGGTTACTCTGTATCTGGCAGGAAAAAATGGTCTCAATAAATAATGATGCTGCTTTAGCGCCGCGCCCAGTGCGCGATACGCGACGTATGAATATGTTTGTTTCTATCTCTGCGGCTGTCGCTGGGTTGTTATTCGGCCTGGATATTGGCGTGATTGCCGGGGCGTTGCCTTTCATCACCGATCACTTTGTGTTGACCAGCCGCCTGCAGGAGTGGGTGGTCAGCAGCATGATGCTGGGCGCGGCAATTGGTGCGCTGTTTAACGGTTGGCTGTCATTCCGCCTGGGACGTAAATACAGTCTGATGGCGGGGGCGATCCTTTTCGTCGTCGGATCTCTGGGCTCGGCGTTTGCCTCCAGCGTAGAAATGCTCATTTTTGCCCGCGTGGTACTGGGCGTTGCGGTGGGGATCGCCTCTTACACCGCACCGCTCTATCTCTCTGAAATGGCAAGCGAAAACGTGCGTGGCAAGATGATCAGTATGTATCAGCTGATGGTGACGTTGGGCATCGTTCTGGCCTTTTTGTCTGATACCGCGTTCAGCTACAGCGGTAACTGGCGCGCTATGCTGGGCGTGCTGGCGCTTCCGGCTGTATTGCTGATTATTCTGGTTGTGTTCCTGCCCAACAGCCCGCGCTGGCTGGCGGAAAAAGGTCGCCACATTGAAGCTGAAGAAGTATTGCGAATGCTGCGCGATACGTCAGAAAAGGCCCGCGATGAGCTGAACGAAATCCGTGAAAGCTTGAAGCTGAAGCAGGGTGGCTGGGCGCTGTTTAAAATTAACCGTAACGTGCGCCGCGCAGTTTTTCTTGGGATGTTACTGCAGGCGATGCAGCAGTTCACCGGGATGAACATCATCATGTATTACGCGCCGCGCATTTTCAAAATGGCGGGTTTTACCACCACAGAGCAGCAGATGATTGCCACGCTGGTGGTTGGCTTAACGTTTATGTTCGCTACCTTTATTGCCGTCTTCACGGTCGACAAAGCAGGACGTAAACCGGCGCTGAAAATTGGGTTCAGCGTAATGGCCATCGGGACGCTGGTGCTCGGATATTGCCTGATGCAGTTTGATAACGGCACGGCTTCCAGTGGACTATCCTGGCTGTCAGTTGGCATGACGATGATGTGTATTGCAGGCTATGCGATGAGCGCCGCGCCGGTGGTGTGGATCCTGTGTTCGGAAATTCAACCGCTGAAATGCCGTGATTTTGGTATTACCTGCTCCACCACCACCAACTGGGTGTCGAACATGATCATTGGCGCAACGTTCCTGACGCTGCTCGATAGCATTGGCGCGGCTGGTACGTTCTGGCTATATACTGCGCTGAACGTCGTGTTTATCGGTATTACGTTCTGGCTGATTCCAGAAACCAAAAACGTCACGCTTGAGCATATCGAACGTAAGCTGATGGCAGGTGAGAAGTTAAGAGATATTGGGGTGTAAATGTTGAGACGGAGTGTCGGATGACGTCTCATGTAAGCCGGGTAAGCGATACCCGGCTTTTTTATTTAGCGCTTTACCCGTGTAGAAAATCTTCGCGTATGGGCGTAAAGGTATCCAGCAGCGTTCCCGGTTTTAAACAGACGCAGCCATGCATAATGTTGGGTTGTTTATACAGGGTATCGCCCGCCCTAACGACATGCTTTTCTTCGCCGATGGTAAATTCAAACTCACCGGACAACACGTAAGTCAGCTGCTCGTGCGGATGATTGTGCATCGGACCTATCGCGCCTTGCTCAAAGTTCACCTCAACTGCCATCATGTTACCGCCATGAGCAAGAATGCGCCGGGTAACGCCATTGCCCAGATCGTCAAGCGTGGTCTCTTTATGAAAAATAAACATCCGGCCTTCCCGTAATTAATTAAAACAACGTTTCATTAAATCTATATCAGAAAATTAAAAAAAGAAATGCACGCCAACAGATGTGGAAAGTTGATCACATCTTTGGTTCACTGGAGAGACAACAACGAGTCAGGGGAAATGATGAAAACGATCGGTCTGTTAGGCGGTATGAGCTGGGAATCTACCATTCCTTATTATCGACTCATTAATGAAGGGGTAAAACAGCGCCTGGGCGGCCTGCATTCAGCGCAGATCCTGCTGCACAGCGTGGATTTTCATGAGATTGAGTTGTGCCAGAGTCGCGGTGAGTGGGATAAAGCAGGCGATATTCTGGCGCAGGCGGCGCTGGGGTTACAGCAGGCGGGTGCGGAAGGGATTGTGCTGTGTACCAACACCATGCACAAGGTTGCTGAGGCGATTGAAGCCGCCTGTGATGTGCCATTCCTGCATATTGCCGACGCGACGGGGCGGGCGATACAAAAGCAGCAGATGCGCAATGTGGCGCTACTGGGCACGCGTTACACCATGGAGCAGGATTTTTATCGCGGGCGTTTACAGACTGAATTTGGCATTAGCACGCTGATTCCTGAAGCTGATGACCGTCAGAAAATAAACCAGATTATTTTCGATGAGCTGTGTCTCGGTGAGTTCAGCGAGGCTTCCCGCGATTATTACCTGGGCGTCATCGACCAACTGGCGAAACAGGGGGCGCAAGGGGTGATATTTGGCTGTACTGAGATTGGTCTGCTGGTTCCCGCCGAGCTAAGCCCACTACCGGTTTTCGACACCGCGGCAATCCATGCGCAAGATGCGGTGGCATTTATGCTTTCGGTTGTGGATGCAAAATAGCCTCCAGCGGGTCAATAAGACTTGGTAGATGGTCCTGCAGATGCGCCGTAAAAGCATCAACCAGCGCCGAGGCGGGGCGATGAAGTGGGTGAATCAGGCTGACCGTAAAGGGTACCGAAATACTGAAGCGGCGGATGACGACCCCGCTACTGGCGTAATCCAGCGCGGTCAGTGGGTTTACCACCGAGATCCCCACGCCTGCCCGCACCATTGCACAAATTGAAGCGGCGCTATGGGTTTCAATCACCATACGGCGCTTCACCTGGTGCTCATTAAACAGGGTATCCAGTAGCTGACGGTAACTGTCGGTCCGTGACAGGCTGATGTAGTTTTCCCCCTGAAAATCCTGCGGCGTTAACACCGCTTTCTTAGTCAGCGGATGCCCCTGGGGCAGCACGCACACTTCATCCAGCGCCAGCAATTCGGTGCGTTTTGTTCCGGCAGGCGTATGCAGCGTTTCCGTTAACCCCAGATCGTGGCGCTGAGCCGACAGCCACTCTTCCAGCAGCGGTGACTCCTGCGGCACTATCTGAATATTGACCTGCGGATAGCGTGCGAGGAATGGCTGCAGCAGTGGAGGTAAAAAGGACTGTGAGAATACCGGCAGGCAAACAATCGACAATTCGCCCTGGCGAAACTCGCGCAGGCTTTCGGCGGCGCTCACAATTCTGTCCAGGCCATACCACGAACGTTGCACCTCTTCAAACAGACGTAACCCTTGCACGGTTGGGTGCAGCCGGCCACGCGTGCGTTCAAACAGCGTTAATCCCAGTACTTTCTCGAATCGGGCCAGTTCCCGACTGACGGTGGGCTGCGAGGTATGTAGCATGCGCGCGGCTTCCGTCAGATTGCCTGCCGTCATGATGGCGTGAAAAATTTCGATGTGTCGCAGGTTAACGGCGGGCATGGGCAATCCTCGAATGAGCCAATCCATATCATTTTTGCATAGACTCACGATAAAACGATATTTTTTATTCTTTTCGGGCTGTGGCGTAATCATAAAAAAGCCAATACCGGAGCACACCATGCCACGCCCACTCAACAACACAGACACTGACCTGACCGCCGACAACCTGCTGCGCCTGCCTGCCGAATTCGGCTGCCCAGTGTGGGTCTATGATGCGCAGATTATCCGCGCGCAGATTGCCAAACTGAGCCAGTTTGACGTGGTGCGTTTTGCCCAGAAGGCATGCTCGAATATTCATATTCTGCGCCTGATGCGCGAGCAGGGCGTGAAGGTGGATTCCGTCTCGCTGGGCGAAATTGAACGTGCGCTGGCTGCGGGCTTTGAGCCAGGAAAAGATGAGATAGTCTTTACCGCCGATATGATCGATGACGCGACGCTCGCCCGGGTGCATGAATTGCGCATTCCGGTAAATGCCGGTTCAGTGGATATGCTGGAACAACTGGGTCAGGTCTCGCCGGGCCATCGCGTGTGGCTACGCGTAAACCCTGGCTTTGGGCATGGACACAGTCAGAAAACCAATACCGGCGGCGAAAACAGCAAGCACGGGATCTGGTATAGCGATCTTCCCGCGGCGCTGGAGGTGATTCAGCGCTACAAGCTGAAGCTGGTGGGGATTCATATGCATATTGGCTCCGGTGTGGACTACGCGCATCTGGAGCAGGTGTGCGGTGCGATGGTGCGTCAGGTGATTGAATTTGATCAGGATCTGGAGGCGATCTCTGCGGGCGGCGGTTTATCAATCCCGTATCGCGAAGGTGAAGAGGCGATCGATACCAATCACTACTTTGGATTGTGGAACGCTGCACGTGAGCAGATTGCTAAATACCTGGGGCACCCGGTCGCGCTTGAGATTGAGCCGGGTCGTTTTCTGGTCGCGGAAGCCGGCGTGCTGGTAGCACAGGTACGCAGCGTAAAAGAGATGGGTAGCCGTCACTTTGTGCTGATCGATGCGGGCTTCAACGATCTGATGCGCCCGGCGATGTACGGCAGCTATCACCATATCTCCGCGCTGGCTGGGGATGGTCGCTCTCTGGAACACGCCCCGCAACGGGAAACCGTGGTGGCCGGGCCGCTGTGCGAATCTGGCGACGTGTTTACCCAGCAGGAGGGCGGAAATGTGGAAACCCGTCTGTTGCCTGCGGTGGTGCCGGGTGATTATCTGGTCTTGCACGATACCGGGGCGTACGGCGCGTCTATGTCGTCAAACTACAATAGCCGTCCTCTGCTGCCGGAGGTTTTGTTCGATAACGGCGTGGCGCGGCTGATTCGCCGTCGCCAGACCATTGATGAGCTGTTAGCGCTGGAATTAATCTGATTACAGCGTGGTGAAATGCCGGATGGCGCTACGTTTATCCGGCCTACGAAATTAACTGTGGGCGCTGTTGGCCGGATAAGGCACTTGTGCCGCCATCCGGCATTTAATTACTTAAAATACGGCCCGAGCGTTACTGAGTCACGTAGTACCAGTTTGCCGGTAAACGGTGGGATTGGCTCGACGCTCTCGCCGTTGGCCAGCCGGATAGCCTGGTCGATTGCCGTGGTTATCATGGTATCAATCGGCAGATAAACGGTAGACAGCCCCGGCTCCAGCCATTTGGCGCTGGGTGCATCATCAAAACCAAACAGTGAGACGTCCGTTGGGATCCTCAGCCCGGCCTGATGTAACGCTTTTGATGCGCCCAATGCCATGTCATCGTTACAGGCGAACAGTGCGCTGAATTTCACCCCTTCCTCCAGCAGTTCACGACAGGCTTCATAGCCTCGTGTCATCGTGGAGTCGCCGTATTTGACCTTGTCGGGATCCCAGGGAATACCGTTTTTTTCCAGCGCTTTACGATACCCCATCAGGCGGGATTTACCGGTCGGGGTATGGCCTGGCACAGTGATACAAGCAATATCGCTATGGCCCTGGGAGATAAGATAATTGACCGCCTGATAGGCCGCGTCTTCCTGTTCAAAGAAAATCGCGCGATCGCGGGCCTGGCTTACATCACGGTTGATGACCAGCAAGGGCATAGCGATGCTGTTCATCAGCGACATTATCTCTTTTTCACTCATATAGCGGGTATAGAGAATAATGGCGTCGCACTGCCTGTCCGCCAGCATTTGCACGGCTTCCTGCTCACGCTCTGGTGTGTCGTGTCCGTCGGTGACGATCAACTGCTTGCCGTGAGATTCCGTCTGGCGTGAAGCCTGTTGCAGCAGCCGGCCAAAGTAGAATCCATCAAATGTAGAAACCACCAGACCAATGCTGTTGCTGGTGCGGTTTGCCAAAGATCGTGCTAAAAAATTAGGCCGATAATCAAGTGCCTGCATGGCCTTAAACACTTTCTGGCGCGTGCTCTCTTTTACCTGACCCGTGCCATTCAGTACGCGCGAAACGGTCGCTTTTGAGACGCCTGCGCGTCGTGAAACGTCCAACATCGTAGTCATAACGCTATCCTGGTTAATCGTTTGACGATGAATTCCCCGGCTCTGTCAGCGTCGAAACGGAATGGCGACGCACCAGAGTTGGGTTAAAAACGTGGGTAATTTCAGGCACGGGGCGCTTCTCCGCCAGCGCGAGCGCCAGTTCGGCAGCCTGGGTTGCCATCGTCACGATCGGATAGCGTACCGTGGTCAGACGCGGGCGCACGTAGCGGGAAACCAGCACATCATCAAAACCAATCAGCGAGATTTCTCCCGGTACATCAATGCCGTTATCATTTAATACGCCCATGGCACCAGCCGCCATTGAGTCGTTGTAGCAGGCTACCGCAGTGAAGTTTTTGCCACGACCAAGTAACTCGGTCATCGCCTGTTCACCGCCGCTTTCATCCGGTTCACCAAACGTTACCAGGCGATCGCTGACCGGTATATTGCTCTCTGCCAGCGCGTCGTAATAGCCTTGCAGACGATCTTCCGCATCTGAGATTGTGTGATTGGAGCACAGATAGCCAATGCGCGTATGGCCCTGTTGAATGAGGTGGCGGGTCGCCAGCCATGCGCCGAAACGGTCATCAAGGGCAACGCAGCGTTGTTCGAATCCTGGCAGAATTCGGTTAATTAATACCATGCCGGGGATTTGCTTCATTAGTGATGCCAGCTCAGCATCCGGGATGATTTTTGCGTGGACAACAAGGGCTGCGCAGCGGTGGCGAATGAGCTGTTCAATCGCCTGTCGTTCCTTCTGTTCGTTATGGTAGCCGTTGCCAATCAGTAAAAAATTACCGGTGTTATAGGCCACCTGCTCGACAGCTTTAACCATTGCCCCAAAGAATGGATCGGACACATCACCAACGACCAGACCGATGGTCTCTGTGGATTGTTGTGCCAGCGCACGCGCATTGGCGTTGGGGTGGTAGCTGAGAGATTCCATTGCACTCGTTACAGCCAGGCGCGATGCTTCGCTGGCTTTAGGGGAATCATTAATCACTCGAGAAACGGTGGCGACTGATACACCTGCTAGTCGGGCTACATCCTTTATGGTCGCCATGATAGTACCTGTTGTGGGTAAACGCTTACATTCCGTCAGTGTTACGGAAAATGGCTGGCTGTTCAAGCAGATTGCCCGTCAGAACGTCGCAAATGTGAGCGCACACGAGCGAAGTAAGACAGAAAATAGAAAATGATAATTTTTGCTTACACTTTGCGATGTGCTGTTGCGATTGTTCGCTGGTGAGGGAACTGAGCAGATTGCTAGAGTTGAGATCCCAGAGGTATTGATAGGTGAAATCAACTTTCGGGTTGATCACTAGAATTACACCAGCCTGCGCAGATGCGCAGGTTTTTTTTTACCTTCAGCCTATCTGTAACAGTAACCGATAATTTACACAACTCGTTGCATTTGGGTTCATTCCTTTGCGTTTTCGCACTGGCGTATCTGGCTGCTGACGACCACAATCAAGATCCCAGAGGTATTGATTGGTGAGATTATTCGGTACGCACTTCGTACCTGTCTCTTGCACCAACCTGCGCGGATGCGCAGGTTTTTTTTCGAATTGTATTTAACAGTTACCTGTCGCGCCTATTCCCCAACTCGTATACTCTCCCACCATTGATGTTTATATAATTAATGGCACAGGGAGTTGAGATGCTATTTGGCTTTTTTCGTAATCTGTTTCGCGTGCTTTTCCGCGTTCGCGTCACGGGCGATGTCAGCGCGCTACAGGGAGAACGCGTTCTAATCACTCCCAACCATGTTTCATTTATAGACGGCATCCTGTTGGCGCTCTTTTTACCGATTCGTCCCGTCTTCGCTGTTTACACCTCGATCAGCCAGCAATGGTATATGCGCTGGCTAACCCCGCTGATTGATTTCGTACCGTTAGATCCAACCAAACCGATGTCGATTAAACATCTGGTTCGTCTGGTCGAACAGGGCCGCCCGGTGGTTATCTTCCCGGAAGGGCGTATTTCGACCACCGGTTCATTGATGAAAATCTATGACGGCGCCGGGTTTGTCGCGGCAAAGTCAGGGGCCACGGTGGTTCCTGTGCGCATCGAAGGCGCGGAGCTTTCCCGCTTTAGTCGCCTGAAAGGTTTGGTTAAACAGCGATTCTTCCCGCGCATCCGCTTACACATCCTACCGCCGACACAACTGCCGATGCCGGAAGCACCGCGAGCTCGCGATCGCCGTAAAATCGCCGGAGAGATGCTGCATCAAATTATGATGGAAGCACGCATGGCGGTTCGTCCGCGCGAGACGCTCTATGAGTCGCTGCTGGCGGCGAAATACCGTTTTGGCGCAGGTAAAAACTGCATTGAAGATATTAATTTCACTCCGGACAGCTACCGCAAACTGCTGACGAAAACGCTGTTTGTCGCGCGTATTCTGGAAAAATACAGCACCGAGGGTGAAAGAATCGGCCTGATGCTGCCAAATGCGGGAATCAGCGCGGCGGTCATTTTTGGCGCCATTGCGCGTCGACGCATTCCAGCCATGATGAACTACACCGCGGGTGTGAAAGGATTAACCAGCGCCATTACTGCGTCTGAAATAAAAACGATCTTCACATCCCGACAGTTTCTTGATAAAGGCAAACTCTGGCATTTACCGGAACAGCTCACCCAGGTGCGTTGGGTGTATCTGGAAGACTTGAAAGCTGATGTGACCTTTAGCGATAAGCTGTGGATTTTCTCACATCTGCTGGCACCGCATCTGGCGCAGGTGAAGCAGCAGCCGGAAGACGCTGCGGTGATCCTCTTTACCTCCGGTTCAGAAGGCCATCCGAAAGGCGTGGTTCACAGTCATAAAAGCATTCTGGCGAACGTTGAGCAGATTAAAACGATTGCCGATTTCACCGCCGATGATCGCTTTATGTCGGCGCTGCCACTGTTCCACTCCTTTGGGCTAACGGTGGGATTATTCACGCCGCTACTGACTGGCGCAGAAGTGTTTCTTTATCCCAGCCCGCTGCATTACCGCATTGTGCCAGAGCTGGTATACGACCGGAACTGCACCGTGTTGTTTGGTACGTCAACGTTCCTCGGCAACTACGCGCGTTTCGCGCATCCATACGATTTCCATCGCCTGCGCTATGTGGTTGCGGGAGCGGAAAAACTGCAGGACAGCACAAAGCAACTGTGGCAGGAGAAGTTTGGTCTGCGCGTCCTTGAGGGTTATGGGGTGACGGAATGTGCGCCGGTGGTGTCGATTAACGTACCGATGGCGGCAAAATCGGGAACGGTAGGGCGCATCTTGCCTGGTATGGATGCTCGACTGTTGGCCGTTCCGGGAATTGAGGATGGTGGGCGTTTACAGCTGAAAGGCCCTAATATTATGAGCGGCTATTTGCGCGTCGAAAAACCTGGGGTGCTGGAAGTGCCGACGGCAGAGAATGCGCAAGGTGAGATTGAGCGCGGCTGGTATGACACCGGTGACATTGTGCGCTTTGATGAAAACGGCTTTGTACAGATTCAGGGGCGCGCTAAGCGTTTTGCTAAAATTGCCGGAGAGATGGTGTCGCTGGAAATGGTTGAGCAACTGGCGTTGGCGGTGTCAGCAGACAAAATGCATGCCACTGCGATCAAGAGTGATGCCAGCAAAGGTGAGGCGCTGGTGCTGTTTACCACCGATAGCGAACTCACGCGTGAAAAACTACAGCAGTATGCGCGGGCGCACGGCGTACCTGAACTCGCCGTACCGCGTGATATACGCCACCTGAAGCAACTCCCATTACTCGGCAGCGGTAAGCCGGATTTTGTTACGCTGAAAAGCTGGGTCGATGAGCCGGAAAAACAACATGAGTGAGTCAGTGCACACTAACACGTCAATCTGGTCCAAAGGGATGATGTCCGTTATCGCCGCGCAGTTTCTGTCGGCGTTTGGCGATAACGCGTTGCTGTTTGCTACGCTGGCGTTGCTGAAGGAGCAATTTTATCCGGACTGGAGCCAGCCTATCCTGCAAATGGTGTTTGTGGGTGCTTACATTCTGTTTGCGCCGTTTGTTGGACAGGTGGCGGATAGCTTTGCCAAAGGCAGAGTGATGATGTTCGCGAACTCCCTGAAACTGCTGGGTGCGGCAAGTATTTGCTTCGGCATTAATCCGTTTCTCGGGTATACGCTAGTGGGGATTGGCGCGGCGGCGTATTCACCGGCCAAGTATGGCATTCTTGGTGAACTGACTACCGGCGACAAACTGGTGAAGGCCAACGGCCTGATGGAAGCTTCCACCATTGCTGCGATTTTGCTCGGTTCTGTCGCCGGCGGCGTTCTGGCCGACTGGCACGTGATTGCCGCGCTTTCTGCCTGTGCGCTGGCCTATGCTGGCGCAGTGGTCGCTAACCTGTATATCCCGAAACTGGCCGCGGCTCGCCCTGGCCAGTCCTGGCATCTGGGGAAAATGACGCGCAGTTTCTTCTGTGCCGCCTCTTCGCTGTGGCGCAACGGTGAAACACGCTTCTCGTTGGTGGGAACCAGCCTTTTTTGGGGGGCGGGCGTTACGCTGCGTTTTCTGCTGGTACTGTGGGTTCCGGTGGCGCTCGGCATCACCGATAACGCCACGCCGACCTATCTCAATGCCATGGTCGCGATCGGGATTGTCGTCGGCGCGGGGGCGGCTGCGAAGCTGGTGACGCTGGAAACCGTGTCGCGCTGTATGCCTGCGGGGATCCTGATTGGCGTCGTGGTGCTGATTTTTTCTCTTCAACATTCGCTGCTTCCGGCCTACGCATTGCTGATGCTTATCGGCGTGTGTGGTGGGTTCTTTGTGGTGCCGCTGAATGCGTTGCTGCAGGAACGGGGTAAGAAAAGCGTCGGCGCAGGTAATGCGATTGCGGTGCAAAACCTGGGTGAAAACAGCGCGATGCTGTTGATGTTGGGTATTTACTCACTGGCGGTGCTGGTGGGGATTCCGGCGGTAGCGATTGGTATTGGGTTCGGTGCGCTGTTTGCGCTGGCGATTGCGGCGCTGTGGATTTGGCAGCGCCGCCATTAGTCTGTTATATGCTGTTGCAACCAGGCCTACAGGGAACGCTGTCTGTAGGCCTGATAAGCGCAGCGCCATCAGGCGCTAACTGTTAAGGTGCAGGATAGGTATACACCTGATGCACCGCTTCAATCTCTGCCAGCACTTCCTCGCTCAACTCCAGATGCAGACTTTCAACGTTGGTTTTTAGCTGCTCCATGGTCGTGGCGCCCAGCAAAGTGCTGGCGACAAACGGCTGACGACGCACGAATGCCAGCGCCATTTGCGCAGGATCCAGATTATGGCGTTTCGCGATATCCACATAGGCCGCAACGGCTTTCTGCGTCTGCTCGCCGCTGTAGCGCGTGAAACGGCTAAACAGCGTATTGCGTGCACCGGCAGGTTTCGCGCCGTTCAGGTATTTCCCGGTTAATGTACCGAAGCCCAGGCAAGAGTAGGCCAGCAGCTCAACGCCTTCATACTGGCTCACTTCTGCCAGTCCAACCTCAAAGCTGCGGTTCAGCAGGCTGTAGGGGTTCTGGATGGTGGCGATGCGTGGCAGATCGTGTTTGTCCGCCAGGTGCAGATAGCGCATCACGCCAAATGCGGTTTCATTAGAAACGCCGATGTAGCGAATTTTCCCGGCGCGCTGAAACTCTGCCAATGCGTCCAGCGTGTCCAATAGGGAAACGACCGGCGCGGAGTCTGTCCAGCTGTAGCCTAACTTACCAAAGCAGTTGGTCGGGCGCTGCGGCCAGTGAACCTGATACAGATCCAGGTAATCGGTTTGCAGTCTTTTCAGGCTGTCGTGCAGCGCTTCACGGATATTTTTACGATCCAGCGCCTGATTCGGGCGGATGCCGCTGTCGTTGTTGCGTGATGGTCCGCTGACCTTAGAAGCGACGATCAGCTTTTCGCGGCTGCCGTGTTTGGCGAGCCAGTTACCTACGTAGGTTTCGGTGAGACCCTGGGTTTCAGGACGCGGCGGTACCGGATACATCTCGGCAACGTCGATCAAATTAATGCCCTGTGCTACGGCATAATCGAGCTGTGCATGTGCGTCGGCTTCGCTGTTTTGTTCACCAAACGTCATTGTGCCCAGCCCCAGTGTACTGACTTCCAGCGAGCTGTGGGGTATACGGTGATATTGCATAGCCGTTTCCTTTTTATAATCACGACATAAGGATTATAAAAATGGCTGAGGGAAGCGAAAAAGGGAAGTAAAATTGTTAAGGCCAGCGCGCTGCTGACCTCAACCATCAGCGTTCAATGATTTGGGACACATCATCGCGGTTAATCTGCATCGCATTGCCCTGCTGGTCGTGATAGCTAACCAGACCGGTATCATCGTCAATTTCTGGTTTTCCATCGGTCAGGATCATTCGACCATCTTTTGTCGCCATTACATAATCGCTGCTGCATCCGGAAACGGCAAAAGCCAGTCCTACGGCGGAAATCAAAACTGCCCATTTTTTCATCTGCTTATCCTCACATGGCCTGCGTCTGACAATAGTTTAGTAATAACGCGAAGTTGTGCAGGGTGAAAGCAGTAAAATCTTAAACTGTGAGAAGGGGTAGGTGTGGTGGGCATTCGCTCCCCTTGCAGGGAGCGATGGATTTCATCAGAGCGGATTTTTTTTATTACGCCACAGGTTCAGGGTCTCTACCGCGATAGAGAAGAACATGGCGAAATAGATATATCCTTTCGGAACGTGGACGTCGAAACTTTCCAGAATCAGCGTAAAACCGACCAGAATCAGGAACGAGAGCGCCAGCATTTTTACTGAAGGGTGGCGATCGACAAACTCACCAATTGGGCGAGCAGCAAACATCATCACGCCTACGGCAATCACTACTGCCGCCATCATGATAAACAGATGATCGGACAAACCAACCGCAGTAATCACGGAATCCAGACTGAAGATAATGTCTAACAACATGATCTGCACAATCGCGCCCAGGAAAGAAGATACGCGGGTTTTTAACCCCTCTTCCTCACCTTCAATGGATTCGTGGATCTCCTTGCTGGCTTTCCAGATCAGGAACAATCCCCCCAGCAGAAGGATCAGGTCGCGTGCTGATATCGCCTCGCCAAACAACTCGAATAGCGGGTTTGTCAGGCGCGTTACCCAGGCGATAGAAGCCAGCAGTGCCAGACGCATGATCATCGCCGCCGCCAGCCCAATACGTCGGGCATGATTGCGTTGCGCTGTCGGGAGTTTGGCTACAACCAGAGAAAGGAAAATAATATTGTCGATCCCAAGAACGATCTCCAGCAGCGTCAGCGTACCGAGCGCAAGCCAGGCGTTAGGATCGGTTATCCATGCAAATAACATCGAACAAAGTCCTGCCAAAAAAAAGAAGCGGTAATTATAGGCCCGTAACGCGGCGGGTGAAAGGCCGGGCGGTGCCTATTGCGCCTGGAACAAGAAATGTCGCTCAAGCAATGCGCGGGTGAAGTTCTTTTTCAGGTAAAAGCCGCGTGGCAGGGTCAGGATGGGCTCGCCGTTGGCGCCAATGGCCTCGGTAAGCGCGCGGGCGTTGGCGGCTTTAGGACGCAGTTGCAGTACTTCCCCATGGCGAGCGGTGATGCGTTCGACATGACCTAACACAATCATGTCCATTAATTCTTCCCAGTCCAGACGCAATTGCTGGTCCTCTTCTTCATTCGGGCTCCACAGCAGGGGAGAGCCGACGCGGCGCTCAGCCAGCGGGATGCTGCGTTCGCCTTCTACCGGGATCCACAGAACGCGTTTGAGTTTGTGCCGTACATGGCTGGTTTCCCAGGTGACGCCGGTATTGCCGGTTAACGGTGCCACGCACACAAAGGTGGTTTCCAGCGGTCTGCCAAGACTGTCCACAGGGATCGTTTTCAGCTCCACGCCCAGCGCCGCAAAATCCTGCTCTGGTTTACTGCCCGCGCTGGCACCGAGCCAGATTTCCAGTAGCACGCCAATCCAGCCTTTATCGCGCTTAAGATCCTTCGGCGTAACGATTCCCGCCATTGCCGCTAATTCTCCTAACGCGTAGCCCGAAAGCTGTCGTGCCTGGCTCAGCAACTGGGCTTCAGATTCAGGGGGAGAAAGCAACGGGCGGAGTTCTGGCATCGGGTTAACCCTTAGGTGAAAAAATAAGCAATGATTTTATACCGTGTGGACAGAGTTTATCTTTTTCCACATGCTTTATTCAATTATATGATTTATATTGGTTTTTAGATTCACGTTTGCAGAGTTGCGCAACAGCGAAGCGGGTTTTCCAATTCTGGTCACTGACAATGAACAGGATCTTACACCATGTTATCCACAGAAAGATGGGATAACTGTGAAAAACCCCCACTACTGTTTCAATTTACAGCCTTGACGTGCGACGAAAATCGAATTTTCACACAAATTGTGCCTAACTTATTGGCATAATCTGTGGATAAAACCGACGCTGGTCGATCTTTCATCAGCGTGAAGATCGTATGAGTGATGTACATCACATTTCTGTGTGTTTATCTGCGTGGATCAGTTTTAACTTTATGAATGTATAAGACTATTTTTACTCTGTGACGAATGTCTTATTCGGACTGTTCTGGGTTTTCCCATAGTAATTCCGTACTTCTTCACAACTATATCCACAGAAAAGGTGAATAAAATCGCCTTGCTTGCCCTTCTTCTGTTTATAACTCGGCCTTTAACTGTGAGTTATTCAATTGTTATTAGAATATCGCACCCTTAACAGAGTGGTTTACCGCCCCTCAGGAGTGTGAAACAATCGTTTGTATATAAGGTTTATGTTGAGGTAGTCCGGTGATTGATGACGATGGCTACCGCCCGAATGTAGGGATAGTAATTTGTAACCGCCAGGGGCAGGTCATGTGGGCCCGGCGATTTGGTCAGCACTCCTGGCAATTTCCACAAGGTGGGATCAACGCAGGAGAGACAGCAGAGCAGGCGATGTACCGGGAACTCTTTGAAGAAGTGGGTCTCAGTCGTAAAGATGTACGGATCCTTGCTTCTACTCGTAACTGGTTGCGTTACAAGTTACCGAAACGTTTGGTGCGTTGGGACACGAAGCCGGTTTGTATCGGCCAGAAACAAAAGTGGTTTCTTCTGCAATTGGTCAGCAGCGATGCTGAAATCAATATGCAAACCAGCAGTACACCTGAGTTCGACGGCTGGCGCTGGGTGAGTTACTGGTATCCGGTTCGACAGGTGGTGTCATTTAAACGCGATGTCTATCGCAGGGTGATGAAAGAATTCGCAAGTGTTGTCATGGCGCTTCAGGAGAGCACTCCTAAGCCGCAAAGCACACCTGCGTACAGACGTAAAAGAGGTTAAGCTACGCAAATTATGCTCACCCGCCTGCGCGAAATAGTCGAAAAGGTGGCCAGTGCTCCGCGTCTGAATGAAGCGCTGAATATACTGGTTACCGACATCTGTCTTGCGATGGATACAGAGGTCTGTTCGGTTTATCTGGCCGATCACGATCGACGTTGTTATTACCTCATGGCGACCCGGGGACTGAAAAAACCACGTGGTCGCACTGTCGCACTCGCGTTTGATGAAGGTATCGTTGGCCTGGTTGGCAGGCTGGCGGAACCTATCAACCTCGCCGATGCGCAAAAACATCCCAGCTTTAAATACATTCCTTCGGTAAAAGAAGAGCGTTTTCGTGCATTCTTAGGCGTACCGATCATTCAGCGTCGCCAGCTTTTAGGTGTACTGGTGGTGCAGCAGCGTGAACTGCGTCAGTACGATGAAAGTGAAGAGTCTTTCCTCGTCACGCTCGCCACGCAAATGGCGGCCATACTTTCGCAGTCGCAGCTAAACGCGCTGTTCGGTCAATACCGGCAAACGCGCATCCGTGCATTGCCTGCCGCCCCCGGCGTGGCAATAGCTGAAGGCTGGCAGGATGCGACGCTACCGCTGATGGAGCAGGTCTATCAGGCTTCAACGCTGGATCCGGTGCTTGAGCGCGAGCGACTGACCGGTGCGTTGGAAGAGGCGGCGAACGAATTCCGCCGCTATAGCAAGCGTTTTACCGCTGGGGCGCAGAAAGAAACGGCGGCGATCTTTGATCTTTACTCGCACTTGCTTTCCGATACCCGTCTACGCCGCGAGCTGTTTGCGGAAGTGGATAACGGTTCGGTGGCCGAGTGGGCGGTTAAAACGATCATCGAAAAGTTTGCCGAACAATTTGCCGCGCTTAGCGATAACTACCTCAAAGAGCGGGCCGGAGATTTACGCGCGCTCGGCCAGCGTCTGCTGTTCCACCTTGACGACTCTATCCAGGGGCCGAATGCCTGGCCGGAACGCTTCGTACTGGTGGCGGATGAACTTTCGGCGACCACGCTGGCGGAGCTTCCTCAGGACCGGTTAGTCGGCGTGGTTGTCCGGGACGGCGCAGCCAACTCTCATGCGGCAATTATGGTTCGTGCGCTGGGTATCCCTACCGTTATGGGGGCCGATATCCAGCCGTCGGTGTTGCATCGCCGTACGCTGGTGGTGGACGGTTATCGCGGTGAACTGCTGGTCGATCCGGAACCGGTATTGATTCAGGAATACCAGCGTCTTATCAGTGAAGAAATTGAGCTGAGCCGCCTGGCGGAAGACGACGTCAACCAGCCAGCACAGTTGAAAAGCGGCGAGCGCGTGAAGGTGATGCTCAATGCGGGTCTCAGCCCGGAACATGAAGAAAAGCTGGGTAGCAGGATCGACGGTATTGGCCTGTATCGCACCGAAATCCCGTTCATGCTGCAGAGCGGTTTTCCTTCGGAAGAAGAACAGGTTGCGCAGTATCAGGGCATGCTGCAAATGTTTAACGACAAGCCGGTGACCCTACGTACGCTGGATGTCGGTGCCGATAAACAGCTGCCCTACATGCCGATCAGTGAAGAGAACCCGTGCCTTGGCTGGCGAGGGATCCGCATAACGCTCGATCAACCAGAGATCTTTTTGATCCAGGTTCGCGCCATGCTGCGTGCCAACGCGGCAACCGGCAACCTCAGCATTTTGCTGCCGATGGTAACCAGCATTGATGAAGTGGACGAAGCGCGACGTTTGATTGAACGCGCCGGACGCGAAGTGGAGGAGATGATCGGTTACGAGATCCCGAAACCGCGCATTGGCATCATGCTGGAAGTTCCGTCGATGGTGTTCATGCTACCGCATCTGACAAACCGGATTGACTTTATCTCGGTCGGAACCAACGATCTTACCCAGTACATACTGGCCGTCGATCGTAACAACACACGGGTAGCCAGCATTTATGACAGTCTGCATCCGGGGATGTTACGTGCGCTGGCGATGATTGCGCAGGAAGCCGAAAGAAGCGGTATCGATTTACGCCTGTGCGGTGAAATGGCGGGCGACCCGATGTGCGTGGCTATTCTGATCGGCCTGGGTTTCCGCCATTTGTCGATGAACGGTCGTTCTGTCGCTCGCGTTAAATATCTGCTGCGTCATATCGATTTTGATGAGGCGCAAACGCTGGCGCAGCGCAGCCTGGAAGCGCAGATGGCGGCTGAGGTACGCCATCAGGTAGCGGCCTTTATGGAGCGCCGCGGCATGGGGGGATTGATTCGCGGGGGATTGTAGGCCTGATAAGCGTAGCGTCATCAGGCATTACGGGGTAAAGATTACTTATACAGATCTTTTACATCTTCCCGGCATCCGCTTCTAACCCCTTGTGCTATCATTCGCACCTTTGGAGCGCCTGCATTATGCAGGCGCGCTTATCAATTGCTGTCTGACTTCAGCGAAATAACAAGAACTTGTGGTGACAGATGACCAGTAGCTATCTGCATTTTCCGGATTTCGATCCGGTCATTTTCTCAATCGGACCCGTCGCGCTTCACTGGTACGGCTTAATGTATTTGGTGGGGTTTATTTTTGCGATGTGGCTGGCGACGCGCCGCGCGAATCGCCCGGGCAGTGGCTGGACCAAAAATGAAGTAGAAAACTTACTGTATGCGGGCTTCCTCGGGGTTTTCCTCGGTGGGCGTATTGGTTACGTACTGTTCTATAACTTCGAGTTATTCCTCGATAATCCCCTGTATCTGTTCCGCGTCTGGGACGGCGGTATGTCCTTCCACGGTGGACTTATCGGTGTGATCCTGGTGATGATTATCTTCGCCAAACGCACCAAACGTTCGTTCTTCCAGGTTTCTGATTTCATTGCCCCGCTGATTCCGTTTGGTCTGGGTGCAGGGCGTCTGGGTAACTTTATCAATGGTGAGCTGTGGGGACGCGTTGACCCGAACTTCAAGTACGCCATGCTGTTCCCGGGCTCCCGTACCGAAGATATTTTACTGCTGCAATCTAACCCGCAATGGCAGTCTATTTTTGATACCTACGGCTCGCTGCCGCGCCACGCCTCACAGCTTTATGAGATGGCGCTCGAGGGTGTTGTGCTGTTTATCATTCTCAACCTGTACATTCGTAAGCCGCGTCCAATGGGCTCGGTATCCGGTCTGTTCCTGATTGGTTATGGTGCGTTTCGTATTATCGTTGAATTCTTCCGCCAGCCGGATGCGCAGTTTACTGGCACCTGGGTACAGTACATCAGCATGGGGCAGATCCTCTCTATCCCGATGATTGTCGCAGGCATTATTATGATGGTTTGGGCGTACCGCCGCAGCCCACAGCAACACGTTTCCTGAGGAACCATGAAACAGTATTTAGAACTGATGCAAAAAGTGCTGGATGAAGGCACACAGAAAAACGACCGTACCGGAACCGGAACGCTTTCCATTTTTGGTCATCAGATGCGTTTTAATCTGCAGGAAGGGTTCCCGCTGGTTACGACGAAACGCTGCCATTTACGCTCGATCATTCATGAGCTGCTGTGGTTTTTGCAGGGCGACACTAACGTTGCCTACCTGCATGAAAACAACGTCTCAATCTGGGACGAATGGGCGGATGAAAACGGTAATTTAGGCCCGGTTTATGGTAAACAGTGGCGCGCGTGGCCTACGCCAGATGGTCGCCATATTGACCAGATCACCACCGTGTTAAACCAGCTTAAAAATGACCCGGACTCTCGCCGCATTATCGTTTCTGCATGGAACGTCGGCGAGCTGGAGAAAATGGCGCTGGCACCGTGCCATGCGTTCTTCCAGTTTTACGTCGCGGATGGCAAGCTCTCCTGTCAGCTGTATCAGCGTTCGTGCGATGTGTTCCTCGGCCTGCCGTTTAACATTGCCAGCTACGCTTTGCTGGTACACATGATGGCGCAGCAGTGTGATCTGGAAGTGGGTGATTTTGTCTGGACCGGTGGCGACACGCACCTGTACAGCAATCATATGGATCAAACGCATCTGCAGCTTAGCCGTGAACCTCGCGCGTTGCCGAAACTGGTTATCAAACGTAAGCCTGAATCTATCTTTGACTATCGCTTCGAAGACTTCGAAATTGAAGGCTACGATCCGCACCCGGGTATTAAAGCGCCGGTGGCTATCTAACCAGCTTCATGCTGACACAACCGACGCCCGTGAGCGTCGGTTTTTTTTGTCTAAAATCACCTTCTTCGGCGAACATTCCTGAAATAGTGCAACGGTCCGCAACGCGACAAATATTTCCCGTAGCTCGCCGTAGAAACCGAATTTCCCGCTCGTTATTCATTTTCCTCACGCCATACTGGCGACATGAAAAAACAACAAGGTTACACGCTTCTCGAAACCCTGATTGCGATGCTGATCGTCGCGGCGCTTGGTGCATCTGGGCTGTATGGTTGGCAGCGCTGGCAGCAGCAACAGCAGCTGTGGCAGACCGCCTGCCAGGTGCGGGACTACCTGCTGCAACTGCGTGAAGATGCTAACTGGCGCAATCGTGATCACGTCATCAACGTGCTCCGCGAAGGGGGGACATGGTGTCTGGCAAGCTCAGCGACATCACAAGCTTCGTGTCAGCCTGTTTCACCGTTGATATTTGCGCCACTCTGGGCTGATGTCGAAATGGCAGATATCACGCCTTCACTGGCTTTTTTTGGACTGCGCAATACGGCATGGGCCGGACATATACGCCTGAAAAATGCGGCAGGGGAATGGCGCGTGGTGGTGTCTGGCTGGGGGCGAATCAGGCTTTGTGAGCGCGATGAGGCCAGATTATGTCAGTAAACGAACGGGGATTTTCACTGCTGGAGGTGCTCATTGCCATGGCGATTAGCAGTATTTTATTACTTAGTTCAGCACGATTTTTACCGGCGCTACAGCGAGAGATTCTGCGTAACACGCGCCAGTTAGCGCTGGAAGATGAAATATGGCAGCGGGCCTACACCGTGGCGAAGCATCTTCAACGGGCGGGATATTGCCGAGGAAACTGTGTCGGAGAGGGACTGGTGATATCGGCTAAGGGGGACTGTGTCATTGCACGCTGGGATGCCAACGGCAACGGCGTTTGGGAGAGCAGTTCCGCGAAAGAGGCTGATGCTATCGGGTTTCGTTTACAGGATAAGGTATTGGAAACCCTGCGTGGAGCCACCGGCTGCACTGGAAAAGGATGGGAGAAAATGACCGATCAGACTACCATCCAGATTCAGGCATTCCAGGTTGAACGGCTGAATTTTAGCGGATATTCCCCGCTTCTTACGCTGCGTTTGCGTGGAGTGAGCAATGACGAACCACAAAACGTTGTTGAAGCGGTCTACAGCGTTACGGGATTCAACCTGTGAACCGTGAGCGAGGCGTATCCTCTCTGGCAATGGTCCTGTTGCTACTGGTGCTCGGTAGTCTGCTGCTGCAAGGCGTTAGCAGACAGGAGGCTAGTTTTGCTGCGCGTGTGGTCATACAAAGTCAGGCGCTGCAGCGTCAGGCGGTAGTGCAATCCGCGATGGAATGGGGGCGTATACAACCCTGGCGCTTACAACCCGCCGTACAGTGTCGGCGCGATCCCACGCAGAATGCCGCGGTTTGCCTGCGCCTGCTTACCAATAATTTCGTGCTGCTAATCGCCCACTATGAAGGAGTATTTTTATGGCGTCAGGGGGCGGTTATTGATGGCAACATAGAATTCTCGGCGCATGGCTGGAGCGATTTTTGTCCGCTTAAGGAGCAGACGTTATGCCAGATCCCCTGAACAGTCAGCGTGGCTTTAGTCTGCCGGAAGTGATGCTGGCAATGGTACTGATGATCATGATTGTGACCGCGTTGTCAGGATACCAGCGGGTGCTAATGAACAGCTTTATTATCAGAAACCAGTATCAACAACTCTGGCGTCACGCCTGGCAGCAAAGCCAGCTGTACCAGTTTTCATCGCCTGTGAACTGGCAGGTTAACCGAATGCAGACAACGAGAGCGGGATGTGTCAGCATCAACGTCATAATTTCTTCACCCCTCGGCAGGCAGGGTCAGATGACGCGTCTGCATTGCCCGAATCGTCAGTAGTCAGGAGTCGCTATGTTAAGGGTCTACCACTCCAACCGTCTGGATGTGCTGGAAGCGTTAATGGAGTTTATCGTTGAGCGCGAGCGGCTGGACGACCCCTTTGAGCCTGAGATGATCCTGGTTCAAAGTACCGGTATGGCGCAGTGGTTACAAATGACTCTTGCACAGAAATTTAGTATTGCCGCCAATATCGATTTTCCGCTGCCCGCGAGTTTTATCTGGGATATGTTTGTGCGCGTGCTGCCGGATATCCCGAAAGAGAGCGCGTTCAGCAAACAGAGCATGAGCTGGAAGTTGATGACGCTGTTGCCGCAATTACTGGATGGCGATGACTTTGCATTGCTGCGCCACTATCTGACGGACGACACCGATAAACGTAAGCTTTTTCAGCTTTCCTCGCGCGCGGCTGACCTTTTCGACCAGTATTTAGTCTACCGCCCTGACTGGTTGACCCAGTGGGAAGCGGGGCGACTGGTTGAGGGACTCGGCGAGTCTCAGGCCTGGCAGGCACCGTTGTGGAAAGCGCTGGTGGAATACACCGCGGAGTTGGGCCAGCCGCGTTGGCATCGTGCCAATTTATACCAACGATTTATTCAGACGTTGGAAAACGCGTCCGAGTGCCCGCAGGGACTGCCTTCTCGCGTCTTTATTTGCGGTATTTCGGCGCTGCCGCCGGTTTATTTGCAGGCATTGCAAGCGCTGGGTAAGCACATCGATATTCATCTGCTGTTTACCAACCCTTGTCGCTACTACTGGGGAGATATTAAAGATCCTGCCTGGCTGGCGAAGCTGATGGCGCGTCAGCGTCGGCACAGCTTTGAAGAACGGCACCTGCCGCTGTTTCGTGATAACCAGAAAGCCGAAGGATTATTTAACAGCGATGGGGAACAGGATGTGGGCAACCCGATGCTGGCCTCGTGGGGCAAGCTGGGGCGTGATTACATTTATTTGCTTTCGGAGCTGGAAAATAGTCAGGAACTGGATGCGTTTGTCGACATTACGCCAGGCAACCTTTTGCATAATATTCAATCGGATATTCTGGAACTCGAAAGCCATGCCGTGGCGGGCGTCACGCTGGAAGAATATTCCCGTAGTGACAATAAACGCCGGCTTGATCTGAACGATACCAGCGTGACTTTCCATGTCTGCCATAGCCCACAGCGCGAGGTGGAAATTCTGCATGACCGGCTGTTGGCCATGCTGGAAGCGGACCCAACGCTGACGCCGCGCGATATTATCGTGATGGTGGCGGACATCGACAGCTACAGCCCATTCATTCAGTCGGTCTTTGGCAGTGCACCAGCCGAGCGTTACTTACCTTATGCGATTTCCGACCGTCGGGCACGCCAGTCCCATCCCGTCTTACAGGCTTTTATTAGTCTGCTGTCTCTACCGGATAGCCGTTTTGTCTCAGAGGATGTCCTGGCGTTACTGGATGTCCCCGTGCTGGCGGCGCGTTTCAACATTGATGAAGAAGGGTTGCGCTATCTTCGCTTATGGGTCAATGAATCCGGGATTCGTTGGGGAATTGACGACGATAACGTGCGTGAACTGGAACTTCCGCCTACAGGTCAGCATACCTGGCAATTTGGTTTAACGCGTATGCTGCTCGGCTACGCGATGGAAAGCGCGCAGGGCGAGTGGCAATCGGTATTGCCTTACGATGAGTCCAGCGGTTTGATTGCCGAGCTGGTAGGACATCTGGCCTCGTTGCTGATGCAGCTTAATCTCTGGCGTAGAGGGTTAGCGCAGGAACGACCGCTGGAAGAGTGGCTACCTGTTTGTCGGGAAATGCTTAATGATTTCTTCCTGCCGGACGCGGATACCGAAGCGGCGATGACGCTGATTGAACAGCAGTGGCAGGCTATTATCACTGAAGGTTTAGGGGCCGAGTACGGCGATGCTATACCGCTCTCTCTGTTACGTGATGAGCTGGCCCAGCGCCTTGATCAGGAACGCATCAGCCAGCGCTTCCTGGCGGGTCCCGTTAACATTTGTACGCTGATGCCGATGCGCTCCATTCCGTTCAAAGTGGTGTGCCTGCTGGGTATGAACGATGGCGTTTATCCACGCCAGCTTGCGCCGCTGGGCTTTGATTTAATGAGTCAAAAACCGATGCGGGGCGATCGCAGCCGTCGTGATGATGACCGCTATCTGTTCCTCGAAGCATTGATTTCGGCACAGCAGACGCTCTACATCAGCTACATTGGCCGCTCTATCCAGGATAACAGCGAGCGCTTCCCGTCGGTGCTGGTGCAAGAACTGATGGACTACATTGGGCAAAGCCATTATCTGCCGGGTGACGAATTGTTGACCTGCGATCAAAGCGAGACCAGGGTAAAAGCGCACATTACCCGTTTGCATACCCGTATGCCCTTTGATGCGCAAAACTATCTACCAGGCGAACAGCAAAGCTATGCCCGGGAATGGCTACCTGCGGCGAGCCTGTCAGGAAAAGCGCACACGGATTTTGTGCAGCCTCTTCCTTTTGAAATGCCAGAAACGCTAACGCTGGAAACACTGCAGCGATTTTGGGCACATCCGGTACGCGCCTTTTTCCAGATGCGTCTGAGGGTCAACTTCCGTTCTGAAGAGAGTGAGATCCCGGACACGGAGCCTTTCACCCTTGAAGGATTAACCCGCTATCAGCTTAATCAGCAATTGCTTAATACACTGGTTGAAGAGAACGACGCTGAACGACTGTTCCGCCGTTTTCGTGCGGCGGGCACGCTACCCTATGGGCCGTTTGGCGAAATTCTGTGGGATACGCAGCGTCAGGAGATGCAGTCGCTGGCTGAGCGTATTATCGCCTGTCGTCAGCCCTGTCAGAGCATGGAAATCGATCTTAACTGTAACGGCGTACAAATCACCGGTTGGTTGCCGCAGGTACAAGAGGACGGTTTGTTGCGCTGGCGCCCATCTTTGATCAGCATTGCGCAGGGCGTGCAACTTTGGCTGGAACATCTTGTCTATTGTGCGAGTGGCGGTACGGGAGAGAGCCGATTATTCCTGCGTAAAGACGGGGAATGGCGTTTTCCGCCGCTGGATGCAGAACAGGCGTTGCTGTATCTGTCGCAACTCATTGAGGGGTATCGGGAAGGCATGTCGTCACCATTGCTGGTATTGCCCGAAAGCGGCGGTGCATGGATAAAAACCTGTTATGACGCCGCAAATGATGCCATGTTAGATGACGATGCAACGTTGCAAAAAGCGCGCAGTAAGTTTCTGCAAGCCTATGAAGGCAACATGATAGTACGTGGCGAAGGTGATGATATCTGGTATCAGCGTCTTTGGCGTCAACTGGATGCTGATACGCTGGAGACTATTGTTTTACAGTCTCAACGTTACCTGTTACCGATTTTTCGCTTCAATCAGTCATGATGGCTGTATAAAAATTGCGCAATTCGATAGCTTCCACTATGATGCGCATTCTGTCACGGACTGATTCTTACAAAGAGAAGATGCTGGCTCGCTCAGCACATAGTCTTGCCCTGTTCAGACCATGTATTTATGCGTGGTTTGTAGTGAACAGGTGAATACGTTAATGATGAGGTTTGTGAATGCCCCGCAGCACCTGGTTCAGCGCATTACTGTTGTTCGTCGCCCTTTGGGTTCCCGTAAGTCAGGCAGATACCGGTTGGCAGCCTTTAGCTGAAACCATCCGTAAAAGCGATAAAGATACCCGTCAGTATCAGGCCGTGCGCCTTGATAACGGCATGGTTGTGCTGCTGGTATCCGATCCTCAGGCCGTGAAATCCCTTTCTGCACTGGTGGTTCCCGTGGGCTCGCTGGAAGATCCGGACGATCATCAGGGGCTGGCGCACTATCTCGAACACATGTGCCTGATGGGCTCGAAAAAATATCCGCAGCCGGACAGCCTGGCTGAATTTCTGAAAATGCACGGCGGTAGCCACAATGCCAGCACTGCGCCTTATCGTACGGCCTTCTATCTTGAAGTCGAAAACGACGCGTTGGTGGGGGCAGTAGATCGCCTGGCGGATGCTATTGCTGATCCATTGTTGGATAAAAAATATGCCGACCGTGAGCGTAACGCAGTTAACTCCGAGCTGACGCTGGCGCGTACCCGAGACGGGATGCGTATGGCGCAGGTGAGCGCTGAGACTATCAACCCGGCGCACCCTGGCTCGCGTTTCTCTGGCGGGAATCTAGAGACATTAAGCGACAAACCGGGCAACCCGGTGGTACAGGCGTTACAAAAATTTCATGAAAAGTACTACTCCGCGAACCTGATGAAGGCGGTGATTTATAGCAATAAACCACTGCCAGAGCTGGCGCGTATAGCGGCTGACACCTTTGGGCGCGTGCCGAACAGAAATATCGAAAAGCCTGAAATTACCGTACCGGTCGTCACTGATGCGCAAAAGGGCATCATCATCCACTATGTTCCGGCAATGCCGCGTAAAGTATTGCGCGTCGAGTTTCGTATCGATAACAACAGCGCGCAGTTCCGCAGTAAAACCGATGAGCTGGTGACCTACCTGATTGGCAATCGTAGTCCGGGCACATTGTCTGACTGGCTGCAAAAGCAGGGCCTGGTTGAAGGTATTCGCGCAGACTCCGATCCGGTGGTCAACGGGAACAGCGGCGTGTTAGCCATTTCCGCGACGTTAACCGACAAGGGGCTGGCGAATCGCAATGAAGTTGTCGCGGCAATCTTTAGCTACCTCAATTTGTTACGCGAGAAAGGCGTCGATAAACGCTATTTTGACGAGCTGGCGCATGTGCTGGATCTCGATTTCCGTTATCCCTCCATCACCCGTGATATGGACTACGTGGAATGGCTGGCTGATACCATGATCCGCGTTCCCGTCGAGCATACGCTGGATGCGGTGAATATTGCTGACCAGTACGATGCGAAAGCTGTTGAGCAACGTCTGGCAATGATGACGCCGCAGAATGCGCGTATCTGGTATATCAGCGCGAAAGAGCCGCATAATAAAACCGCTTATTTTGTCGATGCGCCTTACCAGGTGGATAAAATCAGCGACAAAACCTTTGCCGACTGGCAGCAAAAAGCACAGGGCATTGCGCTGTCGTTACCGGAGGTGAACCCCTACATTCCGGATGATTTCACGCTGATTAAGACGGATAAAAAATATGCTCATCCGGAGCTGATTGTTGATGAGCCGGATTTACGCGTGGTGTATGCCCCGAGCCAGTACTTTGCCAGCGAGCCGAAGGCTGACGTCAGCGTGATCCTGCGTAACCCGAAAGCCATGGACAGCGCCCGCAACCAGGTCTTATTCGCACTTAACGATTACCTGGCGGGGATTGCGCTCGATCAGTTAAGTAACCAGGCATCGGTAGGTGGAATTGGTTTCTCTACCAACGCTAACAATGGGTTGATGCTTAACGCCAACGGCTACACCCAACGTTTGCCGCAGCTTTTTCAGGCGCTGCTGAGCGGCTATTTCAGCTATACCTCAACGGATGAACAACTGGAACAGGCGAAATCCTGGTATGCCCAGATGATGGATTCCGCAGAAAAGGGTAAAGCCTACGATCAGGCTATTATGCCGGTGCAGATGCTTTCTCAGGTGCCTTATTTTTCACGTGATGAGCGCCGTCAGCTGCTGCCTTCCATCACCCTGAAAGAGGTGATGACCTATCGCGACGCCTTAAAAACCGGTGCGCGACCTGAATTCCTGGTCATTGGCAATATGAGCGAAGCTCAGACAACGAGCATGGCGCGGGATATCCAAAAACAGCTTGGTGCGAACGGGTCACAGTGGTGTCGCAACAAAGATGTGGTTGTGGACAAGAAGCAGTCCGTCATCTTTGAAAAAGCAGGCAGCAGCACGGATTCAGCACTGGCGGCGGTATTTGTGCCAACCGGATACGATGAATACGCCAGTTCAGCCTACAGCGCCATGTTGGGGCAGATTGTTCAGCCGTGGTTCTACAATCAGCTGCGTACTGAAGAACAGTTAGGTTACGCCGTATTTGCTTTCCCGATGAGCGTTGGCCGTCAGTGGGGAATGGGGTTCCTGCTGCAAAGCAGTGATAAGCAGCCGTCTTACCTCTGGGAGCGTTATAAAGCGTTCTTCCCGACGGCGGAAGCGAAGCTGCGGGCGATGAAACCTGAAGAGTTCGCGCAAATTCAGCAGGCGATTATTGCGCAAATGCTGCAGGCGCCGCAAACGCTGGGGGCAGAAGCCTCACAGTTAAGCAAAGATTTTGATCGCGGCAATATGCGCTTCGATTCACGTGATAAAATAGTGGCTCAGATTAAACTGCTGACGCCGCAAAAACTTGCCGACTTCTTCCATCAGGCGGTGGTTGAGCCGCAAGGCATGGCGATATTGTCACAGGTTTCCGGCAGTCAGAACGGGCAAGCAGAATATGTGCACCCGGAAGGCTGGAAAGTGTGGCAGACCGTCAGCGCGTTGCAGCAAACCTTACCCCTGATGAGTGATAAGAATGAATGATGCCGCTGAGTCCCTTGATCCACTGCGTTTGCCCCTGACGGGCGAGCGTCTGATTGAAGCCTCTGCGGGCACCGGTAAAACCTTTACCATCGCCGCCCTGTATTTACGTTTACTGCTTGGACTGGGCGGCTCTGCCGCCTTTCCTCGTCCTCTGACCGTCGAAGAACTGCTGGTAGTCACCTTCACTGAGGCGGCTACCGAAGAGTTGCGCGGTCGAATTCGTAGCAACATTCATGAACTGCGAATTGCCTGCCTGCGTGAAACCACCGACAACCCGCTATATGCCCGTTTGTTAGATGAAATTGCCGATAAAAAACAGGCTGCTCAGTGGCTGTTATTGGCTGAAAGACAGATGGATGAAGCGGCGGTGTTTACCATCCACGGTTTTTGTCAGCGTATGCTCAGCCTTAACGCCTTTGAGTCTGGCATGCTGTTCGAACAGCAGCTGATAGAGGATGAATCGCTGCTGCGCTATCAGGCCTGCGCGGACTTCTGGCGTCGGCACTGCTACCCGTTGCCCCGCGACATTGCGCAGGTGGTTTTTGAAACGTGGAAAGGGCCGCAGGCGCTGCTGAGAGATATCGATCGCTATCTGCAAGGGGAAGCACCGGTTATCAAGGCTCCTCCGCCCGATGACGAAACGCTGGCCTCCCGGCATGAACAAATTCTTGCACGCATTAACCAGATCAAGCAGCAATGGCGTGATTCTGTTGATGAGCTGGATGGTCTGCTGGAAGCCTCCGGGATCGATCGGCGTAAATTTAATCGCGCTAACCAGGGTAAGTGGATCGAAAAGATCAGCGCATGGGCGCAGGAAGAAACCCAAAGCTATCAGTTGCCTGATGCGTTGGAGAAATTCTCCCAGCGCTTTTTAGAAGAGCGAACCAAAGCGGGCGGCGTAACGCCTCAGCACCCGCTTTTCGTCGCTATTGATGAACTGCTTAGCGAACCGTTAACCCTGCGCGATCTGGTGATCACCCGGGCGCTGGCGGAGATCCGCGCGGCGGTTGCCGAGGAGAAACGCCGCCGCGGCGAGCTGGGTTTTGACGATATGCTCAGCCGTCTGGATGCAGCGTTGCGCAGTGAAAGCGGCGATGCGCTGGCGACGGCTATTCGCACCCGTTTTCCGGTTGCCATGATCGATGAATTCCAGGATACCGATCCGCAGCAGTACCGTATTTTTCGTCGGATCTGGCAGCATCAGCCGGATACCGCACTTCTGCTGATTGGCGATCCAAAACAGGCGATTTACGCGTTTCGCGGTGCGGATATCTTCACCTATATGAAGGCGCGCAGCGAAGTCAGCGCACACTATACGCTTGATACCAACTGGCGTTCGGCCCCTGGCATGGTCAATAGCGTGAATACGCTTTTCAGCCAGATGGACGACGCCTTTATGTTCCGCGAAATCCCCTTCAGCCCGGTAAAATTCGCAGAAAAAAACCAGTCGCTTCAGTTTGTTTTACACGGTGAAACGCAGCCAGCCATGAGTATGTGGCTGATGGAAGGGGAAAGCTGTGGCGTCGGCGACTATCAGAACTACATGGCGCAGGTGTGCGCCACGCAAATTCGCGACTGGCTTAAGGCCGGACATTCTGGCGCTGCGCAACTGGTCAGTGGCAAAGCATCCAGCCCGGTACGCGCGTCGGACATCAGCGTACTGGTACGTAGCCGCCAGGAAGCGGCGCTGGTCCGCGATGCGCTGACGCAACTGGCCATTCCCTCCGTCTACCTCTCTAACCGTGACAGCGTATTTGAAACGCTGGAAGCGCAGGAGTTACTGTGGGTGCTGCAGGCGGTGATGACGCCGGAGCGTGAGAACACGCTGCGTAGCGCGCTGGCGACCTCAATGATGGGGCTGAATGCGCAGGATCTTGAAGCGTTAAATAATGACGAAAATGCCTGGGATGCGGTGGTCGAGGAGTTCGATGGTTATCGTCAGATCTGGCATAAACGCGGCGTGATGCCGATGCTGCGCGCGCTGATGGCTGCCCGCCAGATTGCGGAGAACCTGCTGGCGACGGCGGGGGGCGAACGTCGACTGACCGACATTTTACATATCAGCGAACTGTTGCAGGAAGCGGGCTCGCAGCTGGAAAGCGAGCATGCGCTGGTGCGCTGGTTGTCCCAGCATATTCTTGAACCCGACAGCAATGCGTCCAGTCAGCAGCTCAGGCTCGAAAGCGACAAGCATTTGGTTAAAATCGTCACCATCCATAAATCGAAAGGGCTGGAATATCCGCTGGTCTGGCTGCCATTTATCACCAATTTCCGCGTCCAGGATCAGGCTTTCTACCACGATCGCAGCTCCTTTGAAGCGGTGCTGGATCTCAGCGATGCCGAGGAGAGCGTTGAGCTGGCAGAAGCGGAACGTCTGGCGGAAGACCTGCGTTTGCTGTATGTCGCGCTAACCCGTTCGGTATGGCACTGCAGCCTTGGCGTTGCGCCGTTGGTACGACGTCGGGGCGATAAAAAAGGGGATACCGATGTGCATCAGAGCGCCCTTGGTCGCCTGTTGCAAAAAGGCGAGCCGATGGATGCCGCGGGTCTGCGTGGCGCGATTGAAGCGCTGTGCTGCGACGATATTGCCTGCCAGATTCCCGCGCAGCCTGACGGCGAACCCTGGCAGGTTGCGCAGTCTGTTAGCAGTGAACTGAGTGCAAAAATACTGCAGCGTACGCCCGGCGATAGCTGGCGCGTGACCAGTTATTCCGGTCTGCAACAGCGTGGACATGGTATTGCGCAGGATCTGATCCCTCGACTGGATATTGATGCCGCAGGCGTCGGTGAGGTTATTGAAGAATCAGGACTCACACCGCATCAGTTCCCGCGCGGCGCTTCGCCGGGTACGTTCTTGCATAGCCTGTTTGAAAATCTCGATTTTACGCAACCGGTGGATCCGCATTGGGTCGAGGAGCAACTGGCGTTGGGCGGTTATGACGCGCACTGGACGCCGGTTTTGACCGAATGGCTGGACGCCATTTTGCAGGCGCCTCTCAACGAGACGGGCGTGAGTTTGAGCCAGCTTTCCGCGCGAGAAAAACAGGTGGAGATGGAGTTTTATCTGCCGATTTCGCAGCCGCTGATGGCCAACCAACTTGATGCGTTGATTCGCCAGTACGATCCGCTCTCGGCGGGGTGCCCTGCGTTGGACTTTATGCAGGTGCGCGGCATGCTAAAAGGCTTTATTGACCTGGTATTCCGCCATCAGGGGCGCTATTACCTGCTCGATTACAAATCGAACTGGCTGGGTGAAGACAGCTCCGCCTATACGCAGCAGGCGATGGCCTCTGCCATGCAGGCGCATCGCTACGACCTGCAGTATCAACTCTATACCCTGGCGCTGCATCGCTACTTGCGCCATCGCATTGCTGATTACGATTATGAACGCCATTTTGGCGGAGTTATCTATCTCTTCCTGCGTGGCGTTGACCGTGAAAATCCGCAGCAGGGAATTTATGCGACCCGACCTGACGGAGAGTTGATCGCTTTGATGGACGAGTTGTTTGCCGGTGTGCCGCTGGAGGAAATGTCATGACAATCCAGAAACGATTACTGGAAGCCGTTGAGCAAAAGCAGCTCCGCCCTCTGGATGCCCAGTTCGCGCTGGCGGTTGCTGGAAATGATAACCCTGCCGTTGCGCTGGCAGCGGCGTTGCTCAGCCGTGAAGCAGGAGAAGGGCACGTCTGCTTACCGCTTTCGCGTCTATCCCGAAGTGAGGGCGCCCATCCGCTGTTAAGCGCCTGGCTCGCTGAAGCGGGAGAGCCCGAAAACTGGGCGGAATGCCTGCTGGCCTCCGGGGCGGTAAGCCGTGGCGAGCAGCCCACACCGCTGGTGCTGTACGGCGATCGTTTGTATCTGAACCGGATGTGGCATAACGAACGCGCGGTGGCGCGCTTTTTCGGTGAAGTTAACTACGCCATTGAGGTGGATGAACAACGGCTGACCCACACGCTGGCAGCGCTGTTTCCGCCCGTTGAAGGCGTTAACTGGCAAAAAGTGGCCGCTGCTGTCGCGCTCACCCGTCGTATATCGGTGATCTCCGGCGGACCGGGGACCGGAAAAACAACAACGGTGGCGAGGCTTCTGGCGGCGTTGATTCAGATGGCGGACGGTGAACGCTGTCGTATTCGTCTGGCGGCGCCCACGGGAAAAGCAGCAGCACGTCTGACCGCCTCGCTGGGCGCGGCGTTGCGTGAACTGCCGCTGACCGATGAGCAAAAGAAGCGCATTCCCGATGATGCCAGTACGCTGCATCGATTATTAGGCGCTCAGCCTGGTAGCCAACGCTTGCGGCATCATGCAGGAAACCCGCTGCATCTTGACGTGCTGGTAGTGGATGAAGCCTCGATGATCGATTTGCCGATGATGTCGCGCCTTATCGATGCGCTACCGCCACACGGGCGGGTGATTTTTCTGGGCGATCGCGACCAGCTCGCTTCTGTTGAAGCGGGGGCGGTGCTGGGGGATATCTGTGCTTTCGTCGGTGATGGTTTTACCCCGGAGCGTGCCCGCCAGCTTAGTCGCCTGACTGAAACCACTATTCCGGCTGGTTCGGGAACTCAGGCGGCTGCTCTGCGCGACAGTTTGTGCCTGCTGCAAAAGAGCTACCGTTTCGGTAGCGATTCCGGAATCGGTCAGTTGGCTGCGGCGATTAATCGTGGTGACAAAGCCGCGATAAAAACGGTCTTCCAGCAGGGATTTAGCGACATCGAAAAACGCGCTCTGCACAGCAGCGAAGATTACGCTGCGATGCTGGAGGAAGCGCTGGCGGGTTATGGTCACTATCTGGATTTACTGCGCGAGCGCGCCGAGCCGGATGCTGTCATTCAGGCCTTCAATGAGTATCAGCTATTGTGTGCCCTGCGGGAAGGTCCGTTTGGCGTGGGTGGTTTGAATGAACGCATTGAGCAGGTGATGGCGCAAAAACGCAAAATTCACCGTTCGACGCATAGCCGCTGGTATGAGGGAAGGCCAGTGATGATCGCGCGCAATGACAGTTCGCTGGGATTATTTAACGGTGATATTGGCATTGCCCTGGATCGTGGGCAGGGTCTGAGGGTGTGGTTTGCGCTGCCGGGCGGTTCTATCAAATCGGTCCAGCCCAGCCGCTTGCCTGAACATGAAACCACCTGGGCAATGACGGTGCACAAATCGCAGGGATCTGAGTTTGACCACGCGGCGTTGATTTTACCCAACCAGCATTCACCTGTGGTGACTCGCGAGCTGGTCTATACCGCCGTTACCCGCGCGCGCCGTCGTTTGTCGCTGTATGCCGATGAGCGGATATTGAGTGGCGCTATTGCCACCCGAACCGAACGCCGCAGCGGATTGTCGGCGTTGTTTAATGATGGCATGATGTAGGCCGGATAAGCGTCAGCGCCATCCGGCTGTGTGCCTGATGGCGACGCTATCGCGTCTGATCAGGCCTACGATCTGCATACCAAAGATGTGCCAGCGAACTTTATGCCGCATCCGGCAACCACGCCTATGCCAAATCCGCCATCAGCACTTTTGACCGCCGCTGATAGTTGTACATCTCTTTTTTGCTTTCCGGCAGCAGGTCGATATCTACCGGCGTGAAGCCTCGCTCCTGAAACCAGTGAATGCTGCGCGTGGTCAGAACGAACAGCTTGCTCAGCCCCATTTGCCGGGCCTGCGCGGCGATCCGTTCCAGCAACACTTCCCCGCGCGACGAGCTACGGTAGTCCGGATGTACCGCTACGCACGCCATTTCGCCAATTCTCTCTTCCGGGAAAGGGTAAAGAGCGGCACAGGCGATAGTCAGGTTATCACGCTGAATAATCGTGAATTTGTCGATCTCCATTTCCAACTGCTCGCGCGAGCGGCGGACCAGAATACCTTGCTGTTCCAGCGGGCGGATAAGCTCCAGAATCCCGCCGATATCGTTGATGGTAGCGCGACGGATCTGCTCGGCGCTTTCCATCACGATCTGCGTACCGATACCGTCGCGGGAGAACAGTTCTTGCAACAAGGCGCCATCTTCCTGATAGCTGATCAGATGGCAGCGGCGTACGCCACTGCGACAGGCTTTCACTGCTCCGCGCAGGAAACGCACCGTACCGGAGCTGTAATCGCCTTTCTCTTCCTGCAACTCAACGCGAGCCTGAGCTTCGTTAGGAAACAACTCGGAAATAATATCGCCATCATCGTTGGTGACACCCTGAGACGAGCAAAAACCGATCATTTTCTCTGCCTTCAGTTTGATAGCCAGCTGCGTGGCGACCTCTTCTGACGTCAGATTAAAGCTCTCACCAGTGACGGAAACGGCGACCGGGCCCATCAACACAATCGCGCCGCTATCTAACTGGCGGTGAATGGCATCTTCATCGATGCGACGAATACGCCCGCTATGGCAGTAATCTACGCCGTCATCAACGCCCAGCGGCTGGGAGATAATAAAATTACCGCTGACCACATTGATGTGTGCACCCTGCAATGGCGTATTATTCAGGCTCATCGACAGGCGGGCGGTAATATCAAGCTGAAGTAGCCCCGCAGCCTGTTTGACCAGCTCCAGCGTTTTCGCATCGGTGACGCGCGTGTTTTTGTGGTACACCGGCTCATGATGATGCGCCGCAAGATTGGCATCAATCTGCGGTCGTGCGCCATAGACCACGACCAGGCGGATGCCGAGGCTATGAAGAAGACCAATGTCATTGACGATACTGGAAAAGTTTTCATGCTCTATGGCTTCGCCGCCCAGCATAATGACAAACGTTTTTCCCCGATGGGTATTGATATAGGGAACAGAATGGCGGAATCCCTGTACCAGTTCGGTTCTACGCTCCTTCACCACGGCACACCCTCATTGCATGATTATTCGTAATTTATGTATTTTTATTCTGTTTTTGCGCTGTGCGCAAGCGTAATTTTTACCCATGCCGAAGATTTTTCTCAGTAATGCCGTGAATATAAAAAGAATGTTTACCCTTTTATAGATGACAGATTATGCGTCATTCGCTAAAGTTTCCGGTCAATTCGGACGTTTTACGTATTACCTCTAAAAAGATTTCTTTTGCTCGGGAGAAGCATGTCGGGATCCAATTCAGCAATCAGTCGCCGCCGTTTATTGAAAGGTGCGGGTGCTATGTGGCTTTTGAGCGTCAGCCAGGTGGGTCTGGCAGCCGTGAGTCAGGTCGTTGCCGTACGTATCTGGCCTGCGTCCAGCTACACTCGCGTCACGGTAGAATCTAACCGTCTGCTGAAATACAAACAGTTTGCCCTGAGTAATCCTGAGCGTGTGGTTGTGGATATTGAAGACGTTAATCTGAATTCGGTGCTCAAGGGCATGGGAGCGCAGATTCGTCCTGACGATCCGTATATTAAGTCGGCGCGCGTTGGCCAGTTTGATCCAAAGACTGTGCGGATGGTGTTCGAGCTAAAACAGAATGTGAAGCCGCAACTTTTTGCGCTGGCTCCGGTGGCAGGCTTTAAAGAACGTCTGGTGATGGATCTCTATCCCGCGAATGCCCAGGACGTTCAGGACCCGCTGCTGGCATTGCTGGAAGATTACAACAAGGGCGATCTGGATAAACAGGTGCCACCTGCACAAAGTGGCCCGCAGCCGGGTAAAGCGGGGCGCGATCGTCCCATTGTCATTATGTTGGATCCGGGCCACGGCGGAGAAGACTCCGGTGCGGTGGGGAAATACAAGACGCGTGAAAAGGATGTGGTGCTGCAGATTGCCCGCCGCCTGCGAGCCCTCATAGAGAAAGAGGGCAACATGAAGGTCTTTATGACACGAAATGAAGATATCTTCATTCCGCTTAAAGTCCGCGTGGCGAAAGCGCAGAAGCAGCGTGCAGACCTGTTTGTCTCGATTCACGCCGATGCCTTTACCAGTCGACAACCCAGCGGTTCGTCGGTGTTTGCGCTCTCGACCAAAGGCGCGACCAGTACCGCAGCGAAATATCTGGCGCAGACCCAGAACGCCTCGGATCTCATTGGTGGCGTCAGTAAGAGCGGTGACCGTTACGTCGACCACACCATGTTTGACATGGTGCAGTCGCTGACCATCGCCGACAGCCTGAAGTTTGGTAAAGCGGTATTGAATAAGCTTGGTAAAATCAACAACCTGCATAAGAACCAAGTTGAACAGGCCGGGTTTGCAGTACTGAAAGCGCCGGATATCCCGTCCATTCTGGTAGAAACAGCGTTTATCAGTAACGTTGAGGAAGAGCGCAAACTCAAAACGGCGACCTTCCAGCAGGAAGTTGCAGAGTCGATTCTGGCAGGGATTAAAGCCTATTTTGCCGATGGGGCGACGCTGGCGAGAAGGGGATAAATACACGTCCTGGCATTCTGATGCGATATAACGAATGATTGTCCAGGACGAAATATTATAGTAGGACTATTTACAGGTTCATTTATTATTATCGGATAAATTACCGATAACGTATATTCATAAAGTATCTTGTTGATTATATAATTTTAAAATCAATATATCTGTTTGAAGTTTATTTTTAATTATTTGGCGGTGTTATTTTATTTATTAATTGATAATTATTTTATATTGATGTTTTCCTAAAAATAAATCTGATGATGTTTTCTGGCACATAGTGTCTCTTCACTTGGGATATAATTTTATCGCATCACCTCTGGTAGGAATGCAGACACCATAAATTATGGTATTGGATATTTATCACCAAGGGAAAAAAATGAAAAAATTTACTATTGCAGCCATTGCTATGGCATTTGCAGGAAGCGCTTTTGCGGGCGATCAGGACTCTGCGGATATTCACTTTGCCGGTGAAGTACAGACTAACATCTGTACGGCAGCGCTTTTAGGGGGAGGAACTTCAGTGCAACTGGATCCGACTGACGTTAAGACCGTCTCGGCAGCCACCACTGACTCGGTAATGAAAAAAGACTTCACAGTCTCTCTGGATTGTACGGCCCAGGGTTCCAAAGACAAAATTACCGGTGCGAGCTATGCCACTGTAACAGGCTATCTGGCGGCTGCAAAAGGAACAGCGGTTAATGCCAGCACTTCTGCGCTGGATAACACCGACGTTTCTGCTGCGGGTGCGCAAGGGGTTGGTTTCCAGGTGCAAAACAAAGACAGCAGCAATGCAGTCCAGACGTTTACCACCGCGGATCGCCAGGCGAAAGTGATCGATACTGCGGCGCCAATGCTGTTTAACTACAACGTTGGCTACCTGAAAACCGGCACCGTCAGCGGCGGTCTGGTTGCAGCTGACGCCATGTTTATCGCAACGTATCAGTAATATCAAAATAATGTCAGGCAGGGCCGTTGAGCCCTGCTTTTTCATCCAGGAGGGAGGGCGTATGCGTAAAGGAAAACCGTTATTGTTGCTCCTGATGATATTCGGCCTGTTAAACGGGCAAGGGGCGCTGGCTGCGGTTGCCCCTGATGCGGAACTTATTGTGCAGGGGCGTATTTATAGCACAACCTGTACCGTACAAACGCCGGGAGACGGTACTTCGATAGCGTTGGAGGAGGTGACCACACAGGCATTACATGATGCACGAAGCTTTCCTGTTTCGCCGAAGGAATTTACGATTAATGTCAGTTGTTCTTCACCTTCAAACTGGCATGAAGTGACGGGAAAATTTACCACTGACGGGGAGATCGAAGGTTCCAATTTTTCTGTTCATTTAAAAAATACGATTACCGATACGACTGGCGCAAAATATGTCGGCCTACAAATTAAAGATAAAATTACCGATACTGTTGTTGATTTCAGTGCAACGCAGCAGTTCACGTTAGCTTTTAGCAATGAGAACAGCGCCTCATTTAAGTTTGAAGTGGGTTATATGCCTTATGGTGTGCCGGAAAAGGGCGACGTACATGCGGCGGCGACCTTTACCCTGACCTATGCCTGACGGAGCGTCTGTGAATAAATTAATTGTTCTGCTGCTGTCTGGGCTGGCGTGGGTTAATTCAGCGCGTGCTGCCGATACGCTGGAATATGAATTTACCGGTCGGGTGACGGAGTTAACTTGTAAGGTGGAACTTTATTCCTACATGGGAAAACCATTAAGTGCTCTTTATGTCGGCGTGTTCGAGGTCGTTACTCTGCCAGCCATAGGTGATATTACGTGGGTATCGGATGCGGGAGATTATTATTTCCGCGTTTCCTGCCCGTCCGGATATAAGGCGTCAACAGTGACAGGAAAAATAAGTACATCGCAGGAGGTTGATGCCGCCACCCTCGCAATAAAATCTGAAGATAGAAATAATCAGTTTGGCTTCGTTTTTAAAGATACCGATCAGAATATGATGATTGATTTTAGCACGGCGGAAAATACGCAGACCCTTGTCCAGGATGGCGATGTAAAAAGGGCTGATTTTAATTTTATAGTGGGTGTCGTGCCTTACGGTGTGAACGTGAACTACGGTCTCCTGCAAGCTTCTATTATGTTTACTGCCACATTTGAGTAACAGGGGAAGAAAATGAAATATTTACCATTCCTTTTGTCTCTGATGGCTTTCTGTGTTTATGGTGCAACGCCGTTTTACGACACGGTACAGACGCCTGAAATTGTTGTTTCGGTTTTCGTCGCGCCTATACCCACACAATGTAAAGTATGGGTCGAGGTGGATGGCGTGAGCAGCACCACTATTGCGTTAGAGACGGCTTCCCTGAAGGAACTTCAGGGGGCGACTTCAGGCGCGCTGCATCAAAAGAGTTTCGCTATACGTTCTGAGTGCACTCATGCCGAGCAATATCATCCGAATATTCGTTGGGTGACGAGCGGAGAGACCGACCCTGCAACCTATGCGTTAAAAAATACCGCCTTATCAGGCGCGGTAAACGTTGGTTTCCTGGTACAGGATCAATCAACACCACCGGGCTCAGTCGTGAATTTCCAGGCGGGTAGCCGAAAAGATTACGAATATGTAACACCCGGGAGTTGTTATAGATTATCTGACGATAGGGAAGGTTGCTATAACTGGGCGTCAACCTATTCCGTTGGTTATATCGCCTACGGTACGCCCGGCGCGGGCATTGTTACTGCCGATGCTACCGTAATTATTAATGTTGAATAAAATAGCTAAAATATATTTGGTTGGGTTATATATCAGATTTACATAGTGTAAAAATATTGTTTCTGTCAAAGGGATTTATATGAAAAGGTATTCATGTTCGCTATTTATTGCGTGTTTGATGACGCTCACTACAACTTCATCACTGGCCAGCGTGGTGATTCAGGGAACACGGGTCATTTACCCTGAATCGGCGAAAGAAGTAACGGTAAAAATGGTAAATGAGGGCAGGTCGCCTTTATTGGTCCAATCCTGGCTGGATGACGGTAATGAAAACGGCGATCCGGCCAAAATGAAGCTACCGTTTATTGTCACTCCCCCCGTCTCGCGTCTTGATCCACAAAAAGGCCAGAGCGTGCGTATTACCTGGACCGGTAAGGCGTTAGCGCAGGATAAAGAGAGTATTTTTTGGTTTAACGTGCTGGAAATTCCACCTAAAGATAAGAACGCGGAAGGGAAAAGCAAACTTAATCTGGCTTTACGTTCGCGGATTAAATTCTTTTATCGTCCGGCCTCATTGAAGGGCAGCTTTATTGATGGTTTAAATAATGTTAAGTGGTCGCTGGTCAATGACGCGGGTAACGTGGCGATCGTCCTGAAAAACGACTCGCCTTATTATCTCTCACTGATTGGCGGCGCGGTGTGGGCAGGGGCGAAAAAATATGACTACAAACCGAAAATGCTGAACCCTTTTAGTGAGGAACGCTTTGTCGTACCGCAATTAACCACGACTTCCGTTAATAAAGTGTCATGGGTTGCGTTGAATGATTACGGCGCGGATGCGGAAGTCGTCAAAACGGTTAAATAAAAAAGTACCCGCAGAGTAACAGGATTATTAATTAAAAGGGAATGATGGTGCGCCGATTATCACGATCTATTTATTTATCGACGTTTCTGACTGGCTTTTTTTCGCTGACATCCGCACAGGCAGATGAAGGTACGCCCGATGAAAGCGCCAGCACCGAAATGGTGGAGTTTAGTGACGCCTTTTTAATGGGTGATGCGGGCAGCCAGCTTGACCTGAAGCGTTTTTCACGTGGTAATCCTGTTCTTGCCGGAACATACAACGTTAAAGTTTTCCTTAACGGCAAGGAAATGTTCAAAACTCCGCTGACTTTTCACGAAAACAATACGGATTATGCGTCGGCGTGTTTTACCCATGCGCTGCTGGAACAGCTCAATGTGGATCCCGAGCCGCTAAATCAGGAGGATGAGGATGGCTGTTATGATCTGGCCGCCACCCTGCCGAAGTCATCCAGCCGCTACGACCCATTGACGCAGGAGCTGAATGTAACCATCCCGCAGGTCTATCTGGTCAGTCATCCTGCCGGCTATATTCCTCCTTCGCGTTGGGATTCCGGGATCCCGATGGCGCTGCTCTCCTATAACGCCAACGCCTGGCATTCCAAAAGCGACAATACCACGCAGGACACCTTTTACTCCGGGTTGATGTTGGGTTTGAACCTTGGCGCATGGCGTTTACGCTCAAATGGCGCATACAACTGGGATAACGATAACGGCGGAGAGTACAGCAGCTACGATCTGTTTATTGCACGCGACATTGTGCCGTTGCGCGCAAAACTGGAAGCGGGGGAGGTACGCACCAACGCCAACATGATGGATTCCGTTTCGCTGGACGGTGTGCACCTTTACAACGATGCACAGATGGATCCGTCGGCTAACAGCTATGTGCCGGTGATTCGCGGCGTCGCGAACAGCAATGCCAAAGTGACGGTACGCCAGGAAGGTCGTATTGTCACGCAGGTCACCGTCCCGCCGGGGCCGTTCGCCATCAGCGACTACTATGCCGCACAAAACGGCAGCGATCTGGATGTTACCGTTGAGGAGTCTGATGGCAGTACGCGCGTATTTTCTATGCCCTATGCCTCTATTGCCCATTTACTGCGTCCTGGTGAAGTGGATTGGGATATCGGTATCGGCACGGTGGATAAAGACACGGTTGATGAAACGCTGTGGGCGGGAGTCGCCACCGCCTCTTACGGTCTGAGCAATATGTTTACCGCCTACGGCGGTGTGCAAATGGCAGACAACTTATACACCGCCGGAATGCTCGGCGTAGCAATGAACACCAGCATTGGGGCGTTTTCATTCGACGTGACGCACTCACAAACCACCGCCGATGACGTTGGCACTTTAAAAGGGCAGAGTTACAGCCTTAACTACAGTAAAAATTTCACGGCGACGGGGACCACCTTCAGCGTGGTCGGCTATCGTTTTTCCTCTGAAAACTACATGTCGATGAACGATGCGCTATCGCTCAAAAATACGCTGAATAATTATGCTTCCGATAAAAACACCACGACGCAGGAGGCATATCATGCCTATACACGCACGCGCAATGAGATACAGGCCAACGTCTATCAGGATGTGACTATCAATGGTGAAAGTTATGGCTCGTTTTATCTGAACGGGACATGGCGTAGCTATTGGGGCGATGATGGCAATACCTCGCAGTATTCCGTAGGTTATAGCAACTCTGTGGGGAGCGTGAGTTACAGCATTTCCGCCCAGCGCAGCTATGACGAATTTGGCGAAGAAGACGATAGCATCAACCTCGGTTTCTCTATTCCGTTGGGGTCAGGCTCCAGCGTGGACTATCGTCCGTTCTCCAGTATGAGCGTCAACAGCAGTAGCGACTTTAAAGGTAATGACAGCGTCAGCGCGATGGCGACAGGGAGTTCTCGGGACAATATGTATAACTACTCCCTGAACACCACGAGCAGCCGCAACAAAGACAGCGAAGACCTCACCACGATAGGCAGTTGGGTGACGCGCAACGGCGCGTACAGCACCACCTCATTGTCGGCGACGCAGGGGCTTAACGGCGATCAACAGTACTCGCTAAGTACAACCGGTGGCGTGGTGCTGCACAGCGGCGGGCTGACGCTGGCCTCCGGCTATTTAACGCCAGACTCGACGATGGCGCTGGTGCACGCCAGCGGCGCGAAAGGCGCGTCCGCCTCAATGGGCAATGGGCAGATAGACGGTTTTGGCAATATGGTCGTCACCAGCCTGAGTCCCTACCGGGAAAACACCGTCGGTCTGAATATTGACACGATGGAAAACGATGTGGCGATTAGTAATACCACCGGTGTCGTGGTGCCGACCAGCGGGGCGCTGGTGCGTGTGGATATCGAAACCGACGCCCGTAAAGCGTTTATGCTGGAACTGATGCGCGACGATGGCGGGTTTATTCCGCTGGCGGCAGATGTGCAGGATAGTGCTGGCCGCTCGGTCGGCACCGTAGGCCAGGCGGGGATTGCCTTTGTGCGCGGCATGGATGACAGCGGTACGCTCTCCGTCATTTGGGGCAGTGGCGCAGAAAGCCGCTGCCAGGTGAGCTATCAGTTAGATGGCAGTGCCAGCATGATCGGTAAAACGCCGCTTATCTCCGGTCTGCGCTGCCGGATGTCCTCAACCAGCGTGAAGGTGACGCCATGATCCATCATCGAATTTTTCGCCATGTAGTATTAGGCCTGTGTTCATTTTGCTTTAGCGCTGCTGCTTTTGCTGATTGCCTGGCAAAAAGTGATCCGTTGAAATGTATGGGGAGTACCAAGACGGTTGATGTAACCTTTACCGCAACTCTTCAAACTCCTTCGTGCAATGTTTCTTTAGGGGGAGAGAGTAATCTGGGAGGAAAGTCTCTCGTTATTGATTTTGGTCAGATTATAGCGCGTGATCTGGATTTTAATGATGAACGTTATAACCGTCCTTTAGGTATATTTTTAACTGGTTGTGACAATATGCTTAATAAAGCAAAGGTGACTTTTTCCATAAATAGTGCTGATCTCTGTTCAGATCCCCATAAAACATGCCTCGGGACGGGGACAATGTTGGGATTAAAAATTAAGGATCGAGTCAAGGGAGATTTTATTACATTCAACAACGAGAGGGATATGACGTTGAATAGTAATGGTGAGGGGTATTTCACGATTTACGATATATATATTATGGCAGCCTTTGGGGGGGCTACAATGAGCTCTGGTTATTTCGAGGAATCGTTTCAAATCATTGTCCGTTATAACTAAATACCTGGGGTTATCATGCGCTATTATCTTCCTTACCTGTTCACGTTAATCCTGTCTTCTCCAGCGCTGGCGGCAGAAACGTTTATTGCTGCACCCACGATGGATGTTACTGTAACGGCAACAACCGTATTACCCGTATGTAATGTTAGTGTTGCACAGGAGATAACCCTTCCTGATACACATATAAGCCAGTTTGCTGCCGGCGGTGTATTGAACGCTTTAACCCCTACTGATTACAGTGGAGGAGATATCTATACGCCGTTTAATATTACGCTCACCAACTGTGGCAGCGAAACGGCGTCAATATCCAGAACAATGCGTTTAACGCTTCGTAATATAGGTGCCGGACCTATTATCGATGGCGTATTCAGCGATTATTTACAAAACAGTACCAACGTTGGCATTGTTATTTTTAATACGGATGGCGCCAGCGCAAGAAATGTCCTGCTGGATGAAATTATATTCAGTAATCAAATTGCTACGAATAGTGAACAAGTCTTCCATTTCGCGGCGCGTTTTCAGAAAGTGGGCAACGGTGAAAGTGGCGTCGCAAGCGGATTGTATGCAGCGAAAGTTTCCGTGACCGCAGCGTATGAATAAAAAGGATATGTCATGCTGAAAAAATATGGATTTATCATGCTGTTATTGCTGGGCCTATGTGGCGTTCGCAGCGCATTGGCGAGTTGTGCATTTACCACGCCAACGGGAACATATATTGATCAAACTATGGCATCGTCGCCCGTAACGGCGGTCACGCTGACAAGCACAAATTTGCAGCAGTTATTCCAAAGTTCGGTGCTGGTTGGCGGACCGATCATTTCCACCTGTAATCCGTCCACGGGAACCGCCATCACCGTATCGGGGGATGGTTTTTCTTCGGGTTCACTGCCTGAAACGATGCCTGATGGTGGTATGCTGATAGGCGGCATCGCCGATGGATTTGGTTATGGATTCTGGTACACCGTGACCTATGGCGATGGCAGCGAAAGCGTTTCGGGGCATCTTAAAAAAGGGGGGATGTTCACCGCGACGCCTGCCCAGCTTAATGGCGCCAGGTGGGAGTTTCAGGCCGAATTATGGTATGTGGGGGGAAGCTATGGTGATAAGGTAAAAAAGAGCCAGATCGTGGCACTGAGCAATACGTATTTTAGAGTGGGCTTTAGTAATGTTATGAAAGGGTTTCTTTTTAATTCTCCTGCCATTCCGATTACGCCAACCACTTGTAACTTGTCTATTGACAGGTCAAAAGTCGATTTTGGTTCGTTTAACTTTCTGCTCTATGGCGGAACGGGGGGAGTTAAAAATGGGCCGTATCAAGAGATACGTGTTAGTAACAATAACTGCAAGATGACGACTAAAATTGAGACTCGTATACTGAGTAATGGGAATCCGGTGAGTTCTGACCAGCATTTGTTGCTAAACAAACTGGCTGGTGATGATGCCGCCAGCGGTTTTGGTGTGGCGCTTTATACTTTTTACAATCCCCTTATCATTGATGCTCTTTCGGGGAACGGAGACATTAGTGGCCCGTACACTTCCGCGCCGAAAGAGTTTGATACCTCTGATCGTATTTACTTATATCTTGAGCCCGACGGTACGCCGCTAAGGAATGGGAAATTCGAGGCTACCGCTACTATTAACGTCAGCTACTATTAACCCCAATGAACGACCACTGCCTGTGCCTTTGATCGATACGGACGGATGACAGAACGGCAGACACAAAAAAACCGCATAAAGCGAAAGGCTTTTGCGGTTTTATTTTTTAAGGTCTTATTTAATAGCCTTAACAAACTATGTTGGTTGCGGGGGCCGGATTTGAACCGACGACCTTCGGGTTATGAGCCCGACGAGCTACCAGGCTGCTCCACCCCGCGTCCGTCTTTTCGCTTCGTATTTCAAACCACATCTGCGTTGGCTTTCCTCGTTCACCTCAGTCACTTACTGGAGTAAGCTCCTAAGGATTCACTGCGTCGCCGCCTTGCTGTGCTTTGAACTACTTTGCAAAAATATTACATCAGATTTTAATTGGTTGCGGGGGCCGGATTTGAACCGACGACCTTCGGGTTATGAGCCCGACGAGCTACCAGGCTGCTCCACCCCGCGTCCGTCTTTTCGCTTCGTATTTCAAACCACATCTGCGTTGGCTTTCCTCGTTCACCTCAGTCACTTACTGGAGTAAGCTCCTAAGGATTCACTGCGTCGCCGCCTTGCTGTGCTTTGAACTACTTTGCAAAAATATTACATCAGATTTTAATTGGTTGCGGGGGCCGGATTTGAACCGACGACCTTCGGGTTATGAGCCCGACGAGCTACCAGGCTGCTCCACCCCGCGTCCGTGGATGCGCACTATACTCTGCTAATGATTTCATGCAACCCTTTTTTCACCTTGATCACGTTTTTAGGGTGAAAACGAACAAAAACAACGCATTCTGGACTGTTTTTTGCGCAAAATTTGCGTTCGGGTAGGTATACGCATTTCATTAGGTTCGGGGGTTTGTTATCTTCGTCTCGCATTCAGGCAACATAAGACGAGAACAATGAAAGGACGTTGGGCAAAATATCTTCTGGCGGGAGCAGTAGTCGCGATGCTCGCCGCGTGTTCCTCAAAACCCACCGATCGTGGGCAGCAGTATAAAGACGGGAAATTTACCCAGCCTTTCTCACTGGTGAACCAGCCTGATGCGGTTGGCGCGCCAATCAATGCCGGTGATTTCGCCGAGCAGGTTAATCAAATTCGCAGTGCATCGCCACGTTTGTACGGTAACCAGAGCAACGTTTACAACGCTATCCAGGAGTGGTTACGTGCGGGTGGCGATACGCGCAGTATGCGCCAGTTTGGTATTGATGCATGGCAAATGGAAGGGGCTGATAACTACGGTAACGTCCAGTTTACCGGTTACTACACGCCGGTTATCCAGGCGCGCCATACGCGTCAGGGCGAATTTCAGTACCCTATCTATCGCATGCCGCCAAAACGTGGGCGCTTACCAAGCCGTGCCGAGATTTATGCGGGTGCCCTGAGCGACAATTATATTCTGGCGTACAGCAACTCCCTGATGGATAACTTCATTATGGATGTTCAGGGCAGTGGTTACATCGATTTTGGCGATGGCAGCCCGCTCAACTTCTTTAGCTATTCCGGGAAAAACGGCCACGCCTATCGCAGTATCGGTAAAGTGCTTATCGACCGTGGCGAAGTGAAAAAAGAAGATATGTCGATGCAGGCTATTCGTCATTGGGGTGAAACGCACAGCGAAGCCGAAGTGCGTGAGCTGCTGGAGCAGAACCCATCGTTTGTCTTCTTTAAACCACAATCTTTTGCTCCGGTGAAAGGGGCCAGCGCGGTACCGTTGATTGGCCGCGCATCCGTGGCTTCTGACCGCAGTATCATTCCTGCGGGCACAACGTTACTGGCGGAAGTCCCGTTACTGGACAATAACGGCAAGTTTACCGGCCAGTACGAACTGCGTCTGATGGTGGCGTTGGATGTGGGCGGGGCGATAAAAGGGCAGCACTTCGACATCTATCAGGGTATTGGCGCAGACGCCGGACACCGTGCAGGGTGGTATAATCACTACGGACGCGTGTGGGTGCTGAAAACCGCGCCGGGTGCGGGTAACGTATTTAGCGGCTAGTTGCCTGATGGCGGCTAGCCTTATCAGGCCTACAAATTAGCGCGTAGGCCGGATAAGCGAAGCGCCATCCGGCAGCCATACTGCGTAGTATTAATGAATTTGAGGTGTTATGTCTGTGGTTATAAGTGATGCCTGGCGTCAGCGTTTTGGCGGTACGGCGCGTCTGTATGGCGAAAATGCGCTGCAACTGTTTGCTCAATCGCACGTTTGCGTGGTTGGGATTGGCGGAGTGGGGTCATGGGCGGCGGAAGCGCTGGCACGAACCGGCATTGGCGCCATCACGCTCATCGATATGGATGATGTGTGTGTCACCAATACTAACCGCCAGATCCATGCTTTACGCGATAACGTCGGCCTGGCAAAAGCTGAAGTGATGGCTGAACGTATCCGCCAGATTAACCCGGAGTGCCGGGTGAACGTGGTCGATGATTTTGTCACGCCGGATAACGTTGCTGAATATATGAGTGCAGGATTTTCGTATGTCATTGATGCGATTGATAGCGTGCGCCCAAAAGCGGCACTGATCGCGTACTGTCGGCGTAACAAAATTCCGCTGGTGACCACCGGTGGTGCGGGCGGACAGATTGATCCTACGCAGATTCAGGTCGTTGATTTGGCAAAAACCATCCAGGATCCGTTGGCGGCCAAGCTACGTGAGCGGCTGAAAAGCGATTTTGGCGTGGTGAAAAACAGCAAAGGCAAGCTGGGCGTGGACTGTGTGTTCTCGACCGAAGCGCTGGTGTACCCGCAGGCAGATGGCTCGGTATGTGCGATGAAAGCGACGGCGGAAGGGCCGAAACGTATGGATTGCGCATCCGGGTTTGGCGCGGCCACGATGGTGACCGCCACCTTTGGTTTTGTTGCCGTCTCCCATGCGCTGAAGAAGATGATGGCCAAAGCGGCGCGCCAGCCCTGATTGTGTCGGATGGCGCTATGTTTATCCGACCTACGGTTTGTGCGGTGTTGTAGGCCGGATAAGATACATCAGCGCCGTCATCCGGCTTTCTGGGCAGCCTCGATAATTGCCTCGTTAAGAGCATGTAGCCCCTGGCTACGCGAGGCGCTGAGCTGCGCGCGTAAACCCAGCTCGTCAAATAATTCCATTGGTGAATGCGCCAGTAACTCGGCGGCCGTTTTACCTTCGACCGCGGTGAGTAATACCGCCAACAGCCCGCGTACTATTCGACCTTCGCTGTCACCAAAGAAATGCAGAGTGCCATTCTCATGAAGAGTATGCCCCAGCCAGACGCGGTTTTCACAGCCCGCGATTTCTTTGGCCTGTGCTTTTAGCGCATCCGGAAGTGCCGGCAACTGCTTACCCAGCAGTATCAGCTGACGATATTTATCTTCCCACTGAGTGAGCGGGATAAAGGTATTGCGTAACGTCTCTTCGGTTACGGTTGTGCCAAACGGGTGTCCGGCGAACAGAGGGCTTGTCATTAATCCACCAATATTTCCAGCGCGCGGTCGACGGCTGCGACCAACGCATCCACATCGCTTTGTGTATTATAAGGGGCAAATGAGGCGCGTAGTGTCCCTGATACGCCCAGTTCTGCCAGTAGCGGTTGCGCGCAGTGTTGCCCCGCGCGCAGCGCAATGCCATATTCGGCCAATAGCGTAACCATATCGCTGTGATGAACACCCGAGAAATCAAAGGCTAACAGACTGGAATCCTGGCAGCGGAAGGACCGAAAGCCGGGGCGTTTCGCCAGCGCATCTTCTGCCATCGTCGCCAGACCCCGGCTCCAGTTTTCGGCCTGTGCAACGTCGACGTCCGCCAGCCATTCGAGCGCTGCGCTTAGCCCGATAACGCCAGCAACGTTAGGCGTACCGGCCTCCAGCTTCCATGGGGCTGCCTGGGTGGTGAAACCGTCGAAGCTGACTTCGCTAATCATCTTTCCGCCGCCGAGCCACGGTGACATAGCTTCCAGTAATTCAGGCTTACCGTACAGCACGCCAATACCGGTTGGGCCATACAGCTTGTGGCCAGAGAACGCATAGAAATCAATATCTAACTGTTGTACGTCGGCAGGAAAATGGACAATCCCCTGGGCACCATCAACCATCACCACCATGCCAGCCGCATGGGCGAGCGTGATGGCGCGGGCCAGATCCGGGCAGCCACCGGTGACGTTCGACATTTGCCCGAGTGCCAGAATGCGGCTGCGCGGGGTAATGAGTTGCGTAAGGCGCTCAACGTCTGGCAATAAATCGGGGGTGAGTGGGAGTTTGACGACCTTAGCCCCCGTTTGCTCCGCGACCATCAGCCAGGGCACGAGGTTGGCGTGATGTTCCGCTGCGCTAACGATAATCTCATCACCCGGCTGAAGGCGTGGACGCGCATAGCTTTGAGCAACCATGTTGATCGCTTCCGTTGTGCCGCGGGTCCAGACGATGGTTTTGTCATCCGGCGCATTAATCAGGCTTGCGACTTTTTCCCGCGCGGCTTCATAGCGTGCGGTCAGGCGCTGGGCTTCAGCAAACTGGCTGCGATGGACGTTTCCGGCGCTCAGGCTATAAAACTGGTGGGTAGCCTCAATCACCGCCTGTGGCTTCAGCGCCGTAGCAGCGCTGTCGAGATAGACGCCAGCATCGTTGAGTGCGGGAAATTGTGCGCGAAACTGCGCGGGGTTAAAAGCGTTCATGGTATTCCTCAGTTCAGTAAACAGATCGTGGCGCAAAAAGGGCATTGATACAAGGGTTGCGCTAACCATCGGAATACTCTGGATATCCTGGCAAAGCCCGCTCAGTGTCTTATGCTAAATAGCGTTAGGCGAGCAATTTTGCCTGTTACGGAGTGTGTTTTTAATAGCATAAATCGCTTTAAGGAGAAGAAGATGAAAAAGACTGCCGCAATTATCTCTGCCTGTATGCTGACTTTTGCCCTGAGCGCCTGTTCCGGTTCGAATTACGTGATGCATACCAACGATGGTCGATCAATCGTAGCTGACGGTAAGCCACAGACCGATAATGAAACGGGGATGATTTCGTATAAAGACGCTAACGGCAACAAACAGCAGATTAACCGCACTGACGTGAAAGAGATGGTAGAACTGGATAACTAACCGGTCATCCATCGACAAAGAGTCGGACAAAAAAAAGCACCGCAATTTGGCGGTGCTACATTAATCACTATGGACAGACAGGGTAAATGTACAGGAAGTGAAAAAGGGTAGCTTTGCTACCATGGTCTGAATCGCAGACCAATTGCAAACACAACAACACAACATCACAACCGTAAGCCAAAAGCCCACCAGAACACGCATTCCGATAAAACTTTTCGTTCCGGCTTCAGGAAGTGCCGCCACTATAGGTATTTGCTGGTAGAACCTCAACGGACAATTTATAATGGCTCAGATAAAAAAAACTAATAGGTTACAGCCTGTTAGCTAATTGTTAAATTCATTTAACATCAAAGCCTAAAAGTCATGTCAAAACGATTACCACCCTTAAATGCGTTGCGTGTTTTTGATGCTGCAGCGCGTCATTTGAGCTTTACTCGCGCAGCAGAAGAGCTTTTTGTGACGCAGGCCGCAGTAAGTCATCAAATCAAGTCTCTTGAGGATTTCCTGGGGCTGAAGCTGTTTCGTCGACGCAATCGATCTTTGCTGTTAACGGAAGAAGGCCAAAGCTACTTCCTCGACATCAAAGAGATTTTTTCGCAATTAACCGACGCGACGCGTAAACTTCAGGCACGTAGTGCAAAAGGTGCACTTACCGTCAGTTTATTGCCCAGTTTTGCGATCCAATGGCTGGTGCCCAGACTCTCTAGCTTTAACTCAGCTTATCCGGGAATCGATGTCAGGATCCAGGCGGTGGACCGTCAGGAAGACAAACTGGCGGACGATGTAGATGTGGCGATTTTCTACGGACGCGGCAACTGGCCGGGTCTGCGCGTTGAAAAATTGTACGCAGAATATTTATTGCCGGTCTGCTCGCCGCTATTACTCACCGGTGATAAACCGTTGAAGACGCCCGACGATCTGGCTAAACACACATTATTGCACGATGCGTCGCGCCGTGACTGGCAAGCCTATACGCGCCAGCTTGGCCTGAATCATATCAACGTACAGCAGGGACCTATCTTCAGCCATAGCGCCATGGTGCTACAGGCTGCTATCCACGGACAGGGGATTGCGCTGGCGAATAACGTCATGGCGCAGTCCGAAATAGAAGCCGGACGTCTGGTCTGTCCGTTTAACGATGTTCTGGTCAGCAAAAACGCATTTTATCTGGTTTGTCATGACAGTCAGGCAGAACTGGGTAAAATAGCCGCCTTCCGTCAGTGGATTTTGGCTAAAGCGGCCACGGAACAAGAAAAATTCCGCTTTCGTTATGAACAATAATTTACGTAGGGTATTCACATGACCAGCCGTTTTATGCTGATTTTTGCCGCCGTAAGTGGCTTTATCTTTGTGGCGTTGGGTGCCTTTGGGGCACATGTTCTGAGTAAAACCCTCGGTGTCGTTGAGATGGGGTGGATCCAGACTGGCCTTGAGTATCAAGCGTTCCATACGTTGGCTATCTTTGGCCTGGCCGTCGCCATGCAGCGACGCATTAGCATTTGGTTTTACTGGAGTAGCGTGTTTCTGGCATTAGGAACGGTGCTGTTTAGCGGCAGCCTGTATTGCCTTGCGCTCTCTCATTTACGCCTGTGGGCGTTTGTTACCCCCGTCGGCGGTTTCAGCTTCCTTGTGGGCTGGGCGCTGATGTTAGTGGGTGCTATTAGATTGAAACGTAAGGGCGTTAGCCATGAATAAGGTTGTGTTGTTGTGTCGCCCGGGTTTTGAAAAAGAGTGCGCCGCAGAAATTACGGATAAAGCAGGGCGCCGGGAAATCTTCGGTTTTGCCCGCGTGAAAGACAATGCGGGTTACGTCATCTTCGAATGCTATCAGCAGGATGATGCCGAAAAGCTAGTGAAAGAGCTGCCGTTTAGCTCACTGATTTTTGCCCGTCAAATGTTTGTGGTGGGCGAACTGCTGCAATATTTACCGCCGGAAGACCGCATTACGCCGATCGTTGGCATGCTGCAGGGCGTGGTGGAAAAGGGTGGCGATCTGCGTGTCGAAGTCGCCGACACCAATGAAAGCAAAGAGCTGGTTAAGTTCTGCCGTAAATTTACCGTACCGCTGCGCGCGGCGCTGCGTGAAGCGGGCGTACTGGCAAAATATGAAACGCCGAAACGTCCGGTGGTTCATGTTTTCTTTATCGCCCCTGGCTGTTGTTATACCGGTTATTCCTGGCCTGACAATAACTCACCGTTCTACATGGGTATTCCGCGACTGAAATTCCCGGCCGATGCGCCGAGCCGCTCAACGCTGAAGCTGGAAGAAGCGCTGCACGTGTTTATCCCTGCCGATGAATGGGATGAGCGTCTGGCGAACGGAATGTATGCGGTGGATTTAGGGGCCTGCCCGGGCGGATGGACCTATCAGCTGGTTAAACGCAACATGTGGGTTTACTCGGTGGATAACGGTCCAATGGCACAAAGCCTGATGGATACCGGACAGGTCACCTGGCTGCGTGAAGACGGATTTAAATACCGTCCGAATCGCAACAATATTTCGTGGATGGTCTGCGATATGGTGGAGAAGCCGGCGAAGGTTGCCGCGCTGATGGCACAATGGCTGGTCAACGGCTGGTGTCGTGAGACAATATTCAACCTCAAGCTGCCGATGAAAAAACGCTACGAAGAGGTATCACAGAACCTGGCTTACATTCAGGCCCAGCTTGATGAACATGGCGTAAATGCCCAAATTCAGGCGCGTCAGCTGTATCATGACCGTGAAGAAGTAACCGTTCACGTACGTCGTCTGTGGGCGGCCGTCGGCGGTCGTCGCGACGAGCGATAAGGCTACAATCCTGGTCGGATGGCGGCGAAATCGCCCTATTCGGCCTGGATTGATTCAATCAGCTGTGTATCTGAAACAATATGCGTCACATCATCCAGATGCCCAATTCTGGCCTCTCCCGAACGATTAAATTTACTTTTATCGATCAACAATAAAGATTGCGATGCGCGCTTAAGCAGAATGGATTTGAAGTCTGCGTTGGTTGCATTTGAGTCCCAGAGCGCGCCGTCGCTGTCGATCCCTTCGCAGGAAAAAATAAACAGGTCGATATCGAGGGATTTTAGCTGCGAGATAAGCGAGGGATTAACGTAGCAACCGTATTTGCGCTCAAGGCGACCGCCGGAGCTGATAAGCTGAATGTGTTCACGTTTAGCCAATTCCTGGCAGATGGGCTGGCTGTTGGTAAAAACGTGAATGTTGATGTCCGGTAGCTGTCGCGCCAGGTACCAGCATGTTGAGCTGGCGTCTAAAGCTATCACCATACCTTCTTCGATCCATGCCAGCGCTTCGCGGGCAATATTTGCTTTGTGGGCATAGTGGCTTTTTAGTCGTATATGGAACGGGTCGCCACTGTCCTGATTTTCCCGATGAATAGCCTTGGCCCGCCCGTGATTGCGTAGCACCTTGCCCTGGGTTTGTAATTCACTTAGATCGCGGCGGATGGTCTCTTTGCTAACGTTTAGCTGCAAAGACAGGGCTTCAGTTGTCAGGCTTTTGTGGTGGGTAAGCAGATCTACGATTGCCTGCTGGCGCGCCGCTTTCATGTTCAGATCCTCATCTGATGATAAATGCCCGTACCAGACGGGCATTCTGACCAGAGATTACGGCGTTACCCCTTTTTTTAAAAGAATATTCCCGTACTTTGCCCGCTCTCCTGTGATAACGATTGCAAACGCCTTTTGCGCTCGTTCGTAAAAGGCATAACGGTCAATACGCGTGATGTCTGGACAGGGGGCCTGCAATGAAAGCGCCTGTCGATAGCGAGCCTCGACGTCAGGATCGAGAGCGTCGCCTTCTACAGCGGCCATCATCACCAGCGGTGGGGCGTAGCTGTCCAGTTCAAAAAGCGGAATAATCGCCTGCAGCAGGTCGCTGACCAGCAGGCCGTCGGCGCGAATCACCTGCGGTCCCATGCTATGAGCCGGAAAATGAGCATCGGAAAAGATAATCTCATCGCCGTGACCCATTTCAGCCAGCACCTTCAGCAGGTCGGGGGAAATTAAGGGGGATATTGTTTTGAGCATGTTACTCGACTCCTGTCAGTTCGGATTCGGTTTGCGGATAGAAGTAACGGTACTGGTAGCGCACCTGTGCACGGGCCTGTTCCGGTGAGGGAAATTCCCTAATGCCTGACCAGGCAAACATCGCGGCGCCTGCGACGGTGGTTTCGGCGTCATCCAGCACTTTGACAGGGATCCCAAGCACATTAGCTTTAATCTGGTTCCACAATGCGTTACGGCTTCCCCCGCCAACCAATAACAATTCAGTGGCCTGGAAATGACCGATTTTTTCCAGCGTGTGTAAATTCCGCTGCAACTGTTCTGTCAGCCCTTCCAGTGCGGCGCGATAAAAATGCCCGCGGGTGGTATTGAGCGTAACTCCTTGCCAACCCGCATTCTGAGAGGTCAGCAGGTCGCAGTGCATCTTGACGCCTTCTGCGCCAGCAGGAATGGACCGGGCTTCGTCAATCAGCGTCTGCCAGGGCGATTCGGCAGTCCAAAACAGCTTACGCACCCATTCAAGCACGCCGGAAGCCAGCCACTGCATGCCGGGATTATACAGCCCGACCTGACTGTCTAATTCACAGGTGGAACCCGCATAATGGCTGAGCAGAGAGGTGTCCACCAGTGCGCTGCGTACCATCAGAATTTCCCATGTACCGGAAGAGAGCACCGGTTCGTCTGGCTGAGCTCCTGCGCCAAAGAGCGCAAACTGCGTGTCGTGCCCGGCAGATATCACAGGAATACCCACTGGTAGCCCGAGCTGGCTGGCGGCCTCGTTTTGCAGTACCCCAATCTGTTCGCCCGCTTCCACCAGGCGTGGAAACAGTCGGCGCGGTATGCCGGTCGCCTGCAAAATGTCATCACTGAAATCGCGCTGCTGGATGTTCAGCATCTGGCTGGTGCCCGCCATGGTGATATCTGTGGTGAACTCGCCGGTTAAACGGTGGTTGATAAGCGATGAGATAAACAGCCAGGCGTGCGCCTGTTCCAGTAATTGTGGATGGTTTTCTTTCAGCCACACCAGTTTATACAGCGTGTTAAAGCTAAACGCGCCGACGCCGGAGATTTCCTGCAACTGCTGCGGTGACATGTAGCGATGGATATTTTCCATTACTGCTGCGGTTCGCGGGCACTTCCAACTGATTACCGGATATAACTGCCTGCCGTGTTGATCGACCAGCGCACCGTCTACGCCGAAGGTGGTGACGGCGATCCCGCAGATACGGCAATTGGCCAGTTGCGTGGAGAGCCGCTGACAGCAGCCGGCGAAGCGTTGCAAAATGGCTTCCAGCGACCACTGATGCCAGATACCGTTCTCCGCGGCAATATCACTGGCGTTGGGCGTAGAGGCGCGGGCGATAATTTTTCCCTGACGGTCAACGGCTATGGCCCGCACGTTGGTCGCGCCACAGTCGAGGACCAGGATAACCTCTTGTTTCATAATTGCTCCTGGGAGATTATCTATTGCCGGATGGCGGCTTCGCCTTATCCAGCCTACAAAACCGTGCGCTTCGTAGGCCTGATAAGACGCGTAAGCGCCACCATCAGGCAATTGCTCGATGTTTAACGCTTATACAGCGGACCGTAGTTCTGGCAGGCGCGATAATCCTGGCCTTCCGTATCCATTCCGTGGGCTGCCCAGGCTGAAGGACGGTAAATTTTCTCGTCTTCCACGTTGTGCATGCAAACCGGGATACGCAGCATGGCGGCCAGAGTGATAAAGTCTGCGCCCACGTGACCAATCGTCAGCACTCCGTGGTTTGCACCCCAGTTAGCCATAACCGAATAGACATCGCTGAATGGGCCTTTACCGGTTAAGCGCGGGGCAAACCAGGTGGTCGGCCAGGTAGAGTTTGTGCGCGCATCGAGCTGGTCATGCATATCTTCCGGTAATTCCACGCTCCAGCCTTCGGCGATTTGCAGTACAGGCCCCAGGCCCTTGATGATGTTGATGCGAGTCATGGTGAACGGCACGCCGCCCTCGGTCAGGAAGCGAGAGGAGTAGCCGCCGCCGCGGAAGTATTCGTGAATAGCCGGACACCATTCGGTTGCCGCCAGGCAATCATCGACCTCTTTTTGCGAGATTTCCCAGTGCGGTTTCATGGTCGGTTTCCCTGCGTCGTCGCGCTGTTTGCAGGAGCCGTCCAGTGCTGCCGAGCCGGAGTTAATCAGGTGAATAATGCCGTGCTCAGCAAGGCCGGTCAGCGGTTTACCCGTGACGCGCTCTACCGCTTCTGGCGACCAGTAGGTGCGCACATCGGCAAAGACCTGCGCCGTGCCGGTGAGTTGATGGCCAAACAGCATCGCCACGCCGTTCAGGCTGTCGTTTTCGGTGGCGACAACGAACGGTTCGCGTATGCCATTCCAGTCAAAGGAGCTGTTGAGCAGCGCTTCGGCGGTATCACCATTCGGATATTGATCGGTCCAGTGACGCTGGCCCTGGAAGCCTGCGGCAATCGCGTTGTATCCCAGCGACTCTTCTACCCGACCTTTGTCGGCCAGCTTCTGGTTACCCTGCATCATGTCGCGAATGCACATGGCCATTAGCAGACTCTCTTTCAGCACCGCACGGCTCTGTTCTGCATTGCGCTTATATTGCTGCGCGTTCTGATCCTCGCCGTAGCGGAAGTTTTTGTCCGCCCACGCCAGCGCCATTTCCAGCTCAGCTTCGTCATAGATTTTTTGGTCGATGCGACGACGCAGTTCGGTCATATCAACGGGTTGAACTTTCATTCCCAGCCAGGATTCAAAGAAGTTATGATCGACAATAGAGCCGGCAATACCCATTGAAACGCCGCCTACGGACAGGTAGGTTTTGCCTTTCATACCGGCGACGGCTAAGCCCGCGCGGGCAAAGCGCAGCAATTTTTCTTCCACATCGGCAGGGATCGTGGTGTCGCCGGCGTCCTGTACGTCATGGCCGTAAATAGAGAAGGCAGGAAGTCCTTTTTGATTATGCGCAGCCAGCGCGGCGGCCAGATAAACGGCCCCCGGACGTTCTGTACCGTTGAAACCCCAGATAGCTTTCGGCCGCATTGGATCCATGTCGATGGTTTCGCTACCGTAGCACCAGCATGGGGTCACTGTGATGGTCACGCCCACATTCAGGCTGCTGAATTTTTCTTCGCAGGCGGCAGATTCCGCCATCCCGGCGATACAGGTGTCGGCAATGACACATTCAATTTGCGCGCCGCAGGCGTGACGAAGTTTCTCAGCGATCAGCGCAGCGGTGGCTTTAGCCATATTCATGGTTTGCTCTTCGAGCGATTCACGAACACCCATACGGCGCCCATCAATCACCGGACGAATGCCAATTTTCGGTAAGCTATTTTTTTTCATTCGAGGTTCCTCATCTCACTTTATGCCGTGCTGCAAAAGCGGATGTTGAACACCACCGTCGCAGTTGGCTGAATAACTCATTTTTGCTAACTCGAGTTAGCTTAGGTATTAGAGAGTTTTTTGCACAACTTTTTTGTTGTGGAACTGTGAGAGGCTTCACGAGAAGTGGTTAAAATTCGATCTGTGTCAAATAAACCAGAACGCATATTTTTGTATAAATTCTTTTAAATTAAGTATTTGCAATAAATTGTTTGTTCAGCGTCACAGATTTAAACCAAATGATTTGGCTAATTTGAGTAGCTAAAATAGCTTTAAAAGGCACTTCGCTAACTCGAGTTAGCATGATTGATAAAACGCATATGAACGTATAAGTAGCATTCGCATTAACGGTGACGATGGCTTCCTGGCAACCTTTTTTCGCCTGATTCACTGATTGCAGTTTCTGTATATTGAGGAAAGCAGCAATGTCTGAAACATTTTTACAGATGAGTCATATTACGAAACGTTTTCCCGGCGTATTAGCGTTGAGTAATGTGGATTTTGCTTTACGCAAAGGCGAGGTTCATGCGCTGCTGGGTGAGAATGGCGCAGGAAAGTCTACGTTAATGAAGATTTTATCCGGTGTTTATCAGCCTGATGAAGGAGATATTATTTTTGAAGGGCAATCTGTTTCTTTTGCGAACCCGTTGAGCGCACAAAGCGCAGGTATCACGATTATTCACCAGGAATTTAATCTTTTCCCTGAACTCACGGTAGAAGAAAATATTTTTATTGGCAGGGAGTTTTGCAAAAATAACCGCTGGCGTCTGGATGAAAAACAACAGCGACAGGCTGCTATCGATATTTTGCAAAAATTAAACCTGAATATCTCCCCAGAAACGCTGGTGGCCGATCTGACCGTCGCGCAACAACAAATGGTTGAGATTGCTAAAGCGATATCGGTGAATGCTAAGATCCTTATTATGGATGAACCGACGGCGGCACTGACGGAAACGGAAATCGACAGCTTATTTCAGGTGACCCGTTTGCTGAAAGAACAGGGAACGGGCATTGTTTATATCTCACACAGACTGGAAGAACTGGCGCTGATAGCCGATCGCGCTACGGTGATGCGTGATGGTCAGTTTATTGCCACTGTAGATTATGATGCGGTTAAAATTAGCGACCTGATTGCCATGATGGTTGGGCGGGACCTCGGCAATATCTATCCTCGCCGTGGATCTTTGGCTCAACGTAAGCCGGTGTTGGAAGTCAGCGGTCTGACTCGCAATGGTGTACTGAACAACATTGATTTCACCCTGTATCAGGGCGAAATATTGGGCTTTGCCGGTCTGATGGGCGCAGGGCGTACCGAGCTGGCGCGGGCGATTTTTGGCGCGGATCCCATTGATGGCGGTACCCTCAAGCTAAACGGAAAAGTGACGGTAATTAAAGATATTCCTGATGCTATCCAACAGGGTATCAGCTATTTAACCGAGGACAGAAAAAAAGAGGGGCTGGCATTAGGACTGTCCGTTGAGCGTAATATTATGTTGGGCAATTATCCTGAATATTCTGACCGCTATGGCAATGTGGACAGCAAACGTTGTCAGAAAACCAGCGAGGAACAGGTTAAAGCTCTACGGATTAAAACACCACATTTAGAGCAGGCTGCACTGAATTTAAGTGGCGGTAATCAGCAGAAAATTATTATTGCCAGATGGGTATGTAAAGATACCGATATTCTCATCTTTGACGAACCCACTCGCGGTATTGATGTGGGGGCCAAACTTGAAATTTATGAATTAATGAATCGACTGGTGGCAAAAGGGAAGTCAATTATCATGATTTCCTCTGAATTACCGGAAGTGCTGGGTATGTGCGATCGCATTTTGGTTATGCGTAATGGACGTATTACCGGGGAGTTAGCTTCTGATGACGCCACACAAGAAAAAATCATGCAATACGCGACGTTAGAGGACTAATTTATGACTATCTCTGTAACCTCTTCAGACAGCAATAATAAGAAAATAAAAATTAACAAAGAACTTTTAATGCGCCTTGCGCCGCTTTTGAGTCTGATTATTTTAGTAATATTTTTTAGTTTTGGTTCGCCATTTTTCTTTAACACTGAAAACATCATGACAATTGCCTTGCAAACGTCAGTGATTGGCATCATGGCAATTGGCGTTACCTTTGTCATTATCACTTCAGGAATCGATCTTTCTCTTGGCTCGGTAGTGGCCTTTTCTGGTGTTGCGGTAGGCATCAGCGCCACGCTGGGATTGCCTCTGCCCGTATGTATTCTGGCGGGGGTGCTGGCCGGGGGATTATGCGGCTATATCAACGGCCTGCTGGTTACCAAAATGACTATCCCGCCTTTTATCGCCACGCTGGGCCTGATGATGTCAGTCAGAGGCATCAATATGGTGATGACCGATGGTCGTGCGATTTATTTCGCTGATTACCCCACCTTCAAAATGCTGGCCCAGGGACGTTTGTTTGATGTGCTGCCTTATCCCGTTTTTTACCTGGTGGTGGTGGCGTTAATTGCCGCCTACATCCTGAAGAAAACGGTGATTGGTCGCTATGTTTACGCCGTGGGTAGCAATGAGGTAGCCGCACATCTTTCCGGTATTAAAGTTCAGCGCGTCAAAATTTTCGTCTACGCCTTTTGTGGTCTGCTGACTGGGATTGCCGGGGTGATTCTGGCTTCTCGTTTGAACTCAGGACAACCAACGGTCGGCGTGGGGTATGAGCTGGAAGCCATCGCGGCGGTTGTTATTGGCGGTACGAGCCTGATGGGCGGAATTGGCACCATCGGCGGCACGATCATCGGCGCATTCATTATGAGCGTGCTGAAGAATGGTCTGAACCTGATGGGCGTTTCCCAGTTCTGGCAAATGGTTGCCATGGGCGTGGTGGTCATTGCCGCGGTTTATCTCGATACATTACGCAAAAAAATTCGTTGATTTACGCTCCCGGAAGTCACGGGGCATCATAACCCTGACGTTTAGGGTGACTCACTCAGAACGGAGTAAAACAATGAGAACCAGGAATTTTGTCTATGCGTTATCCCTGTTGGCCTGTATGACATCCAGCGTATTGGCTAAAGATATGAACCTTCCGGTGGTCAGTAAAGGTTTCCAGCATGAATTCTGGCAAACCGTGAAAATGGGGACGGAAGCGGCAGCAAAAGAGTTGGGCGATAAAACCAGCTATGTTGGCCCGGCGGATGAAACTCAAATTGCTGAGCAGATTCAGTTGGTTGAAAACGCGATGGCGCAAAAACCTAATGGGCTATTACTGGCCGCGTTAGATGCCAATGCGCTTGCGCCATTAGTTGAGACCGCAAATTCACGCGGTATTAAAGTTGTGACGTTTGACTCCGGCGTGAATTCCGATATTCCGGTGAGCTTTGTCGCCACGAATAACCGTAAAGCCGGTGCAGAAGCCGCAGACGCGCTGGCAGCGGAAGTGGGCAGTAAAGGGAAAGTGGGCATTATTGCGCACGTAGCAGGGACCTCTTCTGCGATTGAACGTTCGGAAGGGTTTATTGCCCGTATGAAGGAGAAATATCCGGATATTCAGGTGCTACCGGTCCAGTACAGCGATGGCGATCCGCAAAAAGCGATGGATAAAACCATCGATATGATCCAGGCCAATCCTGATATTGCAGGGATTTATGGCACGAATGAAGGTTCAACGCTGGGCGTAGCAAACGCTATTGATAGTCAGAACCTGAAAGGCAAAGTGAAAGTGATTGGTTTTGATAGCACAGAGGCAATTATTGCCTTCCTGAAGTCCGGAGTGATTCAGGGATTTGTGGTGCAGGACGCTTATCAGATTGGCTACCAGGGTATCAAGACGCTGAATGCAGCGGTATCGGGTCAGTCTGTACCGAAAGAGATTGATATTCCGGTGAAATTTGTCAGTGCGAAGAACATTGATACCCCGGAAATTGACAAATTGTTACACCCATTTGGTAAAAAATAAGACCGTTGGGGCGAGGTACTCGCCCCATCATTAGCCAGCGTCAGGGAGTTACTATGGGCAGTGGATATTTCCTCGGTGTGGATGTCGGTTCCGCCAGCGTCAGGGCTGGTGTCTTTGATGCCAGTGGCACACGGCTGGCTTTTGCGACACGCCCCATCTCGCAGTTTCGACCCGGTCCTGAGCGGGTTGAGCAGTCATCTGCAGAAATCTGGCAGCAGGTTTGCCAGGCAGTGAAGGAGGCGGTGTCGTCATCCGGGGTTTGTATTGAGGATATTCGCTCATTGGGATTTGATGCCACCTGTTCATTGGTGGTACTGGATGAACAGGGGCGGGGCCTGGCGGTTTCACCAGGCGAACCGTCAGACCATAACATCATCATGTGGATGGATCATCGTGCGTCGCAGGAGACGCAGCGTATTAACGCCACGCAGGATCCGTCTCTACGCTACGTTGGCGGTGAAGTCAGCGTCGAAATGGAGCTTCCCAAAGTGCTATGGCTGAAAAAACATTTTCCAGCCACCTGGGAGAGCGCACATCGCTTCTACGATCTGGCGGACTTTCTGGTCTCTAAAGCTACCGCTAATGATGTTGCAGGACTGTGCACGCTGACCTGTAAATGGAACTATCTGGCACATGAACAACGCTTCAGCCACTCCCTGCTCGACGCCGTTGGATTAACGGATTTGTTGGGCAAAATCCCGTCGCGTATTCTTCCGCCAGGCGCTGGCGTTGGAACGCTTAGCAGCGATTCGGCCCAGGCGCTGGGGCTGACGACTGCAGTGGTCGTCGCCAGCGGTATGATTGATGCCCATGCTGGCGGAGTTGCGCTTGCCGGGGTTGAGCCTGAGGGGACGTTGGCGCTGATTAGCGGAACGTCAAATTGCCATATGCTGTGCAGCGAGCAGGAAATTCATACGCCAGGTGTTTGGGGGCCTTATTGGTCAGCCATGCTGCCAGGCTACTGGCTGACGGAAGGGGGGCAGAGTGCTGCTGGGGCGTTAGTCGACTGGACGCTTCAGGAATCAGGAGCCAGTGCTGAGCTGTTTCACAAAGCTGAGGCCCGGGGCTGCCATCCCATTGTTTTAGTTAATGAATGGGTTGCCGCACTTGAGGAGCAGGAGTCTGAGCCTGGTCGTTATCTGCATGTGCTTGCCGATCACCACGGTAATCGTTCGCCGCGCGCACGGCCCGATGCTCGAGGCAGCATCTGTGGTTTGACGCTGGAACGAGGTGAGATGCAGGTAGCTCGCCTGTACCTGGCGACATTACAGGCGATCGCCTGCGGTACGCGGCATATTATGGAAGTGATGCGTGAAAACGGTCACACCATTTCCCGACTGACGCTGTGCGGCGGCGCAACGCATAACCCACTGTGGATGAGAGAATATGCCGATGCTACCGGATGCGATATTCATCTTATGCAGGAAGAGGATGCGGTGACGTTAGGTGCGGCTATCACTGGCGCGGTAGCATGCGGCGCGTGGGCAACTATACCGTCCGCATGCCGGGCGATGGTTCGATCGGGCGAGGTGATTAAGGCGAACCCGGCGCGGCGGAACTTCTATGATCGCAAATACCAGGCTTATCTGATGCTGTGGGATCAGCAGCAGGCGATTAACCAACTTATGCAGTAAGACAAAAGTTTAAAATACTTTTATGATTGTAGATTGACGTTTTTGGATGTGGACTGGGGCATATAGATGGCTAAAACAGTAGAACAGATAGCCAGCGATCTGAATTTATCGGTTACGACCGTACGACTGGTGCTGAACGGGAAAGCAGAGCAATATCGAATCAGTGTCAAAACCCAAACGCGTATTAATGAATATGTCGAGCGCTATGGTTACGTCATTAACCATTCAGCACGTAGCCTGAAATTAAATAAAACGGATACTTTGGGATTGATTGTACCCAATATTTCCAACGTCTTTTTTGCCACACTCGCAGAAAAACTTGAGCAACGCTGTCGTCGTTCAGGTTATCAGTTAACGATTAGCTGTACCTATGACGATGTTGATTACGAAAATAAACTGACCAAAGCGTTAATCGCCCGTAATGTCGATGGCCTTTTTATTGTTCCCTCAACGTTAGAGAATCAGCAACACCATTTACGTCAGGTCAGAAAACCGATGGTGTTACTTGACCGTGATTTTAAGTATACCGATAACGCACTGGTAGAAAGTCATAACATCTTGGGCGGCGAGAAATTGACGCAGAGTCTGTTTGACGCTGGAAAGTCGCCAATCTGGTTTTTAGTGGGGGATACTGGATTACCCAGCATTGGTGATCGTTTGCAAGGTTATCTTAATGCATTGAACAATAATGGCATTTCACATAGAGATTGGGTGCGCGAAGGTCCGGACAACACACCTGAAGGTGGTTATCGACTGATGGATGAGTTGATCGGCGAACAGGGCTGTCCGCAGGCGTTTATCGCCTCATCATTACCGGTACTGGAGGGGGCCATTAACGCTATTCGTAATCGTTTAGGCACAATTCCACCGGAAATTAATATTGGGACATTCGATGAACACCCAATGCTGGGATTCCTCGCCAATAATGTCTGGTCAATGCAACAGGATGAAAATGTCTGGGCGGAAAAAGCATTCGATATGATGATGAGTGCTATTGATGATCACCCAATTAAAGAAACTGTAAAAGTTGAGATGAAACTTATTAAGCGCGTAAGACAACCTTAATATTTCGCTATAAATAAATCGGCCAACTGAATCTGAATAAATACGTTCAGTGGCTGCCTGTACCTAAAACCTGACCCGTCTTATTCTGCGGCTGCATTTTTCGCAATAAAGACGAGGGGAAACTGTACCCGGAGAATCATTATGGAAAGAATGCGTTTGTCGCGAGAAATCATTGAAACCTGTCTGGAAATGACCAGCCTTGGATTGAATCAGGGGACGGCGGGAAATGTGAGTGCGCGTTATGAAAACGGGATGCTGATCACGCCCAGCGGTATTCCTTACGAAAGACTTACTGAAAACATGATCGTGTATGTAGATAACGACGGGAAATATGATAAAGGACAATTACCCTCCAGTGAATGGCGTTTTCACCTGGCGGCATACCAGACGCGTCCGGATGCCAATGCGGTTGTCCATAACCATGCCGTACACTGCACGGCCGTTTCAATTCTTAATCGCCCTATCCCGGCAATTCACTACATGATTGCAGCGGCGGGGGGGAACTCTATTCCGTGTGCGCCTTATGCGACGTTTGGTACACGAGAGCTGTCAGAGCATGTGAGCGTCGCCCTGAAAAACCGTAAGGCAACGCTTTTACAGCACCATGGGTTGATTGCTTGCGAAGCGAATTTGGAAAAAGCACTGTGGTTGGCGCATGAAGTGGAAGTTCTGGCCCGTCTGTACCTGAGCACGCTGGCGATTGTTGACCCGGTGCCGGTGCTGGATGACGAGGAGATCGCTATTGTGCTGAAGAAATTCAAATCTTACGGATTACGCATTGAAGAGTAATTTCGCATAGCGAAAAGGAGAAATACAATGGCGAACAGAATGATTCTGAATGAAACGGCATGGTTTGGCCGGGGGGCTGTTGGCGCATTAACCGATGAAGTTATTCGTCGCGGTTATCGCAAGGCGTTGATTGTGACTGATAAAAATCTGGTGCAGTGCGGCGTTGTTGAGAAAGTGACTACCCGAATGGATGCTGCAGGTCTGGCATGGGAAATCTATTCAGGCGTTATTCCTAATCCAACCATTGCGGTAGTGCAGGAAGGATTGAGTGTCTTTCAGCAAAGTGGCGCAGACTATCTGATAGCAATCGGCGGAGGCTCCCCGCAGGATACCTGTAAGGCGATTGGCATTATCAATAATAATCCTGAGTTTGCTGATGTACGCAGCCTTGAAGGGTTATCGCCGACACGCAACCCAAGTGTGCCGGTTATGGCTATCCCAACCACCGCGGGAACGGCGGCGGAAGTGACCATTAACTACGTGATCACCGACGAAGAAAATCGGCGCAAGTTTGTTTGTGTTGATCCACATGATATCCCGCAGGTGGCGTTCATCGATGCTGACATGATGGACGGCATGCCTGCTGTGTTAAAAGCCGCTACCGGCGTGGATGCACTGACGCATGCCATTGAAGGGTACATCACGCGGGCGGCGTGGGCATTGACCGATGCGCTGCACATCAAAGCCATTGAAATTATTGCCGGGGCATTACGCGGTTCGGTTGCGGGCGAAAGCCAGGCGGGTGAAGCGATGGCGCTGGGCCAATACGTAGCCGGGATGGGCTTTTCCAACGTAGGTCTGGGATTAGTGCATGGCATGGCACACCCGTTAGGCGCGTTCTACAACACGCCGCACGGCGTCGCGAATGCCATTTTGCTGCCGCACGTGATGCACTACAACGCGGAATTTACCGGGGAAAAATTCCGCGATATCGCTCGGGTAATGGGGGTTAAGGTTGAAGGACTCACGTTGGCGCAAGCACGTAAAGCAGCAGTGGATGCCGTCTTCGCCCTTAACCGCGATGTAGGGATCCCACTGCATTTACGCGATGTTGGCGTCCGTAAAGAGGATATTCCTGCGCTGGCGCAGGCCGCATTTGACGATGTTTGTACCGGGGGAAATCCGCGTGAAGCGAGCCTTGGGGATATCGTCGAGCTGTACCATACCGCCTGGTAATTACCTGGCGTTTATCTGGCCTACAGGGTTATGCGTTAAGTAGGCCGGATAAGCGCAGCGCCATCCGAAAAAAAGACTACCGTGCCAGCCGTAGCTGCTGTAGGTTTCCGTCGATATGTAAGTCCGTTTGCAGCCGCGCGATATCGCGGCACAAAAACGCCATTTCCCGATGTTCTTCGAGTTTCTTGCGCCATTTCTCCGGTACGTCATCCAGATGTTCATACAGTGCTTCCAGCGTTGGAAACTGCGTCAACAATTGTGTGGCGCTTTTAGGACCAATACCGGCAACCCCAGGTATCTTAGAACTGCTGATCCCTGCCAGTCCCCAGTAATCAGGCAACTGTTGCGGCAGTACGCCGAACTCTTTCTCGATAAACGGCGCATCCAGCCAGCGTTTCTGGAAATAATCGCGAATACGCAGTGTTGGGGAGAGTAGCTGACAATAGCCTTTATCGGTTGAGACGATGGTTGCCTGATGTCCGGCCTGGCTAACTTTCACCGCCAGAGTTGCGGCTAAATCATCGGCTTCATTCCCGCTGGATTCCCAGCAGCAGACACCGCGCTGTTCAAAAGCGGCGCGTAAGGCGGGCATTTCCTTGTGTAAATCGTCAGGCATTGGCGGGCGACCGGCTTTGTAGTCAGGTAAGCGTTGGTGACGCCAGCCGCTGTTGCGCGCTTCGTCATCAAATACCGCCACGGCGTGTGTGGGCTGACTGTGCACAATCAACTGATCGAGCGCGTGCTGGCACGTCTCCACGCAGGGTGAGCCCTGTACGGCGTGAATTCGGCGGATAAGATTCAGTGCATCGACAATGAGCAGATGGACGGCCACGGTGTTCTCCCTAACAAATCAGTCTGTAGGGTAACATTCACGGCGAGTGGAGGCGAAGATCTGATACAACATTTTGTCGGATGGCGGCTGAAGCCTTATCCGGCCTACAAATGAATACGGCACTGTAGGCCGGATAAGCTTGCGCCATCCGGCAATGGGGGGGACTTAATCGCAGGTGACAATTTTCATTGCCAAACCGCCGCGAGATGTTTCGCGGTATTTGGCATTCATGTCTTTACCGGTTTCGTACATGGTCTCGATAACTTTATCGAGGCACACGCGTGGCTCACTGGTACGGCGCAGCGCCATACGTGCGGCGTTCACCGCTTTCACGGACGCGATCGCGTTACGCTCAATGCACGGTACCTGTACCTGGCCGGCAACTGGATCGCAGGTCAGACCCAGGTTATGTTCCATACCGATTTCCGCCGCGATGCACACCTGCATTGGACTACCACCCAGCAGTTCAGCCAGACCAGCCGCTGCCATGGAGCAGGCCACGCCAACTTCACCCTGACAGCCGACTTCGGCACCAGAGATAGAGGCGTTCATCTTATACAGTGAACCAATGGCGCTCGCGACCAGCATGTAGCGTGCCAGCGAGTTAGCGTTCACTTCACGGATAAACTTGTCGTAATACGCCAGTACGGCAGGAACAATCCCGCATGCACCGTTGGTTGGCGCGGTAACTACACGTCCACCTGCTGCGTTTTCTTCGTTCACGGCCAGCGCGAACATGTTGATCCAGTCAACAACCGCCATCGGGTCAGTGGTGGTTTTGTCGCTGCTGACCAGCATGCGACGCAGCGCAGCAGCACGACGCGGAACGCGCAGTTTGCCCGGCAATACACCTTCGGTGGTGATGCCGCGCTCAATCCCGCTACGCATCACTTCCCAGACGTTAGCAAAGTGCTGTTCCAGCTCTTCTTTGCTGTGCAGCGCCAGTTCGTTTTGCATCATCAGACCGGAAAGTGACAGGCCGGTTTCCTGGCAATGACGTTGCAAATCAGCTGCGGATTTATACGGATACGGCACGTTTACCGGAGAGTTATTCGGTAAACCAAAATGTTCTTCATCAACGATGAAACCACCGCCAATGGAATAGTAAGTCTGGCTGTAAATGGCTTTTTCGCCCGCCAGTGCGGTAATACGCATCCCGTTTTCGTGCAGGGACAGATTGTCTGCATGGAAATTCATGCACTTGTCGACCGGGAACTCGACCTCATGTTGACCGACTGCCAGCAGCAAACGCCCATGAGTATTCACATCCTGGATAAATGAAGGGATGGCATCAATGTCTACGGTATCCGGCAGATTACCCGCCAGGCCCATAATAATCGCGATGTCGGTATGGTGACCTTTTCCCGTCAGAGATAAAGAGCCATAGACATCAACCACTACGCGGGTTACGTCAGTGAGAATTCCGCGTGCAATCAGGTCATCCGTGAATTGTTTGCCTGCTTTCATCGGGCCAACAGTGTGGGAGCTGGAAGGGCCAATGCCGATTTTGAAAATATCGAATACGCTAATCATGAGGCGTCCATTGTGTATCGAGATGCGCCGCCCCGAAGAGCGGCGCAGGGGAATTAACTGAACAGAGAGTAGAAAATAGCGGAGATAGCGATCAGGCCCATAATCACAACGAAGACGTTGCTGATATGGCCGCTGTACTTACGCATTGCCGGAACTTTCTGGATGGCATACATCGGCATCAGGAACAGAATCATCGCGATGATTGGGCCACCCAGGGTCTCAATCATACCGAGGATGCTCGGGTTCAGCGTCGCCACAATCCAGGTGGTTACCAGCATGAACAGTGCAGTGATTTTGTTCAGTTTGTTGATTTCGATGGATTTGCCTTTGCCGCGCAGAGACTTAATCACCATCCCGTTGAAGCCTTCACGTGCGCCCAGGTAGTGGCCGAGGAAGGATTTGGTGATAGCGATAATCGCGATGATCGGTGCCATCCAGGCAATAATCGGCGCGTTAAAGTGGTTCGCCAGGTAAGACAGAATCGAGATGTTCTGCTCTTTTGCTGCTGCCAGGTCCGCCGGGGTCAGGCTGAATACACAGCTGAAGACGAAGAACATAACGGTCAGTACCATCATGATGTGAGCGAATGCCAGAATCTTGGAGCATTTCTTCTCAGCTTCATCACCGTACTCTTCACGCTTCGCCACGGCGAAGGAGGAGATGATCGGGGAGTGGTTGAAGGAGAACACCATTACCGGAATCGCCAGCCACAGGGTCAACAGCAGGCCGTTCCCGGTGGTTGCCGCAGAGTCAAAAGACATGGTTTCCAGAATCGCACCGCTCCACTGAGGGATCAGATACAGCGCCAGCAGCATCAGAGCCGCAACGAACGGGAATACCAGGATGCTCATCGCCTTAACGATCATCTGCTCACCGAAGCGCACGATGGTCATCATGCCGACAATCAGGATCAGAGACAGGATTGCACGCGGCGGAGGAGTAATCGCCAGCTGATGGGTCAGGAAGCTTTCAACGGTATTGGTGATTGCTACGCTGTAAACCAACAGAATCGGGTAGATAGCGAAGAAGTAGAGCAGGGTAATCAGTTTACCTGCGCCAACGCCGAAGTGTTCTTCTACAACTTCAGTGATGTCTTCACCCGGATTTTTACCGGACAGCACAAAGCGAGTCAGACCGCGGTGTGCAAAGAAGGTCATTGGGAAGGCAAGGATCGCCATGATGATCAGCGGGATCATACCGCCTACGCCTGCGTTGATCGGCAGGAACAATACACCCGCGCCAATCGCCGTGCCGTAAAGGCCCAGCATCCACATGGTGTCTGTCTTGCGCCATGCGCTGCGGGTCTGGCCCGTAACGATAGTGCTGGTTTGAGTGTTTTCCATCTATTTCTCCTGGAGGAAGCTTAAAAAGCCGGGTTTGAGGTCAATCCAATGAGAAAGTACCCGGCTGTAAATCGAAATTCGTTGAGCGATTTTTATATAATTTTTCGCCGTAATAATTTTCGGGCGGAAAGATACATTTTAGTAATGAATGTATCAGTGATCGGGATCCCAAATGCAATAATCCACCTTTTATGTGGATAAATTTGGGTCATTAATCTGTTAAAAAATAGTCAAAGCGAATTTACGGGCGCGAAGGCTAACATTAACGACATATCTCATGAAAGCGAAGGCGCGAAGATACGAGCGTTGCGCTGTAAAAACTGTTGTTTTTAGAGGATTTTGGCAACTAATAATAATTTCCTAAGATAAATGACGGTTGGGTTTTCAAGGTAATCGTTTGCGTGGTGCGTTATATTTAACGACATATCATTGGTATTTATATAATCGTCTGAGCTATGTGACTGGTATCACTAAAAAAAGCCGGGAGGCGCATGCGCCAAACCCGGCTTTGGTATGGACAAAACTGTCACCGCTATAGTGCTGCTAGCGGGTGTAGAAGGTTAGGCGCAGATCTCGTAACAAGGGATATACGCAGTGCCCGGTAACTTCATACGATGTTGTGCAACAAAGCCCTGCAGGAGATCGTCCATACGGCGCATCATTTCGCGGTCACCGTGGATTTTGTACGGGCCAAACTCTTCAATAGCGCGGATGCCGACTTCCTTCACGTTACCAGCCACAATACCGGAGAATGCGCGACGTAGATCGGCCGCCAGTACTTCAACGGGTTGATCCGGGTACAGCTTCAGGTTGGCCATGTTTTCATGGGACGGTTCGAACGGCATCTGCAGATCGGGCGCGATACGAATCGACCAGTTAAAGCTGTAAGCATCACCTGTGTCGCGACGGTTTTCTTTCACCAGCGGCATCGCTTTTTTCATCAGACGCGCCACTTCCGCTGCATCGTCAATGATAATGCGATAGTGGCGACGCGCATCTTCCCCCAGCGTGTGCACGATAAATTCGTCCAGCACGCGGAAGTAATCCGCACTCTCTTTTGGTCCGGTCAGGATCAGTGGTAGAACCTGATCTTTGTTGGCCGGATTCATCAGGATCCCCAGCAGATACAGCAGCTCTTCTGCTGTCCCTACGCCACCCGGGAAGATGATAATACCGTGGGCGATACGCACGAACGCTTCCAGACGTTTTTCAATGTCCGGCATGATGATCAGTTCGTTTACCAGCGGGTTAGGCGGTTCAGCTGCGATGATTGACGGTTCGGTCATGCCAATAAAGCGGCTGTCTTTGTATCGCTGCTGGGCGTGGCCTACCGCAGCGCCTTTCATTGGCGCTTCCATCGCTCCTGGACCGCAGCCGGTACAGATGTTCAGTTCGCGCAGGCCCAACTGGGTGCCGACGCGACGGGCGTACAGGTACTCATTTTCGTTGATTGAGTGACCGCCCCAGCAGACGACCATGTTCGGCGCTTCACCGACGTGCAGCGCCCGGGCATTACGCAGGATCGAGAATACCAGGTTGGTGATATGGACCGAGCTTTCGAGATCCAGATGCTGAAAACGACCGGCGTTATGGATCTGGCCATTGACGAACAGAATGTCGCGCAGCACGGCAAACAGGTTAGCCTGTAGCGCACGAATAATGCGTCCATCAACAAACGCATCTTCAGGTGGGTTGATCAGTTCCAGCTTCACGCCCCGTTCGCGGCGCAGTACGTTAATATCGAAACTTTCAAAGCGTGACAGCAGTTCTTTACTGTTGTCGGTCAAACTGCCGGAGTTCAGAACGGCAAGCGAACAGTTACGAAACAGTTGATACAGGTCGCTGCTGGCCGTGCGTTTAAGCATATCGACTTCCAGCTGCGACAACATGTCCATTGAGCCAAGCGGGCTAATATGTGTAATCAAGTAAACTCCTTATGGGACGCAACACGTCATTCCCTGTGATTACAATAGCCCTGGCTTATGACCTTTCACAACCTTGTGCGCGGAATCCGACACGCAAAATTGAGAAAAAAGATTACTGACGCACCAGGCGACCGGTTGCCGGAGTGAAATCGGTGTTGGTGCGCCATGGGTTAATGTCCAGGCCACCACGTCGCGTGTAGCGTGCGTAAACGCTCAGTTTCTCCGGCTGGCAGAAGCGCAGAATGTCATTGAAAATGCGTTCCACACACTGCTCGTGAAATTCATTATGGTGGCGAAAGGAGACCAGATAACGCAGCAGTTTCTCCCTGTCGATTTTCCGTCCGCGATACTGAATTTGTATGGAGCCCCAGTCGGGCTGATGGGTAATCAGACAGTTGGATTTCAGTAGATGGCTGACCAGTGTCTCTTCCACTGCCTTTTCACCGCTCACGGCATTTTCCAGATACGCAGTGCTGAACTGGTAGTTATCGATCACGATATCCTGATTGTCGATACAGGTGCCGTTAAAGTGGGCTATCGGTTGCCCTTCCAGTTCGTCAAGGCGGTACAGGGCCACGCTGACATCGCCCTGAGCGCAGGCGCGAAGATCGTTTTCCAGTGTCTGACGTACCGCATCCCAGGAATCAAAACGCGTCTGATTAAAACTGTTCAGGTAAAGCTTAAAGCTTTTCGATTCAATCAGATTTACGCTGGTGTAATCCAGTTCCACGTGACCGACTGCGACCTGGGGTAAGCCGTTGGTATTCAGCCACGACAGTTCATACAGCGTCCAGATATCTGCACCGTGAAAAGGCAGGGTATCGGCCTTTAAATCCAGCGGATCGCGGTTTAGGCTGCGCGGAACGCCCTGCAACAGACTTGCATCGTAATTGTCTCGGTAATCCGTTGATTTACCTAGAGTCAGGCCGTCAAGCGCCTGATGATTTTCATAAGAGGACATGTTTCACCGTCATAAACCAGATACACTATGCGACAAGTGTATCCTGGCTTTTGTGAAGAGAGAAATCAGTGGACGAATTGACAGCGCAGGCGTTGGTAGCCTTTACGACGCGTTATTGCGACGCATGGCATGAAAAAAACAACAGTTGGCCACTCAGTGAAGAGCTGTATGGCGTACCTTCTCCGTGCATCATTTCTTCCACAGACGATGCGGTATTTTGGCAGCCTCAACCTTTTGTCGGCGAAAAAAACCTCAATGCGGTTGAACGGGCCTTTGATATTGTGGTACAACCTGCCGCTCACGCTTTTTACACCACCCAGTTTGCCGGGGATATGCACGCGCAGTTTGCGGATGAAAAGCTGACGCTGCTGCAGACCTGGAGTGAAGATGACTTCAGGCGCGTTCAGGAAAACCTGATTGGTCACTTGGTTACGCAAAAGCGACTTAAGCTTTCGCCTACGCTTTTTATTGCCACACAAGATAATGAGCTTGACGTCATTTCGGTGTGCAATCTGTCCGGTGAAGTGTGCAAAGAAACGCTGGGAACCCGTAAACGAACGGTGCTGGCGGCCTCACTTGCGGAATTCCTCACTCAACTTAAGCCAGTTCTGTAATCCTGTTTGCCCTGAATCTTGTGAGAGATCTCTTACATACCCTGTAGGACATTGCCAGGTGATAAGTAAAGACTTAATGAATTGATAAAATAATAATTTATTATTATTCAATTGGTTAGTCTTTTATTGTCAACTTTCATACGAAAATAATCGTAAGGGTAAGCCTGTAAGCATCTTGTAAGACAAAGCGAAACAGGCGATTCTATATCTGTCGACAAGGAGTCGCACAACGAAGAGAACATCAGGATGATGGCTCTTCACCTGGACACACCAGGACGGTGTTGCAAGGACAGGCTTCAGGACGAAGCAAAGAGGAAGACGCTGGATGCGTTAAAGGACACCTCCAGGACGGAGAATGAGAGCCGGTCAGGATGTTCGGCGGGTCAGGATGGCCAGGATACTTCAGGATGAAGTTTTCACATCGGGGTGATGTGAGCAGGATGCAAAAGTTCAGGATGAACACGGTCGCAAGACCACAGGAAAAGTTGTCACGGATGAGCAGGGAGCACTAAAAGTAGCTGGAATGCTGCGAAACGAACCGGGAGCACTGTTTTTTTTACAGTGCTCCCTTTTTTTATTTCCTTCCACTAGTGCTATTCTTCGCGCCAGATTTTTCATCATTGAGGTTTATTTCATGACGACTCATGACCGTGTGCGCCAGCAGTTACACGCACTTGAAGCGCTACTGCGTGAACATAATCACTGGCGGATGGATGAGCCAGCAGAGCATCTGTTTACCAGTACGCAGCCTTTTTGTATGGATACCATGGAGCCCGTCGAGTGGCTGCAGTGGGTGTTGATTCCCCGCATGCATACGCTACTCGATAACGCGCAGCCGCTTCCGCAGGCTTTTGCCGTTGCACCGTATTACGAAATGGCGCTAGCAGCCGATCATCCGCAACGCGACATTCTCCTGGCGGCATTGCAGGAGCTGGATGCGCTGTTTACCAGTGATAACGCCTGATGCTGGAAATTCTTTATCAGGACGAATGGCTGGTTGCCGTCAATAAACCTTCGGGCTGGTTGGTTCACCGCAGTTGGCTCGACCGGGATGAGAAAGTGGTGGTGATGCAAACGGTGCGAGACCAAATTGGACAGCACGTTTTTACCGCCCATCGACTCGACAGACCAACCTCCGGTGTGCTGCTGATGGGACTGTCCAGCGAAGCCGGGCGTTTGTTGTCTCAGCAGTTTGAACATCATCAAATTCAGAAACGCTATCATGCGATTGTGCGTGGCTGGCTGATGGATGATACCGTGCTGGATTACCCGTTGGTCGAAGAGCTGGATAAGATTGCCGATAAGTTTGCCCGCGATGATAAAGGCCCGCAGCCTGCCGTCACCCATTATCGTGGCCTGGCAACGGTAGAAATGCCGGTAGCGACCGGACGTTATCCGACCACCCGTTATGGACTGGTGGAGCTGGATCCTAAAACCGGTCGGAAACACCAGCTCAGGCGCCATCTGGCCCACTTACGCCATCCGATAATCGGCGACAGCAAGCACGGTGATTTACGGCAAAACCGCAGCGCCGCGGAGCATTTCGGTTGTCAGCGATTAATGCTGCATGCCAGCCAGCTTGCGCTGACGCATCCATTCACCGGTGAGCCGCTGGTTATTCGCGCCGGGCTGGATGACGTCTGGATGCAGGCATTGTCACAATTTGGCTGGCGTGGACTTCTCCCTGAGAATGAAAGGGTTGAGTTCGTCGAGCGGTCAGGTCAGGATGAGCAGATAGATTCTTAAGTCCCAGGAGATTACGGTTATGGCGGAAATTGGAATTTTTGTCGGCACAATGTACGGAAACGCGCTGCTGGTTGCTGAAGAGGCCGAGGCCATTTTGACGGCACAGGGTCATAAAGCCACGGTGTTTGAAGATCCTGAGCTTAGCGACTGGCAGGTATATCAGGATAAATATGTGCTGGTGGTGACCTCAACGACCGGGCAGGGCGATCTGCCCGATAGCATCGTGCCGCTGTTTCAGGGGATCAAAGATAATCTCGGTTTCCAGCCAAATCTGCATTACGGAGTCATTGCGCTGGGCGACAGCAGCTACGTTAATTTCTGCAATGGTGGCAAACAGTTTGATGCGCTGTTACAGGAGCAAAGCGCACAGCGCGTGGGTGAAATGTTGCTGATTGACGCCAGCGAACATCCTGAACCGGAAAGCGAATCCAACCCCTGGGTCGAAAACTGGGGAACCTTGCTCAAATAATCTCTCGCCCGTACGGGCATACAACCCCCATTTGAACCGTAGGCCGGGTCAGGCGAAGCCGCCACCCGGCAATAAAACCCCAATTACGTGAACTAACTTCCACTGCTTTGGGCTTATGCCCCAAACAACTTCTTACTGCCTCCCGAATGTTGTGTTCATGCACGGTGAGGGTAAGAGCCACTCCTTCATATACTTTTCCCGTCAGTTCCCGAAAAGGCAGCGAGTCAGAATAAAACGGCCCTGAGCTGTACCAAAACTGCCACACACTAACCTCTCATTCTGATCACCCTACAGGTGCTGTACAGAATGAACTGGCGACAGCCAAGATTCAGGAGTGCAACAATGAGTTCATTAAGTCAGGCGGCGAGCAGCGCGGAAAAACGCACTAACGCTCGCTACTGGATAGTGGTGATGTTGTTTATCGTCACATCCTTCAACTACGGCGATCGCGCCACCTTATCCATTGCCGGTTCGGAGATGGCCAAAGACATTGGTCTGGATGCGGTAGGGATGGGTTATGTATTCTCCGCTTTCTCATGGGCCTATGTTATCGGCCAGATCCCTGGCGGCTGGTTGCTAGACCGCTTCGGTTCAAAACGTGTTTATTTCTGGTCCATCTTTATTTGGTCCATGTTTACCCTGCTGCAGGGCTTCGTCGATATCTTTAGCGGCTTCGGCATTATCGTTGCGCTGTTTACGTTGCGATTCCTTGTCGGTTTAGCTGAAGCACCTTCCTTCCCCGGCAATAGTCGTATAGTTGCGGCATGGTTCCCGGCACAGGAGAGGGGCACGGCGGTCGCAATCTTTAACTCTGCGCAGTACTTTGCCACCGTTATTTTTGCGCCAATCATGGGGTGGCTGACCCACGAAGTGGGCTGGTCGCATGTGTTCTTCTTTATGGGCGGCCTCGGGATTGTTATCAGCTTTATCTGGCTGAAGGTGATTCATGAACCAAACCAGCACCCGGGCGTAAACCAAAAAGAGCTGGAGTACATTGCTGAAGGCGGGGCGCTGATCAATATGGATCAGGCGGCCGCCAAAGCTAAAGTGCCGTTCAGCGTGAAGTGGGGGCAAATCAAACAGCTGCTGGGCTCACGGATGATGATCGGTATTTACATCGGGCAATACTGCATTAACGCGCTGACCTACTTCTTTATCACCTGGTTCCCGGTTTATCTGGTGCAGGCTCGCGGTATGTCGATTTTGAAAGCAGGTTTTGTCGCTTCGGTCCCGGCCATTTGCGGATTCGCCGGCGGCGTGCTCGGCGGCATTATTTCCGACTGGCTGATGCGCCGTACCGGTTCGCTAAATATCGCCCGTAAAACGCCAATCGTACTCGGCATGCTGCTGTCGATGGTGATGGTGTTCTGTAACTACGTCAACGTGGAGTGGATGATCATCGGCTTTATGGCGCTGGCCTTCTTCGGCAAAGGTATCGGTGCGTTGGGATGGGCGGTGATGGCTGATACTGCACCTAAAGAGATCAGCGGTCTGAGCGGCGGTTTGTTCAACATGTTTGGCAACATCTCCGGCATCGTCACGCCAATTGCTATCGGCTACATCGTAGGGACCACCGGCTCGTTTAACGGCGCGTTGATTTACGTCGGGGTGCATGCGTTGATTGCGGTGGTGAGCTATCTGGTACTGGTGGGCGATATTAAACGTATCGAACTGAAACCTGTCGCAGGACAATGATGATGACAACACAATCGAGTCCCGTTATTACCGATATGAAGGTCATCCCGGTGGCCGGTCATGACAGCATGCTGCTCAATATTGGCGGTGCGCACAATGCATATTTCACCCGCAATATTGTGGTTCTTACCGATAACGCCGGCAATACCGGCGTCGGTGAAGCGCCGGGCGGCGAAGTGATTTATCAGACGCTGGTTGACGCTATCCCGATGGTATTGGGTCAGGAAGTTGCGCGCCTGAATAAGGTGGTACAGCAGGTGCATAAAGGCAACCAGGCCGCTGATTTTGACACCTTCGGCAAAGGCGCCTGGACCTTTGAACTGCGGGTCAATGCGGTAGCGGCGCTGGAAGCGGCGCTGCTCGACCTGCTGGGTAAGGCGCTGAACGTGCCGGTTTGTGAACTGTTAGGGCCGGGCAAGCAGCGCGATGCGGTCACCGTACTCGGCTATCTGTTCTACGTGGGCGATCGCACAAAGACCGAGTTACCGTATCTGGAAAGCACGCCGGGAAACCATGAGTGGTATCACCTGCGTCACCAGCAAGCGATGAACAGTGAGGCGGTGGTACGTCTGGCTCAGGCTTCGCAGGATCGCTACGGCTTTAAAGATTTCAAACTCAAAGGTGGTGTACTGCCTGGCGAGCAGGAAATCGACACCGTTCGTGCGCTGAAAAAATGCTTCCCGGATGCGCGTATTACGGTTGATCCCAACGGTGCCTGGTTGCTGGATGAAGCCATCTCCCTGTGTAAAGGGCTGAACGATGTTCTGACCTACGCCGAAGATCCATGCGGCGCTGAACAGGGTTTTTCTGGCCGCGAAGTGATGGCCGAGTTCCGCCGTGCAACCGGTCTACCGGTAGCAACCAACATGATAGCCACCAACTGGCGTGAAATGGGCCATGCGGTGATGCTGAACTCAGTAGATATTCCGCTGGCCGATCCGCACTTCTGGACCCTTTCCGGCGCGGTACGCGTGGCACAGTTATGCGATGACTGGGGACTGACCTGGGGCTGCCACTCTAACAATCATTTTGATATTTCGCTGGCGATGTTCACCCACGTTGGCGCCGCTGCGCCGGGCAACCCGACGGCTATCGACACCCACTGGATCTGGCAGGAGGGCGATTGCCGTCTGACCAAAAATCCGCTGGAGATTAAGAACGGGAAAATTGCTGTTCCTGACGCGCCTGGACTGGGCGTAGAGCTGGACTGGGATCAGGTTAACAAGGCTCATGAAGCCTACAAGAGACTGCCCGGCGGCGCGCGTAATGACGCAGGCCCAATGCAGTATCTGATTCCTGGATGGACTTTTGACCGTAAACGTCCCGTTTTCGGCCGCCACTAATTTTGAATAAGGACTTAATTATGAGCGCACAATTTTCTACCCCATTGGTTACCTCTATGCAGGTTATTCCGGTTGCGGGTCATGACAGTATGCTGATGAACCTGAGCGGCGCACATGCTCCATTCTTCACGCGCAATATTGTGATTATTAAAGATAACTCCGGTCATACCGGCGTGGGTGAAATTCCCGGCGGAGAAAAAATCCGCAAAACGCTGGAAGATGCGATCCCGCTGGTGGTAGGCAAAACGTTAGGTGAATACAAAAACGTGCTGAATGCAGTACGCAATACTTTTGCCGATCGTGATGCGGGCGGTCGCGGTTTGCAGACCTTTGATTTACGTACCACTATTCATGTGGTTACTGGGATCGAAGCGGCCATGTTGGATCTGTTAGGTCAGCATCTGGGCGTAAACGTCGCCTCTCTGCTGGGTGATGGACAGCAGCGTAGCGAAGTTGAAATGTTGGGTTACCTGTTCTTCGTGGGTAACCGTAAGGCAACGCCGCTGCCGTACCAGAGTCAGCCGGATGAGAAGTGCGACTGGTATCGTCTGCGTCATGAAGAGGCGATGACCCCGGATGCGGTAGTGCGCCTGGCGGAAGCTGCGTATGAGAAGTATGGTTTCAACGACTTTAAACTGAAAGGCGGCGTGCTGGCCGGGGAAGAGGAAGCGGAATCTATCGTTGCGCTGGCGAAGCGTTTCCCGCAGGCCCGCGTCACGCTGGATCCGAACGGCGCGTGGTCGCTAAACGAAGCGATTAAGATCGGCAAATATCTGAAGGGTTCTCTGGCCTATGCGGAAGATCCGTGTGGCGCCGAGCAGGGCTTCTCTGGTCGTGAAGTGATGGCGGAATTCCGCCGCGCTACCGGTCTGCCGACCGCCACCAACATGATCGCCACCGACTGGCGTCAGATGGGGCATACGCTGTCGTTGCAGTCCGTGGATATCCCACTGGCGGACCCGCACTTCTGGACCATGCAGGGTTCTGTCCGCGTGGCGCAAATGTGCCATGAGTTTGGGTTGACCTGGGGATCGCACTCTAACAACCACTTTGATATTTCGCTGGCGATGTTTACGCATGTCGCGGCAGCGGCTCCGGGCAAAATTACCGCGATTGATACCCACTGGATCTGGCAGGAAGGCAATCAACGCCTGACCAAAGAGCCATTTGAAATCAAAGGCGGCATGGTGCAGGTTCCGGCAAAACCGGGTCTGGGCGTGGAGCTGGATATGGATCAGGTCATGAAAGCGCATGAGCTGTACCAGCAACATGGATTGGGGGCGCGTGATGATGCGATGGGAATGCAGTATCTGATCCCGAACTGGACGTTTGATAATAAGCGTCCGTGCATGGTACGCTAAGCGAGCTGGGACCGCTCCCATTAAGGGGCGGTTTTTATCCTGGTATATGCTTAACACAGTCAACATGCGTAAGGATGCTTTATGAAAATAGTAATCGCACCGGATTCCTATAAGGAAAGTTTGAGTGCGCTTGAAGTGGCAACGGCTATTGAGCAGGGGTTTCGTGAGATCTGGCCCGATGCGGATTACGTGAAGATTCCGGTTGCAGATGGCGGTGAAGGAACGGTCGAAGCGATGGTTGCCGCAACGCAAGGTCACCTTGTGCATGTTGATGTTACCGGCCCTTTGGGCAACACAATTCAGGCATTTTATGGTTTATCCGGTGATGAGCGCTCGGCCTTTATCGAAATGGCGGCTGCCAGCGGACTGGAACAGGTTCCTGCGGGGTTACGCGATCCGCTGAAAACGACATCCTGGGGAACCGGGGAGTTAATCCGTCATGCGTTGGACGCTGGCGTTGAGCATATCATCATTGGAATTGGCGGAAGCGCCACCAATGATGGCGGTGCCGGGATGGTGCAAGCGCTGGGAGCAAAATTGCTGGATACGCAAAATAACGATATTGCCCATGGCGGGGCTGGCCTCGAATCGCTCGCTCGGATTGATATTTCTCAGTTAGACCAGCGACTTGCTGCGTGTCGTATTGAAGTAGCTTGCGACGTGACTAATCCGTTGACCGGTGAAGAGGGCGCTTCTGCGGTTTTTGGCCCGCAAAAAGGGGCGACGCCGGAGATGATTTCCCGCCTGGATCGGGCACTCACGCACTATGCGCAACTCATAGCCCGCGATCTGGACGTCAACGTGCTGGATCTGGCCGGCGGTGGCGCCGCTGGTGGTATGGGGGCGGCGCTATATGCGTTTTGTGGCGCACAGTTGCGCTGCGGTATTGAGATAGTAACGGATGCGTTGCACCTTGACGCCTGCGTTGCGGATGCGGATTTAGTGGTCACGGGTGAAGGGCGCATTGATAGTCAGACCATTCACGGTAAGGTTCCGGTTGGCGTGGCGAAGGTCGCAAAGCGTTACAGCAAACCGGTTATCGGCATTGCCGGTAGCCTGACGGCGGATGTCGGTGTGGTCCACGAGCATGGGCTGGATGCGGTTTTCAGCGTCATCTATACCATCTGTACCCTGGATGAGGCGCTAAAGAACGCGAGCGACAACGTACGAATGACGGCGCGAAACGTGGCCGCAACGCTTAAAGCCGGGCAGCAATTACGCTGAGTTGTAGGTTGGATAAGGCGGTCACGCCGCCTTCCTGCGAATATCACCCCAACAACTTCTTCGCTTCGCGCGCAACGTTGTCCATTTCATCCAGAAGCTCTAAAAACTCAGGCTCCAGCTCTTCTTCCTTGGTCCCGCTACGTAATTGCTGCTCAATAAGCTGACACAGGTTTTTCATGCGGGGAACGCCGCTATAACCGCAGCTGCCGTGCAGCTTGTGGATCATATCCACCAGCCCTTCAGGGTTTTCACCGACCAGCTGTTCTTCAATTTTGTTACGTACTTCGGGCAGAAAATCGAGCAGCATTTGCAGCATATCCCGCGCCAGATCGTTTTTACCTGCGGCTTGTCTTAATGCTAACTGCCAGTCGAGTGTGGTATTCGGATTGACTACCGGCTCAACGGGTTCAACGGCGATCGCCCTAAGCGCTGTGCTTGCGCCGGGTTTGTAGCGTAACAGCAGATTATGCAGCTTATCTTCTTCGATAGGCTTCGCCAGGTAATCGTTCATCCCGGCGCTGAGCAGCTTCTCTTTCTGCCCGGCCATGGCGTGTGCGGTGACCGCAATGACCGGTGTCTGCTGTTGATGAGGAAGCTGGTGGATTAGTTCACAAGCGCGAATGCCGTCCATGTCTGGCATCTGAATATCCATCAGGATCAGATCAAATTGCATTTGTCTGGCGCGATCCACCGCTTGATGCCCACTGTCGCAGAGCACGACGTGCTGCACCTTATCTTCCAACAGTGCGCCAATCAGCTTGAGGTTCGCCGGGTTGTCGTCTACCGCCATAACGGTCATCGCGATTTTGCTATCGTCTAACAGCAGCGGATCCGCGCTGTGATTCACCTGACAATACTCTGTCAGCGCAGGCAGTAAGCGAGTTGAGGTGAGAGGTTTCAACAGACATGCCGCCGCGCCGCCCTGTTTTAACTTCTCGGCGTTAATCTGCGCATGGCAAGGCAGGGCCAGTAACAAAAAGTCGGTCATCGCCGCAGCGTTTGCCAGCCGCTCATGCTGCATGGTGAGCGGTTCGCGTAAAGTGACCGGAATGCCAAGCAGCAGAATATCGTAGTGATCCTTCGGCAGCCCGGAGAATGAAGGGCTGTAAATTACCTCCAACGGCGTTTCGCTCAAGATATCTAACGTGCACTGTGCGGCAGTGGCGTTCGGTTCGACGTAGGCCAGTCGTTTACCGGCCAGGCAGAGCGTGGTTGAGCGGTCAACAAGAACGTTAGGGTTAAGATCGAGGCTGATATGGAACCAGAACGTGGAGCCCCGGTTCGGTTGACTATGGAAGGAGATATCCCCGCCCATTTCGTTGACCAGTTTTTGCGTAATGACCAGGCCCAGCCCGGTACCGCCGTGGCGGCGGGAAATACTGGCATCCGCCTGGCGGAAGGCCTGGAACAAGCGTGACTGATCGCGCTCAGGAATACCAATTCCGGTATCGCGGATTTGTACTTCAATCTGCACTTTCGTGTTACTAAGGGCGCGCTTCTCGACCAGAATGTCGATATTGCCGCCTTCGGTAAATTTGATGGCATTGCCAACCAGATTAGTGATTACCTGCTGTAAGCGCAGCGGATCGCCGATGACGTTGTCCGGCACGTCATTCTTAATATTCAGCGTCAGCTCAAGCCCTTTATCATGGGATGAATGCGCTAACAGCGTAACGACGTCATCCAGCGTGCTGCGCAGCGGGAAGGGAATGCTTTCCAGAATCAGCTTGCCCGCCTCAAGTTTGGAGAAGTCGAGTACATCATTGATGATAGCCAGCAGATTGTTAGCCGAGCGTTCAATGGTATTCAGGTGATCGCGCTGCGTGGTGTTGAGCTCGGTTTTTAGCGTAAGACGGGTGAAGCCAATCACGCCATTCAGCGGTGTTCGCAGTTCGTGCGACATGTTAGCCAGAAACTCAGACTTAATACGCGCCGCTTCCTGGGCGCGTTTCTTCGCCAGATCCAGTTCGACGTTCTGGATTTCCATCTGCTCCAGCGTTTCACGCAGGTCAGAGGTGGCCTGATCGATGTTGTGCTGCATCTCTTCATGGTAAGCCGCAAGTGACATCGCCATCGAGTTGATACCATTTTTGAGCATATCCAGCTCGCCCAGCATGAAACCTTCCACGCGGCTGTCGAGCTGTCCTCTACGAATTCGGTCAACGGTATTCACCATATTGCGAATCGGGCCGGTTACGTCTCGCATCAGACGCCAGCCAAAAATTAACGCAATACCAATACAAAACAGCATCATTACACTGGAGATAAAGATCTCTTTGTACTGCTGCAATCGCACGGACTTAAGATCCAGCTCAAGCGCCACATACCCCAGCATATTTTTGGTGTTTTTCGCATCGCTTACGGCGGATTCATCTGGTGAATAGCTTTCCGATATAATCGGGGTACGCAGGATCATGATATCCCCGTGCCGGGTGACGCTTAGCTTACGGGGAAACGGTGAACCTGTCGCCAACTGCATTTCAGACGGATCGAGATGAAAATTAGAGGTGACGAACAGTCGGTTATTTTCGTCATAAACAGAAATTGCCCGCACGATATCGGAATGGCGACGATGCAGCACGCTGATAAGCTGGCCGATAGATTCCCTGTTTTGCAGGTTCATGCCATATTCGCTGGAGACCGCGAGTGGTTCTATGATGCTGGCACCAGCATCTTCCAGTTGACGCTGCAAGTCGTTATAGCGATGCACAACAAAAAAGATACTGAGCAACAAACCTATCAGGACGGTCGGGGCCAGGATCAGAATCATCATGCGTGCGCGCAGGCTGTAGTTGGTCATGGAGTTCCGTTATGGGACAATTAGGGTCACACTGTTAAATAGAGAAATATCTCGTCGATGGCGCAATTCTACTCTGCAAAACGACGCGTGACGACGCGTCAGATCATAACCGTTACCGTCAATGACCTCGATCCTTTTGGTCAGGGCGTCGCTCGCCATAACGGAAAAGCGTTGTTTATACCGGAATTGCTACCCCAGGAAAGCGCCGAGGTGGTGATTACCGAAGATAAAAAACAGTTCGCCCGCGCGCAAGTAAAACGACGTTTGAACAACAGCCCTGAGCGTGAAGTGCCACGTTGCCCGCATTTTGGCGTATGCGGCGGTTGCCAGCAGCAGCATGCCAGCATCTCGTTACAGCAGCGTAGTAAAAGCGCGGCGTTGTCGCGTTTAATGAAATGTGACGTGTCGGATGTTATAGCTGATACGCCGTGGGGCTATCGTCGTCGTGCCCGATTGAGCCTGAACTATCGGCCAAAAGAACAAAAATTGCAGATGGGGTTTCGTAAATCAGGCTCCAGCGACATTATCGATGTCAAACAATGCCCTGTTTTGGTGCCCCAGCTTGAAGCGTTATTGCCCCATCTCAGGGCGTGTCTGGAAAGTCTTCAAGGGTTACGCCACCTTGGACATGTTGAACTGGTGCAGGCAGGGAGCGGAACCCTGATGATTTTGCGCCACACGGCGCCATTAAGTGCAGCGGATAAAGAAAAACTGGAATGCTTTTCGCATTCTCAGGGGCTGTCTTTGTTTCTGGCCCCGCAAAGCGAGATACTGGAATCAATATCAGAAGAATCGCCCTGGTATGACTCAAATGGACTACGGTTAACCTTCAGCCCGCGCGATTTTATTCAGGTTAACGAAGGGGTAAACCAACAAATGGTGGCCCGTGCGCTGGAGTGGCTCGATGTGCAACCTGAAGATCGCGTACTCGATCTGTTCTGTGGAATGGGTAATTTTACCCTGCCGCTGGCAACTCGAGCAGCAAGTGTGGTTGGCGTGGAAGGTGTTCCGGCGCTGGTTGAAAAAGGCCGGGAGAATGCGCTGAATAACGGATTACACAATGTGACATTCTTTCATGAGAACCTTGAGGAAGATGTTACCCGGCAGCCGTGGGCGAAAAACGGATTCGACAAAGTTTTGCTCGATCCTGCGCGTGCGGGGGCTGCTGGTGTGATGCAACATATTATAAAATTAGAACCTATACGCGTTGTTTATGTATCCTGTAACCCGGCAACGCTGGCTCGTGACAGCGATGCTTTGCTCAATGCGGGATATGCGATCCGGCGGCTGGCGATGCTCGATATGTTCCCGCACACTGGACACCTGGAATCAATGGTCCTGTTTGAGCGTTTGTAATGAACTTAATACCCATTGGATTTCGCCTTGTAATGCTGTGTGAAAGACAATGGGTTCGGCTTGTCGACTTCGACAGGCCATGCCCCTTAAGGAGAGGACGATGGTTGCGGTAAGAAGTGCACATTTAAATAAAGCTGGTGAGTTTGATCCCAAGAAATGGATCGCGAGTCTGGGGATCTCCAGCCAGCAGTCGTGTGAACGCTTAGCCGAAACCTGGGCGTACTGCCTCCAGCAGACACAGGGGCATCCGGATGCGGATCTGCTGCTGTGGCGTGGCGTGGAGATGGTAGAAATTCTCTCCATGTTGAGCATGGATATCGACACGCTGCGTGCAGCAATGCTGTTCCCTCTGGCTGATGCCAACGTGGTAAGTGAAGACATCCTGCGCGAGAGCGTGGGCAAATCCATTGTTCATCTTATCCACGGAGTGCGTGATATGGCGGCGATACGCCAGCTTAAAGCCACGCATACCGATTCAGTTTCTTCCGAGCAGGTCGATAACGTCCGCCGCATGCTGCTGGCAATGGTGGATGACTTTCGCTGTGTGGTCATCAAGCTGGCAGAGCGGATTGCCCATCTGCGTGAAGTGAAAGACGCGCCGGAAGATGAACGCGTTCTGGCGGCAAAAGAGTGCACCAATATCTATGCACCGCTGGCCAACCGTTTGGGAATTGGGCAATTAAAATGGGAGCTGGAAGATTACTGCTTCCGTTATCTGCACCCGGCTGAATACAAACGCATTGCCAAGCTGCTGCATGAACGTCGTATCGACCGGGAGCATTACATTGATGAGTTCGTTGGTCATTTGCGCTCAGAGATGAAAACGGAAGGCGTCAAAGCTGAAGTGTACGGGCGTCCCAAGCATATCTACAGCATCTGGCGCAAAATGCAGAAAAAGCAGTTGGCCTTCGATGAACTGTTCGATGTGCGCGCAGTGCGTATCGTGGCAGAGCGTTTACAGGACTGCTATGCCGCGCTCGGGATAGTACATACTCACTATCGCCATCTGCCGGATGAGTTTGATGACTACGTCGCGAACCCGAAACCCAACGGCTACCAGTCAATCCATACGGTTGTGCTGGGGCCGGGCGGGAAAACTATTGAAATTCAGATCCGTACCAAACAGATGCACGAAGATGCCGAACTGGGCGTCGCGGCACACTGGAAGTACAAAGAGGGCACTGCTTCAGGCGCCGCGCGCTCTGGTCATGAAGATCGTATTGCATGGCTGCGTAAGCTGATCGCCTGGCAGGAAGAGATGGCAGATTCTGGTGAAATGCTGGATGAAGTTCGTAGCCAGGTCTTTGATGACCGCGTGTACGTCTTTACGCCGAAAGGCGACGTTGTGGATCTGCCTGCAGGCTCCACGCCGCTCGATTTTGCTTACCACATTCATAGTGATGTGGGGCATCGTTGCATTGGCGCGAAAATTGGTGGACGCATCGTACCGTTTACCTACCAACTACAGATGGGCGATCAAATTGAAATTATCACCCAGAAACAGCCAAACCCAAGCCGCGACTGGTTGAACCCTAACCTTGGCTACGTAACCACCAGTCGTGGGCGTTCGAAGATCCACGCCTGGTTCCGTAAACAGGACCGTGATAAGAACATTCTTGCAGGTCGCCAGATCCTCGACGATGAACTGGCGCATTTAGGCATCAGCCTGAAAGAAGCGGAAAAACATCTGCTGCCGCGCTACAGTTTCAATGAGCTGGATGAACTGTTGGCGGCGATTGGCGGAGGAGACATCCGCCTCAACCAGATGGTGAATTTCCTGCAGGCGCAGTTTAATAAGCCAAGCGCTGCCGAACAGGATGCCGCCGCGCTGAAACAGCTTCAGCAGAAAACGCACGCACCGCAAAGTCGCCGTAAAGACGACGGTCGTGTCGTGGTGGAAGGGGTAGGTAACCTGATGCACCACATCGCTCGCTGCTGCCAGCCGATTCCAGGCGATGAGATTGTCGGGTTTATTACCCAGGGACGCGGTATTTCCGTGCACCGGGCGGATTGTGAACAGCTGACTGAGCTGCGTTCCCATGCGCCGGAACGTATTGTTGATGCGGTCTGGGGCGAAAGTTACTCTGCAGGGTATTCGCTGGTGGTTCGCGTCCAGGCCAACGATCGCAGTGGCTTGTTACGTGATATCACCACGATTCTCGCCAACGAGAAGGTGAACGTGCTGGGCGTTGCCAGCCGGAGTGATACCAAACAACAGCTTGCCACCATTGATATGACCATCGAAATCTACAACCTGCAGGTGCTAGGGCGCGTGCTCGGCAAGCTGAACCAGGTACCGGATGTGATCGACGCACGTCGTCTGCACGGTAATTAATCATAATGTAGGCCGGATAACCTTGTAGGCCTGATAAGACGCGTTAGCGTTGCCATCAGGCATTGCTATGTTGCCGGATGTCGCCTTATCCGGCCTACTGTATTGAAATTTCAGGATATTCCAATGAATCAAATCGACCGACTGCTCGGTATTATGCAGCGCCTGCGCGACCCGGAGAACGGCTGTCCGTGGGACAAAGAGCAGACATTCGCCACTATTGCTCCTTATACCCTCGAAGAAACTTATGAAGTGCTGGACGCGATTGCGCGAGAAGACTTCGACGACCTGCGTGGAGAGTTGGGGGATCTGCTGTTCCAGGTGGTGTTTTACGCCCAGATGGCTCAGGAAGAAGGGCGCTTCAACTTTGATGATATTTGCGCTGCGATAAGCGATAAGCTTGAACGCCGCCACCCGCATGTTTTTGCTGATGTTTCTGCCAGTAACAGCACCGAGGTGCTTACCCGTTGGGAGCAAATCAAAACCGAAGAACGTGCTGAGAAGGCGCAGCATTCCGCGCTCGACGATATTCCCCGTAGTTTACCGGCATTAATGCGCGCCCAAAAAATCCAGAAACGCTGCTCAAATGTTGGCTTCGACTGGAAAACATTAGGACCGGTTGTCGACAAGGTTTACGAAGAGATCGACGAAGTCATGTTTGAGGCGAAGCAGGCTGTTGTCGACCAGGCTAAACTGGAGGAGGAAATGGGCGATCTGCTGTTTGCCACGGTCAATATGGCCCGGCATTTAGGCACTAAAGCAGAGACCGCATTGCAGAAAGCGAACGAGAAGTTTGAGCGGCGTTTTCGTGAGGTTGAGCGAATTGTGGCAGCTCGCGGTCTGGAAATGACTGGTGTTGATCTGGAAACTATGGAAGAAGTCTGGCAACAGGTAAAACGGCAGGAAATTGATCTCTAAGGGATTTCGTCGGTCAAGGGCGATTTGTGTGATTTTTTAAATAACAAGCGCTTGATTTACGTCAAAAACATTTACCCCAAAGGGGCTATTTTCTCACTCCCGATGTTAATGTGAGCCTGGTGAAGAGGAGGAATAATGAAAGTTTGTGGCGCTCGTCATGTTCGGGTATACTACTTTCCCGTCTTGGTAATTCCATCGTTTCACCCTAACTTCTCAGGTCCAGCATGACAACGAACTATATTTTTGTGACCGGCGGGGTCGTATCCTCTCTGGGAAAAGGCATTGCCGCAGCCTCCCTGGCAGCCATTCTTGAAGCCCGTGGCCTCAATGTAACCATGATGAAACTGGATCCGTACATCAACGTCGATCCAGGTACTATGAGCCCAATCCAACACGGGGAAGTGTTCGTTACCGAAGACGGCGCTGAAACCGACCTGGACCTGGGTCACTATGAGCGCTTCATTCGTACCAAAATGAGCCGCCGCAACAACTTCACTACGGGTCGTATCTACTCCGACGTTCTGCGTAAAGAACGCCGTGGCGACTACCTGGGCGCGACCGTTCAGGTTATCCCGCACATCACGAATGCAATTAAAGAACGTGTTCTGGAAGGCGGTGAAGGTCATGATGTTGTTCTGGTTGAAATCGGCGGAACCGTTGGGGATATCGAATCTCTGCCGTTCCTTGAAGCGATTCGCCAGATGGCCGTAGAAATTGGCCGCGAGCACACGCTGTTTATGCATCTGACGCTGGTTCCGTACATGGCGGCGGCAGGTGAAGTCAAAACTAAACCGACTCAGCACTCTGTAAAAGAGCTGCTTTCTATCGGTATTCAGCCAGATATCCTGATTTGCCGCTCCGATCGCGCAGTTCCGGCTAATGAACGTGCAAAAATTGCATTGTTCTGTAACGTTCCGGAAAAAGCGGTGATTTCTCTGAAAGATGTCGATTCCATCTATAAAATCCCGGGCCTGTTGAAATCTCAGGGCCTTGACGATTATATTTGTAAACGATTCAGCCTGAACTGTCCGGAAGCTAATCTGTCAGAATGGGAACAGGTTATCTACGAAGAAGCTAATCCGGCAGGCGAAGTGACTATCGGTATGGTCGGCAAGTACATTGAACTGCCGGATGCCTATAAATCAGTTATCGAAGCGCTGAAGCATGGCGGTCTGAAGAATCGTGTCACCGTCAATATCAAGCTGATCGATTCACAAGATGTCGAAACGCGTGGCGTTGAGATCCTGAAAGGTCTTGATGCAATCCTGATCCCTGGCGGCTTCGGCTACCGTGGTGTTGAAGGTAAAATCGCGACGGCGCGCTTTGCGCGTGAGAACAATATTCCTTATCTGGGCATTTGCCTGGGTATGCAGGTTGCGTTGATTGAGTTTGCACGTAACGTAGTGGGTATGGACAACGCCAACTCCACGGAATTTGTGCCAGACTGTAAGTACCCGGTGGTGGCCCTGATTACCGAATGGCGCGATGAAGATGGCAACGTCGAAGTCCGTACCGAGAAGAGCGATCTGGGCGGCACTATGCGTCTTGGTGCGCAGCAGTGTCAGTTGAGCGACGATAGCCTGGTTCGTCAACTGTACGGCGCGCCGACAATTGTTGAACGCCACCGCCACCGTTACGAAGTCAACAATATGCTGTTGAAACAGATTGAAGCTGCGGGTCTGCGTATTGCAGGCCGTTCCGGTGATGATCAGTTGGTCGAGATCATTGAGGTACCGAATCATCCGTGGTTCGTGGCCTGTCAGTTCCACCCGGAATTTACTTCCACGCCACGTGATGGGCACCCGCTGTTTGCCGGCTTTGTGAAAGCCGCCAGTGAACATCAGAAGCGTCAGGCGAAGTAAGAAGTAAATAAGTTAGAACGGCAATGCACCCATCAGGGTGCATTGTTTGTCTGGAGTTTTAGTTTAACTTGTACTGAGGAAAATCTAATGTCCAAAATCGTTAAAATCATCGGTCGTGAAATCATCGACTCCCGTGGTAACCCGACTGTTGAAGCCGAAGTACACCTGGAAGGTGGTTTCGTTGGTATGGCAGCAGCTCCGTCAGGTGCTTCTACTGGTTCCCGCGAAGCACTGGAACTGCGCGATGGCGACAAATCCCGTTTCATGGGTAAAGGCGTACTGAAAGCTGTTGCAGCTGTTAACGGCCCAATTGCTCAGGCTCTGCTGGGTAAAGATGCTAAAGATCAGGCTGGCATCGACAAGATCATGATCGATCTGGACGGTACTGAAAACAAATCCAACTTCGGTGCAAACGCCATCCTGGCTGTGTCCCTGGCGAACGCCAAAGCAGCAGCTGCTGCTAAAGGCCTGCCGCTGTATGCACACATCGCTGAACTGAACGGTACTCCGGGTAAATACTCCATGCCGGTTCCGATGATGAACATCATCAACGGTGGTGAGCACGCTGACAACAACGTCGACATCCAGGAATTCATGATTCAGCCGGTTGGCGCTAAGACTCTGAAAGAAGCCGTTCGTATGGGTTCTGAAGTGTTCCACAACCTGGCTAAAGTTCTGAAAGCTAAAGGTATGAACACTGCAGTTGGTGACGAAGGCGGCTACGCGCCGAACCTGGGTTCCAACGCTGAAGCTCTGGCTGTAATCGCTGAAGCGGTTAAAGCAGCTGGCTACGAGCTGGGCAAAGACATCACTCTGGCGATGGACTGTGCAGCTTCTGAATTCTACAAAGACGGTAAATACGTTCTGGCTGGCGAAGGCAACAAAGCGTTCACCTCCGAAGAATTCACTCACTTCCTGGAAGAACTGACCAAACAGTACCCGATCGTGTCCATCGAAGATGGTCTGGACGAGTCTGACTGGGACGGTTTCGCATACCAGACTAAAGTACTGGGCGACAAAATCCAGCTGGTTGGTGACGATCTGTTCGTAACCAACACCAAGATCCTGAAAGAAGGCATCGAAAAAGGCATCGTTAACTCCATCCTGATCAAATTCAACCAGATCGGTTCTCTGACCGAAACTCTGGCTGCGATCAAAATGGCGAAAGACGCTGGCTACACCGCTGTCATCTCTCACCGTTCTGGCGAAACTGAAGATGCTACCATCGCTGACCTGGCTGTTGGTACCGCTGCAGGCCAGATCAAAACTGGTTCTATGAGCCGTTCTGACCGCGTTGCTAAGTACAACCAGCTGATTCGTATCGAAGAAGCTCTGGGTGAACAAGCACCGTACAACGGTCGTAAAGAGATCAAAGGTCAGGCGTAATCCTGTTCTTTAACTCTTAACGTAAAAACCCGCTGCGGCGGGTTTTTTTATGCTTTTAAAGCAGTAGAGGAAGTGTTGCGCTGGCGGTTTGCTGGCTCACATCACTGTACTTTTCATCCAGCGCAATCAGCGACGTGGTGAGAAGTTCTACCAACAGCATCACACCCACCTTGGCGTTTAGCGCACCAGCACTCAACGGACCTTCTGGTTTGGCTGCGACCAGTTGAATATCGCTCAGCGAAGCCAGCGGACTGCGTGGTGTATTACTTAGCGCCAGTACGCGCACGCCTTGCTTACGCGCCAGTTTCACGACATGCAGCAGATCGCGCGTGGAGCCTGAACTGGAGATCGCTACCACGAGCGTATTTTTGCTAAGCGTAGTGGCATTCATGGCTGCGCGGTGCATGTCGCTGAACAGTTGCGCGGGTTTGCCGAGGCGCAGGAGTTTGTAATGTAAATACTCCCCCAGAATAGCGCTGGCCGCTACGCCATAAATCTGTACCGACTGAGCCTGATGTAGCGCCAGAGCGGCGGATTCCAGTAATGTCCTGTCGAGTAACTTTGCTGTGTCCTGCAGCGCTTGCACGGATTCATTGACCACATTGTCAATTTCATCCCCGCTGTGCTCTACCGGCTGTCCTTGCTGGAGATCGAGAGCCAGCGCCATTTTGAATTCGTTATAACCCTTACACCCAAGCGTGCGGCACAGACGTGTGACGCTCGCCTCGCTGGTGTCGCTTTCACGCGCCAGTTCGGTAATCGTCAGGTAGACAACTTTTGCCGGATCACTAAGCACAAACTCTCCCAGCTTCTGCTGTGTTCGGCTATATCCGTCAACGCCCTGGCGCAATCTCAGCAGCAGGTTTTCATTTTCTGACATGCAAAATCCTTAATGCGTTTCTCTGCTGATAGTGTGGCGGAAAGCAGGGGAGAGATGCCAGTCATTTTAAAAAAGTATGATCGGCTTCTTGGTTTTTGATGATAATTTTCATTTATAAAATTAATTATGGTAAAAATTTTCATCATTAATCGGGGAGATGAAAAAATGATGCAAATGTTTAGCGGCGCCTCATCGGGCGCATGGTTTGAAAAGGCACAGCGGTTTGGCAAATCGTTCATGCTGCCGATTGCGGTACTGCCCGCTGCGGGGCTGTTGTTAGGGATTGGCGGTGCGCTGTCGAATCCAAACACATTGACGGCGTATCCGTTTTTGGACGTTGACTGGTTACAGGCAATCTTCACGATCATGACCAGCGCAGGTTCTATTGTGTTTGCCAACCTGTCGGTGCTTTTTGCGGTGGGTGTGGCAGTAGGATTGGCGAAAACGGACAAAGGCACCGCCGGGCTTGCTGCATTGCTGGCATTTCTGGTGATGAACGCCACCATCAACGCTTTATTGACACTCAACGGAACGCTGGCGCACGAGAATCCCGGTGCCGTAGGCCAGGGGATGACGCTGGGTATTCAGACGCTGGAAACAGGCGTATTTGGTGGGGTGGTGATTGGGCTTGTCACCTGCGCGCTGCATAGCCGTTTCAATAAAGTCTCGCTGCCTCAGTTCCTTGGTTTCTTCAGCGGTTCGCGCTTTGTGCCGATTATTAGCTCCCTTGCCGCGATTGTAGTGGGTGCGGTCATGACGGTGGTTTGGCCGCATTTCCAGAAACTCATTTTTGGACTGGGTGGTCTGGTGGATGCGACCGGTTATCTGGGTACGCTGTTGTACGGCTTCATCCTGCGTATGCTTGGCCCACTGGGGTTACACCATATCTTTTATTTACCGTTCTGGACCACAGCGCTTGGCGGGAGTGAAATCGTCAACGGCCAGTTGGTTGAAGGCACGCAGCGTATTTTCTTCGCGCAACTTGCCGATCCGAATACGCAGCAGTTCTATGCGGGCACCTCGCGCTTTATGTCCGGGCGCTTTATCACCATGATGTTTGGCCTGCTTGGCGCATGTCTTGCGATGTACCATACTGCCAAACCAGAGAACAGAAAGCTTGTCGCCGGACTGCTGTTGTCTGCGGCCCTGACCTCTTTCCTGACGGGGATCACTGAGCCTATCGAGTTCTCCTTCCTGTTTGTCGCACCTGTGTTATACGTCATTCACGCCTTCTTCGATGGTCTGGCGTTTATGATGGCACATATTTTACATATCACCATCGGGCAAACCTTTTCGGGTGGGCTTATCGATTTCCTCCTCTTCGGTGTGCTACAGGGGGAAGCTAAAACCAACTGGATGTACGTCCCTATGGTGGGGATCCCGTGGTTCTTCCTTTACTACTTCACCTTCCGCTATTTGATTAACCGCTTTAACTGGTTGACGCCTGGTCGTGAAAACGCAGCACCGACTGAATCCGGCCTGCCGCAAAGTGAGCGTGCTGCGGCCGTGATTGCCGGACTGGGGGGGAAAGAGAATCTGGAAGAGGTGGACTGTTGCGCCACACGTCTGCGCGTGACGGTAAAAGAGAGTAGCAAGGTCGATGAAGCGGCGCTGAAAGCGACCGGAGCGCGTGGCGTAATTATTCGCGGCAACGGGGTTCAGGTGATTTATGGCCCGCATGTCACCATCATCAAAAACGAAGTCGAAGAGATCTTATCGTAATGAAAACTGTACTGGATTCCCTGAAAGGTAAATTAATCGTCTCCTGCCAGGCGCTGGAAAATGAGCCCCTGCACAGTCCGTTTATTATGTCGCGTATGGCGCTGGCGGCAGCGCAGGGAGGTGCTGTAGGTATTCGTGCGAACAGCGTGGTGGACATTCGCGCGATCAAAGAGAGCGTCTCCCTGCCGGTGATTGGGATTATCAAGCGCGATTATCCGGGTAGCGATGTGTTTATCACGGCCACGCTCCAGGAAGTGGATGAGCTAATGACCGTTGAGCCGGAGATTATTGCTCTGGATGCGACAGCGCGCCCGCGCCCAGGTGGACAAACGCTGGAAGAATTAGTTATGCAAATCCGCGCTCGCTACCCGTCTGTGCTGCTGATGGCGGATATCGCCACCATAGACGAGGCGGTGACAGCTGAGCGTCTGGGTTTTGACTGCGTGGGCACCACGCTCTACGGCTACACCGCTGACACTGCCGGGCATGTGCTGGCGGAAAACGACTGCGGTTTTTTACGTGAGGTATTGGCGGCGGTCAGCGTACCTGTCGTGGCAGAAGGAAACGTCGATACTCCGGAACGTGCCGCACGATGCCTGGAATTAGGTGCCCATACCGTGGTGGTTGGTGGCGCAATCACGCGTCCGCAGCAGATAACGGCACGCTTTGTCGCGGCGATCGCCTCGTAAAGCATCGATGGGGCATGATACTTTGGCGGGGATCTGCGATAATTATCGTTTATCCCCATATTGAGAGCGCTATGCAGTACCCGATTAACGAGATGTTCCAGACCCTGCAAGGTGAGGGTTACTTTACCGGCGTCCCCGCCATTTTTATTCGTTTACAGGGATGCCCGGTTGGCTGTGCCTGGTGCGATACCAAACACACCTGGGATAAGCTTGAGGATCGGGAAGTCTCCCTGTACAGCATCCTGGCCAAGACCAAAGAAAGCGACAAATGGGGGGCGGCGAGCAGTGAGGATCTGCTGGCGGTCATTTCGCGTCAGGGGTATACCGCCCGTCATGTGGTGATCACCGGCGGCGAGCCCTGCATTCATGACCTGATGCCGCTGACTGACCTGCTGGAAAAGAACGGCTTTAGCTGCCAGATTGAAACTAGTGGTACCCACGAAGTACGCTGTACGCCGAATACCTGGGTGACCGTATCGCCGAAGGTAAATATGCGTGGCGGTTATGATGTGCTGTCGCAGGCGCTGGAGCGCGCGAATGAAATCAAACATCCGGTTGGTCGCGTTCGCGATATTGAAGCGCTGGATGAACTGCTGGCGACGTTGAGCGACGACAAACCACGAATCATCGCCTTACAGCCAATCAGCCAGAAAGAAGATGCGACGCGTTTGTGTATTGATACCTGTATTGCGCGCAACTGGCGTCTGTCGATGCAAACCCATAAATATCTGAATATTGCCTGATAACTGTGCCGGGAGCGTTTCGCTTACCCGGCCAGAGTTTGTTGCTTGTTGCAGGCCGGATAAGACGCATTGCCATCCGGCAAGGCTACAATCACTCGCCGCGGTACACGCAGCCTGCTGTGCAGGTTTCTTTCACCATTACAGCACTTAGCAGAGGGACCACAGGTTTAATCTGATCCCAAATCCATTTGGCCAGCACTTCACTGGTTGGATTTTCTAAGCCAGGAATATCGTTCAAATAGTAGTGATCGAGTCTGTCGTAAGTCGGCTTAAACGCGGCTTTTAATTCAGCAAAATCCATGATCCAACCGGTATGCGGATCGACTTCACCGGTAATTTCAAGACGCACCATAAATGAGTGACCATGCAGACGGCCACACTTATGCCCTTCCGGTACGTGCGGCAGGCGGTGAGCGGCTTCGAAGGTGAAATCTTTAAACAAGGTGGTGGACATTATTTACTCTCAAGAATGCGAAAAACCGCCGTAGGGTACCGTAAAGCACAATTTTTATCATTAGTTAAAAGGGCGCTAAGCATCAGAACGTCATATTTACGCTGTTAATGTTTGATAACTATTTATATATCATATAGTTATTAAATCGTTTTTGTCGTTAATGACTATAACTAAAACAGGTTAGTCCATTTGGTTATTTGTTATTTCTATCCCTTCTTTAATTGTTACTATCCCCGCCGTTAACCTTATCTTCAGTTTGGGTTTTATTGCTGAAATCCGCTTTGCTTACTGGAACATGACAACGCATGACGACACAGGCCCCACCTTCCGCTCTGCTACCGCTAAACCCGGAGCAACTGGCACGCCTTCAGGCAGCCACGACCGATTTCACTCCCGCACAGCTTGCGTGGGTTTCTGGCTATTTTTGGGGCGCGCTGAATCAGCAGCCTGGTAGCAATGCAGCGGCGCTTGCGCCTGTCGCTGAAATGCCAGGCATTACGCTTATCTCCGCCTCGCAAACCGGTAATGCGCGTCGTGTGGCGGAAGCCCTGCGCGATGATCTGATCGCCGCGAAGCTCAACGTCACTCTGATCAACGCTGGCGACTATAAATTCAAACAAATCGCCAATGAAAAACTGCTGATCGTGGTGGCGTCGACGCAAGGGGAAGGTGAACCGGCGGAAGAAGCCGTGGCGTTGCATAAATTCCTGTTCTCGAAAAAAGCGCCAAAGCTCGATAACACCGCTTTTGCCGTGTTTGGCCTTGGCGACACCTCCTATGAGTTTTTCTGTCAGTCAGGAAAAGACTTCGATGCGAAACTGGCTGAGCTGGGCGGTGAACGTCTGCTCGATCGTGTAGATGCCGACGTCGAATATCAGGCCGCCGCCGCGCAGTGGCGTGCCCGTTTGGTTGATGTCCTGAAAGCACGTGCGCCTGCGGTACCGTCTGTGCAAGTTGCCGCGAGCGGTGCGGTAAATGAAGTACACACCAGTCCGTACACCAAAGAAGCGCCGCTGACGGCGTCGCTTGCGGTGAATCAGAAAATTACCGGCCGTGACTCTGAAAAAGACGTACGCCATATTGAAATTGATTTAGGCGATTCCGGCCTGCGTTATCAGCCGGGCGATGCCTTGGGCGTCTGGTATCAGAATGACCCGGATCTGGTTAAAGAACTGGTTGAACTGCTGTGGCTGAAAGGTGATGAGCCGGTGACGGTTGAAGGCAAAACCTTGTCGCTCGCTGAAGCGTTGCAGTGGCATTTCGAGCTGACGGTGAATACCGGCAATATCGTGGAGAACTATGCCACCTTAACCCGCAGCGAAACATTGCTGCCGTTAGTGGGTGACAAAGCACAGTTGCAGCATTATGCCGCCACCACGCCCATCGTCGATATGGTGCGCTTTTCCCCGGCGCAACTGGATGCTCAGGCGTTAGTTGATCTTCTGCGTCCGTTGACGCCGCGTTTGTACTCCATTGCCTCTTCTCAGGCGGAAGTGGAAAGCGAAGTGCACGTCACCGTGGGCGTGGTGCGTTATGAAATAGAAGGCCGCGCCCGTGCTGGTGGTGCTTCCAGTTTCCTCGCCGACCGCGTGGAAGAAGAAGGTGAAGTCCGCGTGTTCATTGAACACAACGACAATTTCCGCCTGCCGTCAAACCCGCAGACGCCGGTGATTATGATTGGCCCGGGTACGGGAATTGCACCGTTCCGTGCTTTCATGCAGCAGCGTGCGGCTGATGGAGCCGAAGGCAAAAACTGGCTGTTTTTCGGTAACCCGCACTTTACCGAAGATTTCCTGTATCAGGTGGAATGGCAGCGTTACGTCAAAGAGGGCGTACTGAGCCGTATCGATCTCGCCTGGTCCCGCGATCAAAAAGAAAAAGTCTACGTACAAGATAAACTGCGCCAACAGGGCGCGGAACTGTGGCGCTGGATTAACGACGGTGCCCACATTTATGTCTGCGGCGATGCCAATCGTATGGCGAAAGACGTTGAGCAGGCGTTGTTGGAAGTGATTGCCGAATTCGGTGGTATGGATATCGAAGCGGCGGATGAATTTTTAAGTGAGCTGCGCATTGAGCGCCGTTATCAGCGAGATGTCTACTAATGAGCGAAAAACATCCAGGACCATTGGTGGTCGAAGGCAAACTGTCCGACGCTGAGCGTATGAAGCTGGAAAGCAACTATCTGCGCGGTACCATTGCCGAAGATTTAAACGACGGCCTGACCGGCGGGTTTAAAGGCGACAACTTCCTGCTGATCCGTTTTCACGGTATGTACCAGCAGGACGACCGCGATATCCGCGCCGAACGTGCCGAGCAAAAGCTGGAGCCGCGTCACGCGATGCTGCTGCGCTGTCGTCTGCCGGGTGGAGTGATCACCACCAAACAGTGGCAGGCGATCGACAAGTTCGCCCATGACAACACTATTTACGGCAGCATTCGTCTGACCAACCGTCAGACCTTCCAGTTTCACGGCATTCTGAAGAAGAACGTTAAGCCGGTACACCAGATGCTGCACTCCGTCGGCCTGGACGCACTGGCGACCGCCAACGATATGAACCGTAACGTGCTGTGTACCTCCAACCCGTATGAATCTGAGCTGCACGCCGAAGCCTACGAGTGGGCGAAAAAGATCTCCGAACATCTGCTGCCGCGCACCCGCGCCTATGCAGAGATCTGGCTTGATCAGGAAAAAGTTGCGACCACCGACGAGGAGCCGATCCTCGGTCAAACCTATCTGCCGCGTAAGTTTAAAACCACGGTGGTGATCCCACCGCAGAACGACATCGATCTGCATGCCAATGACATGAACTTCGTGGCGATTGCGGAAAACGGCAAATTGGTGGGCTTTAACCTGCTGGTGGGCGGCGGTTTGTCCATTGAGCATGGCAATAAGAAAACTTACGCCCGGACGGCAAGCGAATTTGGGTATCTGCCGCTTGAGCATACGCTGGCCGTCGCGGAAGCGGTGGTGACGACTCAGCGTGACTGGGGTAACCGTACCGATCGTAAAAACGCCAAAACCAAATACACGCTGGAACGCGTAGGCGTTGAGACCTTTAAAGCTGAAGTTGAGCGCCGCGCGGGGATCAAGTTTGAGCCCATCCGCCCGTACGAGTTCACCGGTCGCGGCGATCGTATCGGCTGGGTGAAAGGGATCGACAATAAATGGCATCTGACGCTGTTTATTGAAAACGGCCGTATCCTGGATTATCCGGGCCGTCCGTTGAAAACCGGTCTGCTTGAGATCGCGAAGATCCACAAAGGTGAGTTCCGTATTACCGCGAACCAGAACCTGATCATTGCAGGTGTTCCTGAGAGTGAAAAGGCGAAGATCGAGAAGATTGCGCAGAAGAGTGGCTTAATGAATGCGGTCACTCCGCAGCGTGAAAACTCGATGGCCTGCGTGTCGTTCCCGACCTGTCCGCTGGCGATGGCGGAGGCCGAGCGCTTCCTGCCAACGTTTATCGACAACATCGACACGCTGATGGCGAAGCACAGCCTGAGTGATGAAAATATTGTCATGCGTGTGACTGGCTGCCCGAACGGTTGCGGCCGCGCGATGCTGGCGGAAGTTGGTCTGGTGGGGAAAGCGCCCGGACGTTACAACCTCCATTTAGGGGGCAACCGTATTGGAACTCGCATTCCCCGGATGTTTAAAGAGAACATCACCGAGCCGGAAATTCTGGCATCGCTGGATGAACTGATTGGGCGCTGGGCGAAAGAGCGCGAAGCGGGTGAAGGCTTCGGTGACTTTACGGTGCGTGCGGGCATTATTCGCCCGGTGCTCGATCCTGCCCGGGATTTCTGGGAATAATGTGAAATTGACTTATCGGGTCTGCTGAATCGGCAGACCTGATAAGCGCAGCGCCATCAGGCAAGGCAAACAGTGAGGAACTTATGTCCAAACTCGATCTCAACGCGTTGAACGAACTGCCGAAAGTTGAACGCGTTATGGCGTTGGCGCAAACCAACGACCAACTGGAAAAATTGAGCGCCGAGGATCGCGTGGCGTGGGCGCTGGAAAACCTGCCTGGCGAATATGTACTGTCATCAAGTTTTGGTATTCAGGCGGCAGTGAGCCTGCACCTGGTAAATCAGGTTCGCCCGGATATCCCAGTGATCCTCACCGATACCGGTTATCTGTTCCCGGAAACCTACCAGTTTATTGACGAGTTAACGGACAAGCTCAAGCTTAATCTGCAAGTCTACCGGGCGAAGGAAAGTGCGGCCTGGCAGGAAGCGCGCTATGGCAAACTGTGGGAGCAGGGCGTTGAGGGCATTGAAAAATACAATGACATCAACAAAGTCGAGCCGATGAACCGGGCGCTACAGGAACTCGACGCGCAAACCTGGTTTGCCGGTCTGCGCCGTGAGCAATCGGGCAGTCGTGCGCATTTACCGGTGCTGGCTATTCAGCGTGGTGTGTTTAAAGTTCTGCCGATCATCGACTGGGACAACCGTACGGTTTACCAGTATCTGCAAAAGCATGGTCTGAAGTACCATCCACTGTGGGATCAGGGCTATCTGTCAGTCGGCGATACCCATACCACCCGCAAATGGGAGCCGGGAATGGCGGAAGAAGAGACGCGGTTCTTTGGGCTGAAAAGAGAGTGCGGGCTGCACGAAGGCTAACTGTTAAAAGCCCGGTAACGTTTACTTATTACCGGGCTTCTTCTTCAGGATTTACCTGCTTTCGCCAGTTCTTTTACCAGCGGCAGCATAATGCGTACTACGTCGCGGCTACGGCGCTCTATCCGGCCCGGTAAGGCTTTATCGATATGCTGCTGGTTATCCAGTCGCACATCATGCCAGCTGTTGCCAGACGGGAACGAGGCGCTTTTGGCGCGCTGTTGGTAGCCATCTTTCTTGCCCAGGTTCCAGTTGGTCGCTTCAACGGAGAGCACAGCAATACCCGCGTCGTCGAAGACCTCCGCATCGTTACAACATCCTGTTCCCTTCGGATAGTCTTTGTTCAGGCCTGGATTGGTGCTGGCTACAATGCCGCGACTATGCGCGATAGCCAGTGCCCGGTCGCGCGTCAGTTTTCGCACCGCTTCCGGGGTTTTCTTACCGCTGTTGAAATAGAGCTTATCACCGACAATCAGGTTATCGAGGTTGATAACCAGCAGCGTGTTTTTCTTCTCGGCGGCGCTCATTCGCTTCAGGATGTTCTCCGCGCCCAGTTTGCCTTCTTCCTCGCCGCTGGTGGCGATAAATCGGATGCCGTACTGCGTCGGCACGTCTTTGAGTTTTTCCGCCAGTTCCAGCATCACGCCAACACCTGCAGCGTTGTCGTCGATCCCTTGCAGGGTTAATCCACCCAGATTGGCATCTGAATCGGCATCGCTTTGTGCGGCGTAGGTGTCGAGGTGCGCCATAATAATAATCTGCTGCGGCGCTTTGCCTTCATGTGCTGCAATAACGGTGCTTCCCGTTACGTTATGCCAGTTTTTACGGTTATTTTTGGCGGTATAAACATAACGGCTATTAAACGTCCGAATATCACTGCTGTAGCCCATCTGCTGAAATTGCTGACGTATATAATCAGCAGATAACATTTCAGCCGGAGATCCCGTCACGCGGCCCGGGAAAAACGTTGCGATATATCGAGCCTGGGTATTTGCGATATCGCCAGGTTTGGAGGATGTTGCCTGTGCAGGAAGGATAAAACACGCGCCGAGCGCCATGGCAGCAATAAGGTGGCGCGTTGCGGAAAACATAATGAGTCCTTAAATACCAAGCAGAAATTTTCAGCCGCTAGTATGAAACTGTGATCGAGGTAAAACAATTTCATTTGCTCCTAAATGCCCGAAATCCGGTAGCTTAAGCACTTTTTGATATTTGCTTTTCCGGATCGTTATTCCTTTGAGGAACTACTCATTCCAATTCGTAATTTCATTCGCCCTCTTGCCCTCCCTATAGTCAGGTTATCTGAGCATCGTTAGCAAAATAACGGCATTACATAGGAACGGTTATGGATCAAAAACGACTTACCCACCTGCGGCAACTGGAAGCGGAAAGCATCCATATCATTCGTGAGGTGGCCGCCGAGTTTTCTAATCCGGTGATGATGTATTCCATCGGCAAAGATTCCAGCGTAATGCTGCATCTGGCGCGTAAAGCGTTTTATCCAGGCACGCTGCCGTTCCCATTACTGCACGTTGATACCGGCTGGAAATTCAGCGAAATGTACGAGTTCCGTGACCGTACGGCGAAAGCCTACGGCTGCGAACTGCTGGTGCATAAAAACCCGGAAGGGGTGGCGATGGGCATCAACCCGTTCGTCCACGGCAGCGCCAAGCATACCGACATTATGAAAACCGAAGGGCTGAAGCAGGCGCTCAATAAATACGGTTTTGATGCCGCGTTTGGCGGTGCTCGTCGTGACGAAGAGAAATCACGTGCCAAAGAGCGTATTTACTCTTTCCGCGATCGTTTTCATCGCTGGGATCCTAAAAATCAGCGCCCGGAGCTGTGGCACAACTACAACGGACAAATTAACAAAGGCGAAAGTATTCGCGTCTTCCCGCTCTCCAACTGGACCGAACAGGATATCTGGCAGTACATCTGGCTGGAAAATATCGACATCGTGCCACTGTACCTGGCGGCGGAGCGTCCGGTGCTTGAACGCGATGGCATGTTGATGATGATTGATGACGACAGAATCGATCTGCAACCCGGGGAAGTGATTAAAAAACGCATGGTACGTTTCCGTACGCTCGGTTGCTGGCCACTGACAGGCGCGGTGGAGTCGAATGCGCAGACGCTGCCGGAAATTATCGAAGAAATGCTGGTCTCAACCACCAGTGAACGTCAGGGCCGCGTGATTGACCGCGACCAGGCGGGCTCCATGGAGCTGAAGAAACGTCAGGGGTATTTCTAAGGAGCCGCCATGAATACGACACTTGCACAACAAATTGCTAATGAAGGCGGCGTTGAAGCCTGGATGGTTGCCCAGCAACACAAAAGTCTGCTGCGCTTTTTAACCTGCGGTAGCGTGGATGACGGGAAAAGCACCCTGATTGGTCGCTTGCTGCATGACACGCGTCAGATTTATGAAGACCAGCTTTCATCGCTGCACAATGACAGTAAACGTCACGGCACTCAGGGCGAAAAGCTTGATCTGGCGTTATTGGTTGACGGCTTGCAGGCCGAGCGCGAGCAGGGCATCACCATCGACGTGGCTTACCGTTATTTCTCTACCGAGAAGCGCAAATTTATTATTGCGGACACTCCCGGGCATGAACAGTACACCCGTAACATGGCGACCGGTGCGTCGACCTGCGACCTGGCGATCCTATTGATCGATGCGCGTAAAGGTGTGCTGGATCAGACTCGTCGTCACAGCTTTATCTCCACGCTGCTTGGAATCAAACACCTGGTGGTGGCGATCAACAAAATGGATCTGGTGGACTTTAGCGAAGAGACATTTAATCGCATTCGCGAAGACTATCTTACTTTTGCTGAACAACTTCCGGGCAACCTGGATATCCGGTTTGTGCCGCTCTCTGCGCTGGAAGGCGATAACGTGGCTTCGCAAAGCGCCAGTATGCCGTGGTACAGCGGTCCGACGCTGCTGGAAGTGCTGGAAACCGTTGAGATCCAGCGCAGTATTGATACTCAGCCGATGCGCTTCCCGGTGCAGTATGTGAACCGACCGAATCTGGATTTTCGTGGTTATGCCGGAACGCTGGCCTCCGGTAGCGTGAAGGTCGGGCAGCGCGTCAAAGTGCTGCCGTCCGGCGTTGAGTCCAGCGTAGCGCGGATCGTGACCTTTGATGGCGATTTACAGGAAGCGCATGCAGGTGAAGCGATCACCCTGGTGCTGAAAGATGAGATCGATATCAGCCGGGGCGACCTGTTACTTGATGCCGGTGAGGCGTTGCCGGCGGTTCAAAGCGCTGCCATTGATGTGGTTTGGATGGCGGAACAACCGCTGTCGCCTGGACAAAGCTACGACATCAAAGTCGCAGGCAAGAAGACCCGCGCACGCGTTGATAGCGTGCAATATCAGGTCGATATAAACAACCTGACCCAACGTGACGTTGAAGCGCTACCGCTGAACGGCATCGGTCTGGTTAATCTGACCTTTGATGAGCCGCTGGTGCTGGATACCTATCAGCAGAACCCGGTGACGGGCGGGCTGATAATTATTGACCGCCTGACCAACGTTACCGTTGGCGCGGGACTGGTGCGTGAGCCACTTGTTCAGGAGCTCGCCGCGGCTTCTCAGTTCAGCGCGTTTGAGCTGGAGCTTAATGCACTGGTGCGTCGCCACTTCCCACACTGGGGTGCGCGCGATCTGCTGGGAGGAAAATAATGGCGCTGCATGACGAAAACGTCGTCTGGCATGCCCATCCTGTTACACCGCAACAGCGGGAACAACGCCACGGTCATCGTGGTGTTGTACTGTGGTTTACCGGGTTGTCTGGTTCCGGTAAATCCACGGTAGCAGGGGCGCTTGAAGAAGCGTTGCATAAGCTGGGGGTGAGTACTTATCTCTTGGATGGCGATAACGTGCGTCACGGCTTGTGCAGCGATCTTGGATTTAGTGATGCCGATCGTAAGGAGAATATTCGCCGGGTTGGTGAAGTGGCTAACCTGATGGTGGATGCGGGGCTTGTGGTGTTGACCGCCTTTATCTCACCGCATCGCGCTGAGCGCAAAATGGTTCGTGAGCGAGTTGGCGAAGGGCGTTTTATTGAAGTTTTTGTCGATACGCCATTAGCAACGTGTGAAGCACGCGATCCAAAAGGGCTGTATAAAAAAGCGCGGGCGGGTGAGTTACGCAATTTCACCGGAATTGATTCGGTATACGAAGCGCCTGAATCGCCAGAGATTCATCTTGATGGTGAACAATTGGTAACAAATTTGGTACCCCAATTATTAGACCTGCTGAGGCAGGAAGATATTATCAGATCCTGAGACACCCGAGCTCACATGCCCGGTCAGTCACGGTCACAGGATTAGATATGCGTAACAGCCATAACATTACAATTACAGAGTCAGATACCTTCGCCGCCGACGACGAAACCACCTGGTCACTACCGGGGGCCGTGGTCGGTTTTATCGCATGGTTGTTGGCGCTGGGATTCCCGTGTCTGATGTATGGCCCTAATACACTGTTTTTCTTCATTTATACCTGGCCCTTTTTCCTCGCGTTGCTGCCCGTGGCGATTGTCGCGGGTATTGCCTTGCACTCGCTATTGAAGGGAAGGTTGCTGCTGAGCATTACCTGTACCCTGCTGGTGGTTGGGGCGATGTTTGGCGCACTGTTTTTATGGTTATTGGGTTAGGCAAACGCCTTTATTTAACAATCGCCGACGTTGTTCACTCTCTGGTCATAATTCAAACCGTAACCAACAATGAGATTATGTTCTCCTTACACGGGGTATACGTAACAACGGGCAAATGTGGTACATTTGCCCGCGTTGTCGCGGCATTCCCGACCGTTGATGTAAAGTTGTCTGCGGAAGTTATGGGATATTAATGCCGTTTTTCAGGGGGCAGGATGGGTAAACTAACGCTGCTGTTGCTGGCTTTATTAGTCTGGCTGCAGTATTCGCTGTGGTTCGGTAAGAACGGCATACATGACTATAGTCGCGTCAACGATGATGTTGCTGCGCAGCAAGCTACAAACGCGAAACTTAAAGCGCGTAACGATCAGCTCTTTGCCGAAATTGACGATCTCAATGGCGGACAAGAGGCTATTGAGGAGCGTGCGCGCAACGAACTCAGCATGACTAAGCCGGGCGAAACCTTTTATCGTCTGGTGCCTGACGCGTCTAAACGCGCTCAGACTGCAGGGCAAAACAATCGATAAACCGTCCAGGGATTTAACATGGCAGCCACTTTATTGGACGTTTGCGCCGTGGTGCCGGCTGCCGGGTTTGGCCGCCGAATGCAAACAGAGTGTCCTAAGCAGTACCTCTCTATTGGCAATAAAACCATTCTTGAACACTCGGTTGATGCGCTGCTGGCTCATCCCCGGGTGACGCGAGTCGTCATCGCTATCAGCCCAGGCGACAGTCGCTTTGCCCAACTTCCACTTGCTGCGCACCCGCAAATTACGGTGGTGGATGGCGGCAACGAGCGTGCCGATTCTGTCCTTGCCGGTTTGCAAGCCGCAGGGGGGGGCCGTTGGGTGCTGGTGCATGACGCCGCGCGTCCGTGCCTGCACCAGGATGATTTGGCCCGTTTGCTGGCAATCAGCGAGTCCAGCCGTACCGGCGGGATCCTTGCCGCACCGGTACGCGACACAATGAAACGCGCGGAGCCGGGGCGAACAGACATCGCCCATACGGTCGATCGCACCGATTTATGGCATGCGTTGACGCCGCAGTTTTTCCCGCGCGAGTTATTGCACGATTGCCTGACACGTGCACTCAACGAAGGTGCAACTATTACAGACGAAGCTTCGGCGCTGGAATATTGCGGCTTTCATCCGCAGCTGGTCGAAGGACGTGCTGACAACATCAAAGTCACCCGCCCGGAAGATCTGGCGCTGGCGGAATTTTATCTGACCCGAACTATCTAGATACATCATACTTCAGGCTGCCTGGAGGACGCTGTGTATATCAGGAGAAGGCATAATGCGAATTGGACACGGTTTCGACGTACACGCTTTTGGAGGAGTTGGCCCAATTATCATTGGTGGTGTGCGCATCCCGTATGAAAAAGGATTGCTGGCGCATTCTGATGGTGACGTGGCGTTGCACGCGTTAACCGATGCTCTGCTGGGCGCGGCTGCGCTGGGGGATATCGGTAAGCTATTCCCGGACACCGACCCGGCCTTTAAAGGTGCAGATAGTCGTGAATTATTGCGTGAAGCCTGGCGGCGTATTCAAGCCAAAGGCTATACGCTTGGTAATGTGGATGTGACAATTATTGCCCAGGCGCCGAAGATGCTGCCGCACATTCCACAAATGCGTGTGTTTATTGCCGAAGACCTCGGCTGCCATATGGATGATGTTAACGTGAAAGCGACCACCACGGAAAAACTCGGTTTTACCGGGCGTGGGGAAGGGATTGCCTGTGAAGCGGTGGCGTTACTCATTAAGGCAACGAAATGACTGCGTTTGAAGATCTGACGTATCTCCATGGCAAACCACAAGGCCATGGCGTTCTGAAAGCGAATCCGGAAGACTTTGTCGTCGTCGAAGATTTAGGCTTCGAACCCGATGGCGAAGGCGAGCACATTTTGGTGCGTATCCTGAAAAACGGTTGTAACACCCGTTTTGTGGCTGACGCGCTGGCGAAATTCCTGAAAATTCATGCCCGCGAAGTGAGCTTTGCTGGCCAGAAAGACAAGCATGCGGTCACGGAACAGTGGCTGTGTGCGCGTGTGCCGGGCAATGCGATGCCTGATTTAAGCAAATTTGAGCTTGAAGGCTGTAAAGTGCTGGAGTACGCGCGCCACAAGCGTAAGCTGCGTTTAGGGGCGCTGAAAGGCAACGAATTTACGCTGGTGTTGCGTGAAGTGAGCGAGCGAAATGATGTTGAAGCGCGTTTGCAGGCAATTAACGAGCGCGGCGTACCGAACTATTTTGGCGCTCAGCGTTTTGGTATCGGCGGCAGCAACCTGCAAGGGGCGCTGCGCTGGGCGCAAAGCGATGCGCCGGTGCGCGATCGCAATAAACGCAGTTTTTGGTTGTCGGCGGCCCGTAGCGCGTTGTTTAATCAGATAGTCAGTGAACGCCTGAAAAAAACAGACTTTAATCAAGTTGTTGACGGCGATGCGCTACAATTATCGGGGCGCGGAAGCTGGTTTGTCGCCACACAGGAAGAACAAACTGAATTACAGCGTCGCGTCGATGAGAAAGAGTTGATGATTACAGCGGCATTGCCGGGCAGCGGTGAGTGGGGAACTCAACGCGACGCGCTGGCGTTTGAAGAAGCCGCTGTTGCTGATGAAACCGCGCTGCAGTCTCTGTTATTGCGCGAGAAAGTCGACGCGTCGCGTCGCGCTATGTTGCTGTATCCACAACAATTAAGCTGGAACTGGTGGGATGACGTAACCGTTGAATTACGTTTCTGGCTACCGGCAGGTAGCTTCGCCACCAGTGTTGTAAGGGAACTTATTAACACAATGGGTGATTATGCGTATATTGCTGAGTAACGATGATGGGGTTCACGCACCCGGTATACAAACGCTGGCGAAAGCGCTGCGTGAGTTTGCTGACGTACAGGTGGTTGCCCCGGATCGTAACCGCAGTGGCGCGTCCAACTCGCTGACGCTGGAATCCTCACTTCGCACGTTCACCTATGATAACGGTGATATCGCCGTACAAATGGGTACACCTACCGATTGCGTCTATCTGGGCGTTAACGCATTAATGCGTCCGCGTCCGGACATTGTTGTGTCTGGTATTAACGCAGGTCCTAATCTCGGCGATGATGTTATCTATTCCGGTACCGTTGCGGCAGCGATGGAAGGTCGTCACCTGGGCTTCCCTGCGCTGGCTGTCTCACTTGATGGGCATAAACACTACGATACTGCTGCCGCAGTAACCTGCCGTATCTTACGGGCGCTGAGTCGTGAACCGCTGCGCACCGGGCGCATTTTGAATATCAACGTGCCGGATTTACCGCTGGATCAGATTAAAGGTATCCGCGTCACCCGCTGCGGTAGTCGCCATCCTGCGGATCAGGTGATACCACAGCAGGACCCGCGCGGTAATACGCTGTACTGGATCGGGCCACCGGGCGAAAAGTGCGACGCCGGACCGGATACTGATTTTGCCGCCGTCGATGAAGGCTATGTTTCCATCACGCCGCTGCATGTCGATTTAACCGCATACGGCGCGCATGAAGTTGTTTCTGACTGGTTAGACAGCGTGGGAGCCGACACGCAATGGTAAGCAGACGCGTACACACTCTTCTTGAACAATTACGTGCGCAGGGCATCAGAGATGAGCTTGTTCTCGATGCACTCGCCGCCGTGCCGCGTGAAAAATTCATTGATGAGGCGTTTGAACATAAGGCCTGGGACAATATTGCCCTGCCGATTGGTCAGGGGCAGACGATTTCGCAGCCCTATATGGTTGCACGGATGACCGAGCTGCTGGAGTTAACGCCACAGTCCCGGGTGCTGGAAATTGGTACCGGCTCTGGCTACCAAACGGCGATTCTGGCGCACCTGGTGCACCATGTGTGCTCTGTTGAGCGCATTAAAGGTTTGCAGTGGCAGGCGCGTCGTCGACTTAAACAGCTTGATTTACATAATGTTTCTACCCGTCATGGTGATGGATGGCAAGGCTGGCAAGCGCGAGCCCCTTTTGACGCTATCATTGTTACGGCAGCACCGCCTGAGATCCCAACCGCATTGATGATGCAGTTGGATGAAGGCGGCATTCTCGTCTTACCCGTGGGTGACGAGCACCAGTTTCTGAAACGGGTGCGTCGTCGGGGAGGCGAATTTATTATCGATACCGTGGAGGCCGTACGCTTCGTTCCCTTAGTAAAAGGGGAGCTTGCGTAGATACAGGCTCTGAATACCTGGAGTTTTCCTGGATATTCTGGAATTAGTAAGCGTATCGTGGTCACGTTTCCAGTGCCCAGTCCGATGCCTTGCACGGTGATTACGTCACTGGTTTTAACCAAATTTTCCTGGGGGATAAATGAGCGCGGGAAGCCACAAATTTACCGTTCGCCGCATTGCGGCATTGTCACTGGTTTCATTATGGCTGGCAGGTTGTTCAAATACCTCGAATCCACCTGCACCGGTCAGTTCCGTTGATGGCGGTGCATCAACGAACACCAATTCCGGTATGCTGATTACGCCTCCACCAAAAATGGGCTCGACGTCGACAGTACAGCAAACGCCGCAGATCCAGCCGGTGCAGCGTCCGACCACACAGTCAACACAGATCCAGCCTGTTGCGGAACAACCTGTGCAAATGGAAAACGGTCGTATTGTGTACAACCGTAAGTATGGGAACATTCCGAAAGGTAGCTATACGGGCGGCAGTACCTATACTGTTAAGAAAGGCGATACCCTTTTCTATATTGCCTGGATTACCGGGAACGATTTCCGTGATCTCGCACAACGCAATAACGTTCCGGCCCCGTATGGCCTGAATGTCGGTCAAACTCTGCAAGTGGGCAATGCGTCTGGCGCACCGATTACCGGTGGAAATGCCATCACCCAGGCGGATGCAGCACAGCAAGGAGTTGTGACCAACCCTGCACAAAATTCCACCGTTGCTGTTGCTTCGAAACCAACAATTACGTATTCTGAGGATTCAGGTGAACAAAGTGCTAATAAAATGTTGCCGAACAACAAGCCTGCTGGGACTGTGGTCACAGCGCCTGTAACGGCTCCGGCAGTTAGCGCAACCGAATCAACTGCAAGCTCAACGTCAACCAGCTCGCCAATCTCTACCTGGCGCTGGCCGACCGACGGCAAAGTGATCGAAAACTTTGCGGCTACCGAAGGTGGCAATAAAGGGATCGACATTGCAGGCAGCAAGGGACAGGCTATTGTCGCGACCGCAGATGGACGCGTCGTCTATGCCGGTAACGCGCTGCGTGGTTACGGTAATCTTATTATCATCAAACATAACGATGATTACCTGAGTGCCTACGCCCATAACGATACAATGCTGGTCCGGGAACAACAAGAAATCAAGGCGGGGCAGAAAATAGCTACCATGGGTAGTACCGGAACCAGTTCAACACGCTTGCATTTTGAAATTCGTTACAAGGGGAAATCCGTAAACCCGCTGCGTTATTTACCGCAGCGATAATTCGGCGGAACCAGGCTTTCACGTGCTAGTTCCGTTAGGGATCACGGGTAGGAGCCACCTTTATGAGTCAGAATACGCTGAAAGTTCATGATTTAAATGAAGATGCGGAATTTGATGAGAACGGAGTAGAGGCTTTTGATGAAAAAGCCTTGAGTGAAGAGGAACCCAGTGATAACGACCTGGCTGAAGAAGAGCTGTTATCGCAGGGGGCCACACAGCGTGTGTTGGACGCGACTCAGCTTTACCTTGGTGAGATTGGTTATTCACCACTGTTAACAGCCGAAGAAGAAGTTTATTTTGCGCGTCGCGCACTGCGTGGGGATGTCGCATCCCGCCGTCGCATGATTGAAAGTAACCTGCGTCTGGTGGTGAAAATTGCTCGTCGTTATGGCAATCGTGGTCTGGCATTGCTGGACCTGATTGAAGAGGGCAATCTGGGACTGATCCGTGCAGTCGAGAAGTTTGACCCGGAACGCGGGTTCCGCTTCTCAACATACGCAACCTGGTGGATCCGCCAGACGATCGAACGGGCGATTATGAACCAAACCCGTACGATCCGACTGCCAATTCACATTGTAAAAGAGCTGAACGTCTATCTGCGTACCGCGCGTGAGTTGTCGCATAAACTGGACCACGAACCGAGCGCAGAAGAGATTGCTGAACAACTGGACAAACCGGTTGATGACGTCAGCCGTATGCTCCGACTCAACGAGCGTATTACCTCGGTAGACACCCCGCTGGGTGGCGATTCCGAAAAAGCGTTGCTGGATATTCTGGCCGATGAAAAGGAAAACGGCCCGGAAGACACCACGCAAGACGATGATATGAAACAGAGCATCGTCAAATGGCTGTTCGAACTGAACGCCAAACAGCGTGAGGTACTGGCACGTCGCTTTGGTCTGCTGGGGTATGAAGCTGCGACACTGGAAGATGTGGGCCGCGAAATTGGCCTCACCCGTGAACGTGTTCGCCAGATTCAGGTTGAAGGTCTGCGTCGTCTGCGTGAAATCCTGCAGACTCAGGGACTGAATATCGAAGCGCTGTTCCGCGAGTAAGCACAAGTTCTATCAAGAAAGGCCAGTCTCATTGAGACTGGCCTTTTTCTATGTTTGTTGCCTGATGGCACTGCGTTTATCAGGCCTACGGGGAGCAGGACTTTGTAGGCCGGATAAGACATTTATGTCACCATCCGGCAGATTAGTTCATCATCTTACGCACCAGACGTATGAACTGCTCACGTTCTTCATCAGATAATCGCCCCAGAAACTCATCATCCACGCTATCGCCTAACGGGGTTGCGCTGGTCAGTAATGCTTCTCCTTGCGCGGTCAAATAAACAAACCGCCGACGCTTATCCGCCGGGTCGTGTTCACGTCTGACCAACTCCCGTTTTTCCATCCGGCTCAGCATTTCCGCAAGCGTTGCCTTGGTACAGACTGCGGCTTCGGTCAGGGCGACCTGCTCAATGCCGGGATGCTCGGCAATGGCGCGCATCACCGCATACTGCGGTTTGGTCAGATCCGGTAATTCATGTTGCCAGCGAGCCGTATGTTGCTGAAAAAGCTGACGTAAAAGGTGAAAGGCTGTGTTTCTTAACGGCATGAGAGCTCCGGAATATCTGTCAGTCTCTATCTTAACGGGTAACGCGTCATAGTTTAACCATTGCTGCTTTAGCAATCTGTGCGAGGTGCTCTTGTCCGGAATGCATCGAGGGAGTATTTTAATCAAAATGTTCGTACACGAACAAAATTGAGGGCGAAATGAGACTGATTGTAGGAATGACCGGGGCGACCGGCGCACCGCTTGGTGTGTCGCTATTGCTGGCGCTGCGGGAAATGCCGGGGGTAGAAACCCATCTGGTGCTGTCAAAGTGGGCCAAAACCACTATTGAACTGGAGACGCCGTACAGCGTCCGTGATGTGTCGGCGTTGGCCGATTATTGCCACAACCCGGCGGACCAGTCGGCGACCATATCCTCAGGATCGTTTCGTACTGACGGCATGATCATTATCCCCTGCAGTATGAAAACGCTGGCCGGTATTCGAGCAGGCTACGCGGAAGGACTGGTGGGGCGCGCTGCTGATGTGGTGCTGAAAGAAGGGCGCAAGCTGGTTCTGGTTCCGCGTGAAATGCCGCTCAGCACTATTCATCTGGAAAACATGCTCGCACTTTCCCGCATGGGCGTGGCGATGGTCCCGCCGATGCCCGCGTTTTACAACCACCCGCAAACGGTCGATGACATCACTCAGCATATCGTTGCGCGTGTGCTCGATCAGTTTGGTCTGGAGCATCCAAACGCCCGTCGCTGGCAGGGTTTACGGCAGGCGCAGAATTTTTCACAGGAGAATGAATAATGGCATTTGATGATTTGCGCAGCTTTTTACAAGCGCTGGACGACCAGGGACAATTGCTGAAAATCAGTGAAGAAGTCAACGCTGAGCCGGATCTGGCTGCGGCGGCTAACGCGACCGGACGTATTGGTGATGGTGCGCCAGCGCTGTGGTTTGACAATATTCGTGGCTTTACCGACGCCCGCGTGGCGATGAATACCATCGGCTCATGGCAGAATCATGCCATTTCATTAGGCCTGCCGCCCAATACGCCGGTGAAAAAACAAATTGATGAGTTTATTCGCCGTTGGGATAAATTTCCGGTTACACCGGAGCGTCGTGCCAACCCGACGTGGGCTGAAAACTGTGTTGATGGTGAGGAGATCAACCTGTTTGATATTCTGCCGCTGTTTCGTCTGAACGATGGTGACGGCGGTTTCTATCTTGATAAAGCCTGCGTGGTGTCGCGCGATCCGCTGGATCCGGACAACTTCGGCAAACAGAACGTCGGCATTTATCGTATGGAAGTGAAGGGCAAACGCAAGCTTGGCCTGCAGCCGGTGCCGATGCATGATATCGCGCTGCATCTGCATAAAGCTGAAGAGCGCGGTGAAGATCTGCCGATTGCCATCACGCTGGGTAACGATCCGATTATTACCCTGATGGGGGCCACGCCGCTGAAGTACGATCAGTCGGAATACGAAATGGCGGGAGCGCTGCGTGAAAGCCCGTACCCGATCGCCACCGCACCGCTCACCGGCTTTGACGTGCCTTGGGGTTCGGAAGTGATCCTCGAAGGGGTCATTGAAAGCCGTAAGCGTGAAATCGAAGGGCCGTTTGGCGAGTTTACCGGGCACTATTCCGGTGGACGTAATATGACGGTCGTACGTATCGATAAAGTCTCTTATCGCACCAAACCGATTTTTGAATCGCTATATCTGGGGATGCCGTGGACGGAGATTGACTACCTGATGGGGCCGGCAACCTGCGTACCGCTTTATCAACAGCTGAAAGCCGAGTTCCCGGAAGTGCAGGCGGTGAATGCCATGTACACCCACGGTTTGCTGGCGATTATCTCCACCAAAAAACGCTACGGCGGCTTTGCCCGCGCGGTGGGGCTGCGCGCAATGACGACGCCGCATGGCCTGGGGTACGTGAAAATGGTGATTATGGTTGATGAGGATGTTGACCCGTTCAACCTGCCGCAGGTGATGTGGGCGCTGTCTTCGAAGGTCAATCCGGCGGGCGATCTGGTGCAACTGCCGAATATGTCGGTGCTGGAGCTTGATCCGGGTTCCAGTCCGGCGGGGATTACCGACAAGTTAATTATTGATGCTACCACGCCGGTTGCGCCGGATAACCGTGGGCACTACAGCCAGCCGGTATGTGATTTACCGGAAACGAAAGCCTGGGCAGAAAAACTGACCGCCATGCTGGCCAACCGTAAATAAGGAGTAGCAGATGATTTGTCCACGTTGTGCCGATGAACATATTGAAGTGATGGCAAACTCGCCGGTAAAAGGTGTCTGGACGGTATATCAGTGCCAGCATTGTCTGTACACCTGGCGTAATACTGAACCGCTACGTCGTACCAGCCGCGAGCACTACCCGGAGGCGTTTCGTATGACGCAAAAAGATATGGATGACGCACCGATGGTGCCGAGTATTCCACCGCTGCTGGCAGAAGATAAGCGCTAATCAACACGCCGGGTGCGGCTTCGCCTTACCCGACCTACATATAGCGGTATTTTGTAGGCCCGATAAGCATAGCGCCATCGGGAAGGACACACCAATATTAAGCCTCGGAATATCCGGGGCTTGTTATTTTGCGAGCAAGCTCGTAGCGAATGGCTTAATTTATTTGAAGAGATGACACCTGGAATAGAATAGCTGCGGGTGCTTGAGGCTTTCTGGGCTTTGAGCATTTGTAAGGTCCCGGAAAGACAAAAGCCCCAGGAGATAGTTCTATCAACCTGAGGCTAGCGTACAAACCTGAACAATTTGGATGTTAGTCTCTTCTTTGCAGGGAGGCAAGACATGCTGACAAAATATGCCCTTGTGGCAATTGTAGTGCTGTGTTTCACGGCGCTGGGATTCACGTTAATGGTGCGAGATTCGTTGTGCGAGTTAAGTATTAAAGAACGTGGTATGGAGTTTAAAGCTGTTCTCGCTTACGAACCGAAGAAGTAGCAACAACGCGGGGGAAACCCCGCGTCTTGATGGTCTGGTTTCGTCCTCTTGCACCCATTCTCGCGTTGCCGTAGGCCCGATAAGCAAAGCGCCATCGGGCATTACAACGTTACACCAGACTTTTCAACCGGTAGATCCACTCCAGCGCCTGGCGAGGCGTTAGTGAATCCGGGTCGAGGTTTTCCAGCGCTTCAACGGCGGGCGAGGTTTCTTCAGGCACTGAAAGCAGCGACATCTGTGTTCCATCGACCTGGGTCGCAGCAACGTTTGGCGCAATGCTTTCCAGTTCGCGCAGTTTTTGCCGCGCGCGTTTAATAACCTCTTTCGGCACGCCAGCGAGGGCTGCTACTGCCAGACCATAGCTCTTGCTCGCCGCACCATCCTGTACGCTGTGCATGAAGGCGATGGTATCGCCGTGCTCTAATGCATCCAGATGCACATTCGCGACGCCCTCCATTTTTTCCGGTAACTGAGTTAGTTCGAAGTAGTGGGTGGCAAACAACGTTAATGCTTTGATTTTATTGGCCAGGTTTTCCGCGCACGCCCATGCCAGCGACAGGCCATCGTAGGTGGAGGTGCCGCGTCCAATCTCATCCATCAGTACCAGGCTGTTCTCGGTGGCGTTATGCAGAATGTTGGCGGTTTCGGTCATTTCTACCATAAAGGTAGAACGACCGGATGCCAGATCATCCGCCGCGCCCACGCGGGTAAAGATCCGATCGATCGGGCCTATTTCCACTTTCTGCGCCGGAACGTAGCTGCCGATGTAGGCCAACAGCGCAATCAACGCGGTCTGGCGCATATAGGTACTTTTACCCCCCATATTCGGACCGGTGATGATCAGCATCCGTCGCTGAGGCGAGAGGTTAAGCGGGTTGGCGATAAACGGCTCGGTTAGCACCTGTTCAACCACCGGATGACGTCCCTCAGTAATACGAATGCCGGGTTTATCGGTGAAGGTCGGGCAGGTGTAATTCAGGGTATAAGCGCGTTCTGCAAGGTTGACCAGTACGTCCAGCTCCGCCAGCGCGCTGGCGCTCTGTTGCAAATCAGCCAGGTGCGGCAACAGCATGTCGAACAGCTCATCGTACAGCTGTTTTTCCAGCGCCAGTGCTTTGCCTTTTGACGTCAGAACTTTATCTTCGTACTCTTTCAGTTCCGGAATAATGTAGCGTTCAGCGTTTTTCAGCGTCTGGCGACGCACATAGTTAATCGGCGCCAGATGGCTCTGCCCGCGACTGATCTGAATGTAGTAGCCATGAACGGCGTTAAACCCAACCTTCAGCGTATCCAGACCGGTGCGCTCGCGCTCACGGATTTCCAGTCTGTCCAGATAGTCAGTTGCGCCATCAGCCAGCGCTCGCCACTCGTCCAGTTCTTCGTTATAGCCCGGGGCGATGACGCCACCGTCGCGAACCAGCACTGGCGGAGCTTCCACAACGGCGCGTTCCAGCAGTTCACGCAGCTCTGCAAACTCACCCATTTTCTCGCGCAGCATCTGCACGGGGGCACTGTCTACACTTTCCAGTTGCGCGCGCAGTTCCGGTAATTGCTGGAAGGCATGACGCATACGGGCCAGATCGCGCGGACGCGCAGTACGCAGGGCCAAACGCGCCAGGATACGTTCCAGATCGCCGACCTGACGCAGCACGGGTTGCAATTCACTGGTGGAATCCTGTAGCGCGCCAATAGTCTGTTGACGCTCGGTAAGGACTTTGGTGTCACGGACCGGCATATGCAGCCAGCGCTTGAGCATACGGCTGCCCATCGGCGTCACGGTGCAGTCGAGTACTGAAGCCAGTGTGTTTTCAACGCCGCCCGCCAGGTTCTGGGTAATTTCCAGATTGCGGCGCGTGGCGGCATCCATAATGATGCTGTCCTGTTGACGTTCCATGGTGATAGAACGAATATGCGGCAGCGAGGTGCGCTGGGTATCTTTTACGTATTGCAGCAGACAGCCAGCAGCACATAATCCGCGCGGGGCGTTTTCCACGCCAAAACCAATCAGATCCCGCGTGCCAAACTGCAAGTTTAGCTGCTGGCGAGCAGTATCGATTTCAAATTCCCATAGTGGACGACGACGCAATCCGCGACGCCCCTCAATCAGTGATGTTTCAGCGAAATCTTCGGCATACAGCAGTTCAGCGGGATTGGTGCGCTGCAATTCTGCGGCCATGGTCTCGCGGTCGGCCGGTTCGCTGACGCGAAAACGCCCGGAGCTGATATCCAGCGTGGCGTAGCCGTAACCTTTACTGTCTTGCCAGATAGCGGCCAGCAGGTTGTCCTGGCGTTCTTGCAACAGCGCTTCATCACTGATGGTGCCAGGCGTGACGATACGCACCACTTTGCGCTCAACCGGGCCTTTGCTGGTTGCCGGATCGCCGATTTGCTCACAAATAGCGACAGATTCCCCCTGATTGACCAGCTTGGCGAGGTAGTTTTCTACCGCATGGTGAGGAATACCCGCCATCGGGATAGGCTCGCCTGCTGATGCGCCGCGTTTGGTCAGGGAGATATCAAGCAGCTGAGACGCGCGTTTCGCATCGTCATAAAACAGTTCGTAAAAGTCGCCCATGCGGTAAAACAACAGTATCTCCGGATGCTGGGCTTTTAGCTTGAGATACTGCTGCATCATCGGGGTGTGAGAGTCTAGGTTTTCTATTGTACTCATTGGAGTGTGATGTCCATATTTCTTAATTTTTAATGAGTTAGTGAATTTTATGGTTATCATTAGGTTTCACGTTGTCTCATTGAATATCATGAAATCCTACAGTTAACAGTAGGATTTCATGACGGTATGAGGTGCATGATAACGGAGTCTTTATGGCAGGAAAACAAGAGGGAAAGCCACTTTCGTTTAAAGCGGTAAAAATGATGAAGCCTGGTGGCAAAGATGAAGCTGACGTAGGCGAAAATCATGGTTTACGTCTCTCATCTGGTGCCACCAGGATGAAGTCTTTTTTCTAACGTTACGCGAGTCCCCGACTGGTAAACTTATTCAGTTTAAAATTGGTAACTTTCCACAACTTCTCTCGTCTGCATATATACGTCATTCCAGTTCACGTAATGCTTGCCACACTTTTTTCAGTAAAAAGGTGAGTGGAATGGCCAGTATAGCTCCAGTTATGCCAAGTAGTGCCTGCCAGATCAGGAATGCCAGTAGTTGAACCGTCAGTGGTAAATTCAACCGTTTGCCGAGCATAAGTGGTTCCATCACTGAACTCAGGGAAAGGTTTAGCACCACGAAAAATCCAGCGACCAACAGGCCGGCCTGTATATCGAAAAAGATCATCGTCTGAAGGACCGGCGGAATCGCGGCAAGTAAGGAGCCGAGCACCGGGACATAATTGAAAATAAACATCAGCATGCCCCAGAGAAAAGCAAACTTTAAACCCAGTAGCCAGGCGGCGGCCCAAACAACCAGGCCACCGAGCAGTCCCGTCAGCGTTTTTACGCGTGCATAAACGATCACGCTTTGTATGCCTTCCAGCAGCGCACGGATCACACCCGAACGATGTTGAGTGGTGCGCAGAGTGGTTTTTAACACTGGCAGTTCGTACAACATAAATAGCAGCATAAGAAATACCATCAGCCACCAGGACAACATGCCCGGAATCAGCGACAGCTGGCTGGTTATCAGACGAAGTATGGCACTGGTATCGATGAAACTAAGCACCAGATTGGTGGAAAGGAAAATACCCGCCTCGCTCAGAAAAAATGTCAGAGCATGAAGCTGGGTGGCGATCTGAACCGATGCCAGGCGACTGAGCTGAATTAACCCCGGTGCTGAGGCGCTGAGCGAGCTGATGATAATAACGATCAGTAACAGCAGAGCCACAATCACTGATAGCGAAGTAAGGAGTCGAGGGAGTCCGTGTTTCTCCAGGCGTTCGATCAGTGGATCAAGCATCACGGCGAGAAACAGCGCCAGGAGGACCTGATTAACCAGTGGTGCTGCCATGTGCAATCCAGCCAATAGTATGGTCAAACATGTCAGCAAAAGTAGCCCCTGAATAAGGGGCGTTAATGATTTTAACCCGCTCAGATGCATTGACGTCTGTTCTCCTGTAAACGACAAGCAGCCTGTCGATTTTTAACATTTACCCCGTGATGTTTCATGGTGTCTCCGGACGGTGCAGGCAGTCATAGAGGACCGGCAGAACCATTAAGGTAAGGATTGTCGCAAAACCCAGTCCAAACATAACAACCACGGCCATGCCCTGAAAAAAGACATCCCTCAGCAGCGGCGCGAAACCCAGTACAGTGATGAAGGTTGTGAGCAGAACAGGACGTAAACGTGAAGTGGCGGCGGATATAAGCGCTTCATGTTGCGGCTTCACCTGTTTCTGATGCTCAATCTCCTCAACCAGGACAATCCCGTTACGGATCAACATTCCACTCAGACTCAGCAAACCTATCAGGGCCATAAAGCCAAACGGAATGTCGATAAGTAAAAACCCTGTTGTGACGCCAATTAATGCCAGCGGCACGGTAAGCCAGATGGCGAAAGCATTTTTCAGCGAACTAAACATCAACACGGTAATGGTGAACATCACCAGATAACCTAACGGCAGGGTAGAGAACAGGCCTTGCTGTGCCTCGCTTGAACTTTCCGCATCTCCTCCCCACGTAATGTTGTAACCGTGCGGCAACGGAATCTGTTCAATCTGTGGGCGAACGCGTGCCAGAATATCGGCGGAAGTGGCATTGCTCAGTGGGTCAGGGTTGGTCATGATGGTCATAACCCTGCTGCGATCGCGACGCAGAATCAGTGGATTTTCCCACTGTAATATGAACCCATCGACCACGTTACTGAGCGGAATGTAGCGTTGCTGATTTTGGCTCCAGACCTGGACATTATTAAGATGATTAATGTCATGCCGCTCGTTTTCGGGCGGACGCACGACTATCGGCATCATATCCGTGCCTTCGCGATATAGCCCGATGCGACTGCCGGAAAAATTCATTTCCAACGCGTCATCTACTTCTTTTTTATCCACACCTAACTCTTGACCGAGCACTGGATTATATTGTGGGCGAATGACTTTACTGCGGTTTTGCCAGTCGTTACTTACACTACTGGTATCGCGATTGTCGGCCAGAATAGTACTTACTTTGCTGGCAATCTGGCGCATGATATCGGGCGCTGTCCCTCTGATGCGTACCTCAATACTGCTACTGCCCGCAGGGCCAAACATCACGCGATTGGTACTGGCATTGACCTGCGGGTAATCCTGCGCGATAACGGTATCCAACTGGCTCGTCAGTACCCCAATATTGCGCTCATTGTCCATTCTTACCATGATTTGTGCGTAATTGCTGTACTGGCGCTGACCGTTGTAAGTCAGGATAAACCGCATGCTGCCATGACCTATCGTTGACACCGTGGAAACCACGCCCGGGCGACCGTCAATTATTTTTTCAATATCACTAGCCATCTTTTCCGTGGAGGTGATGTCCGAACCATAAGGTAGCCACAGATCCACAAAAAAAATCGGTGTACTGGCTGAAGGAAAGAAATTTTGTCGTACCGAGCCAAAGCCCCAGATTGCCAACGCCAGCAGTACTGCCATGACTGAAAGTGTGGCTGTTTTGTGTGCCAACAGTGTATTCAGGATACGCTGATAGAGTCGGTAAAAACTGCCACTATAGGGAGCGAATTCTGATGGCTGCTTAAGAGGGGATTCGGTTTTAAATAGCCACCATTTAACCAGTGCTGGCGTAATGGTTAGGGCCGTGAACCAGCTCAGCATCAGTGAAATTAACAATACCTGAAACAGCGATTTACAGTATTCGCCCGTTGAGTCCTGTGACAGGCCAATAGGAGCAAATGCCAGGATAGCAATAATTGTGGCTCCCAACAGCGGAAGTGCGGATCGCCGAATAATTAAGTTTAGCGCTTTTACCCCTGACACGCCCTGCTGACGCGAAATGAGTAATCCCTCCACAACCACTATCGCATTATCTACCAGCATACTCAGCGCGATTATCAGCGCCCCCAGGGAGATGCGCTGAAGCTCAAGTCCCCACAGATACATAATAAACAACGTGCCCAGCACATTGAGCGCTAATGACAGGGCTATAATAATGCCGCTGCTCAGCCCCATGAATATCACCAATATTCCGATGACTATCGTTAGCGCCATTAGAAAATTAGTAAGAAAGCCATTTACTGAAGATGCCACTTCAGCAGACTGGTCGTAAAATACACCGATCTGTATACCGGCGGGTTTTTCCTCAGACATCTGTAGTAACTTAGATTTCAGCGCTTGTCCCACGTCAATCACATTCACTCCGGGTATAAATGATACCCCCATCATCACGGCGGGTTGACCGTTGGCGTGATAAATGCTGGAGGGCGAATCAGCGAGACCGCGCGTGAGTGTGGCTATATCTTTCAGGCGTGTGCTGGCGCTGTCACCCGCTGGGCTAACAAGTAGATGGCCCAGTTCATCAAGATTTTCGAATTCGCCAGTGGAATGTATACGGATTGATTCTGTACCAGATTTTATCACCCCAGCGTTTGACACAACATTCAGTCGACTCAGCGCAGCGGATAGCTGAGCCGGCGTGATGCCGCGCGCAGCCATTTTTATCAGTGACACCTCTACATTGATCTGTGACGTTATGATTCCTCCGGTCATGACCTTGCCTACGCCAGGCACCAGTACCAGCTCACGTCGCAGCTGTTCGGCATATTGTGCAAGCTCTTTATTGCTGAAATTGTCACCGGAAATTGAGAAGAAAAATCCAAAAACATCGCCAAAATCATCGTTTACGAAAGTCTGCATGACACCAGGCGGAAATACGCGTCCTGCATCACCTACCCGACGACGTAATTCGTCCCAGATTTGGGGTAATTTATCCGAGTGGTAGTGCGAAGCGATGTTCACTGTGATTTGCGACATCCCGTTGGATGAAATCGAACTGATGTTATCCAGATAGGGCAGTTGCTGCAGGGCTTTTTCCAGTGGCAGTGTTACTTCTTCTTCTACTTGCTCGGCGGATGCCCCTGGATAGAGGGTAACAACCACGGCGCTTTTAATAGCAAACTCTGGATCTTCAAGACGACCGATGTTAAGTAGTGCAAAAATACCGCCGATACCTAGTAACAGAATGAGCAGCCAGACACGGACGGGATTATTAATAAACTGTCGGGAGATATCCATTACAGTCCCCCTTCACGTGTCCAGATACGGACCTGCTGCTGAGCATGTATTTCATTCACCCCGGCAGCGACCACCCGTTCACCGTTTGTTAGACCGTGGGTTATTACGATACCGCCCTCGGTGAGTTCACCAGTGGTTACACTGCGTTCTTCCAGCGTAAGCTGCTCGCCGCTGCCCTTTACCACCCAGACGTGGGGGTGATTGAGTGGGCTGTTGTCCGGGTTAAACACAGCTTCAACTGGCACGACCAGCTTTTCACGCAAGGTACTGACTGGCAGTTTTGACAGATCGATGGTGACCGTACCACTGACCCCAGCAACAGCAGGGAAGTCAGACGGTCGTGGCATGGTTAAAATCATCTTCCAGGTGAGCGTGTTATTGTTGCTGCTAGCCGAGTGCTCTTTGTAATCAGCCTGAAACTGGCGGCCAGGCAGTGCAGTGATTTGCACCAGTGGTCGATAGGTCACATTGCGAATGTCCATTGCGGTAAACAGGTTTTCCGGTACGCTGAATGCCACATCGAGCATGTCGGTGCGAGCCAGAGTGGCGATAGTTTGTCCGGCTGTCGCAACCTGATGGCTTCGAGCATTTACACTGACAGCGATACCGGAGAACGGGGCGGTGAGTATCATTTGGTTCAGTTCTTCACGAGCGATCTGTAGCGCTGCGTTTGCAGCATCTCTTTTGGCACGTTGTACATCCATCTCATCACGTGAGACGGCATGGCGCGCAGACAATGCCTGGAAGCGTTCAAACTGTCGCTGTGCGAGGTCGGCGGTGGTCTGCCGTTCTTTTACCCGTTGCCGGGCTTCATCGCTAGAGAGCCGGGCGATCACTTGTCCTTTCGCCACTGGAGTTCCCTGGCGGATATCAAGCCATTCAATACGGCCCGAGCGTTCAAAAGATAGTGCGGTGGAATCACTGTACTCAATTCTTGCGGGGAGAATACGTTGACGGGCCTTTTCAGACTTTCCCACCTCCACAACTTTAATTGTGCGAGGCTGAATGGGTAAATCTATTTCTTTCTGCTCGCACGCTGTAATTAAAAAAACGGCAAAGATAATCAGGGGTAAATAACGAGCCAATTTTATATCCTCAGCGATAATGATGTAATTAATTTTGTAGGGTTATATATGTGAGCGAATGAAAGCAGAATGCCAGCCAGAGGCTGACACAATGCAGACTCAGTTTGGTTGGTATATAACTTCCTTTAGTTTTTCCGCTAGTTACATGCATTCTTGTCGTACAAGAAGAAACAGATACAACACGGTCCTTACTCCGGAGGAATGGACAAGTTAATTCAAATTCTTATTGGTAAAATTTCATTCGCCGCCTTCAATATCACTGTGTATATAACAATGTTATATTTAGATGAAACCGGATCTCTGATAAATTGTGAATTCCAATCTCACTAATACTTAACAGATTCTTTAATATGTGATTTTTAATTAATACCGTATCCGCAACCGTAATGAGGGGTAGCCACTGGTACATGGTATGGTAAATTCAGGATGTTGTTTAATACTGCTGTGATTTAATATTAAAACAAAGGAAGTGATTTAATGTCATTACAGGTTTAATTATTTAACTCTGCAGTCACGCTTTTATTGTTTTAATATTCAACACAAGTGAGAACCCAGGCATCCGGATTACCGATAAGCCAGGCGTGGTTATCAATTCTTTCTCGCTCAAAAATCAGGGTTGCGTCATCACCGCTGACTTCTGCCAGTAAGATTTGAAAAATATCATCCTCAACATGATCTGCCGGTAATCTGCGAACGCCGTCATTCTGGTACTGGAGAGTATGGTTATCTATCTGATGACCATCCCGCAGAAGAATTTTACGGCTCACGCTTTGTGTTACATCGCCTCCCACAACCTTACCATTAAATGAAATAAAACCCGTATTATCTTCATATAATTGAATGGTTTGCTTAACATAGAAATCATATACCACTGAATTTCTTGTTATACGATAGCGTGACTGATTCGTACATTTGAAGTTACTGATTCCATGGGCATAGTTAAATGAAACACCCAGGCAGACAGCAATCAGGACAAGACCCATGCACACTATCCATTTAATTTTCATGATTGCTTCCAGTTGTGGTAGTAGACGTTGTCACACGCGATAATTTGATTATTTTTTCCTGCTGTGCAAAGCGAAAAAAGGGTGCGCCCGGCGCTTTGCGCGGTAAAGGAGTCATTGCTGTCAAATATCACCTTTTGTTCAGGGCCGCAGGTGGCGGCATTGTCCTTAAGAATGGCAGCAATATTCTTCCTGGCTTTCTCCCGATCTCGCTCACTCAGATTTTTCATATACACCACCTCGCACCCGGTCGCCAGACTGTCTTTATACAACGGGTAGTGACTGGTACTGACCGATGAGACGGTATTAAAAAAAACGATCGCACCGCAAATGAATAATGTCAGAACGATAATCATCGTGAGGTACGCATTTTTTAAAGAAAACAGTTTCCCGGTACGTTGAGAAGTGACCTGTTCAGGTATACTGAGCGGCACTGTCTGGGTTAACTGAAGTGTGATGTCAGGATTTAGCCTGAACCCCATCTTCGGTACAGTAATTATCAGTTCTTCACAGCCGAATGCAGATAATGCGCGACGTAAGATACTGATATACTGATTAAGGCTGCTATTGGACGCCTGTAAACCATAATCGTCCCAGACCATAGTTAATAATTTCTCACGTGATAGTATCCCTTCTGACGCCCTTAATAGGGTTTCCAGCAAGCGGCTGGCCGTTAGGGTGAGTTTTACCGTTTCCTTTGTGGCGCAATGGGTTAGCGATCCATCCTCTGGATTAAACTTTATTTTCTCCGCAATTAAAAAAATCATATTGGCAATTACCAGATACCTGCGTTATTACAGAGAATTATAACACAGATATCCGGGTGATTATGCGCTAAATTGCCTCCCGTATATTGGTTACATTTATGAAAATTCTCATCAATATAACTGGTAATTATTAACGAATTTAACAGTTGCTAATGAATTTAGCCCGAAGTAGTAATATTCTCAGTTATTAGCTTATAAGCAAAATCACTACAGATAACAGACAGTTTGCTGAAAAAATGAGTAATGTTGTTAAGCCAAAGTTGTGCAATTGCGGCACAGTTCTTTTAACCCACCAGGCTGGTTGAAAGCGTAGCGGAGATTCCTCTGTCTTTTGCAATCTGAAGGAATGTTGCGCCATTACTTTCTGTACCCTTCCTGATAATAGTACTGGCCGGGTAATCGCGTCCCAGCAGTGAGTATTTTTGTACGCCGTAAGCATGGTAAGGCAATAAATCAATACCCTGAAAAGATGTCTTTCCGGCAGTAAGATTGCTGATAAGCAGGAGCATATTATTTATTTCATGTGATGAATCGTTAACGCCGGGAATTACTGGGATCCTCAGGCGTACTGGAGTATTCAACGTCAGTAATTTTTCAAGATTGCGTAAAATACGGATATTACTGACCCCGGTAAATCGTTGATGAAGTGTGTCATCCGCCAGCTTGAGATCATAGAGCACCAGATCAGCCACAGTGCTGACTTTCTCAACCGCTGACCAGGGGGCGAACCCTGCCGTTTCCACCGCGGTATGGATACCCTCCCGGCGTAAGTTTTGTAGTACCTGGACTGCAAAATCCGGTTGAAGCATCACTTCACCGCCGCTGAGCGTAACGCCTCCTCCTGATAACTGATAATAAGCTACATCTTTTACGACCTCTTGATGTACCTCATCAACTGACATCTGACGTCCGACAATCTTAAGCGCCTGGGACGGGCAAGCTTCTTCACAAAGACGGCAGCCATCACACGACATACTGGGATCAATAACGTGATTCTTATTACTCCACTGATGAATACCTTTCTGGCAGGCATCAACGCAGGCCCCGCAGTGCTGGCAACTACTGGCACGCCACAGCACGTCATTATCCTGACGCAATCCTTCGGGATTCGCGCACCAAATACAGCTCATCTGACATCCTTTAAGGAATACGACGCTGCGAATACCCGGGCCATCATGTAACGAGAAGCGCTGAATATTAAAGACGCGGCCTGTTAGCGGCTCAGCATTCATGTTGAACGGTACGGCTAATGATTTCATCCTGCACCTCACGGCTGAGTTCAACAAAAAATGCGCTATATCCGGCCACACGAATCATCAAATTCGGATACTCCTCCGGACGTGCCTGCGCGCGCTTCAGCTCTTCATTATCGACGTAGCTAAACTGCATTTGCCCATTACCAAGCATACTGGCGGTGCGAAGCAGGTTAATCAGTTGATTAATGCCTTCATCGCTTTCCAACATACCGTGCATTAGTTTGAGGTTATGCACCATGCCGATTTCCATCTCTTCAACGTTTATCCTGCTCACCGAGTTAATCACTGCCGTCGGGCCATTGATATCGGTTTGCTGCGATGGGCTTATTCCGTCGGCCAAAGGTTTATGAGCCAGTCTGCCGCCAGGTAACGCACCGGTTGCCAGTCCGAACGGCGTATTATTTGAAATAGATAGCGTGCCATGCGTGAAGCGGCCATAAAGCATGTGATAGCGGCGATGCTCTTGCTCAGTGTAATGAATAAGGGAACGCGCCAGTTCGTCAACTTCTGCAATATCATTGCCGTATTTCGGTGCTCGCAGGCAGCGCTGGCGAAGCGCTTCATGCCCAACAAAATTGGCTTTCAACACTTCATCCAGCTCAGACAAAGTGACCTGCTCTTGCTCATACACCACTTTTTTAATGGCCATCAACCCGTTCGCTAAATCAGCCAGACCTGTCCAGATAAGCCCGGGGCCGTTGTTTAACCACGCTCCGCCCGCGGTAACATCGCGACCTTTTTCCAGGCATCCCTCAATCAGGCAGGAAATAAGCGGTTTTGGGGCATACTGTCTGTGCAACTTCTGAATGATGAGTGTGGCTTGGGCCGCTTTAGCCGTAATAGCCGCCAGTTGCTGTTTTACTGCCGCTTCAAAATCGTTGTAACTGGTCATCTCTGTCAGTTCGCCGGTCTGAGGACCGATACGCTCACCCTGTGGCCCATAACCATTACTAAACGCAAGTTCCAGTGGCCGAGTAAACGTGGTATAGCCTACAGATGTCCATTGATACATTTTTCCGGACTTTTGAGGCTCAACACAGCCCATCAGGCAATAATCACGTGCATCTTCATAATCAAATCCCTTGCGCAGCATCATTTTGATATGCGCGTCATCGAAATGGCAGGCCGGAAAACCCGTTCCCCCGCGGATAACTTCCACAATTTCCCGCAGATAGTGCCACGGCGACTGGTTATGTATCCTTACAGCCAGGCTGGGTTGATAAATTTTCAATTTCCGTGAGCAGGCCATAATCATCATTGTCAGCTGATTAGTGGCATCGCCGCCCTCACGTTTTTGCCCGCCAACAACCATATTGATAAATGGTTGATATCCAGCGAAATATTTTGCTGTAGACTCACTACAGATCCACAAACTCTCTGCCATTTTAATCATCCAGCAACACAGTAATTCTTCTGCGTGGGCATGAGTCAATGTCCCTTCTGCCAGGTCACGCTCCAGTAATGGCCAGAGATACTGATCGACGCGTCCCAGTGAAATACCAGTCTGGTTTTCTTCAAGACAAAACAGAGACTGTACAATCCACAGGGACTGAAGCGCCTCATAAAAATTACGCGGCGCGTGTTCAGGTACACGGCGACAAATGTCAGCGAGACGGTTCAATTCTACTCTGCGTTGAGGATCGGTTTGTTCATCAGCCAGTTGTGCGGCGTAGTCGCTGTAACGATGGGCGTAATGGATCACCGCATCGCAGGTCTCTTTCGTTGCCAGATAAAATTGGTGGCGTTCCATATCTTCTGCGCAGGTTAAACTTAGCTGTTCAATTGCGTGAATAGCCCTGTCACGCAAACCGCCCATACCTTCTGTCAGTAATAACGTGTCGTAACCCGGACAGGTATCACCTCCGCCATTCTGGGTTTTAATGGTTACGTCGCAGACGCCGTATTCATTGCACCATTCCCAGAGGCCTGCATGACGGAGTTGAGTTTCCGCGATTTCATCCAGCGAGCGACCGCGCCAAAAAGGGAAGATTTCTTCTCTGAGAATACGCTTTGCGCTGTCACTTATCTGATAGGGATCCTGTTTACGCTCTTTTACGGTATCCAGTTCTTCAGCTACCCAGCGCCAGCTGAGCTCAGGTGATACTTCTCCACCGCGCGGACCGCCTGCCGGGTGGCTGATAATAAGCTCATTCTCGGCAATCCATAAAGGTGCCCGTTCGCAGGCGCGCCGAAAGGCAAGTGCCCGTAACATAATCAGATCCAGCCCGGGGTTGTTTTTATAGACCTCTGTAACCGCCTGTGCCCTTGAAACAGAGATAAACGGCTTTGCGCTGAAATATTGGGCTTTCAGGGCGTCAATACGATCGGTAAGTTGCTTTTCCATTTAATAACTCCTTTTATGCAAATCCCATCAGCAGCGTGCCACTCAGGATCAGTGCAATACCTGCTTTTTCAAATATGCTGGTATGCATGTCGTAATAAATACTACTTATCACAGTAATTAATACTGTGCCCATACCACACCAGATTGCGTAAGCGATACCTGGTGTCATTAATTTCATTGCTTGCCCCAGGGCATAAAAACAAACTACGTAACTTAACGCACAAAATATGGTTGGGGCGAGTCTCCGAAAATGTCGGGTTTTGGGTAGCATGGCAGTACCAAAAACTTCAGTAAGAATGGCAATAAATAACCATGTTGTACTCATGAGTATTATTTGAATCATGTGTTTTCCATCGTTTTATATTTTGCGGAAAAATTAATAACAATAACTCCGGCGACGATTAACCACATGCCCAGTAAGTGGCCGCCACTTATTGAATAGCCGAAATTTAACACGCCAATTATATTTACTGCGACGATACCCACACCAGACCAGATCGCATAAGCAACGCCAAGGTGCATTCTGCGAAATACATAAGTTAGGATATAATAGCAAAGCCCATACCCTATTATGGATAAAATAGAAGGAAGGATGCGAGTAAATCCTTCAGAAAGGACCAGCATAGTTGTTGCAAATATTTCGAACAAAATAGCCAGAGCAAGTTTCATGTATGTCTTTCTTAACGTCATATTAACTTTCCTGATTAATGAGCCTGGTTACAGGTCGGATTGGATGACGGATATGAAACAGTATTTTTATTTTTCTAGCTATATAATTCGAAAAAATTGGCGATTATAGTTTTTTATTCTTTGTTTATTTGCTTGTGAAGCGTTAAATTTCATCTTTTAATGATATGGGACGAGTACCTCTCAGTATTGCTTTTATGCCTGATATCATTTCCCGAAGTGCAGGCTAAATAATGATGTTGATGTAATTTAACCTTTGAGATTAATGTCTGCCCAGGCAGGTCAAAGAGCGTACGTGAATGCTTAGAGTGTATATACGGTTCAGTTATGGGGTGTTTGGTGCGGCGAAGGATTTTGGAGCCATAACCCGCACTAGTATGGCTTAATAAAAAATTATTAATTATTTTCTGGGGTGTGATATGAGCTTTGCCGATGTTGTATGGATTTATCTATAAACCTGCAGATTATATTTCTTCAGTGAGTTGAGAAATAATGATCATAAAATTAGATAGTTAATTAAAAACTGGTTAATGAGTCGATTTCTTTATCTTTAACAGATGAACTTCAAGTATCAATGCCACACCCTAATTTACCATTGTGGTGTGGCCGGTGAAGTTTGTATCAAATTACTCTTTCATTTCGTGGTTGCTCTTTTTTATCTTATGGAATAACGATAATACCCGTCAGGATGTGGAAACGAGGCTCTAGAGGCATAAACATCATTAGCTGACATATTATGAAGCATTATTTATACATCATGCACCTGAAGTTGATTCTCTAAACGCCGATCGCGCAGGGTTGCATAAATAAAAGTAATCACAAACAGCAGGGAAAATAATACGACGATGGTGGGAGCCGGTGCGCTGTCGATGAAAAATGACAGATACACCCCCATAAATGAGGTAATGACCGACATAATCACCGCCAGCCACAAGGCGTGAGAAAATTTTCGCGTCATTAAGATCGCGATGGCGCCGGGTGCAATCAGTAAGGAGATCGACAAAATAATCCCGACTGATTTTAGCGTGGCGACAATCGTCAGGGCGATCATGCACAGCAGGCCGTAATGTAGCAGTGCAGTGTTAAGCCCACTGGCCTTGGCCTGATGCGGATCGAACGCATGCAGCAGCAGATCTTTCCACTTAAGCCCAATGATAAGCGCGATCCCCAAAGCGATCGCCATTGTTTGCATGATATCGGTCAGTGATATACCGAGCATATCGCCGAACAGAATATGATCCAGATGCACTTCCGACTGAATGGAAACATACAGCACCAGTCCCGCACCGAACATCCCGGAGAAAACAATGCCCATGATGGTGTCGCGCTTAATGCGGCTGTTATCGTCGAGGTATCCGGTTGCTATCGCGCAGAACAATCCAGCGACAAATGCGCCAATTGCCAGCGGGATGCCTGCGATATAAGCCAGAACGATCCCTGGAAAAACCGCATGGCTCATGGCATCGCCCATCAGCGCCCAGCCTTTGAGAACTAAAAATACCGACAGCAGCGCGCAGGGCACGGCGACAATGGTGGAGATAACCAGCGCATTGACCATAAAGCTAAACTGAAAGGGTTCCAGCAGCGTTGTCAAGATCATATCAGCTCCTTATTGACCTGACGGGCGCGGCGGCGATTCGCCAGCAGACCATGTTTTGGTGCGAAGACAAATGCCAGCAGGAACAGCAATGTTTGCAGAACGACGATAATTCCGCCGGTTGCGCCGTCCAGCCAGTAGCTCAGCCAGGCGCCGAAAAAGCTGGTCAGGCTGCCGATAGCTACGGCGATGGTGAGCAGGCGTGGAAAACGATCGGTCAGCAGCCAGGCCGTCGCTCCGGGCGTAACCACCAGGCAAATCACCAGAAATGCACCGACGGTTTGCAGGGCGGCTACCGTTGAAACGGAAAGCAGCGTAAAAAACAACAACTTCAACCGACCCGGGTTTAAACCGATAGAGCGCGCGTGGTTTTCATCAAAAAAGACCACCATCAGATCTTTCCACTTCAAAAACAGGATAGTCAGCGAGATAACCCCGATGATGGCCAGTTGCAGAATATCTTCCGGTGCAATCGCCAGCACGTTGCCGAGAATAATGGTCTGAATGTTCACTGACATCGGATTGAGCGACACCATAAACAGCCCGATACCGAAAAAAGACGAAAAAATCAGTCCGATAATCGCATCTTCCTTCAGGCGCGAACGCTGATTAAGAAACAGCATACTGCCCGCCGCCAGGCCGCCGGAAAGGAATGCGCCCAGTGCGAAGGGAAGCCCTAACATATAAGCGCCTGCCACGCCCGGAACAATAGAGTGCGATAGTGCATCGCCAATCAGCGACCAGCCTTTGAGCATCAAATAGCAGGAGAGAAACGCGCACAGACCGCCGACCATCGCTGAGACCCACATGGCGTTGAGCATATACTGGTAACCAAACGGCTCTGTCAGCCAGTTCATGATTATTCCCCCTCGCTTGCCGCACGTCGCGAAATAAACGGGCGTTCATCGTCGGTAATCACGTGTTGTTCGCCGCCGCTCAGCGCAACGTGACGCAGTACGCCGCTGAATGCCAGCTCGAGATTCTCGGGGGTAAAGGTGGTATCGGTTGGTCCACTTGCCAGCACCGTGCCCTTAATCATCACCGTGTAATCACAAAACTCGGTGACGGATCCCAGATTATGGGTAGAGACCAGCATGGTTCGACCCTCATCACGCAGTTCACGCAGCAGGTCGATGATCCGGGCCTCGGTTTTTACATCCACGCCGGTGAAGGGTTCATCCAGTAAAATAACCTGTCCGTCCTGTGCAATGGCGCGTGCCAGAAAGACGCGTTTTTTCTGCCCGCCAGAAAGTTCACCTATCTGACGATGGCGATAGTCCAGCATATCAACCCGCGCCAGCGCCGCATCCACGCAGGCGTGGTCGATCTGTTTTGGTCGACGCAGCCAGCCCATATGGCCAAAGCGTCCCATCATCACCACATCTTCCACCAGTACTGGAAACGACCAGTCCACCTCTTCTGATTGAGGGACATAGGCGATCAGATTCTGTTTGAGCGCCTTATTTACCGGCTGTTGCAGAATTGAGATTTCCCCTTGCGCCAGGCGGACAAAACCCATCAGCGCTTTAAAAAGCGTTGATTTTCCCGACCCGTTTACGCCGACCAGAGCGGCAATTGAGGCGCCCGGAACCTGAAAAGTGGCATCCCGCAATGCGGTGTGCCCGTTGCGATACGTCACCGTAACCTGATTCACGGTAATCGCAGATTGACTCATTTTTGGCTCCTTAACCCGTCGTTGATGCCGCTGACGATGGTTTCTGTCGTTACGCGCAGTAAATCCAGATAGGTCGGTACCGGACCATCGGCAGCGCTGAGCGAATCGACATACAGCACGCCGCCGTAATACGCGCCAGATTCACGGGCAACCTGACGCGCTGGTTTGTCGGACACGGTGCTTTCGCTAAATACCGTTGGGATATGATGCTCTCTGATCGCATCGATTACCTTGCGTACCTGCTTCGGCGTACCTTGCTGATCGGCATTGATCGGCCACAGATACAGCTCTTTCAGGCTGTTATCACGTGCCAGGTAGGAGAATGCGCCTTCACTGGTGACCAGCCAGCGTTTATCGGCGGGGAGTTTTACCAGTTCAGCATGCAGCGGCGCCAGGGTCTGCTGGATTTTCGCTTTATAATTCTGTGCATTTTTCTGGTAGGTCGCGGCATTGTCCGGATCGTATTTCATCAGCGCATCGCGAATGTTATCCACGTAGATAAGTGCGTTCTCCGCTGACATCCAGGCATGCGGGTTTGGTTTACCGTTGTACGGTCCTTCGCTGATGCCCATTGGCTGGACGCCGTTTGAGACCATCACTTCTGGTACGCCGGACAAATTTTGGTAGAAACGGGCAAACCATAGTTCGAGGTTAAGACCGTTGGAGAGAATAAGCTGTGCGCCTTGTGCCCGTTTAATATCACCTGGGGTTGGTTGATATTCGTGAATTTCAGCCCCCGGTTTGGTGATAGAACTAACGTCCGCCGCGTCACCTGCTACATTGCTTGCCATATCGGCAATCACCGTAAAGGTGGTTACCACTTTAAATTTTTCTTTCGCCCAGGCGGGTGACAGCGCCAGCGCCGTTAACGCACTGGCAAGGAGAAATGACTTGAGATGGGGCAGATGCGGCATAGTATCCCTCACAACAAAATGGTTAATTTATCATCGAATATAGCCTTTGCTATGTTATATAGCACATGGCATAAATAAATGAAAATAATTCTTATTTGCGTAGGGCGCTAAGGAATGGATGAGGATAATGCGTTTACGCCGACACGATTGTCGGCGTGTGGGGGAAGACTAACCCGATGATTATGGCTTCTGGAACTCAGTGACGGTTTCCCAGGCCACTTGCTGCAAGGCTTTGGCGTCGCCAGGGCTCATGTCTGTATCAATAGGAAGCGCACCGCCGACCGGAGACTGGTTATACAGAGTAGCGAAAAATACACAGGCGGCGAGATACGTTCCAGAAATCGAAGGGTGTACACCATCTTGATAATACAGGTTAATTTCTGGGTGCGTTTTACGTGCTTTCTCGAAAGCCAGGCCTACCGGAGCCACATATCCCCCCGTTTTTTGCGCAATCGAGAGATAAGCATCTGCCAGTTTTTGGCTATCTTCGGGTTTGTCTTTTTTCGGCCAGGTCATGAAATAGACGACTTTTGCACCGGCTTTATGCGCCATTTCGGCCATTTGGGTTGCAGAGTCCACGAAGTTTTGCCGGGTACTTTCTTTCTTTGAAATCGTTTCTGTTGAGTTTCCCTGCAGGACGACGACATCCCATTTCTGTAGCGTGTTCTGATAGCGCATATTCTCAATTTGCCAGCCTAAATGACCGCTGGAAATCGTGATCCCCCGATATTTATAGCCTTTGGCGTGATCAGGCAGTAAGGACTGCGTCAAATCCCGCAGGCGGGTATTAATATTATTGTTATAGAAAGTGAAAGAGTTACCATAAAGCGCGACAATTTTATTCTCACCATCCATTTTCGCATGTGCGGAAGGCGCTAATAACGTATCTGCGTGAACACAGATACTACTTAATGCGAAAGTCGTCGCTGCGGCAAGTAATGTTATTTTTTTCATTTTTTATCTCTTAGAAATCATAACGGAGCCCAACGATAAGCGCATCATCATTGGTCTTTTTGTTCTTACTTGCGAACTCTTTATCGTAAGTAAATGATAACCACGTGTCTTTAGCCAATGTTAATTGCGCTTCAGCACGCCAGTCTTCTTTTTCAGCAATATCTTTACCATCTTCATTTAAAAAGCTATATCCGGTAAGAACCTTGACGGTGCCAAAGTTGTAGGAAATGAGCGAATCCATCCCTTTGTAATTATTATCGCTTTTGTTATCGCGAGAGATAGACGTACGTAATGCGGTTACTGCGACTTCATAGGCTTTATAACTGAGTTGTAATCCTCCCATGATTTGATCGTTTTGATTACGTCCATCGGTGGTCACTACGCCGTCCTGTCGTTTATAACGGCTGGCCGCTATCGCAGGTGTAATCCTAAAGTCGCCAAATTTGAAAGACTTGCGATAGCTGGCCATCGCGCCGTAATCCAGAGCTTCGTTATCACTGTTGCCGTTACCGGAGACCCATGCCAGCTGAATCTCATTGCCGGCAAATTTAGCGTTCCACTGAACGGTGCCGTCCTGTCGGTTGAACTGGTACGAATCATCAATGGTTGTAATGCCATAGCTGTAGATATTAGGGGTGAAATTTTTGTATTTATCGGTCATTTTCATTACCTGATACAACGGGTTTTTGGTTCTCCCGGTGATCAGTTCACCCCATGTTTTATTTGACAGGCCGACATAGGAATATCGGGCCTCCATATCGCTTTCACCGGTATTGTTATCATTTTTTTCGGTACGCACCTGCCATTCCAGGCGCCCCACGATTTTGGTCTCTGGCAGAATATCCAAATCTCGCGTGAGATAAATACCTATACGTCCACCCAAATCGCTTCGGCTTTCACTGCCAGCAAATGAATTCTGACCACTCGCGATTTTACCCTCAACGCGGCCATAGATGTCCAGCGTATTTCCATCTTTATTATACACATTTAAGGCGAACGCCGAGGAACTCATACCCATTAGTAATATTAGTGAATAATTTTTTAGCTTCATATCATCCCTCAAACCAGCATTTATTTCCTGACCATAAATAAAGTTTACAGCGGGATAATTGTTCGTGAAAAAGGAATGGTAGTGATATGGGAATTATTTTTTCTCGTGATAAAATGTGATTATTCACGCATAAATATCTCTGTTTTTACTATTGTATTAATGGTTCTAATATTTAATTATGGGGCTTTTAAAATGTTACGGCTCTACAATATATGATCATGAAAATTACTGTGAAGTACGTCTCATTTCTACTGGGTAGAAAAGCTGAAAATGGGAATGTTGTATTCTCATGATTACTATTGAGGTGGGAATACTATTTTCCCCTATAATTTGGCAGACAAATCCCGCAAAATTGATTAATCAAATTTTCTATTATCACGCATTCACTAGCCGGAGAGGCGCTGTATGTACGGGAAGCAAACAACGGTATTTGATTCTGACCTTTATTCATCATTGTTCACTCAGGATAAGATGCGGGAAATATGGTCTGACGACAATCTGCTGCGTTGTTGGTTGCGTTTTGAGGCGGCGGTCGCTCGAGTGCAAAGTGAGTTGGGAATTATTCCTGAACAAGCAGCCGTTGAAATTGAACAAACCTGTCGGGAAATACAGATAGACTGGCCAGCCTTGGCGCAGGAAACACAAACGGTCGGCATGGCGATAAAGCCGCTGATCGATCAGATCTCCGCCAGCGGAACACCGCTGGTCAGTCAGTTTCTGCATTGGGGATGCACCACTCAGGATTTACTCGACTCAGGCATGGCGATGAGATTGCAGCAAACGCTGCGGCTATTGCGTGAGCAATTGCTTGATGTTGGCGAAGCCATGAAAGCGATGGCGTTACGACACGCGCGTACGGTAATGGTTGCGCGTACCAATTCGGTGGATGCCTCTGCAACGACGTGGGGGCTTCATGTTTGCAGTTATCTGGCGGAGATAAACCGCCACCTGACACGACTACAGCAGCTGTATCCGCGTGCCGTAACCGGACTTTTTGGCGGTGCGGTGGGGAATCTGGCTTCTGTAGGTAAGCAGGGAATGGAAACGCGCCAGCGGCTGATGTTAGCGTTGGGTCTGAACGTGCCCTGCGGGATTAATAATGCCAGCCAGGATGCGGTTGTTGAGGTTGTGCAGTTTTTTGCTCTTGTTCACGGCACGCTGTGTCGTCTGGCCAACGATGTCGAAACCATGGGACGCACGCCGATTGCAGAAGTACTCGAAGGAGAGGGCGGTGGCGGATCCAGCACCATGCCACACAAAGTTAATCCACGCGCCAGTAATATGGTGCAAACGTTGGCAAGAATGGGGTGGATGTATGCTTCCGGCGCGCCAGCAATGCTGGATCAACAGGATGTACGAGCTGCCTCAATGCGGGTATTAAACTGGACGATCCTCCCGGAGGCCTCTAATGCGTTATCGACCAGCCTGACACGCGCAAAGAATCTGCTTTCGCATCTCATTGTTAATGAAGATAAGATGCGCGCTAATTTTGACTGCTCAAAGCACTTTATTATGTCTGAGTCGCTGACGATGAAGCTTGCCGCCAAAATTGGCAGAGAGTCCGCCTATAACCTGGTGAAAAATCTGCTGAAGCATGCAACCGGCGAGTACAGCTTCATGGAGATCGTACAGGCTAGCCCGGAAATCCGCGCGTCATTATCTGGGGCGGAAATTGCTGCCGCCTGCGAGCCGCTGTCATATATCGGGGCTAACGACGCGTTAATCGCTGAGACTATCGCTGAGTTCGATCGCGTGAAAACCGCAGATATTGCCTGATTCGTCATGTCGCCGGGAGGGATAGCTCTCCTGGCGGTTGGTGGCACTAAGTATTGTGGGACGATGCCGAAAATGTTTCGAAAAAGACGAATAATTCTTCCAGTTGGGCAAAATTCCCCTCGCTATCTCCTTTCTCATAAGCCAGATGTAGAATGAGTTCGATAAAAAAGAAGCCAAGAATACGGCTTTGAAAAATGGAATGTACGTCGCTTGGGAGAACAAACTGCAGATCGCAGAACTTACCGTAAGGGTTCGCCTCTGAGTTGGTCACCAACACTACGGCGGCATTCTTTTTTCTGAACCATCTTGCAATATTGAGGGCGACCCGGTTAAATCGATAGTAAGAGAAAACAATCAGGACATCTCCTTCCTCAATGTTGACGAGACATTTGGGGAGTTCGCTGATGTCCGTCGGTAACAGGGAGATGTTACTGCGGAAGTACTTTAGCAGTGTACAAAAATGCGTTGCCATGGCATGAGACGATGAAGGGCCGACGACATAAATATGACGTTTGTTGTTCAGCACCAGATCGATAAATGCATTAAGGCTCTCAATATCGATATTATTTTTAAATTGATTAAATAATTCTGATACTTTGTAGGTGAAATCGGTAACGATACTTTCAGTGGTAATCCCAGGATTGTTACGCAGTTTGATGTTTTTCTCAAACGGTGCGGATATTTTATTTTTTGACAGCGTGATGTCTAATGCCTTGCGGAAAGCAGCATAACCCGTAAACCCCATTTTATTTAAAAATCGGCCAATAGTTGCTTTGCTTACCATCGCATTTTGCGAGAGATCAACAATGCCATGGTAAGGCAGTTCATTGAAGTGTTTATTAATGTACTCATTAAGTCGGCACTCAGATTCAGTTAGAACACCCATATTAAGAGTAAGTAAGTTATACTCATCCAGACTTAATGTGTTTTTATTATACATGGATAACACCCGATTGCTGTTGAATATCAACGTTGTTATAGGGTAATACGCTTTCGACGTCAATCATTGAATGAATATCCTGGAAACCCGCATCCAGCTCTTCCTGGAAGATATGACCATACTCATATAAGTTGCGATCTTACTCACAAAAAGGGGTGGGAAAATATCTTTCCCGTATTTTATAACCACACAACCCATTACAATTAAATCTCAATATTTGAGTGTGTAATACGATAAATTTACGTACATATTATAACTGCTTATATATGGAGGCGCTTTTTTACTATCCTACATAAGCAATGATGATATGACGGGTAACCCTACCAAATTTGTATGGCATAGGAATTGTTATTATGACAGCGTTTATTATAGCAATAGTGATAACAGTTATTGCAGCATGGTTAATTGTAAAAAACTATCAGCCGCAAACTGTTTTATTACTCGCTGGACTGGCATTATTGACCATTACCGTATTGTTTTATCCTGAAAACAGCATTCTCTATGATAAAGCGAAATCCACGGGGTCAACCTGGCTGGACATCTTTAGCTTTGCCAAAGAATCGCTGACCACACAAATTGCGGGTATTGGTCTTATCATCATGGCGGCGGGTGGATTTGCCAGCTATATGGATCACATCAAAGCGTCGAATGCGATGGTGAATATGTGCATTCGTCCGCTACAGGTGATTAAAGCGCCTTACCTGATCCTCGCGTTGGGGTACATCTGCGCACAGCTTCTGCACGTGGCAATTTCAAGTGCGGCGGGGCTGGCGATGTTGCTGCTGGTGACATTCTTCCCGGTACTGGTTCGTCTTGGGGTCAGTAAAGCTTCTGCAGCCGCGATGATCGGTCTGTGCGCATTTATGGATCTAGGGCCTGCGGTTGGTACTGCGAATCTGGCGGCCAAGCATGCTGGCATGGAAAGCGCTATCTACTTCGCTCATTACCAGATGCCGGTGGCGGTGGTGGTGATGTTGGCCGTTGCTGTAGTGATTTACTTCACCGCGAAGTATTTCGACAAAAAGGATGGCTTCATATCAGGCGAGCAAAGCGTCGCGCAAGCAGAAGAAGAGGGCCGCAAGGCACCCGCTATTTACGCGTTGTTACCGGTCCTGCCTGTAGCACTGGTGCTGGTCTTTAGCCCTTTGGTGATCAAATCCATCAAAATTGACGTGGTCACGGCAATGATCCTTGGCGCGGTCGTCGCGTTTTTCTTCGAACTGGTGGCTACCCGAGATTTCAAAAACTGCTGTAAAGGGTTACAGGTCTTTTTCAAAGGCATGGGCAGCATGTTTACCAGTATTGTTTCCTTGTTGGTGTGTGCGGATATCTATGCCCAGGGGCTGCAGAAAATTGGCGCGGTGGACTACCTGTTGCAGTCAGTGCAAAACGCAGGCCTGGGTTTTACCAGTATGACGCTGGTGATGACCGCGCTGGTGGGCGTCACCGCCGTCCTGACAGGCTCTGGCGTAGCCGCCTTTTTCTCTTTCTCCGGCCTGGCTCCCTCCATTGCGGCAAAATTTGGTGAGAGCGCTGTCAATATGATTCTGCCAATGCAGTTGATGGCGGGAATGGGGCGCTCAATGTCTCCTGTGGCTGGCATCATTATTGCGGTAAGCAAAGCAGGGGAATGTTCACCGTTTATGATCGTCAGAAGAACGCTGCTTCCAGCGCTGGCCGGTATCGCGGCGATGCTGGTTGCCAACTATGTCCTGATTTGAATCCCGAGAGCCTGTTAATGCAGGCTCTTATTTTTTTATCTGGTTGTAATTTATGGATGGCAACGTGACAAACGATGTTTTATACGTCCCGTTTACGGGGAAGTTACTGCTTGAGTCTCCGTTATTGAACAAGGGAAGTAGCTTCACGCAGCAAGAAAGACATGACTTTAATCTGAGTGGACTACTGCCTTGCGCCATTGAGAATATTGATGAACAAGCCGAGCGGGCGTATCAACAATATCTTGAGGCTGAATCCCACAACGCTCGACATATTTATCTGCGTAATATTCAGGATACCAACGAAACGTTATTTTATTACCTGCTGAAAAAGCATCTGCCGGAGATGCTGCCCATCGTTTATACCCCGGTAGTCGGGGCCGCTTGCGAAAAATTCTCGTGGATATATCGTCGTGCGCGTGGCGTCTTTATTTCATGGCCCGATCGCGATCGTATTGACGATATTTTGCATGATATTCCACGGCACAATATCAAGGTCATCGTCGTTACAGATGGCGAACGCATTCTGGGACTGGGTGACCAGGGCGTAGGCGGTATGGGGATCCCTATCGGAAAACTGTCGCTCTATACCGTATGTGGCGGGGTAAATCCGGCTAATACGCTCCCCATTCTACTGGATGTCGGGACGAACAATACGCGACTGCTGGACGATCCGCGCTATATCGGCTGGCGTCATCCGCGTATCACCGGTGAAGACTACTTCGCATTTATTGGCATGTTTATTGCGGCCGTAAAACGGCGCTGGCCTGACGTTTTGCTGCAGTTTGAAGACTTCGCTCAACATACCGCAGTGCCTCTGCTGGAGCGTTATCGCGATGATCTGTGCTGCTTTAATGATGACATTCAGGGCACTGCGTCGGTAGCTCTGGCGACCTTACTTGCCGCATGTCGTGGCAGCGGCCGCGATTTCTGCAAGCAACCGATCGTGATTGTGGGAGCGGGCGCAGCCGGATGTGGCATAGCCCGGCATATCATTGCCTGTCGCATCAGTGAAGGGATGAGCCAGTCTGAAGCCAGACGGACAATTTTTATGGTGGATCGCGACGGTCTGGTGATGACCACCAATCATGCTTTAGCGGATTTCCAGCAACCGCTGGCACAACCTCCCGAGGCCTTATCTGACTGGCAGTATGAGGGGCAGGCGCCGTCATTACTGGAGGTGATTCATAATGTCAAACCCACGGTGATGCTGGGTGTGTCGGGCCAGGCCGGATTGTTCTCGCAGGAGGTGATTAGCACGATGTATCAATACTGCGATCACCCGATTGTTATGCCGCTGTCGAATCCCACCTCGAGAATGGAAGCGCGGCCAGAAGATATTGTTCGCTGGACCAGGGGACAGGCCATCATCGCGACCGGCAGCCCCTGTGATGCAGTTGAATTTAATGGGCGCTCCATTCCGGTTGCACAATGTAATAACGTGTATGTTTTCCCGGCTATCGGTCTGGGGGCTATCGCCAGTGGTGCGACGCGCATAACAGACGCTATGCTGATGGCGGCAAGCTGCGCACTGGCCGATGCTTCTCCGCTGGTTCGTAACGGGGAAGGCGCTCTGTTGCCGGAGATTGGGACAATCTGCGACGTGACTCGCAGCATTGCTTTTGAGGTCGGTAAGGCGGCACAGCAGTCCGGTGTGGCAGAGAAGATAAGCGACGAGGTGTTGCTGCAGAGCATCAACGATAACTTTTGGCTACCGCACTACCGTCCTTATAAACGCCGGGCAATTTAGTCATTCTTCCTGGAATTGTTAACGGCTATTGGTTGCCTCTATGGTTAAGGTGTATTATTTATGCAACTTAATTATGGAGGCATTATGTCCGGCAAACGTATTGCACGTGAAAAAATGACGATCCAGAGAATGATCTCGCTGTATGAAAGCCAGTGTCCGCAGGCTTCAGACGAGCCGGGGCATTACGATGCGTTATTTACCTATGCGCAAAAGCGCCTCGATAAGTGCGTGTTTGGCGAGGAAAAACCGGCCTGTAAGCAGTGTCCGGTGCACTGCTATCAATCTGCCAAACGCGAAGAGATGAAGCAAATTATGCGTTGGGCTGGGCCAAGAATGCTCTGGCGTCATCCGATTCTGACCGTGCGTCATCTGATTGATGACAAACGCCCAGTCCCGGAATTGCCAGAGAAATATCAGCGCAAGAAGTAATGTAACAATTCTATGCCGGATGGCGGCTGCGCCTTATCCGGCCTACAAATACAAACGCACCAGTGGATAGACCCGATAAGCAAAGCGCCATCGGGCGAACCGTTAAACCAGTGCATCCTTATCAATACCCAATCGCTTCATGCGTGAGAGTAACGTTGTACGTTTCAGCCCCAGCCGTTGTGCCGCGCCTTTGGGACCGGCAACCACGCCGTTGGTCTCTTTCAGAACGCGCATGATCAACTGGTATTCATCTTCGCCGTCCTGTGCGACTTCGGTTGCCACCGGAGGCGTAGACGGCATCAAAGGGGCAATATCCGGCAGGGACAGTTGCAGTACGTTGCCTCGGGTAAGCAGAACCGCACGTTCTACCACGTTTTCCAGCTCGCGCACGTTGCCCGGCCACTCCATGCTGCTCAGCGTACGCAGCGCCTCGGCGGGAATGCTGTCGATATTGCGCCCCATCCGGCGAGCAATTTTAAAGGTGAAAGCTTTCACCAGCAGCGGGATATCTTCCGGGCGCTCACGCAGCGGCGGCAGATGGATCGGGAAGACGTTCAGTCGATAGTAGAGATCGTTACGAAACTCGCGATCGGCTACCATCTTTTTCAGATCGCGGTTAGTGGCGGCGATCAAGCGCACGTCGGTCTGGATCAGTTTATTGCTGCCCAGACGTTCAAACTCCTGCTCCTGCAAAACGCGCAGCAGCTTAGGCTGTAGCTCCAGTGGCATGTCGCCCACTTCGTCGAGGAACAGCGAGCTTTTATCGGCCAGTTCGAAACGACCAATCCGCTGCGTGCTGGCACCGGTAAACGCGCCACGCTCATGACCAAACAGATCGCTTTCCAGTAATCCGGCAGGCATTGCCGCGCAGTTCATCTTCACCATCCGACGGGCGTTACGTCCGCTCAGGTTGTGAATGGCCCGTGCGATCAGCTCTTTACCCGTTCCGGTCTCACCCAGAATCAGGACGGTGCTGTCGCTTTGCGCCACCATTTCGACCTGCTTGAGTACGCTGTACATCGCTTCGCTGCGGCCAATGATTTCGCCGAACTCACTCTCTACATTGTTGAGTTGTTCAGTCAGCGCCAGGTTTTCATCTACCAGACGTTCTTTCAGGCGGTGAATCTCCTGATACGCAAGCGCGTTATCCACGGCAATTGCCACACGCTCGGCAATTTGGCGCAATAGCTTGAGGTTAGCGGTAGTGAAAACTTTCTCTTCGCACTGTGCCAGCTTGAGTACGCCGAGCATCGTATTGCCCGACATCAGCGGTAACAGACACAGGGTTTGTAGCTGGTTGCCCCAGGTTTCGAACAGCATCCGTTCGTAAGGAGCGAGCGTATCGCGTTCGCTCAGATTAATCAGCAGCATCTCTTTGCTTTTGAACACGCGTTCGGAAAGCGTACCTGCTTCATCCACTTCACTTTGTTCGTGCGCTGGATGATGTTCATCCAGATAGTGGGTGGAATAAATGCTGAGCTTGTTTTTACGATCGCTGCGTAACACGATGCTGATGGCATCAATGTCGAAGTAGTGATGGATCTCTTTGGCGACTTCGCTGACCAGTTCGTCAATGTCCAGGCGGGAGAGTACCGCATTGGTGATGGCGACCAGGATGCGAAAGTTATCACGCTCACGGCACAACAGATCGTAATCGACGTTGTTGCTGACCCTGCTTTGAATTTGTTCAGCAACGACGCCGACTATTTGGGTGAAGGTCTGTAGACGGTTATATTCTTTTTCACTCCATGGACGATCTTCATTACGGATGAACTCGCAACCGCCAAAGATACGCCCATCCGCCGCCAGCGGCAGCAGGCAGTAGTGGCCAAATTCAGAATACAGTCCGCCAGAGGCCAGCTGTGGCCAGGTTTCCGTAAACTCGTGATAGTTGCAGTGCAGCGCATCGGGGCGAGACAAAATACGGCGTACCGGGCCATGAGCTAGTACCGTTTCGTCTTCATAATCGATGGGTTTACCATTTTCACGCGTCGCAAAATAACGCGCACGCTGCGTTTGTGCCTGCCATAAGACAATAGCCGCACAGTCGGCCAGCGCTGAACGCTTGACCAGCTGCGAAAGCGCCTCGCTAAGAGACGGGAGATCGGGCTGCTGTAATAATGTACGAGTAATATCGAACAGGCCTTGCTGTCCGAGGTCACTCATCGGTGTATACGACATATTGCTTTTCCAGGAAAAGCACCGCAGAACGGTGCGAAAACGGTAAATGAATTATAGGTATAAGTCGTAAATTATTGCCGGATAGCGATTTCGCTTATCCGGCCTACACGTTGCTGCTAATGGGCAGTTAGCATATACGAGGTAAAGGTTCGGCGTGTGGTAAATCGAGGGTTCGTTTCACGCCGTAAAGTCCGGCCAGACGCACACCTTTGCGTTCTACCACTTCGCCAATCATTGCGGCATCGCGTCCTAATGGATGCGCGCGCAGCGCGGCAAGCGCCGTTTCAGCGGCCTGACGCTCAACGGCAATCACCAGCTTACCTTCGTTAGCAAAGTTGAGCGCATCCAGTCCCAGCAGTTCGCAAACGCCACGCACCGCGGGCTTCACGGGCAGGGCCGCTTCAGACAGCTCAATGCCAAACCCACATGATGCGGCAAATTCGTGCGTTACTGCATTCACGCCGCCACGGGTTGCATCACGCAGCGCCTTCACGCCGGGAATATCACGTAGCGTCTGGATAAGCGGCGTCAATACCGCGCAGTCGCTGACCAGTTCGCCATCAAGACCCAGTTGTTCGCGCAGGTTAAGGATCGTTGCACCATGATCACCCAGCGTGCCGCTGACCAGCAGCACATCGCCCACGCTCAGGGTCTGTGCGCCCCAGTGAATGTTGGCGGGGATCGCGCCCATTCCGGCGGTGTTGATAAAAAGTTTGTCTGCCGCGCCGCGCTGTACAACCTTGGTGTCACCGGTGACGATGGCGATACCCGCTTCGCGCGCGGTTGCCGCCATGCTGTTAACGACGGTTTTCAGCGTCTCCATTGGTAAACCTTCTTCGAGGATAAAACCGCAGGAGAGATAGCGCGGGATCGCGCCGCTGACCGCCACGTCGTTAGCCGTACCACAGATAGCCAGCTTGCCGATATTACCGCCCGGGAAGAACAATGGATCGATAACATAGCTGTCGGTTGAAAACGCCAGACGATCGCCTTCAGCGACCAGTTGCGCCAGTTCCAGACGTGCCTGATCTTCTTGTTCCGCCAGCCACGGATTCGCGAATGCCTCCATAAACAGACTGTTGATCAACTGCTGCATAGCCTGACCGCCGCTACCGTGGGCGAGTTGTACGCTGCTCATGCTTCACACTCCTGCTGACGATACTGATACCAGGCGGCACATGCGCCTTCTGAGGAGACCATCAGGGCGCCAAAAGCGGTCTCCGGGTTACACGTTTTGCCAAATAATGGGCACTGATGTGGTTTACATCTGCCCGTCAGCACTTCCCCACAACGCGCGCGCGGATCGTCATACACCTGCTGCGGCGCTGGCTGGAAATGGGCTTCGGCATCAAAACGCTGATAGTCAGGCGTCAGGTGAACGCCAGAGGATTCGATAACGCCCAGACCGCGCCATTCGCTGTCGCCATTGACGCAGAACACCTCGGCGATGGCCTGTTGCGCTAACGCGTTACCGGCATCCGGTACCACGCGGCGGTACTGGTTTTCTACCTGGCTGTGCGCGGCAATTTTCTGCTCAATTAACATCACCACGCCTTGCAGGAGATCGAGCGGTTCAAAACCGGCGACCACTAACGGACGATGGAAGTCTGAAGCAATGAAATTATAGGCATCTGTGCCAATCACCATGCTGACGTGGCCTGGTGCTAAAAAGGCGTCAATACCGTTGTCCGGCTGTTCCAGCAGGCTGCGCAGCGTAGGGATAAGCGTGATGTGCTGGCAGAAAAAGTAAAAGTTCTGCACGTCACGCTGCTTTGCCTGTTGCAGAGTGATAGCGGTCGTTGGCATTGTGGTTTCAAAACCCAGACCAAAGAACACCACCTTACGCGTTGGGTTTTCCTGTGCCAGCTTCAGCGCATCCATCGGTGAATAGACGATACGGATATCAGCACCGCGCGCCTTGGCTTGCAGCAGGGAGCCTTGCTTACCCGGGACGCGCATCGCATCACCAAAGGTGCAGAAAATCACTTCTGGATGGCTGGCGATTTCTACACAGCTGTCGATTCTACCCATCGGCAGAACGCAAACCGGGCAACCCGGACCATGAATAAACTCCACGTTTTCCGGTAGCAACTGGTCGAGGCCGAATTTGAAGATAGCGTGGGTATGACCACCACAAACTTCCATGATGCGCAGTGGGCGTTCAGCCGTGTAGGGGAGGTGGGCGGCACGTTCAGACAGGTGCTCTATCAGTTGCATCACCTGCTCTGGTGCGCGGTATTCGTCAACAAAACGCATTTATTTTTCCTCGCCGTACAGCAACGCGCCGACATCCGGCTCAACGTCAAACATGTTTTGCAGCGCGTCGAGCGTATCGCGCGCTTCAGCTTCATTAATGATGCTCATGGCAAAACCGACGTGGACCAGTACCCACTGGCCGAGGCGCGGTTGGCCATGCTCATCACAGCTACCGACCAGCGTCAGGTCGACGTCGCGCTGAATACCGCAAACGTCGACTTTGGCCTGGTTACCATCAATGGTGCGGATTTGACCCGGAACACCTATGCACATCGCTGCGTCTCCAGCCAGGAGAGCCATTGATCCATGCCTTCACCACTGGTGGCGGAAATCAGGATAATCTCAATTCCCGGGTTCACTTCCCGGGCGCTGGCGATGCATTTTTCAACGTCAAAATTGAGGTACGGTAGCAGATCCACTTTGTTGAGCAGCATCAGTGATGCGGCGGCAAACATATGTGGATATTTCAGCGGTTTGTCTTCACCTTCGGTGACGGAAAGCACGGCCACTTTATGGCGCTCGCCGAGGTCGAAGCTGGCCGGGCAGACCAGGTTGCCGACGTTCTCAATGAACAGAATGCCGTTATCGTCAAGCGGCAAACGCGGCGCGGCGTCAGCAATCATTTGTGCGTCAAGGTGGCAACCTTTACCGGTGTTGACCTGAATGGCGGGCGTGCCTGTGGCGCGAATACGGGCAGCATCGTTCACCGTCTGCTGGTCACCTTCAATAACGGCGCACGGCACGCTATCTTTCAGCTTCATCAGTGTTTCGGTCAGCAGCGTGGTTTTACCGGAGCCAGGGCTTGAAACAAGGTTCAGCACCAGATGCTGACGGGCCGCAAAGCGGGCACGGTTGCGCTCGGCCAGGCGGTTGTTTTTGTCCAGTACGTCAATTTCCACTTCCAGCATACGGCGTTGGCTCATACCTGGTGCGTGGGTTCCTGCCTCACCGTGACCGTAGTGCAAATCGCCTTCTTCGGTCTGGCTCGGTGTGAAATTTGAGGTCTTCACACCGGTAATATTCAGCGCTGGACGAGCCGCTGGGGCAAATGGCGCGCTGCGAAACGCCGAGTGGGGATTATGCTCATCACCCTCTATATATAGGTTGCCTTCAGCGCAACCACATGTCGTACACATCGCTCACTCCTGATCTTTTTACTTGCGATACATCTGTTGCCGGATGACTGCGTTGCCTTATCCGGCCTACAAACGAGCTCTTTCTGTAGGCTGGATAAGACGCTTAAGCGTCGCCATCCGGCGCTGGAGTCTGATCTATTTCAATACGTCGAATCTGTAAGCCGTCATCGGCCACAATTCTCAGCATATCGCTGTTGCATTGCGGACATCGGCGCACGCGTTGCGTCAGTAACGTGACGTATTGCTGACAAGATTCGCACCAACATTCGGCTTCTTGTTCTTCGAGGTGGAGTTTACAACCTTCTGCAAGGGTCCCGCGGCATACCAGATCAAAACAAAAGGAGAGAGCACTGGTTTCTACGCAAGAAAATGCGCCAATTTTGAGCCAGACCCCAGTTACTCGCTGAGCACCGTGTTGCGTGGCCTGTTGTTCAATCAATTCCAGTGCCCGTTGGCAGAGGGTTATTTCGTGCATACCGCCTCCTGTGAAGTTGCCGTATCAAAAGCAATAAGCATGCCAGGTTGAATTTTTTCATTCGTGACAATGACGACAATGACGAAATGACATGTCGTCACCCGCCTTTGATTTTTTATCTATATGAAAATTAAGTAATTTAATTTTGGCATGAAATGTGCTTAAGGCTGTTCATCTCTGCTAAACGGGTAACCTGACATGACTATTTGGGAAATAAGCGAAAAAGCCGATTACATCGCTGAACGGCATCGTCGCCTACAGGACCAGTGGCGTATTTACTGCAACTCGCTGGTTCAGGGGATCACCCTCTCGAAAGCGCGTTTGCATCATGCAATGAGCTGTGCGCCGGACAAAGATCTCTGCTTTGTCCTTTTTGAACACTTCACTATCTACGTCACGCTGGCGGATGGCTTCAATAGCCACACCATCGAGTACTACGTCGAAACAAAAGATGGTGATGATAAGCAACTGATTGCACAGGCACAGTTGACCATCGACGGTAAAGTCGATGAGCGTTTCAGCAACCGCGATCGCGAACAGGTGCTGGAGCACTATCTCGAGAAAATCGCCACCGTCTACGACAGCCTGTACACCGCAGTTGAGAACAATATGCCGGTGAATTTAAGCCAACTGGTTGAGGGACATAGCCCGGCTTAAGCCTCAGGTGCTGTCCACTTTGTCATGATTCGGTTTACATACTGCGTCACGATGTTTTAGGGAATGGGCATGTCGAAAAATGTCGAAATGACATTTTGCAGACATGTTTTCGTCAAAAATGACTATCACCTGAGGAATGCCTGGTGAATCGTTTTGTAATTGCTGACTCCACTCTTTGTATTGGCTGCCACACCTGTGAAGCCGCCTGCTCAGAGACACATCGCCAGCATGGCCTGCAGTCAATGCCGCGCCTGAAAGTGATGTTAAATGAAAAAGAATCCGCGCCGCAGCTTTGCCACCAGTGTGAAGATGCGCCTTGCGCCACCGTGTGTCCGGTTAATGCCATTAACCGCGTTGATGGCGCCGTACAGCTGAATGAAAGCCTGTGCGTAAGCTGCAAACTGTGCGGGATCGCTTGTCCGTTTGGCGCGATAGAGTTTTCCGGTAGCCGTCCGCTGCATATCCCGGCAAACGCCAATACGCCAAAAGCGCCTCCGGCTCCGCCAGCGCCTGCTCGCGTGAGTTCGCTGTTGGACTGGGTTCCTGGCGTTCGTGCCATCGCGGTGAAATGCGATCTGTGCAGTTTTGACGAGCTTGGTCCGGCCTGCGTGCGCATGTGTCCGACCAAAGCCCTGCACCTGGTGAGCAACATGGATATCGCCCGCGCCAGCAAACGTAAGCGTGAGCTGACTTTCAATACCGATTTCGGCGATCTCACCTTGTTTCAGCAGGCTCAGAGTGGGGATGCAAAATGAGCGCAATTTCACTGATTAACAGCGGCGTGGCCTGGTTTACAGCGGCTGCGGTTCTGGCATTTCTGTTTTCATTTCATAAATCGCTGAGCGGCTGGATTGCTGGAGTTGGCGGTGCGGTCGGCAGCTTGTGTACGGCAGCCGCGGGTTTTACCGTTCTGACTAATGCGCTGGCGGTGAGCGGCGTGATGCCGTTTATTGGGCACAGTCTGCAAATTACTCCACTGAATGCTATCTGGCTGATTACGCTGGGACTGTGCGGCCTGTTTGTCAGCCTGTACAACATTGACTGGCATCGTCATCCGCAGGTGAAAGCTAACGGCCTGCTGGTGAATCTGCTGATGGCCGCGGCGGTATGTGCGGTGGTTGCCAGCAACCTCGGTACGCTGGTGGTGATGGCGGAAATCATGGCGCTGTGTGCCGTGTTCCTCACCGGATGCAGTAAAGAAGGCAAACTGTGGTTTGCGCTGGGGCGTATTGGTACGCTGCTGCTGGCGGTTGCCTGCTACCTTGTGTGGCAACGTTACGGCACTCTGGAGCTGCGTCTGCTAGACCTGCGCACCCAGGAGCTGCCGCTCGGGTCTGATATCTGGCTGCTGGGCGTGGCAGGTTTTGGCCTGCTGGCCGGGATTATTCCTCTGCATGGTTGGGTGCCACAGGCACACGCCAATGCCAGCGCACCGGCTGCGGCACTGTTCTCTACCGTGGTCATGAAGGTCGGTCTACTGGGTATTCTCTCCCTGTCGCTGCTGGGCGGTAATGCGCCGCTGTGGTGGGGTGTTACGCTGCTGGTGTTGGGCATGATCACCGCATTTGTTGGCGGTCTGTATGCGCTGATGGAACACAATATCCAGCGCCTGCTGGCGTACCACACGCTGGAAAACATCGGCATTATTCTGCTGGGGCTGGGCGCTGGCGTGACCGGGATTTCCCTGAATCAACCGGCGCTGATTGCGCTGGGTTTGACCGGCGGTCTTTACCACCTGGTAAACCACAGTCTGTTCAAAAGCGTTCTGTTCCTGGGCGCAGGCAGCATCTGGTTCCGTACCGGTCATCGTGATATCGAAAAACTGGGCGGTATCGGCAAACGCATGCCGGTTATCTCTCTGGCGATGCTGGTTGGCCTGATGGCGATGGCCGCGCTGCCGCCGCTGAACGGTTTTGCCGGTGAGTGGGTTATCTATCAATCCTTCTTCAAGCTGGGTAACAGCGGGGCGTTTGTCGGTCGTCTGTTAGGGCCGTTGCTGGCGGTTGGGCTGGCAATTACCGGCGCGCTGGCGGTGATGTGTATGGCGAAAGTCTATGGCGTAACGTTCCTTGGTGCACCGCGCACGAAGGAAGCTGAGAATGCCTGCTGCGCACCAATCCTGATGGGCGTGAGCGTCGTTGCGCTGGCTATCTGCTGTGTGATTGGCGGCGTGGCTGCGCCGTGGCTGCTGCCGATGATCTCCTCTGCCGTTCCGCTGCCGCTGGAAACTGCGAACACCACCGTTTCTCAGCCAATGATCACGCTGCTGCTGATCGCATGTCCGCTGCTGCCGTTCATCATAATGGCAATTTTCAAAGGCAACCGTCTGCCGTCGCGTTCACGCGGTGCGGCATGGGTGTGTGGTTACGATCACGAGCAGTCAATGGTCATTACCGCGCACGGTTTTGCCATGCCGGTGAAAGAAGCCTTTGCCCCGGTACTCAAACTGCGTAAGTGGTTGAATCCGGTATCACTGGTTCCGGGCTGGCAGAATGCGGCTGCGCCGGTGCTGTTCCGTCGCCTGGCGCTGATTGAGCTGGCGGTGCTGGTGGTGATTGTGGTTTCACGAGGAGCCTGAAAATGAGTGTTTTATATCCGTTAATTCAGGCGCTGGTGCTGTTTGCCGTTGCGCCGCTGCTGTCCGGCGTTACCCGCGTGGCGCGCGCGCGTTTGCACAATCGCCGCGGTCCGGGCGTTTTGCAGGAATACCGCGACATTATCAAACTGCTGGGCCGTCAGAGCATTGCGCCTGCGGATTCCAGTTGGGTCTTCCGCCTGACGCCGTTTGTGATGGTGGGCGTGATGCTGACTATCGCCACTGCGCTACCGGTAGTGACCGTTGGCTCACCGCTGCCGCAACTGGGCGATCTGATCACCTTAATTTACCTGTTCGCCATTGCCCGTTTTTTCTTCTCTATCGCGGGACTGGATACCGGTAGCCCGTTTACCGCCATTGGTGCCAGCCGTGAAGCGATGCTCGGCGTGCTGGTTGAACCTATCCTGTTGCTGGGGCTGTGGGTAGCGGCACAGGTTGCGGGTTCAACCCATATCAGCAATATCGCCGATACCATTTACCACTGGCCTGCTGCGCGCAGCATCCCGCTGATTCTGGCACTGTGCGCCTGTGCTTTCGCCACCTTTATCGAAATGGGCAAACTGCCATTCGATCTGGCAGAAGCAGAGCAAGAGCTGCAGGAAGGTCCATTGACTGAATACAGCGGCAGCGGTTTTGCCGTGCTGAAATGGGGCATTAGCCTCAAGCAACTGGTCGTTCTGCAAATGTTCGTTGGTGTGTTCCTGCCGTGGGGACAGATGGAAACCTTCACCGCGGGTGGGCTGCTGTTGGCGCTGGTGATTGCCGTCGTCAAGCTGGTCCTCGGCGTGCTGGTCATCGCCCTGTTCGAAAACAGCATGGCGCGTCTGCGTTTTTGCGCCACTTCACGCGTGACCTGGGCCGGTTTTGGGTTTGCGTTTTTAGCGTTCGTCTCCTTGCTGGTGGCGTGATTTAAGAGAGTTTGAGCATGTCTGAAGAAAAATTAGGTCAACAATATCTCGCTGCGCTGCATCAGGCCTTTCCGGGCGTGGTGCTGGATGAAGCCTGGCAGACCAAAGATCAGCTGACGATCACCGTCAAGGTGAACTACCTGCCGGAAGTGGTGGAGTTCCTGTACTACAAACAGGGCGGCTGGTTGTCCGTGTTGTTTGGTAACGACGAACGCCAGCTGTGCGGCCATTACGCTGTTTATTATGTGATGTCGATGGAGCAGGGCACCAAATGCTGGATAACCGTCCGCGTTGAAGTCGATGCCAATAAGCTGGAGTTCCCGTCCGTCACGCCGCGCGTTCCGGCTGCGGTTTGGGGCGAGCGCGAAGTGCGCGATATGTACGGTTTGATCCCGGTAGGTTTGCCGGATGAGCGTCGTCTGGTACTGCCCGATGACTGGCCGGACGAACTCTATCCGCTGCGTAAAGACAGCATGGATTATCGTCAGCGCCCGGCGCCGACTACCGATGCTGAAACCTACGAGTTCATCAACGAACTGGGCGACAAGAAAAATAACGTGGTGCCGATTGGCCCGTTGCACGTCACCTCCGATGAACCTGGTCACTTCCGCCTGTTCGTGGACGGCGAGAACATTATCGATGCCGACTACCGTCTGTTCTATGTCCACCGCGGCATGGAGAAACTGGCGGAAACCCGTATGGGTTACAACGAAGTGACGTTCCTGTCAGATCGCGTGTGTGGTATCTGCGGCTTTGCGCATAGCACCGCCTATACCACCTCCGTTGAGAATGCGATGGGCATCGTGGTGCCGGAACGTGCGCAGATGATCCGTGCCATTCTACTGGAAGTTGAGCGTCTGCACTCGCACCTGCTGAACCTCGGCCTGGCCTGTCACTTCACCGGTTTTGACTCCGGCTTTATGCAGTTCTTCCGCGTGCGTGAAACGTCGATGAAGATGGCGGAGATCCTCACCGGGGCACGTAAAACTTACGGTCTGAACCTGATCGGCGGTATCCGTCGTGATCTGCTGAAAGAAGATATGATCCAGACCCGTCAACTGGCGCAGCAGATGCGTCGTGACGTGCAGGAACTGGTCGATATGCTGCTCAGTACGCCGAATATGGAACAGCGTACCGTTGGTATTGGTCGTCTGGATCCGGAAATTGCCCGTGACTTCAGTAACGTCGGCCCGATGGTTCGCGCCAGCGGCCACGCACGTGACACCCGCGCCGATCACCCGTTTGTCGGCTATGGTCTGCTGCCGATGGAAGTTCATAGCGAGCAAGGCTGCGACGTTATTTCTCGTCTGAAAGTTCGTATTAATGAAGTCTACACCGCACTGAATATGATCGACTTTGGTCTGGATAACCTGCCGGGCGGCCCGCTGATGGTGGAAGGCTTTACCTACATTCCTCACCGTTTCGCACTGGGCTTTGCTGAAGCGCCGCGCGGAGATGACATTCACTGGAGCATGACCGGCGACAACCAGAAACTGTATCGCTGGCGCTGCCGTGCGGCGACCTACGCCAACTGGCCGACGCTGCGCTACATGCTGCGTGGTAATACCGTTTCCGATGCGCCGCTGATTATCGGTAGCCTCGATCCTTGCTACTCCTGTACTGACCGTATGACCGTGGTCGATGTTCGTAAGAAGAAGAGCAAAGTCGTGCCGTACAAAGAACTTGAGCGCTACAGCATCGAGCGTAAAAACTCGCCGCTGAAATAAGGAATCGCCATGTTTACCTTTATCAAAAAAGTCATCAAAACTGGGGCACCGACGTCGTCGTATCCGCTGGAGCCGATCGCGGTCGATAAAAACTTCCGTGGCAAACCGGAACATAACCCGCAGCAGTGTATTGGCTGCGCGGCCTGTGTAAATGCGTGCCCGTCGAACGCGCTGACGGTCGAAACCGATCTGGTCACCAATGAACTGGCGTGGCAATTCAACCTCGGTCGCTGCATCTTCTGCGCCCGTTGCGAAGAAGTTTGCCCGACGGCGGCGATCAAGCTGTCGCAGGAGTATGAGCTGGCGGTGTGGAAGAAAGAGGATTTCCTGCAGCAGTCCCGCTTTGCGCTGTGTAATTGCCGCGTATGTAACCGTCCGTTTGCGGTACAAAAAGAGATTGATTACGCCATTGCGCTGCTTAAGCACAACGGTGATAGCCGCGCGGAAAACCACCGTGAAAGCTTTGAGACCTGCCCGGACTGTAAGCGCCAGAAATGCCTGGTGCCGTCTGATCGTATTGAACTGACTCGCCATATGAAAGAGGCCAGCTGATGAGCAATTTATTAGGCCCACGTGACGCCAACGGTATTCCGGTACCGATGACGGTGGATGAATCCATTGCCAGCATGAAAGCGTCGCTGCTAAAAAGCATCAAGCGTTCAGCGTACGTTTACCGTGTGGACTGCGGCGGCTGCAACGGTTGCGAAATCGAAATCTTCGCCACGCTTTCTCCGCTGTTTGACGCCGAACGTTTTGGCATCAAAGTGGTACCGTCCCCGCGTCATGCGGATATCCTGCTGTTTACCGGCGCGGTAACCCGTGCCATGCGCTCTCCGGCGCTACGCGCCTGGCAGTCTGCGCCAGACCCGAAAATTTGTATCTCTTACGGTGCCTGCGGCAACAGCGGTGGTATCTTCCACGACTTATACTGCGTATGGGGCGGTACGGACAAAATCGTACCGGTGGATGTCTATATTCCTGGCTGCCCGCCAACGCCTGCGGCCACGCTGTATGGTTTTGCCATGGCGCTGGGTCTGCTGGAACAAAAAATTCACGCGCGTGCGCCGGGTGAACTGGACGAACAGCCCGCCGAAATTCTGCATCCGGATATGGTTCAGCCGCTGCGAGTGAAGGTGGATCGCGAGGCTCGCCGTCTGGCGGGATACCGCTACGGTCGCCAGATTGCTGATGACTATATGACGCAGTTAGGGCAGGGCGAGCACCAGGTGGCGCGCTGGTTGGAGGCGGAAAACGATCCGCGTCTGACCGAGATCGTCACGCATCTTAACCATGTTGTCGAAGAGGCGCGTATCCGATGAGTGAAACGGTGGTGTTCAGTCAACTGAGCCGTAAGTTTATTGATGAGAACGATGCGACGCCCGCTGAGGCGCAGCAGGTTGTCTATTACAGCCTGGCGATTGGTCACCACCTTGGGATCATCGATTGCCTGGAAGCGGCGTTAACTTGTCCATGGGACGAATATCTGGCATGGATTGCTACCCTTGCTGAGGGAAGCGAAGCTCGCCGGAAAATGGAAGGTGTGCCGAAATACGGCGAGATCGTTATCGATTTCAACCATGTGCAAATGCTGGCACGCGCGTTCGATGATGCGCGTGCCGTACAGACCCCGCAGCAGCAGGAGTGGAGCAAACTGATGCTTAGCATGCTGCACGACATACACCAGGAAAGCGCCATCTATCTGATGGTGAGGAGACACCGTGACTGACGTTTTATTATGTGTGGGTAACAGCATGATGGGCGATGACGGCGCGGGCCCGCTGCTGGCTGAAATGTGTGCTGCAAATCCTCAAGGCAACTGGGTTGTCATCGACGGTGGTAGTGCGCCAGAAAACGATATTGTCGCCATCCGTGAACTGCGTCCGCAACGTTTGTTGATTGTTGATGCTACCGATATGGGGCTGAACCCAGGTGAAATCCGCATTATCGATCCCGATGACATTGCCGAGATGTTCATGATGACCACCCATAACATGCCGCTGAATTACCTGGTCGATCAGCTGAAAGACGACGTTGGTGAGGTGATTTTCCTTGGCATTCAACCGGACATCGTCGGTTTTTACTACCCGATGACACAGCCGATCAAAGATGCTGTTGATACCGTCTATCAGCGATTAGCCGGTTGGGAAGGACACGGTGGATTCTCCGAGCTGGAAGCGCCAGAAGAGTAAACCGTATCAGTGCCGGATGTGAACGACATCCGGCCTGTTTTCCCAGTGTATCCTCGTCATTCAATTGCCTGCTCAATAATTAATTTCCCCTGCATCACTGATACATTCACTGCCGTACCGGTCGGAAATCCAGCTTGTTCCAGCCAGTCGCCGTTCAGCGTGAGCGAGGCGTGCCGACTGATTCGTCGCGTGTAACCCGTTTTTGGATCTTCATGGCGTTTTCTGACATAGCTGACTTTCAAGCGACGTACCGGTTTGGTGATTACCTCTGCTGATTTACCCTTTTTATCAAACATGCACGCTTCCTTGTGGTGAACGGCCAGGATTAAAAACTACTGAATAAAATGCCAGTAAAAAAGGATGAGGGCAAACCTGAAACTGGAAGGACGATTCCACATCTGGAATGTAATAAATGAAATGAAAATATGTAATTCTGCCGGAAGACTGTAACCCCCTCCGGCAGATCTGTTATGCCAGATCGGCGCCGTTGCTGGCGATTACTTTTTTGTACCACCAGAATGATTTCTTACGGGTGCGCTCCAGCGTGCCGTTGCCCGCGTCATCGCGGTCCACATACACAAAACCGTAGCGTTTGCTCATCTCACCGGTTGAGGCAGAAACCAGATCGATACAGCCCCAGGTGGTGTAACCCATCAGGGGCACGCCATCTTCAATCGCGTCTGCCATGGCGCGAATATGTTCGCGTAAATAGCTAATGCGATAGTCGTCATTGATCTCACCATTGGCATCAATTTCATCCTTCGCTCCCAGCCCGTTCTCCACCAGAAATAGCGGTTTCTGGTAGCGGTCATACATCATATTCATGGTGATGCGCAGACCAAGCGGATCGATGCCCCAGCCCCATTCGCTGGCCGCAATATACGGATTACGCAGCGACTTCACCACGTTGGCGGCGCTGGTATTGCCGGTGTTCATTTCCGCCGAGGCGCAGCGCGATGCGTAATAGCTGAACGAGACGAAATCAACGGTGTTTTTCAGGATGTCGTCATCTTCTGGGGCTTTTTCTATGACCACGCCTTTGTCGCGAAACACGCGGGTAGAATAAGCCGGGTAGGCCCCGCGCGCCTGCACATCAATAAAGAACAGGTTTTCGCGGTCTTTTTCCAGCGCGGTCCACACATCTTCCGGCTTACACGAATAAGGATAAAAATTACCGCCAGCCAGCATACAACCGACCTGGTTTTGCGGATTAATTTCATGGGCTATTTTAGTCGCCAGGGCGCTGGCTATCAGTTCGTGATGAGCGGACTGATATTTCACCTGATCCTGATTTTCACCTTCTTCAAATACCAGCCCGGCGCCTGAAAAGGGGCTGTGCAGCATAATGTTGATTTCGTTGAACGTCAGCCAGTACTTCACCAGACCGTCAAAGGCCTCGAAGCAGGTACGGGCGTAGCGGGTAAAGAACTCAACCATTTTGCGGTTACGCCAGGAGCCGTACTCGGTGACCAGATGCATTGGCACATCGAAGTGACACAGCGTGACTAATGGCTCAATACCGTATTTTTTACACTCGGCAAACACGCTCTGGTAAAACGCGATGCCCTCTTCATTCGGCGTCAGCTCATCGCCGTTAGGGTAGAGACGGCTCCAGGCAATGGAAGTACGAAATACCGTAAAACCCATTTCCGCCATCAGCGCGATATCTTCTTTATAGCGATGATAAAAGTCGATCGCCTGATGGCTGGGATAAAATTCGTTATCCCGCAGCGCAAAGCGCTTTTCCTGACCCAGCTTGACGGGCATCCGATGTGTGCCGTGGGGGATCATATCGACGGTAGTCAGTCCTTTGCCGCCTTCCCGGTATGCCCCTTCAGACTGGTTGGCGGCCAGTGCGCCGCCCCATAAAAATCCTTGCGGAAAAACAGACATAATTAACCTCAGTTCATACCAGTCAAATGCTGGCTCCATTGATATTGCCCGGTTGTGCGGCCTGGTTTTTTCTGGCCTGCGCGGCTGCATCTTCGACAGGGATATCTTCAAAGCCGAGAATCAGCGTTAATACAAAGGAAAGCACTACCGCCAGCGCCATCACGCCAAATACCCAAACGATAGTCATCGGATTGGCCGGATCGAAAAACTGGACGCTGGTGAACAGGCCAGGAGCTGCCATGGAGTGGCTTGCAAGTCCGGCCATTCCTGCAACGGCACCGCAGATAAAACCGCTGATAAGACTCGCAATCAGTGGTCGTTTCAGGCGGATCGCTACGCCATACAGCGCAGGTTCGGAAATCCCCGCCATGATGGCGGAGGCGGCTGCCGCTAACGCCGTCTGACGCAGTTCCGGGTTTTTGGTTTTCCATGCTACTGCCAGCGATGAACCACCTAACGACAAGTTGGCGCCGATTTCTGACGGCATCACCATGCCTTCTTTTCCGGTTTCGGCAATGGTCTGAATAATGGTTGGCGTAAAGACACGGTGCATACCGGTCATTACCAGCAGCGGCCACAGTGCGCCCATAATGGCCACCGACAGCCAGCCGAGATAGCCGTGAATGGTATAGACCAGCGCTGAAATTGCGCTACCGATCCAGATACCGATCGGGCCAATGATGACGATGGCGAGCGGCGCGGCGATCAGCACGATTAGCATTGGTTTAAGGAAGTTTTTGGTTACCGCCGGAGTGATGCGATCGACCCAACGTTCGATGTATGACAGGCACCAGGTCATCACCAGCGCCGGGATCACCGTGTAGGTGTATTTCACTGCTGTCACCGGGATTAGGGCAAACTCAACGTGCTCACCCTGCGCAGCCTTCGCCATCAGATCGATGAAGCTGGGATGCACCAGTACGCCCGCGATGGCGATTGCCAGCGACATGTTGGTTTTGAATTTGATAGCGGCCGACGCGGCGACCATCAGCGGCAGGAAGAAAAATGCGCCGTCACCGATAACGGTCAGAATGGTGAGCGTGGACGATCCTTTCTCCAGCACGCCGGTCATTTCGAGGATCATTGCCAGCAGTTTGAGCATTGATCCGCCGATAATTGCCGGGATCAACGGCGACATGGTGCCGATCAGCGCGTCGAGGATCCCCGCGCCAATCCGCTTCAGCGTCAGTCGGGGTTTGGTTTGCGGCTCAGCAGGCTGCATATTGGCAGGCAACAGGCTGACCACTTCGCGATACGCCTGCGAAACGGTGTTGCCGATGATCACCTGGCACTGGTTATCGCTACGCACCACGCCAAGTACGCCAGAAAGCGTCTTCAGCGTCGCGCTGTCGACCTGCGAGTCATCTTTGATAACGAAACGCAAACGGGTCATACAGTGGGTCACTGCTGTGATGTTGTCGACGCCTCCCAGAGCCGTCACAACGGAGCGCGCCAGCGCTGCATAATTCTTGGACATCGGATTTAATCCTGTTTTATCAGTAGGGTACGTTATGTTTTATCCGTTTACGTTGGGTCGCTTTTCTGGGTTATGAAACGCAGATAGGAAACCGGTTCCACAAAATCATGTTTAAAATATGAGTAATGAGCAAGATTTAATTTTGATCATTTTTTGTAATTGTGACTCCGATCACCAGATGTCAGCGTCTGCGATTTAGCAGCAAGGACAGCGGCGAAATGGTGCAGTACACTGCGTCACATTGAGAGAATAGGGATGAGTAATATGACCACGATGCTGGAGGTGGCGAAGCGTGCCGGGGTGTCGAAAGCGACAGTTTCCCGGGTGCTTTCCGGGAACGGCTACGTCAGCCAGGAGACCAAAGACCGCGTGTTTCAGGCCATTGAAGAGAGTGGTTACCGCCCAAACTTGCTGGCGCGCAGTCTGGCGGCGAAAACCACGCAGACGCTGGGCCTGGTGGTAACAAATACCCTTTATCACGGCGTCTATTTCAGCGAGCTGCTGTTTCATACCGCGCGGATGGCGGAAGATAAAGGACGCCAGTTGTTGCTGGCTGACGGTAAGCATAGCGCTGAGGAAGAGCGCCAGGCGATCCAGTACCTGCTCGACCTGCGCTGTGACGCGATTATGATTTATCCGCGTTTTCTCAGCGTGGATGAGATAGACGATATCATCGATACCCACAGCCAGCCGATTATGGTGCTTAATCGACGCCTGCGGAAAAACAGTAGCCACAGCGTATGGTGTGATCAAAAGCAGACCAGCTTTAACGCCGTTACTCAGCTCATTGCCGCCGGGCATAAAGAGATTGGTTTTATTACCGGCTCGATGGATTCTCCAACAGGCTTGGAGCGACTTTCAGGCTATAAAGACGCGCTGGCACATCATGGTATCGCGCTAAATAATGATCTGATTGTTAAAGGGAAATGGACGCCAGCCTGCGGCGCAGCGGGTGTGGATACTTTGCTTTCGCGCAAGGTCAATTTTACCGCGCTGGTGGCTAGTAATGACGATATGGCGATCGGCGCGATGAAGCAGTTGCACGAGCATGGCGTGAGCGTTCCTGCACAGGTGTCGGTGATTGGCTTTGATGATATCGCCCTCGCGGCATACACTATTCCGGCGCTTTCCAGCGTTAAAATTCCGGTAACAGAAATGATTCAGGAAACGATTGGGCGCCTGATCTTTATGTTGGGTGACGGGGCGTTTAGGCCGCCAAAGACCTTCACCGGTGAACTCATCCAGCGCGACTCAGTTGCGCCGCCCGCTTCGCGCTGACGGCTGTCATTTGTCATCGTCACTAGTGACGATGACACGCCCTTCTTGCGTTCTTCAAAATAAAATTCCTTTAATAACAGCAAATTAAATTCTGGCACGATTTGTGAATGCTTCGGCAGATATTCTGTCATTGCTGGAGAAATTGATGAACCGTTTCATCATTGCAGACGCCAATAAATGCATTGGTTGCCGTACCTGTGAAGTGGCCTGCGTGGTATCCCATCAGGATAACCAGGACTGCGCATCGCTGACCCCTGAAACTTTTTTACCCCGCATTCACGTCATCAAAGGCGTTAATGTCTCCACGGCGACGCTGTGCCGCCAGTGTGAAGACGCGCCGTGCGCTAACGTCTGCCCGAACGGTGCGATCAGCCGCGATAAAGGTTTTGTTCACGTAATGCAGGAACGCTGCATTGGCTGTAAAACTTGCGTTGTGGCTTGTCCTTACGGCGCAATGGAAGTGGTCGTGCGTCCGGTTGTGCGTAACAGCGGCGCGGGTCTGAACGTCCGTGCAGAAAAAGCTGAAGCCAATAAGTGCGACCTGTGCCACCATCGCGAGGCCGGTCCTGCCTGTATGGAAGTGTGCCCGACTCACGCGCTGATTTATGTAGATCGCAATAAGCTTGAGCAACTTAGCGCGGAAAAACGCCGTCGCGCGGCGCGGGATTCCACCGCATCTTTGCTGTTCTGATATCTGAAAATCCGCGTAAAATACGGTAGTACTTATGCCGGATGGCGGTTTCGCCTTATCCGGCCTACTGTTCGCATCCCCGTAGGCCTGATAAGCATTGCGCCATCAGGCTAACCGGGATTGATGACTGCGGGAATAATCTAATGACAATAAACAACCACTCCGGCGTACAGTTGCGTATTCGCGGCAAAGTACAGGGCGTCGGATTTCGCCCCTACGTCTGGCAACTGGCGCAGCGGTTACAACTGCATGGCGATGTGTGTAACGACGGTGACGGTGTGGTTGTGCGCTTACAGGAAGATCCGGCGGTATTTATTGCGCAGTTACATCAACACTGCCCACCGCTGGCGCGCATTGACAGCGTTGAGAGCGAAGCATTCGCCTGGACGCAGCAACCTGCTGATTTCTCGATTCGTCAAAGTGCTGGCGGTACGATGAATACGCAAATCGTTCCGGATGCCGCGACCTGTCCCGAATGCCTTGTTGAAATGAACACCCCCGGCGAACGTCGCTACCGATACCCCTTTATCAACTGCACCCACTGTGGTCCACGCTTTACGATTATCCGCGCCATGCCCTATGACCGCCCGTTCACCGTGATGGCGTCGTTCCCACTCTGTGCGCAATGCGACAAAGAGTATCGTGACCCGTATGATCGTCGCTTCCATGCCCAGCCCGTTGCCTGTCCGGTGTGCGGCCCTCATCTTGAGTGGTTCAGCACGGATGAGCGGGCGGAGAAAGAAGAGGCGCTGCAGGCGGCGGTATCGCGACTGAAAGCAGGCGGTATTGTGGCGGTTAAAGGCATTGGTGGGTTTCATCTGGTGTGCGATGCGCGCAATGATGACGCCGTCGCGCTGCTCAGGCTGCGTAAACACCGTCCGGCGAAACCGCTGGCGGTAATGCTGCCAGGTGATGACGGACTGCCCGAACCTGCTCGTCGTTTGCTGACTACACCTGCTGCGCCGATCGTGCTGGTGCAGAAACGCTATGTCGCTGCATTGAGCGAGGGCATTGCGCCAGGGTTAACGGAAGTGGGCGTCATGCTGCCCGCGAATCCATTGCAGCATTTGCTCTTACAAGAGATGAATTGTCCACTGGTGATGACCTCCGGCAACCTCAGCGGCAGGCCTCCGGCCATTACCAACGCCCAGGCGCTGGAAGATTTAAGTGCGATTGCTGATGGTTTCCTGCTGCATAACCGCGAAATTGTGCAGCGGATGGATGACTCCGTGGTGCGTGATAGCGGGGAAATGCTGCGTCGTTCCCGGGGTTACGTGCCGGATGCGGTCGCGCTGCCGCCAGGATTTCGCGACGTGCCGCCGATGCTGTGCTTAGGAGCGGATCTGAAAAATACCTTCTGCCTGGTGCGTGGCGAACAGGCGGTTATCAGCCAGCATTTAGGCGATCTCAGCGATGACGGCATTCAGCAACAGTGGCGTGATGCGCTACGCCTGATCCAGAATATTTATGATTTTACGCCACAGCGTATCGTGCATGATGCCCACCCTGGCTATGTTTCCAGCCAGTGGGCCAGCGAAATGAATCTGCCAACCGAAACGGTACTGCATCACCATGCGCATGCCGCTGCATGTCTTGCCGAGCACGGCTGGCCGCTCAATGGCGGCGATGTGATTGCTCTGACGTTGGACGGCATTGGTATGGGGGAAAATGGCGAACTGTGGGGCGGCGAATGTCTGCGGGTCAACTATCGTGAATGCGAACACCTTGGCGGCTTACCGGCGGTAGCGCTGGCGGGTGGCGATCTGGCGGCAAAACAGCCATGGCGCAATTTGCTCGCGCAGTGCCTGCGTTTTGTTCCTGACTGGCAGCGTTACCCGGAAACATCGGGGCTACAGCATCAAAACTGGAACGTACTGGCGCGCGCCATCGAGCGGGGAATCAATGCCCCGCTGGCATCGTCGTGTGGGCGCTTGTTTGACGCGGTTGCCGCCGCGTTGCATTGTGCGCCGGAATCGTTGAGTTATGAAGGTGAGGCGGCCTGTGCGCTGGAGGCGCTGGCATCGCAGTGTGCCGGTGTTGATCACCCTGTTACGGTGCCGCTTAATGGCAATCAACTGGACTTAGCGATTTTTTGGCAGCAATGGCTGACCTGGCAGACCGACCCTGCAGAAAGAGCGTGGGCGTTTCACGACGCGCTGGCGTGTGGTTTTGCCACGCTGATGCGTGAGCAGGCCGAAGCGCGCGGAATTAAAACGTTAGTATTCAGCGGTGGCGTGATGCATAACCGCTTATTGTCGGCCCGTCTGGCGTTTTATCTGCGTGATTTTACCTTACTGTTCCCGCAGCGTTTACCGGCGGGCGACGGCGGGTTGTCATTGGGGCAGGGCGTGATTGCCGCGGCGCGGGTGTTGACGCAAAAATAAAAAAAGCCCCGGGACTGGCGGGGCAAGAAAAACATGTCGGGGCATACCGACAAGTGGCAACGCACATCCATGTGCGTGAGGTTAATAAATCAGTAGCAGCGTTGCCGGGCAAAGTCGTAGGCCGGATAAGACGCGAAGTGGCGCCATCCGGCATCACAGACTTACACGGGCAACGTTTTCAGCAGCGCAAAGGCCTCTTTCATGCGGTCTTCACTGACGACAAACGCACACAGCTGGCCTTCGTCGTTCATCCCTCTTGCGACCATCCCCTGTGCTTCGGCGGCGATGTGCCAGTTCAGATCGCGGCGCTGGGTTTCCCCGGCCAAATGTAAAGGCAGTTCTGGCGTTTTGACTTTTACCAGCATGGCTGGCAGTTTCAATGGCGCATTGCCGCCGAGCAGGTTTTTCGCCAGATACATGGCGCTCAGCTGAATCGGCTGCAGGAACGGGAGCACCTGACCGTTAATCTCCGCACAGTCGCCGAGAGCATAAATGTCCGGGTGGCTGGTTTGCAGGTAGCTGTCGACGCAGACGCCACGATTGATGTTCAATCCGGCGCGACGCGCCAGTGCGGTTTCCGGGCGCAGGCCGGTGGCGGCAATCACCGCATCGACTTCTACGTTGCGGCTACGATCGAGCGTGGCGCGAATACCGGTGCTGGTTTTCTCCAGACTCTGGAGCTGTGATTTCAGCAGCAGGTGTACGCCCATATCGGTCAGACGATGCTGTAAGCGACTGCTGACTTCCGGCGGCATCAGCGAAGCCAGAATGCTGGCGGCGTTGTCAATAAGCGTTACCGCTTTACCGGCACGACAAAAATCCATCGCCAGTTCACTACCAATCAAGCCGCCGCCGACAATCAGCACCCGCTGGGCGTCACGCAGTTGCGTTTCACAAGCGCGATACTCTTGTTGGCTGTTTAACGTGAGCATTAACTCACGTCCGGTAACCGGCGGTACAAAGGCTGAAGCGCCCGTCGCCAGCACTAGCTTGTCGTACTGCCACTGCTTGTCCTGACTTTTCACTACGTGGGCATCGGCGTCGATGTCGGTTACCCAGGTATGTGGAAACAGGCGCAAATTAAACTGTTCGGCAAACTCCCCCGCCGACTGGCGGGTGAGGTCGTCTGCACGCTGTGACTGACTGATAACATGGCTGAGATCGGGCTTGTTGTACTCATCCATGCTGTCCGCGGCAATCAAGGTCAGCGGAACATTCGCATCCTGCTTACGGATATTTTTGACTAACTGGCGGGCGGCGAAGCCCGAACCAATGATGACAATGCCGTGACTCATTTTGCCTCCGTTGCCAGTACGTCGAAGACGTCTTTACCTAGTGAGCATTCCGGGCACAGGAAGTTGTCCGGAACTTCGCTCCATGGCGTACCCGGTGCAACGTCCTGCAACGGTTCGCCTTTCGCCGGATCGTAAATCCACTGGCACACGCTGCACTGCATGCTTGGACCAAGATCGGCCGCAGCCGCAGCGGCACACGCACAGGCTTCTTCCTGGGCGACGGCTTTCACGGTTGTTTCCGGCAATGGAGCCAGCGCCCACTGACGCGCGATTTCACGGCCGTGCTGGCGGCACAGTTCCAGTGCATCCAGGTCCGGACGCCATTTCGCTTTCAGGCTCAGTGACATCTCGAAACCTGCATCCTGCAAACGCGTGGACAAACGGTCTACTGCACCGCCGCTCCAGCCGTGCGAGCCAAAGGCGCTGGCACGCTTGTTACGAAAACGCAGGCCAGTCATCTCTTCCACCAGACCGGCAATTTTCGGCATCATCACGTTGTTCATTGTGGAAGTCCCGACAAGCACGCCTTTAGAGCGGAAGACGTTGGTCAAAACTTCGTTTTTGTCGCTACGGGCGACGTTAAAGATTTTTACAGCTACATTCGGGTCGACTTCGTTGATGCCCTGGGCAATCGCGTCCGCCATCATGCGGGTGTTGTTGGACATGGTGTCGTAGAAAATGGTGATGCGGTCTTCCTGATAATCCGCCGCCCATTTCAGGTACAGCTCAACGATTTGTGTCGGGTTGTCGCGCCATACCACGCCATGGGAAGTGGCAATCATATCGACCGGCAGGTTGAAGCCGAGGATCTCAGTAATTTTCGGTGTAACCAGACGGCTGAATGGCGTCAGGATGTTGGCGTAGTAACGCTGGCACTGTTCGAACAGTTCAGTCTGGTCAACTTCGTCGTTAAACAGACGTTCGTCGCAGTAGTGCTGACCGAAAGCGTCGTTACTGAACAGCACCGCATCGCCGGTCATGTAGGTCATCATACTGTCCGGCCAGTGCAGCATCGGCGTTTCAACGAAGATCAGCTGCTTGCCGTTACCGATGTCCAGGCTGTCACCGGTTTTCACTACGTTAAAGTTCCATTCCGGGTGATGGTGGTGCCCGTTGATAGAGTCAATAGCGTTGGCGGTGCAGTAAATCGGCGTGTCCGGGATGCAGGACATCAGCTCGGTCAGCGCCCCGGCATGGTCTTCTTCAGCGTGGTTAATGATGATGTAGTCGATATCCGCGAGGTCAATTTCACTGCGCAGGTTCTGCACGAATTCACGGCTAAACTTGTGGTCTACTGTATCGATCAGGACATTTTTTTCTTCACGGATGAGATAGCTGTTGTAGCTGCTGCCGCGCAGCGTTTTGTATTCAGTTCCGTGGAAATCACGCACTTCCCAGTCACGTTGGCCAACCCAATGAATGTTATTTTTAACCAGAATAGACATAACAACCTCAATTAATTCAGCGTTTTTCAAAAAAGATGTTTTGCTAATTGCAGGTTACGTGCCAACTTTTTATTTTTTTGATTTTAAAGGATTAGTTGTTTTACCACCTATAAGGTGGTAGTCAAAATGACTATATGTTTTATTGTCAATATGACAATATGAATTGTCAAAATGACAATGAGGTAGCCATGAGCTTTTCCGTAGACGTGCTGGCGGGCATCGCCATTGAATTACAAAGCGGTATTGGGCATCAGGACCGTTTTCAACGACTGATAACCACCTTGCGTCAGGTGCTGGAGTGCGACGCGTCGGCACTGCTGCGCTACGAGTCGCGACAGTTTATTCCGCTGGCGATCGATGGGCTGGCGCAGGATGTTCTCGGCAGACGCTTTACTCTGGAAGGGCATCCGCGTCTGGAGGCGATTGCCCGCGCCGGGGACGTGGTTCGTTTCCCTGCCGACAGCGATTTGCCAGACCCGTATGATGGTCTGATTCCGGGGCAGGAGAGTCTGAAGGTGCATGCCTGTATTGGACTGCCATTGTTCGCCGGTCAAAATTTGATTGGTGCGTTAACCCTGGATGGCATGGAGCCCGATCAGTTCGATGTTTTCAGCGATGAGGAGCTTAGGCTGATTGCCGCGCTGGCGGCTGGCGCATTGAGCAATGCGTTGCTGATTGAACAGCTGGAAAGCCAGAATATGCTGCCAGGTTCGTCGACGGCTTTCGAGCAGGTGACGGAAACCCAGATGATTGGCCTGTCGCCCAATATGATGCAGTTGAAAAAAGAGATTGAGATTGTGGCGGGGTCCGATCTCAACGTGCTGATTAGCGGCGAAACAGGGACCGGGAAGGAGCTGGTGGCTAAAGCTATCCATGAAGGTTCACCGCGCGCGGTGAATCCACTGGTGTATCTGAACTGCGCGGCGTTGCCGGAAAGCGTTGCCGAAAGCGAACTGTTTGGTCACGTAAAAGGCGCGTTTACCGGGGCTATCAGCAATCGTAGCGGTAAGTTTGAAATGGCCGACAATGGGACGCTATTTCTCGACGAGATAGGCGAACTCTCGCTGGCGCTACAGGCTAAGCTGCTGCGCGTATTGCAGTACGGTGATATTCAGCGCGTGGGTGACGATCGCAGCTTGCGCGTGGATGTGCGAGTGCTGGCGGCGACGAACCGTGATTTACGCGAAGAGGTGTTGGCCGGGAATTTCCGTGCGGATTTGTTCCACCGGCTGAGCGTCTTTCCCCTTTCGGTACCGCCTCTTCGTGAACGCGGCGAAGACGTGGTGCTGCTGGCAGGTTATTTTTGCGAGCAATGTCGGCTGCGGCTGGGACTGTCCCGCGTGGTGTTAAGCCCCGGTGCGCGTAGTCATCTGTTGAGCTACGCCTGGCCCGGGAATGTGCGTGAACTGGAACATGCCATTCACCGGGCGGTCGTTCTGGCAAGGGCGACCAGGGCAGGGGATGAAGTGGTGCTGGAGGCGCAGTATTTTGCCCTGCAGGATGAAGCGCCAGTAACACCGGCGGCGGAAGTTGTTGCGGAGGTCCCACAGCATCACAACCTGCGTGAAGCAACAGAGTCGTTCCAGCGGGAGATGATCCGCCGGGCGCTGGCACAAAATAACCATAGTTGGGCGGCAAGTGCGCGGGCGCTGGAAACAGACGTCGCCAACCTGCACCGGCTGGCGAAGCGTCTGGGGTTGAAGGATTAGATAATACCGGCCTGATAGAAATCCTGCAGGTTGATAGCACCGGTGAGTTTACCGTTTTCATCGACCACCGGGGCGGCAGTGATTTTGCGCTTCATCAGGATCTCTTTGGCGTCAATCGCGCGGCTCTGCGCCTGCAGCGTAATGCCATTCTGGGTCATTGCTTCGCTAACCTGAGTGGTGAGCGCTCCGCCGCCAACCAGCCAGCGGCGCAGGTCGCCGTCGGTAAAGACCCCTTTCACCAGTGACTGGTCGTCGCAGACCGCGACCAGGCCAAGACCCGTGCGGCTGAGCTCCAGCATCGCGTCCATGACGCTGGTGGTAAGCGTCACCTGCGGGATGGCATCGTCACGGCGCATCAGATGATGCACTTTATTTAACAGACGAGCGCCCAGCGCACCTGCCGGATGCGAGCGGGCAAAATCTTCCTCGTTAAAGCCGCGCGCCTGCATTACGGCGATTGCCAGCGCATCGCCCATCATCAACGTATTTACGGTACTGGACGTCGGTGCCAGGCGCATCGGACAGGCTTCGCGCTCAACGGAAATATCCAGCACGGCTTTGGCGGCCAGGCCTAACGGTGAGGTCGGTTTTCCGGTCATTGCCAGCAGGGCGACGGATTTGTCTTCCAGGCGCGGAATGATGAGATCCAGCTCTTTCGCACCGCCGGAGTAGGAGATAAACAGCATGACATCACGGCTTTCGATCATCCCTAAGTCACCGTGCAGCGCTTCCGCCGGATGCACAAAAAAGGCAGGCGTGCCGGTACTGGCGAGGGTCGCCGCAATTTTTTTGCCAATATGACCTGATTTACCAATACCGGAGACAATGACTTTGCCTTCACAGTGGATGATAGTATTGGCGGCGCGGACAAAATCATCGCCCAGTCGCTCAGGCAAACGGCTGGCTTCCTGTAGTTCCAGCATTAACGTCTGACGGCCCGCGTTCAGTAGTGCATCACTCATTGGTTTCTCCGGTTATGATCACTTCAATCCCTTTTGCTTCCAGCGCCTGACGAAATGCAGGGTCGATACCCGCATCGGTAATCAGCTTGTCGACGCTTTCCAGACTGCATACAACATTAGGGCTTTTGCGCCCAAATTTTGACGAGTCAGCCATCAGAATCACTTCGCGAGCGGCATTACACATCGCTTTACTGACGCTAAACACCTCATTAAAAGTGGTCACGCCGGCATTGAGGTCAATGCCGTCGGTGCCCATGAAGAGTTTATCAAAGCTGAACTGCTCAAAGGCGTTTTCTGCCAGCTGACCGTGAAATGACGCAGATTTTTTGCGAAAGGTCCCGCCCGGCATCAGGATGGTTTGCTCGTTGTCCAGCTCCGAAAGGGCGTTAACAATGTGCAGACTGTTGGTCATGACGGTGATGTTGCTAAAGCGTGTGAGCATCGGCACCATCTGCAGTACGGTGCTGCCCGCATCCAGAATAATAGAGTCGCCATCGTGTATAAAACGGACGGCAGCTTCGGCAATCTGCTCTTTTTTATGCGTATTAATTAGCGTTTTGTGATCGATTGGCGGATCTGATTCGTCTTTATTTAATACCACGCCGCCATAGGTACGAATGACGGTTCCGGCGTTCTCCAGAATGACCAGGTCTTTGCGAATGGTCGTGCCAGTCGTGTCAAAGTAGTGGGCCAGTTCTTCAACCGAACATTTTCCCTGCTTTTGCAGGTGCTCCAATATGGCAGCCTGACGCTGACGAGGTTTCATAGGCGTGATTACCCTGACTTATGTATTTACCCGTCATACTTCAAGCTGCATGTGCGTTGGTCTTCCTGCAACTCGAATTATTTGGGGTATAGGTTGCAAAATGATAATTTCGCAAGCTATTAGCATTCACAACGAAATTACCCATGTTTCAGTTTAAGCGCCAATGATAGTGCATTCTGCGCTAACGGATCATGGGGAAAGATCACATCAGGCTGTAAATCATCAAGATGTTTGCCCATTATTGTGGCAATTTTGCCGGGTCTGGCGAATACGGTAAGACCTTTCATAAATAACGTATCAGTTACCCGCTGTTGTTCATCCAGCGCGATGGCGACCACCACGCGCGGTTTAAAACGTCCGCCGGAACGACCCACGCCGACCCGACCCTGCTGGCAGAGCTTATCGAATGCCCGATTAAAGCGGGAAATTTGCCAGCCACCCAGCGCCAGTTGCAGGCACCAGGCAATAGCGGCGACGGTAATCAGTGCGGAAACCATAATGTGCTCCTTTGATGTTGCCGGGTGACGTCGCGAGTGCGCCATCCGGCAATTCAACATTAAAACATAACCTGACCGCCGGTCACGTTGATGGACTGCCCGGTACAGTAAGAGGCTTTCGGACTGGCGTAAAACAGCAGCATGTTTAGCACGTCCTGATAATCGCAGCCGCGCTTAAGCGGAACCTTATCAATGTAGTACTGCTCAACTTCATCTGGCTTAAGGCCAAGTTTGGTTGCATATTGTGGTAATAACGACTGGAACATCGGTGATTTCAACAGATTGCCGAGCATCAGTGAATGCACGGTGATCCCGTATTCCGCCAGATCCAGCGCCAGTGACTGGGTTAAGCCCACGCCGCCAAATTTTGCCGCGCTGTAGCCTGAATTGTGTTTGCTGCCCACTTTCCCTGATTTGGAGTTGATCTGGATAATGCGTCCCTGCACGCCATCGCGGATCATCAGGCGTGAGAATTCACGTGCACAGAGGAAGTAGCCAACCAGATTGACCTGCAGCGAGCGGTCGAAATCCCCAAGCTGAAAGTCGCTGATAAACGCGGCTTTAGCGATACCCGCGCTGTAAACCAGCAGATCAACACGACCGAATATTTCATCCACTCCGCGCGACAGTGCCAGCACGCTCTGTTCGCTGGTGGCATCTGCGCCAAAACCGTAGGCGGTGCCTTCGCCAAACTCGGCGTTAATTTCCTGCGCCACGTTGGCGGCTTTATCGCTTTGAATATCCACCACCGCGACGCGGTATCCTTCTGTCGCAAGCCCACGGCAAAGGAATGCCCCAAGGGTCTGGCCTCCACCAATGACAACGGCAACCTGATTCATCTTTATCTCCTTCAATCTTAAGCAACAAACTTCAAAATACAGCCCGGCGCGATACCGTCCGGTACGGGACCTGCAACGTGTACGGTACCGGGGAATTCCGCTTCACTCAGTCCGTCAAAGCGCAGAGTGATATGCCCGAGTTCACGTAAGTTTTGTTCCGCCACGCTGCCAACGGCGGTGACCGGGTAGTGATGCTGGCCTAGTTCAAACTGGATCCCAGCTTGCAACGAACCGTTCAGCTCGCCGTGGCAATGGATGAAGCAAAACTCCTCGATATCCGCGGGCGCGCCTTCACGAAAGGTAATCAGCATCTGGTCGCACAATGCATCCGGGGCGCTCTGGCCGATACGGGTGATGGTGGTTTGATAAATCACGGTCATTTTTGAGTGCCTCTTATTGGTAAATAAAGCCGGAAACAAACCAGGCGATGAGAACGGTTGGCGCGCCGGTCAGAAAGCGGCTCACCAGAACGGATGGCACGCCGACGCGGACCGTGTCCTGACGCGCTTCGGCCAGCGACAACCCGACAGGAATAAAGTCACATGCGGCCTGGGCGTTAATGGCGAACAGGGCAGGTAGCGCCAGATGTGGGGGAATATTCCCCAAACCAATCTGTACACCGATCAGCACTCCGATAACCTGGGCGATGACCGCACCGGGGCCGAGGAAAGGCGAAAGCAGTGGGAAAGAGCAGATCAGTGCCAGCGTGACCAGTCCCAGCGGATGGCTGGCCAATGGTGCGAGTCCATGGGCGATCCAGTCTCCCAGACCCGAAGCCATAATGATGCCGATCAGTGCTGAGACGAACGCCATAAATGGCAAAATAGTTTTCAGGACGGTATCGATGGTGTCGCGCCCGGCCTGGAACAGAACCGCAACGGCTGAACCCATGCCCATTCCGACTTTTGCCAACAGACCATCACTTTGCTCGGTAATTTTCTTGCTGGTGTCGTAATCGCGTCCCATGCTGCTGCTTGCGGGCGTTGGCGTGGCGGACGCTTCGCCGACAACGGTAATGTTTTCTTCTTTTACGCCAGAGACATAGATATCTTCGACAATATACTGAGCCAGTGGGCCAGATTTACCCGTAGCGTGAATATTCACCGTCGGTATACGGCGTTTAGGGTAGATCCCACAGCGCAGCGTGCCGCCGCAGTCGATGATCGCCACACCAATTTCGCTCTCCGGCGGCTCGCCCTCTTTGAAGCCATCAACGGCCTGCCAGCCGGTCAGGTTTGCTATCCTGTCGACGATCGCGGGGCGAGTTCCTGCGGTGATATAGACAATTTTCTTGCCCGGAACGGCATCCAGTTCAAGCGGGCCACCCCAGCCGCCGGTGCCTTTTTCAATACGAATACGTGTCATGATGTTGCTCCCGCCAGATGTACCTTCTGCTCAAGTTGAATGCCCATTTTTTTCTCGAAGATAGTGGTGGTGAAATCGGTCACCCAGCCACGGAAGAAGTTGGTCACCAGACCGACCAGCAAATAGCTCACCGCCAGTGGGCCAAGCGGAAGCCCCAGCGTGGTCAGTCCGCTGGCGATCCCCAGATAGACAAACAGTTCGCCGGGATTGATGTGCGGGAATAAGCCGTTCATGGAATGGCAACTGTAAGACGCGGCGGCGTAGTAACTGGGCTTGTATTTTTCTGGCATAAAGCGACCCAGACTCAGCGTCATTGGGTTACAAAATACAAATGTGCCGATGCACGGCAGTAGCAAATAGCGGGATAGCGGGTTTCCGGCGCAACGCTGGGCAAAACGTTCAATACGCTGCTGACCGATAAAGTTAATCAGCGCATTCATGATGACCAGCAGACTGATCAGCAGTGGCAGAATACCGGTCACCATGCCGGTAAACACTTCTCCGCCTTTCTGGAACAGCCCGATAAACCACTCAGCACCGAGTGTGATGGTGTCGATCATTATTCTCTCCTGTAGGGATTTTTAGTTATCTTGCCAAACGGTGGCTGATTTTAATCAGATTGAAAGATATAAAAGTGTTATTTTGATCTCAAAATAAAAGATAAATATTTTAATTTGAAAGTTTTTGCGTGAAAGCTCGCAAATGTGATGGTCAGAGATGAAAGGGGATGTAAATTCTGTGAAGGAGAGCGACTACCGCTTCCTTGTATGGCGGAGGATGCTTTACCATACTTCTCCCAGGCTGAATTTGTTTAATGGATGTCTCATGTTCAAGCGTCGTTATGTAGCGTTACTCCCCCTTTTCGTACTGCTCGCTGCCTGTAGCAGCAAACCTAAACCTTCAGAGACTCAAACGACTACGGGTGCGCCATCCGGCGGCTTCCTGCTTGAGCCACAGCACAACGTCATGCAAACGGGCGGCGATTTTGCCAATAATCCGAACGCGCAGCAGTTCATCGAGAAAATGGTGAACAAGCACGGCTTTGACCGCCAGCAGCTGCAGGAGATCCTGTCGCAGGCCAAGCGTCTGGACTCGGTATTGCGTTTGATGGACCGCCAGGCACCGACGACTCAACCGCCAGCCGGACCTAACGGCGCATGGCTGCGCTATCGCAAACAGTTCATCACACCTGACAACGTGCAAAACGGCGTGGCTTTCTGGAATCAATATGAAGATGCGCTGAACCGTGCGTGGCAGGTCTACGGAGTTCCGCCGGAAATTATTGTCGGTATTATTGGCGTAGAGACTCGCTGGGGCCGCGTGATGGGTAAAACGCGGATTCTGGATGCGTTGGCGACGCTGTCGTTTAACTATCCTCGTCGTGCGGAATACTTCTCTGGTGAACTGGAAACCTTCCTGCTGATGGCGCGAGATGAAAGCGACGATCCGCTCGATTTGAAAGGTTCTTTCGCTGGGGCAATGGGATACGGCCAGTTTATGCCGTCCTCCTATAAACAATATGCCGTTGATTTCAATGGCGATGGACACATTAACCTGTGGGATCCGGTTGATGCCATCGGTAGTGTGGCGAACTACTTCAAGGGCCACGGCTGGGTGAAAGGCGATACGGTCGCGGTTCCGGCAAATGGTCAGGCACCTGGGCTTGCGAACGGCTTTAAAACCCAGTACAGCATTTCTCAGCTTGCTGCCGCGGGTCTGACGCCGCAGCAGTCGTTGGGGAATCATCAGCAGGCCAGCCTGCTGCGCCTGGATATTGGCACGGGTTATCAGTACTGGTACGGACTGCCGAACTTCTACACGATTACCCGCTATAACCACAGCACGCATTACGCGATGGCAGTCTGGCAGTTAGGTCAGGCGGTGGCGCTGGCGCGCGTACAGTAATCGCTCCACCGGCCTACCGGAAGATATCTCTGGTAGGCCGGATAAGATGTCCTGGCATCGCCATCCGGCAGGCCTTATTTGTGCAACGGAGCAATTTTTGGAATCCCCCTCGTAAAATGTTCTCCCCATCCCCACATTGGTCATGAAAGTGCTATCTTGTCCGGCATATTTTTTTAACTGACAGAGGCTGAAATGACCGACAGTGAACTGATGCAGTTAAGCGAGCAGGTTGGCCTGGCGCTGAAAGCGCGCGGGGCAACCGTGACGACGGCGGAATCCTGCACCGGCGGCTGGGTAGCCAAAGCGATTACGGATATTGCCGGAAGCTCCGCCTGGTTTGAACGCGGGTTTGTGACCTACAGCAATGAAGCCAAAGCGCAGATGATTGGCGTGCGCGAAGAGACGCTGGCCCAACATGGCGCGGTGAGTGAGCCTGTGGTGGTGGAGATGGCGATAGGCGCGTTAAAAGCCGCCCGTGCGCATTTCGCTGTTTCGATAAGCGGTATTGCGGGGCCGGATGGCGGTAGCGAAGAAAAACCTGTGGGAACGGTATGGTTTGCCTTTGCCAGCGCGAGCGGCGAGGGGATTACCCGCCGGGAATGCTTTAGCGGCGATCGCGATGCGGTCCGTCGACAGGCGACCGCCTACGCGTTACACACCCTGTGGCAACAATTTCTACAAAATACTTGATACTGTATGAGCATACAGTATAATTGCCTCAACAGAACATTATCTATCACGTTTCGCGGTTTAACCCGAAAGCGGCATGACAGGAGTAATTAATGGCTATCGACGAAAACAAACAGAAAGCGTTGGCGGCAGCGCTGGGTCAGATCGAAAAGCAATTCGGTAAAGGCTCCATCATGCGCCTGGGTGAAGACCGTTCCATGGATGTGGAAACTATCTCCACCGGTTCGCTTTCTTTGGATATCGCATTGGGCGCGGGCGGTTTGCCAATGGGCCGTATCGTCGAAATCTACGGGCCTGAATCCTCCGGTAAAACAACGCTGACCCTGCAGGTTATTGCCGCTGCGCAGCGTGAAGGTAAAACCTGTGCATTTATCGATGCAGAACACGCACTGGACCCGGTCTATGCCCGTAAGCTTGGCGTTGATATCGATAACCTGCTGTGTTCTCAGCCGGATACCGGTGAACAAGCGCTGGAAATCTGTGATGCACTGGCGCGCTCCGGTGCGGTTGACGTTATCGTTGTCGACTCCGTTGCCGCATTGACGCCGAAGGCAGAAATCGAAGGCGAGATTGGCGACTCTCACATGGGCCTTGCGGCGCGTATGATGAGCCAGGCGATGCGTAAGCTGGCCGGTAACCTGAAGCAGTCCAACACGCTGCTGATTTTCATCAACCAGATCCGTATGAAGATTGGCGTTATGTTCGGTAACCCGGAAACCACCACCGGTGGTAACGCCCTGAAATTCTATGCGTCTGTTCGTCTGGATATCCGTCGTATTGGTGCGGTGAAAGAAGGTGACAACGTGATTGGCAGCGAAACCCGCGTTAAGGTTGTGAAAAATAAAATTGCAGCGCCGTTCAAACAGGCTGAATTCCAAATCCTTTACGGTGAAGGCATCAACTTCTACGGCGAACTGGTTGACCTGGGCGTGAAAGAGAAGCTGATTGAAAAAGCTGGTGCATGGTACAGCTACAACGGTGAGAAAATCGGTCAGGGTAAAGCGAATGCGACCAACTGGCTGAAAGAAAACCCGGCAACTGCGAAAGAAATTGAGAAGAAATTACGTGAGCTACTGCTCAATAACCAGGATTCAACGCCTGATTTCTCCGTTGATGACAGCGGCGAAGACGTAAAAGAAACGAACGAAGATTTCTGATAATCTGTTTTGAATCGCATGTTTTGAATCGCATATAGTAAAGGGCTGCATATCATGCAGCCCTTTTTCATTTCTGAAGGCTTACTATGACAGAAGCAACTTCCCGCCGTTCCGCTTATTCCCGACTGCTTGACCGCGCCGTACGTATTCTGGCGATGCGCGATCACAGCGAGCAGGAACTGCGGCGCAAGCTGGCCGCTCCGGTGATGGGGAAAAATGGACCAGAAGAAATTGATGCCACGCCGGAGGATTACGACAAGGTCATCGCCTGGTGTATTGAAAGTCGTTATCTGGATGATGATCGCTTCGTGCAGCAGTTTATCGCTAGCCGGAGCCGCAAAGGTTATGGACCTGCCCGGGTGCGCCAGGAATTAAACCAAAAAGGGATCACGCGTGAAGCTATCGAGCGGGCCATGCGTGAGTGCGAAATTGACTGGGCAGTGCTTGCGCGTGAGCAGGCCATTCGGAAGTACGGTGAACCTTTACCTGTCGATTTTTCAGATAAGGTAAAGGTCCAGCGTTTTTTGCTCTATCGCGGCTATCTGATGGAAGATATTCAGGCAATATGGCGAAATTTTGACGATTGACCGCATACGGGATTTTACTTCCCAGTAAAGAAAACTTATCTTATTCCCACTTTTCGATTGCCAGAGGCGCAGTTTGCTTGCCGATGCTGGTAATGACATTTCGTTAGCTTGATTTCTTCAGGATAATTATGAGCAAGAGCACCGCTGAGATCCGTCAGGCGTTTCTCGATTTTTTCCATAGTAAAGGACACCAGGTAGTTGCCAGCAGCTCCCTGGTACCGAACAATGACCCTACTTTGTTGTTTACCAACGCCGGGATGAACCAGTTCAAGGATGTTTTCCTTGGCCTCGACAAGCGTAATTATTCCCGCGCAACCACCTCGCAGCGTTGTGTACGTGCGGGTGGTAAGCACAATGACCTGGAAAACGTCGGTTACACTGCACGTCACCACACTTTCTTCGAAATGCTGGGCAACTTCAGCTTCGGCGATTACTTCAAACACGATGCTATTCAATATGCATGGGAACTGCTGACCGGTGAAAACTGGTTTGCCCTGCCAAAAGAGCGTCTGTGGGTCACCGTCTATGAAACTGACGATGAAGCCTATGAAATCTGGGAAAAAGAAGTCGGTATTCCGCGCGAACGTATCATCCGCATCGGTGATAACAAAGGTGCGGCTTATGCTTCCGACAACTTCTGGCAGATGGGTGATACCGGTCCTTGCGGTCCATGCACCGAAATTTTCTACGACCACGGCGACCATATCTGGGGTGGGCCTCCGGGAAGTGCAGAAGAAGATGGCGATCGCTACATTGAGATTTGGAACATCGTCTTCATGCAGTTCAACCGTCAGGCTGACGGCACCATGGAACCGCTGCCGAAACCGTCCGTGGATACCGGTATGGGTCTGGAGCGTATTGCGGCCGTGCTGCAACACGTTAACTCCAACTATGAAATCGACCTGTTCCGTTCACTGATTGAGTCCGTGGCGAAAGTCACCGGCGCGACCGATCTGAGCAACAAGTCGCTGCGCGTTATCGCCGACCATATCCGTTCCTGTGCGTTCCTGATTGCTGATGGCGTTGTGCCGTCGAATGAAAACCGTGGCTATGTGTTGCGCCGTATCATTCGTCGCGCGGTACGTCATGGCAACATGCTGGGCGCGAAGGATACCTTCTTCTACAAGCTGGTTGGTCCGTTGGTGGACGTCATGGGCTCTGCAGGTGAAGAACTGAAGCGTCAGCAGGCTATGGTTGAGCAGGTTCTGAAAACCGAAGAAGAGCAGTTTGCACGTACTCTGGAGCGTGGTCTGGCGCTGCTGGATGAAGAACTGGCAAAACTGTCTGGCGATACGCTGGACGGCGAAACCGCATTCCGTCTGTATGACACTTACGGTTTCCCGGTTGACCTGACGGCAGACGTTTGCCGCGAGCGTAACATCAAGGTTGATGAAGCTGGCTTTGAAGCTGCAATGGAAGAACAGCGCCGTCGCGCACGTGAAGCCAGCGGTTTTGGCGCAGACTACAATGCAATGATTCGTGTTGATGGCGCTTCTGAATTTAAAGGCTACGAGCAGCTGGAACTGAACGGCAAAGTCACCGCGCTGTTTGTTGATGGTAAAGCGGTAGACGCAATTAACGCTGGTCAGGACGCTGTTGTCGTACTGGATCAGACGCCGTTCTATGCGGAATCTGGTGGTCAGGTTGGCGATAAAGGCGAACTGAAAGGCGCAGGTTTTGCGTTTGCCGTTAGCGACACACAGAAATATGGCCAGGCCATTGGTCACATTGGCAAGCTGTCTGCGGGTTCTCTGAAAATTGGTGATGCAGTGCAGGCTGATGTGGATGAAGCGCGTCGTGCGCGTATTCGCCTGAACCACTCCGCAACGCATCTGATGCACGCGGCGCTGCGCCAGGTTCTGGGCACTCATGTGGCACAGAAAGGCTCGCTGGTTAACGATAAACTGCTGCGCTTCGACTTCTCTCATACCGAAGCGATGAAGCCTGCTGAAATCCGTGCTGTTGAAGATCTGGTGAATGCGCAAATCCGTCGCAACTTGTCGATTGAAACGAACATCATGGATCTCGAAGCGGCAAAAGCCAAAGGCGCAATGGCGCTGTTTGGCGAGAAATATGACGACCATGTGCGCGTTCTGAGCATGGGTGATTTCTCTACCGAACTGTGTGGCGGTACTCACGCCAGCCGTACGGGTGATATCGGTCTGTTCCGCATAGTGTCCGAGTCAGGTACTGCGGCAGGCGTTCGTCGTATCGAAGCGGTAACCGGTGAAGGCGCTATCCAAACCGTGCATGCTGAGAGCGATCGCTTAAGCGATGTTGCGCAGCTGCTGAAAGGCGATAGCCAGAATATCGCTGACAAAGTTCGTTCCGTGCTGGAGCGTACACGTCAACTGGAAAAAGAATTGCAGCAATTGAAGGAACAGGCTGCGGCGCAGGAGAGTGCAAATCTTTCCAGCAAAGCGGTTGATATCAACGGTGTGAAGCTGCTGGTCAGTGAACTCGCGGACGTTGAGCCGAAAATGTTGCGTACCATGGTTGATGATCTGAAAAATCAACTGGGGTCTACCGTTATCGTTCTGGCAACGGTAGTGGAAGGTAAGGTTTCTCTGATTGCGGGTGTGTCTAAGGACGTGACAGATCGCGTGAAAGCAGGGGAACTGGTTGGAATGGTCGCTCAGCAGGTCGGCGGTAAGGGTGGCGGTCGTCCGGACATGGCGCAAGCCGGTGGTACGGATGCAGCGGCTCTGCCTGCAGCGTTAGCCAGTGTGAAAGGCTGGGTCAGCGCAAAACTGTAATAACTATAAGCGTCAGCGCATGCCGAAACCCTAAGTTACGGCATGCGAATCAACGCTATCGACAATGATAAAGTCAGGTTGAAGTTGTGTATATCGGCTAAACTTAGGTTTAACAGAATGTGATGCCGTGACTGCTTACACTTAGGTGTTTGTCATCGCTTACTTTTTGGCGTTATATGATGGATAATGCCGGGATACAGAGAGACCCGACTCTTTTAATCTTTCAAGGAGCAAAGAATGCTGATTCTGACTCGTCGAGTTGGTGAGACCCTCATGATAGGCGATGAGGTCACCGTGACAGTTTTAGGGGTGAAGGGCAACCAGGTGCGCATTGGCGTAAACGCCCCGAAAGAAGTTTCTGTCCATCGTGAAGAGATCTACCAGCGTATCCAGGCTGAAAAATCCCAGCAGTCCAGTTACTAAGGTTTTCGCGTCTCACCTTTCTGGTGAGGCGCAACCTGATTGAGTCACCCTTTTTCTTCTCTTCTCTTTTCTTCTTCGTCCTCCCCATTTTTTCGATTCTACTGGGCGTAATGCCTTTCCCGACGAAGTTTCCGTTTGTTCACTGCTTCAGGAAATTGCCAATTTATCTGTTGATAAAACACTCTTTTTGCCGTTTTTGCAGACTAATTGCGCGTGAAATGTGCAAACGATAAAAGCTCTGGAAAAATTGTTTGACTTATAAGTCCCAGAAAGTAATATGTGCGCCACGCAGCGACGATGAGCAGAAACAAGTTCTTCGAAGCACTCGCAAGAGGCGTGTTGGTGAGGTGGCCGAGAGGCTGAAGGCGCTCCCCTGCTAAGGGAGTATGCGGTCAAAAGCTGCATCCGGGGTTCGAATCCCCGCCTCACCGCCATTTGCATCCGTAGCTCAGCTGGATAGAGTACTCGGCTACGAACCGAGCGGTCGGAGGTTCGAATCCTCCCGGATGCACCATCTTCTCTGCAATAACGCATTAGCGTTGTTACGGAAATCGATATCACTTTAGCAGCGATATCAAATCTGCAGTAAGTAAGTTTTCCTGATGCATCCGTAGCTCAGCTGGATAGAGTACTCGGCTACGAACCGAGCGGTCGGAGGTTCGAATCCTCCCGGATGCACCATCTTCTC
>OKBC01000019.1_pt1 | contig 131615 bp, 130 predicted proteins | sample 1612361 | NCBI WGS metagenome assembly OKBC01 (sample SAMN04436792, study PRJEB24849) | human gut metagenome | biome: human gut; feature: NICU; material: stool | host: Homo sapiens | place: USA: Saint Louis, MO | collected 2011-04-27
GGCCTTCAATACCTGAGTGCGTAAACCAGTTAATCCAGCGACCAACGGATGAACGGGCACAACAGAGAGTTCTGGCAACATCGCTGACCCGTTCACCCCGATGAAGCATTAGCATGGCCGTGAGTCTGCGGGCATGATTTTTATCACGCGTTTTATGAATAGCTTTCTGCATCAGGCGTCGTTCGCCACGGGGTATTGGTACTATGATCGGCATCGCTCAGCCCGGTTGGTGATTTTGGTTGGTTTGGCGATTGATCAGATCGCACAATCCGGGCTGAGTTCCCTTTCAGTGATCTACTATTCCGCGCAGCTATTTAGTGGACAAGCGATTGGCTATAAAGACAATCCAGCATTTAATGGACTACTTAAATAATTATCTCAACGAGTATCCGGGATCGCTAGAAATTCTCAACAATTCCTACAAGCATATCCATGACGAAGATGGTGTTTCGTACATAAAAGAAAATTACGCAAATTATCGCATTGGCTGCATTTTTTATTCCAAGCACCAATCAATCATGGGGAGGGCTGAGATGCTGGAGCTAAAATATTCCAAGGTAGTTGAACGTGAGTACGAGAAAATTGGAATTGACATAAGAAAGGAAGATGCTCAGTTCTCTAAATATAGTCTTGTCAGCCTGAACGAGAATATTCAGATATTCAACGACAAGGATAGTCAGACAATACGCGATGAACGCATAGGGCGACACTTCTGGATAAAAGTTCCGAGGAAGCTGCTTACCTCTATCGAGGAACTCATTGAAAAAGGAATGCTGTCCGAAATAGCATTCAGGATTGATTACGTCTCCGATTATGTCCCTGCAATGGAGGAGATGGAGTTTGGCGCTCCGTTGCGATTGAAAATATCTTCCCTTCCTAGATTGTCAAAGTTCTACTCCACCGATAAATATGAGAACAATCTATGGATTCACCATGACGCAGAGAAGCTAAGTTTGACTTTTGAAGAATTGATGGAGGACTTTGAGGTGGCAGGCGACGACGTCGTAACGCAAGTCATCCATCTTGAATACAGTTCAAAAGGCGATGATTTTTTTATAACTCACTTGGATCACGAATTTATCGTATATACGTTGGATAGCTATCAAGAAAGATTGAGCAATGCCAACATCAAGGGGCATAGAAAAATAAAGACATTCAAAATAGATAACTCAATGATCCCGTTTGATATAAATATTAGCGGGGATCTTTTTCTGTTTCAGGTTCTCGATTCGTATTTAAAAAATGATGACTTGATTCGTGAATATTTTGAAAAAATTAACTGACTTTATAGTTTGAGATATTTAATTAAAACAGCGATCGGCATAGAACATGGCGCTGCTGCCCGCGATAATCATGTGATTGGGCGCTCGCGCCCACTAGCCCCAGCGCATCCTTGAGCCGCAGGCCAGTTCCTTATCGGCCTATGGCGATTCCACACTAGCATGGAGCCTCGATAGAGCAAGAGATCCGTTGCCACATGCTCGTGCTGTGGTTTGGGTGTACGGTTGGACAGATGCTGCTGTCAGGACTTCTCGCCAGGCTGCCGCTGCTCGATCTGCAACCGCGCCCGTTCGGTCGCCTGCTGCAACCGCTCCCCCAGCACCGCACGCGGCGGCAGGGTCGTCAGGTATTCGGCTACGTGGATGCCCGACTTGTCCAGCTCCAGCAACTCGATCTGCTCTGACTTCTTGCCGGTACAAAGAATGATGCCCAGCGGCGAGGCTTCCTCCGGTTCGCGTTCGTGCTTGTCGAGCCAACGCAAATAAAGCTCCATCTGCCCCTTGTATGCTGCCTTGAACTCGCCGATCTTCAACTCCACCGCCACCAGCCGCCGCAGCTTGCGGTTATAGAACAGCAGGTCCAGGTGGAAATCCTCGTCGTCGATCTGGATGCGTTTCTGCCGGGCTAGGAAAGAGAAGCCCGCGCCCAACTCCAGCAAAAAAGACTCCATTTCGCGGATGATCGCGGCTTCCAGGTCGCCTTCCTGCCAGGTATCGCGCAGGCCCAGGAAGTCGAGGATGTACGGGTCGCGCATGACCAGCGCCGGCGACATGCGCTGCGCATCGCGCATCGCCGCCAGCTCTTGCGTGATCGTCTCGTCCGGCTTCTTGGACAGCGCCGTGCGCTCGTATAGCATCGAGTCGATGCGCTCGCGTAGCGTCCGCACGCTCCAGCGTTCGGCGCTGGCCATTTGCACGTAGTAGTCCCGCTGGAGCGGGTCTTTTAGCGGCAGCAGCGCCACGAAATGCGACCAGCTCAATTGTCGTGACAGCGTCACGACAATTGGCTCGTCCGAGAAGGTGGCGGCGAACTGCACCATCCGGCGCAGGTTCTTGTCCGCGAAGCTACGTCCGTAGTCGCGGACAAGCTGCGCCGCCAGGGTCGGCAGGATTTCGTCGCCGTACCCGGCCCGCTGCCCGGCAAGCACTTCCGTATGGATGCGCTGGCCAATGCGCCAGAACAGCAATGTCAGCTCGGCATTGACCGCCGAGGCGACGCGCTGGCGCGACGCTTCGATCAGTGCCCGGATGTCGCCCAGCAGCGCGGGCGGCGCTGCTGGCGCTGAGACGGATGCCTTGCGCCGGGTCATGCGGCCACCTCCTTGGCTCCCTGCATCCCGGTGATCGTCTTACGCCGATTCGCCACCAGTTCGGCCGCCTCTCGCACCGGCTTATCCTCGGTGTGGACGTAGCGCATGAACATGACGACGGTCTTGTGCGCCGTTAGCGCCATGCCGACCTTGACCGGGATGCCCGAATTGGCAATGTCGGTCGCCGAACGGTGGCGGATGCCGTGCGTGCCCACGTGCGTAGCGCCAGCCGCCTTGAGCGCACGGCTCCAGCCACCGTAATACTCGCCCGTGGTTAGATGCTTGCCAGCGTGGCTAGGAGAAGGCAGCACATAGCGGCTACCCTCCTGCCGGGGTGCCGTCGAGAGTAGCCGATAGGCTTCCTCGCTCATGGGCTTAGACATGCCGCCTGTCTTGCTGTCAGGCCAGACGACGCGCCGGTTCTGCAAGTCAACCCAGTTCCATTCCAGCGCGATGATTTCCGAGCGGCGGCCGGCGAACTCGAACTGCAGGCGGATTCCCAAAGGGATGACGTAGTTCTCCAGCCCCTCCGACTCGATCTTGTCGAGCTGTCGGAACAGGTTGCCCATTTCTTCGTCGCTGATGAGGTGAGTCGATTTGCCGGCAGGGAACATCGGGACGTGACGGCAAGGGTTGGTACCGTCGGGCCGATAGCCCCATACCTCGGCCATGTTGAACATCTTGCGCAAGACGCTGAATACCTTGTTCGCCTCGGTCTGCTTGTACGAAAGCTTTTCCATCAGTCCGGCGATTTCAGGACGCTTCACGTCCTGAACTTTCTTGCGTCCCAGCAGCGGAATAATGTTGCGATTGATGACAGCCTGATAGCCGGCTTGGGTGCTGAGCTTGTTGCGCTTCTTGGAGTAGTCCTCCATGAACTTCGTGCATAGCTCCTTGATCGTAGGTGCCTGGCGCGCCTCCGCCTTCTCTGCGGCGGGATCTCCGCCTCGGCGGACTTGGGCCAGCCATTCCTGCGCCAGCGACCGCGCCTGTTCGACGGTCAGCTCCCCGTACAGTCCTAGCGAGGGCTTGCGGCGCTCGCCAGCGTTCGTCCGGTACTGGAGCATGAACACCTTGCGACCCGCCGGGGTAATCTTGCACAGGAAGCCGGGGACCAGCGTGTCCCGGAGTTCGACGGCCTCTGCCTGGGGTTGCGCCGCATCGACAGCGGACTTAGTGAGTTTGATCTTAGCCATGATGACTCCTTGGAAAGACCTGGATTCCAAGGGCCGGATAGGAGTCAGGCGGTCGGAAGTCAGGTCAGGTTTCGGAAAGCACCGGCATATGTTGAACTCGCTTAAGTCATTGATAAACCTGCTGTATCGGGCTGTAGCGTAGTCCAGCGAATTTCGGTGCTGGAGTCATGGTGAAATAAAAAAGCCTCCCGTTTAGGCGCCTCTTAAGGATGGGTTTTCGTGGCTAAAGATGAAAAGCAACACGCTTCCCGGTTAGGAGAGTTGCCCAAATCCACTATGCCGGGTGAATGATGTGTTGATCCATGCTGACGGGTAGGTGTATGGGCAGATCCGCAGAGAGCGGCAGGCCAGTTTCATTTGCGGTTTTAGTGATGGGACATCAGGTTATCCACAAAAACGGTGCATAAACCTGTGACCGGAATCTGGATAAGATGGGATAATCATCATCGCGGTGCCATTACCTTGAAAGGGTGACCCGGTACCGGGTCACCCTGCCTCGCTTTTACTTCAGTTCCTCGATATTCAGCATAAATTCTGACGTTCCGCTGACGCCGGAAATCGATGGGAAAATCGGGAAGCTGCGGCTGTCACCCAGACCCAGATCCAGCTGAACGTTTTTGCTCTCCCCTGGTGCTGCGGAAACCCCATTCACCGTAACGCCGAAGGCCGCATCCTTACGTACCGTCAGTATCGCGTCCTGTTTCCCTGTTGCGATAGAACCGTCCTTCTTGCGCAGCTGGCTGGCATACAGTACAGCCAGCGGCGTGTTGTCGGACGTTTTCAGGGCGGTACTGACGGAGATGGTCTTAAGGTTCTCCAGACGTACCAGGTTGTTCGGCAGGTAGTTAAATTCGACGGCGCTTTCTTTAACGTTGTTCATCTCGTCTTTGGCATACACGGTCAACGTGTAGGTTTCACCGTCATTAAGTGACGGGAAGATCTTCGGGTAATTCGGTGTATAGAGATCATTTCCGAGATTTACCCAGGACAACTCAACAGCATCAGATACCGGTCCACCTCGAAGCGTCATGCGAGTTAACGAGGGTTTGGTCAGAGTATCTGCGAGCTGAATTCGGACGTTTTCCAAGCCGAACACTGTCACGTTGCTGGTGATAGGTTTGTTTTCGTAGTTGATACTGATGGACGGCGGCGAGTTATCGACCGTCACGGTTTTGTAGGCTAAGCTTCCCGTGTTGCTGAAAGAATCCTGGGCGTTGAGCTGCACGTTATAGCTGCCCTCCGGGATCTGTTTCAGGTTGAAGTCGTAAGTATAATTCCCGGTTGCTGTGTTACGCCCCGTTTGTTTTCCTGTCACGTTGATATCCGCGTTATTGCGGGATTTGTCAGACAACCACACCCGGCTCAGTTTAACGGCATCGAAATACCATCCGTCTCCTGGCTCGTTGACGAATACCTGAAGAATGTTGGTCGCATCATTGTAGTTGTAGCCAGTAACTGTGGGCCCCTTTGTATGCCAGGCGATGTTTTCCCAGAGCGGCATGAAGAAGGTGGACTCGGTTGTCGAACGCACTTCATAGGCAGTATGTATATAGCCGGTGGTACCGTTTGTAATCGCCTGTGTCAGGTCGACAGTACACGACGTTGACCCGGCAGGGATCTTGCAGGTGGCACTGCCGGTAATTGCTTGTTCGTAGGGGCGTGCTTGCACAGTGAAACGGATCTTGGTTAGGTTCACCGGCATATCTGAAGCCAGAAAATTTTTCCAGTCGACGCTATTGAACCAAGTGCCGTCAGACTTCTGTCGCTCAATCGCAGGACTCCCCCACGCAGGACTTTTTACCGCCGCCGGGTCCCAGTTCAGCCAGGAGGCGTACTGAGTCAGACCGCCACCGGCCCATTGGTACCTGTTCACAGGGCGATAGTAGTTTCCATCCAGAGTACCCTGTGGGAGCTTCACTTCTACGTACACATAGGTCGTGTCTTCTGAAATAACCTTAGAGCCGCCATAATTGTTAAGAATGGTGATGCCGCCGTTACGGTATGGCTGCCAGTTAGTTCGGGGAATACGAATGACCATCCGGTACGGGTTTTCGAGTACAGAGAGCCCCCGCACAAACGGTACGTACCCTGAAGAGATCCCTGGAACCACACTCGTACTGACTCGTGAGTCATGGACCGCAAAGGGCGTATATTCACCTATCTGGTCATCAAATAAAAAGCGCTGCGGAGGAATATTCAGCGTGTTTCCGGCCTTATCAGTGATGATAAAATTGAAGGTGAATTCTTCATTGAGATCGCTGGTGGGCATGCCAGGTTGAGTGACCGCTTCCTTTATCCAGGGGTAAAAGGCACGTTTTGCCGCCGTGTCGTAGCTGAGTGTATTATCGGAAACGACTGTTCCATTGCTGCGCTTGATGACCAACCGGATCTTGTCTATGCCATACGCATCATCAACGCCGTCAGCAAAGATGGAAAACTGGCCAGAACCTCCGCGACCGAGCTCCCAAAGTGGTCCACTCAGGACCATGTCATAGCCTGCGTTCTGGCTTGGGTATATGCTGGTGTACTTCGGCGCTGTAGTATCGATGGTGAAACGATACGTTGTGGAACTTACGACGGCTTGCTGGAGATCTAGCGTGTCATTGATTACCGTGAAAGACCCTTCACCAAGTGCAGGTAACCCCATGTCCTTTCCGTAATACTCTGTGCCGTCGGCAGCAACAATGCGGTCTGCAACACTTATCTTGGCCGTTAGTCCCGAATACATAACCTTTTTATCACTGTCCCTGGTTACAGTCACACGTTCGTACCGGTCTAGACCGGAAATTAAGTTTAGGGTCAGGGCGCCAGCCGGATTGAGATAGCTCTGCGTTGCAGGCTTAAGCGTCATTGCCAGCTGATTGGTGTCGGTATAGGAATAACTGAAAATCTGAGCCGCCGCCGGATAAGTTGAAGAGATGGCCGTGGCAATGATACAGCCTGTCAGTATTTTACGCATGTGATGCTCCCGGGATGTATTTGTCCCTATTTTACAAAATCATTTCTTCTGACCTTGCTGGTTATCAGAGGTATTTCATAGCTTTAAACTTTTGAAAATGTCCGTTATAACAACTTTGGCGAGGTAAAAATTGGCAACGGATTGACTATTGAGATGGATCTTCACCAGGACGAGAAAAAGTGACTTTTCGTACACGAACAAGTAAGCAAGAATTCATGTTTTGATGTAAATGCCACAGTGCGGGAACTGAAAGATATGGGTGGAGGTTTGGCTATATTTCAGCAAGGTGCCGACTTAACGACACCCCAAAATTATTCAGAACTGCGGGAATTCCACGGCAAACTCAGATGTACCAGAAACGCCACTCTTTCCTGGTGTGACAGAATAAATACGTTCTTCACCCTGCCCCATATCAAAAATGATTGCCTTTGTCTCTCCTGGCGCAACGGTTACGCCAGCTACACTTACCGGGAAGTCAGCATCTTTCCGCACGGACAGCGTACCGTTTAACTGCCCAGTAATGACAGAACCATCCTTTCGGCGAAGTACGCTTGTCCGGATAAAAGCCAGTGGCTGGTTATCCGTGGTCTTTAGTGCAGCCGCAGTAGCAAGGGTACGTAGCCTGTCCAGAGTGATCATGTTTGCTGGTTGATAGAGGAAATTGAGCTTTTTCGAGGACCGGTTTCCAGAGGCATCGACTGCGTGAGCTTCAATTGTATAAATGCCATCCTCTTTTGCTATTACGGGAAAGATACGCGGGTACTCTGGCGTATAAACTCCTGAGCCCTGACTGGAATAAGCTAATGTCACCTGTTCACTGTTTGGTCCACCGCTCAACACCAGTGATTCAAGCGAGGCGTCACCTGAAGGGTCAGCTACACTAATTCTGAGGTTTTCTAGTCCCTTAACCAGTTTGCCTTCAGGATCATCATTCAGATACCGGTAGGAAATTAGAGGGGCAGTGGAGTCAATGGTAAGCAAATCATTTATCACGTAGTTTGCCGTGTTGCCCACAAGATCTCTTGCATAGGCGGACAGAACGGTATATTTGCCGTCCGGCAGATCAGCATAGGAAATGACCGCGTTTTTTGTTTTAAAATCACTCTCTGTCCATGTCCTGGCGGGTAGGTCAATCACATTCCCCGTTTCGGTTTTAAGCACCACGCCAAATTCTCGGGTATCCCATGCTCCTATTTGCCATCCATTTATCCGGTCATCATCAGTAACCGTCATGGTTACATTTTTATCCATACGGTTAATTTTTACGGCGTTAATAACCGGTGGGTTGTTATCCCAAATCACTACGAATGCCCCAGCCAGATTATCATAAATAGCAGTACCGTCTTTACCTGAGACCAGATGGATGTATTGCATCCCCTTATCGGAAGTAAAGGTATAATCCACGTTCATGGTACAACCAGTGCTTCCTACCGGGATAAGGCAGTACCAGTTACGGTTCGAATTAGCTGCAACCCGTTGTACATAGTTACGAGGTTCGGTAGTCACGCGTATTTGGGTAAATTTGGCAGTTCTTACATTCCCAGTAGCACTGCTCCATTTACCGGTATCACTACGAAAAATTTCTTTGCTTGTGACCTTTGGTGCAAGTTCCATGGTTGGGGAAGGAGTGAAAGATAACTCAGAGTGATGGTACCGACGAACGCCTCCCGCAAGTGTCTGGAATTCGTGATAAATATCACCGGTACTGGGGAAAACAAAATTGAACGAATAAATATTATATGTGCTGTCAGAACTTTGATAATTGGCATCTGCCCACCCAAAGCTTGTTTTATTAGCAGCAGTAAAGTTACTTTTATTCCTGAGTACCCGCAATGATATTGGATTACTGTAAACAGTTATCCCAGCTGAGTAGTTTTCCCAGGTATTTGTCCTGGTATTAAGCACCTGTAGAACAGAAGGAGGGTTGACCCGATCAATCACACTTTGTCTGCTTACTGATGCTTTATTTCCTGCCTTGTCATAAACATAAAGGCCCATACGGTATTCAGACTGAGAAGCTGGCGCCAGGGCTGGATCGCTCGCAGTAGTATTTTGGACGGTTACTGAATTATCGACCAGGTTAATTACAGCCCCTCTCTTTCGTTCAACGCCGTTCGAATCGACAAGAAAGTACTCAGCCCGGTCGAGACCAGAGCGACTGTCTGAAAGGCCTGAAAAGACGAGAGCCTGAACAGAGGCATACTGCATACCTGAAGGAACGCTGGTAAAGATGGCTTCGCTACCATATTGCCATCCATTTCGCGTATATCCAATTGTGCTAGTTTTAGGGGGAGTGCGGTCGATAGATATAACGTAGTCCCGGCGAGAAATTTCATTATTTTGGAGATCTGTGATCACTTCCCTCAGGGTGTAATTATCTTCACCAAACGCAGGGACACTTAACCTTTTTCCATAATAGTCATACCCGCTACTGGAGGTCATACGGTCATCAACCGTAACTTTGCTACTTTTCGTGCTCCACAAGCTTGCACCGTTGACATTAAGTAACGACAACTGGACGTACCGGTCTAAGCCGGAGATTACATCAGCCTCGAATGAGGTTGCTGGATTAATCCACTGCACAGATGGAACAACAATCTTTGGTTGATTCTGAGTGTCATTGAATCTTAACTCTGCAATCTCAGCTTGTGCCGTAAACGAAAAAGCTATGAGTGGTGCTAAAAGTATCGCCCTGCATTTCATGATTATCCTCCCCCAGTCAGGTATCAATAATACCAAGTGAGCAAGGCTAACTTTTCTGGGAAGGGGATATAAAAAACAAGAAAAAAAGAGTGAAATGTTCGCCAATAAAAGCAGGAATGCGAAGTGCTTAACATGCACTATTAATCACAGTTTATCTCATCCTGAGTAATAACCACTGCTCGGGCTCCCCGCTATCTTGTAGGGAGCCCATAAAGGGAGCAATCTGTACCAACTCCTTTAACAGGTTAGTTTTCAAACCAGGGCGAATCGGCAGCGTTGGCGGAGTCTTCACTTTGCGGTGACTCTCCCAGAAATTGCACTTCATGTACCGGTTTACTTTTCCCCAGGCTCTGCTGGAAATCATCCATCATAAATTCAACATCATTTTGGTCCTCTGGCAGGCCAGGTGAGATTTCAGACATGGTCTTTCCTTCAGTTAAAGGCATTCTACATACAGAACACGGACGGAGACGGCAGTGTTGTCAAACTCGTTATCGAAGGTGTCCATCCATTCAGCACGGTATCCCTCGCCCAGCAGGTTATCGATCCCCTGAAGGGATAGCGGCAGGACGGCCGCTAAACGCCCGCCGGAAACGAGATGAGACGCAGCGGCCAGTAGATGGAGTTTAGCCCGGTTGTCAGCAAAAGGTGGGTTCATCACCACGCAGTCGAATTTCTGATTTGGGTTCGCTGCTGACCATGCCAGAAAATCGGCCTCCGTTGTATCGTAACCTTTAGCTCGGGAGACCAGACAATTTAGTGTATCCAGTTCGATGCCGGTAACGTTGACGCTCTTAGGAAAACATTGCAGCAAATCCCCGTGCCCGATGCTTGGCTCTAGCAGTCGCTCCCCCTCCCCGGTCGCAATAATGGATGCGACGTATTCACTGAGTCGCAGCGATGAAGGGTAAAACTGGTGGGATACAATATCGGGCATGGCACCCATATGACCGATGAAGCGCATCACTTCGGTCGGGTCATAATCAAATGTCACATGGTAGCTAGTAATCCGGGCACCGAGGAACCGCAGAACCTCCGCGTTCACCTGCCGCGTTTTATCAGCGAACTCACCGGCATAACCGAGCGATGTCCAGCTGGACCATTCCTTTTCATTCCGAGTGAATTCCAGCTCTGCGAGCTGCATCCGTGAATGAAAATCGATGCAGCGTTTCAGTGCCGGGAACTCCTGCAACGTGGCTTTGTAATGGGCTAAGCGTTCAGTAGGCAGCGCCAGAGGGACAATGGCAGCAAGAATGTTGTTAAGCCGTTCTGCAATATCAGGATGTACATCAATGTGCATCGAACCATTCTTGTAAACCCGAAAACGAATACTGTTGCCATCCAGGCTGATCCAATTTCTGAACCCAGCATGACCAACCATATTCTCAACCATTTTTTTCGTGTCATAGACCGGTTTAACTGTTTCTCCCCGGAAATAAGAACAGATCACCCGCAGTTCCGACAGTGGCATGAGTCCTGATTCTTTGAATTCAACTTTAAGTTTTACCCACTTGTCTTTCACCCCTTCACAGACACCGACGGTGATCATGCGGGTTGAGAAACCAAAAGCTTTATTGGTTTTGTGGTGACGGCTTAATGATTGAAAAACGGCATAGACGCGCTCTTTAATGAACTGATGCCGGTCATTGAGCAATGTGACAACCGTGGCAACTACTGCGTCGAGTGTAAACTCAGGGATCTCTTGCGGAGGCCGGTGATACCGGTCAGCAGTAAATTGCTTGTCCCATTCGTTCTTTTTTTCGTCAGACATCACGGACAGCACATCGGTAAGGGCCATTACCCGCTTCCAGTACTCAGAACGAAGTGCATTTTCTGCGTACAGGGCATCTGTTTCTGAAATGAGATGGTTATAGCCCGAGAGGTAGGAATAGAGCTTCTGATTTCCGTATTTCATAAACTGAGTGGACATGGACCTCAGTAAACTAAGCTCTTCGTTATAGGATTCGACCTGGCTGGCAATGATGCCAAGCTCTTCCCGCATTTCGGGCAGAAAGTTATCCTCGTTAACACTGAGGCCAGTTAGGGGCATACAAGCGACCAGAGAGTTCCCTGGGGCGCCAATTTGGGGGAAATTAGATTCAACAGCAGACATAGTATCAGTCCTTTATGTAGGAATTATCTATTACCAGGATATCAACCTCGTTCAAAAAGCTAATAGGTTGGGCGACATAAAAATCTCGAAAGTTGCGCTGCGGGAGGTAGGACAGACAGATGTCGTTTTAATGAAGAGAAAGCGTGCCGGAGACAGGACAAAAAAAAGCCCCTACTTAGTAGGGGCAATGGGCGAGAGCCTGGGTGGCTCGTTCTTGAATATCGTACTTCTAATTATGTGCTACTCATAAGTTGAAATGCTTAATTCAAGCCTGTGCTGGTGGTGCTTCAGATTGTGGTTCTCCGCCAGTATTTGTGTTTTTCGCGGATTTGTAAGTCACTTTCTCCCCTTTCAATCGAGCTTGCCGATTTTCGACCCGGCGAAGCTGCTTGTTTTCTGCTTCAGTGATCTCACTTTGCAGGTTCTTGAGCATCTCCAGCATGCTTCGGTTCAACGTAAAGGAAATTTCTTCATCTTCGCTGGAGTCGGTCACTTCGGGAAGTTGGATATCACCGAGTTTCTGCAACAAACTCGTAGTGATGAGTTTGACCCCTTCTACGGCTTTTGTGGCGAGAACAGGTGGAACACGTGCCGGTTTAAAATCGGAAGGGACAACACGAATACTGCCACGTGGCGTCTTCTTAATCTTGATACCGCTTGAATCAGCTTTCTCAAGCTCGGCGATCATTTTTTCGATACGAGAGATGGCTTCCGTTTCACCGAACTCATCAATAAGGGATAGGACTGCAACATAGGAAATAGCATCGGCATGGATTAATTTTTTGATGTAGACAGAGCATCCGGTCAGACGAATGAGAGCAGCAATGGTTGTACTACTCTTGCCCTCACGTTCGGCAATACGATCAAGCGACCATCCGCCCAGCGCCTGAAGACGTCTGTAGGATTCACCCAGTGCCACTGGAGAAAGAGCCAGACCACGGTTCCCGTCAATTGTCGTCAGTTCGCAGCTGATCTCATCGGCTTTCATCTCGATGCAAAGAATGGTGAGGTCAGTATGTCCTTCTGCCTGAGCCATTAAAGCCGCTTTTAAACGGCAATGGCCCTGGCAAACGTACGGAATACCGTCTTTGATCAGAACGCGTATAGGGTCAACGTAATCACCCCGGATGAATGCACACTTGATGTTATTGAGATGATCTACGACTTCCGGCAGCTGGTAATATGCCTCCCCCATCCCCATCTCACGGGAGTTGAAGCCTGGCGAGATTTGAACCACTGAAGGGTTGATAGCCCAAGCTTTTTGTTCAGTGACTTCATTACAAAGGTCAGGGTTCGCGTCGCGGAACTGCTTCATGCCACTGACGAATCGGCCGGAACCTGTCACTGTTGAAAATGACACGAGGGGTGATTTAAAGACCCGTGAGTTAGTTTGCTGGGAATCAGTCATCAGATCACTCATAGATACTCCGTTGTATTCTTTTTTGCCATACCTTTCATCTGTGCGTGAATACTACCGGAAAAAAAAATCTCACTTTTTCGTTAAAAAGGTACTTTTGGGGTTTATTCCGAATTTCGCGAAGCAAAACGTTCTGATGCTCAGACCTAAAAGATTAAATAAACAATTAAAAACAAATGTTTATGCGAGCTAAGAAGGTAGTTAACTTTTTTGCCAAAAAGTGAAAAAAAATAAAAAAATGTGTCGGAATGAAAATTTCTTTCACAACACCCGCGATTTTCCCTGCTTAAACCTTGTTGGTTGTAATCCGGCTTTCGGTACCATAAGGGTGACATACCGATAATGCTTAAAGGAGAATACGCGTTGCGAAAACATACACCAATCATCAAATGGGCGGGGGGTAAAACCAAACTGATGCCATTCATCAGTCAGCATTTCCCACATGATCAGAGCCGTCGGTGGGTCGAACCATTTATCGGCGGGGGCGCTGTGTTCCTTAACATGTTTGCCACCGATGCACTCTTGGCAGACAGTAATCCGGATCTAATCAATCTGTACCGCAACATCCAGCGGAATAAATCGGCATTCATCAGAGAAGTGAATCTTCTGGCGGAAAGGGAATTTGATAAAGAGGATTACTTAAAGCTGAGGAACACGTTTAACAGCACCAGTTTGGATGATGCCCCGCTGCAACGAGCAGTCCTTTTCTACGCAATGAACCGACTCGGATATAACGGCCTGTGTCGTTACAATCTGAAACGTAAGTACTCAGTTCCGTGGGGGAATCGATCCAAGTTAACTCTGGACCCCCAGAAAGTCGATTATCTCTCATTCAGACTTTCTGGCGTTGAGCTGACAACCGCAGATTTTGGTCTGACGTTGGAGAGTGCTGGTGGTTGTGACCAAATTTATTGCGATCCGCCTTATGATAAAATCAGCAAAACCAGCTTTGTCAGTTATGACGGCATACCGTTCAATAAGAGCGCACATGTTAAACTGGCGGATATGCTGGTGGCAGCTCATCGTAAAGGGGCTTCAGTGGCCATATCCAACAGCTTGACTCCCTTTACGCTGGAGCTCTATGAAGAACGCGGTTTTGAAATTCATACTCTCAATGCTTACCGTTCTGTCGGCAGTCAATCAAAATCGCGAAAAAAGGAAAAAGAGATCCTGGCTGTCCTTCGTTAAGTGACAGTCAGTGGTTAGTCGATCGGGCTTATCCATTCCTCAAAGCTCAAAACTTCGGAATGGTCCCGACTGGCATAAGGAATAAACTGAAGCTCTTCGATGGACCGCTCCCCTCTCTTACCTTCACAAATAAACGATATAAGCCCCAGATCTGCAAGTTGGGTAAGAACATGCATGATTCGTACGTTCACCGTCTGCAACTGAAGAGCGTTAGCAATATCGGTAATTTTATGGGAATGGCGCCGAGACTTTCGCAAATATTCAAAAATGACAAGTTGGGTATTACGTCTCTTCAATAACTTCTCGGTCATAAATTCCTGAATTAACCCCCCAAGTAACACCAAGATCGGCCGCAGCACACCAGGGAACATCAAAGTATAAGACTGTGATGTTTTGATCAGTGTAAAGGACGTCAGAAAGCTAAAGTTCAGGCGCTTCTTTGAATACGGGATATATACGGCCAATGTAGTCGACAAGTGAGTAAGTAATTCTTCCAGATGATCCAATGTGATCATTGCTGTTTTATCGGTATTACGCAGACCGTGATAATCAATAAATGCCACTCTGGCACGACTCAGCCATTCATGTATGTTAATGGATACAGTGAACGGAGCATTTTCATCGACAACGTTGGCGGCATGATCAGCGAGCTGGTTGTGGATTAGCATAGACAGCTGGTAAAACGGAAACCGGCAGGATGGATGACACTGTAGTCCCGTTAGGGTAAGTTTTGTAGTACTCGAGCCATTTAGCGGAAAAGTAACTTTCCGGGATATAATTTTTGCTGACGCTCTTGCTGACTTGCAGATGAACCCAAGTCCAAGATCATTTTGCATACATCACTCCGTTTTAACAAAATCGCCTTAACCTGAATGTTAAGGAGAATAAAATTAAATATATAATTAATAAGATTATCATTTTTAATTTAAAAGATTAGTTAATAACGGGTGTTGAATTTAAAGAAATAGGCATATTTTTCGGAGTTTAAAACCGGGTAAAAACCCGATGCGTGAGCAACAAATTTGACGTGAGTGAGTCGGCACGACAGTGCAGAAAGCCTGTGGCTAATGAATAAACACCCTGTATTTGGGAGTTCTGTTCACTACGCACTAGGCTTTGTGGTTAATTTAAACACCGTCAGTAATGCGTAGGGCACAGAGTCAAAATAGTGGATCTTTCTCACCCTTCCGGAAAGATGATAGCTATGCCCCAATAAAACATGATCCTGCACATTACCTGTTAATGCGAATCCATCATTCTGCTTTTTGCCTGTAAAAGTAAAAAAGTAGCTGTGGGAGCCTTTTGAAAAAGCAGCTCGCACTTCTGTAAAAATGATATCAATACTCACTACATCACCAATGCTGAAAGAATGCTCAACAGGTACATCAGCGTTTTCTGGCAAATCTTTAGAAACGGGTTGGTAAGTTGAGTAGAAAGATTCTAACTGACGAACTGTTAAAAAGAGATTGTTGTTTAACTGCTGTGAAATGCTTACTGCAAACTTAGAATTATCGGCTTGTAACAATGCCAGGTGCCCGCTGTGCCTACGTTTCCAAGCGTCTAGATCGGGATTGCAGCGAAATTCCGGGATAGTTTCAAGAAATTCGATGCCCTCTTTCAGTACCAGTTTTTCCTCTGTGGCCGGTGACGTTTTGCTTCCATTACATGTCACGCAGACGGCGTTTGCGATTTCTCCTGTCCCTCCGCAGGCAAAGCATTCACGTGTGATCATGGCATAATAGTGCCCATCGTTACCGTGGAAAGGCTTTACGACCGCTGGCAATAAATAACCATCGTGAGTAAAAAAAATTGAATGTTTCATTTTTTAAGGTTCTCCAGACGTCCCTCCACGATAAGTAAAGCGTCAGTCACTTTCTGTACATACTGATCATGTCCTTCTTCAAAATGATCAAAGCGCTTACCAGCGTTGATCTCAACAATGTTACGGTCGAGCGAGGCTTTCGCAATAAGTAAATCGTTAAAAGTATTAATGACGGTAAAATGTACAATCTTGTCCATAAATTATCCTCAGCTATCTACTCATTTGTCAAAAGGTCACGAATTTCGTTCAGTTCTGTAACCTTAGATTTTGGAATGATGATTGCAGTATTTTCATCATTTAGAAGACTTAATACAAGTTGAAGTTTTGCTTCATCTAAAGTGATCTTTACACTTTCATTTGTTTTTGTGATTAAAGTGTTACTGACGTTCATAAATAAATTAGAATGCTGTCCGTCTAAAATTAATTCTGTCAGTTTATTATTGTCTGACATTGTTGACCCTACATTATCAATCAAACCAATAAATTCATTTTTTAACCGTTCAGTTTTTTTATGTGAAAGACGTTTAATACCTAACGAACTGCGAGTGATAGACTTTGTTTTAATGTCTTTAGGGTTAATATGTACAGGAGGTTTTTCCTGTTCTTCGAGTGGCTCACTGTTTGTTGCTGTTTCAACGGTTGTTGGTTTCGATAAATCAAGTACGCCAGAAGATGGCACTAAAAAAGAACAGGACTCCAAGTGTGCAAGGACTTTTGCATGATCATTGGAATACTTCAACATGATTTCAATCGCGAGTGTTTTTTTAATAAGGTTTAGGCTGATTAAACGTTGCAGTTCTAAAGGCATATCAAGGATTTTAAGCTGATTGCGAATCGCTGTGCCAGACCGCTGATAGCGCATAGCAAGGGATTCAACGGTAGAGCCAAGCTTCAGGGTCTCTGCGAGTGCGTAAGCTAGTGCAACGGGATTGAGACTGTTATTCCTGTTCCCATCAAGGTTCTCTAGGTATTCTTCGATTTTATCCTTGTAGTGCATAAGTACGACTGAAAAGAGCTGGATGTCAGCTCCTTCCGCGAGAGCAAGCAATAATGCTCTGTAACGACAATGCCCTTGCCGGACAACGTACTTGGAGTCCTTCTTTACTACCTTAATTAAATCAACACGTCGCCCCTCTTTATAGGCTTGCTTGAGAGAAATAATTGCCGATTTTACTGGCTCCTGTTCGTAACAAAGATCACCGATTACCGCTTCCCGTGGATTAAATCCAGGCTCGATAATAAGATCTTTTGGGCTGATTTCAATAATCTGATAGTCGCAATGATTCATATAAGCACCTTTTTTTATTACATGATACATTAATGCTCTCAGATTCAAACAACTCTGAAGGCATAAAAAACAAAATTTCTTTTAGTGGTTAGGTATCTTACTAATTCAAAAATAGGCTGTTTTAAAAATTAAATTAAAAAGAAAATCTGAATAGTTTGAATTTATCTTTCTTAATAACTTCATGCTAACTGATATTTTTCCCGGCTGCATTCTATACAGGGTTTGTATCCAATCCTAAATTTGTAGGGCCAGAGCTCTTTCTCAGAGGGAATTTATCCCCGTTTTCCACAAGATAGATCAATTCTTTAGATCAATAGAGATCAATAGAGAACAATAAAGATCACGACCATTGTAACGTGATGATTTTTAAAAGAAATAGCAATGATCCGGCATTCAGGTGCATGCGAAAAGCATTTGATCGAATAAGAAAAGCATTTACTTGAATTGAAAAGGCATTTAGTTTAATGCGTGAAAAGCATTTGGACGAATAATCTATTCACAGCTAAATGTAGAAAGGGAAAAACATGGTGGGTAAGTTTAAATGAGTGATAACAATGAGTTAGCACATCCGTTTGATGTGACCAACACGGATACAGGGAGGACTTATCAACTGAGTCCAAACTCTTCGAAATCGGTCCAACCCATTGCTTTACTGCGCTTAAGTGTTTTTACCCCGGTGGGAACTAAAGAGAAGCGATTCAGAAATTTTGAGGTTGATGCTTCTGATGAGTTGTCGAGCATGGAACTGGCCCGGTCAGAAGGATACGATGACATCCGGATCACTGGCCTTAAGCTTTCGATGTCCACGGACTTCAAGTGTTGGCTTGGGTGCATTATGGCGTTCAGTAAATATGGATTCGCCTCCGAGAAAATAACATTGTCGTTCAATGAGTTTGCAAAAATGTGTGGTATCAGTTCTACAAATATCAACAAGCGAACCCGTTCACGATTTCAGGAAGCGCTGGCAAACCTCGCGTCCGTTGTTATTTCTTTCCGTGATTCTAAAACTGAACGCTTCACTGTCACACACCTTGTGCAGAAAGCTATGATTGACCCTAAGAAGGACACAGTAGAGCTCGTGGGTGATCCCTCGATGTGGGAGCTTTACCGGTATGATCATAAAACCCTATTAAGCTTACAGGTACTGTCGGTTCTCGCCAAAAAAGAAGCTGCACAGAGCCTGTACATCTATTTTGAGGCAATGCCTGCCGGAACGTTATTCGTTAACATGAAGCGTTTGCGTGAGCGGCTTCTTTTGACGACTCCAGTACGTACTCAAAACCAGATCATCAGAAAGGCTATGCTGGAGTTAAAATCAATAGGATACCTTGAATATCAAGAGGTTAAGAAAGGTAGAGATATTCAGTTCCAGATTTTTAAGAGAAGTCCAAAGCTTGCTCTGGCAAAACAAAGCTGATCCTCTGGTTCAGTTCGCAGAAAAGTAACTTTGGATGTAATGAGGCGTACGGGCATTCATCCAAATGCTTTTTTGGACGCCTCTGCTGATATGAATACCCTTCCCTGCTTCCCTGCTTCCCTGCTTCCCTGCTTCCCTGCTTCCTTTCTTACTTTTGCTTAAGCACCCTGGGAATTTTGAGCATTCGATCGAATGCTTTATTTAACTAATTTTCACTGAGTTAGATAACGAATACTAAGCAATTGATTTTGAATGATTTAATCAGAAGTCATTCATCCAGATGCCTTTAGATAAAACTACCCATCAACGTTTGTGCATAGTGGCTATACGTGAAAAATCCCTGTCCTTCTCATGTCACACTGAGATTTGCACAGAAAATTAAAGCCTGTAATTGTCTGGGACATGATTAGAACAGAGGCGTTTTGATAAATATCCAGTTCAAAACAGAGGTCCCATAAGTAAACATAACCTCATGAAAATAAAAGCAAATCGTTTAAAAATCCCATAGTGGTGGTGAAAAGCATTTGCTTCAATGGGGGGAGAAAAGTGACCTTTGTGAAAAGCACTTGCTTCAATGGCGACAGAAAAGTGCCTTTTGTATAAAAGCATTTGCTTGAATGAGTTTGTGTAAGGTGCCTACGTTGGAAACCCCTGGCATGAATGAGGCGGGAAGATGCCTTTAGCTGAAAAGCATTTGCATGAATGGGACAGTAAAAAGGTGCCTTTAGCTGAAAGCATTTGCATGAATGGGGCCGCAAACGGTGGCATTGGTCGAAAAGCATTTGCATGAATGGTGCAGCAAACGGGGCATTGGTCGAAAAGCATTTGCATGAATGGGATAGTAAAAGGTGCTTTTGGTTGACAGGCATTTGCATGAATGGCGCCGTAACGGTGTCTTTGACCGGAAAGCATTTGGATGAATCGACCTGAAAAGGTGCCTTTGGACTGAAAGTACCTCTCTTAATGGGATTCGATAGCTGAATTTCACCAAAAAGCATTTACATGAATGGAATAGTAAAAGTTGCCCTTGGTCGAAAAGCAACTGCATGAATGAGCCCGGAAAAGGTTCCTTTGGTCGAAAAGCATTTGCATGAATGGGTTTCGGATATGTGTCTTTGCTACAAAGGCATTTGCATGAATGAGGCTGGAAAAGGCGCATTGTTTGAAAAGCATTTGCATGAATGGGGCGACACACAGGATGTGGCTGAAAAGCACTTGTATCAATGGGAAAAGTGACTTTTTTAGAATGACATCCTTACACAGAGCTTTCTCAAATATCGGACTGGATGGTTATCACAAAAATGGTGAAGAGATAGACGATGAACTTCTTCCCTATAAAGAAAAAATAACCTGCCTCACCTTCTTCAATCCGATATACACACGGTATTCACATGTGACATTCATAGGCTAAAAAAACACCAGGCGCAATTAAGGGAAAAAAAGGGTGGTTAACAGAAAAATGAAAGAAAAATAAAAAGTATTATGCAAATGCGTTTACGTGAACTCAAATCAACACGGAGTAATTATGGAACTGACATTGAATACTAACGTTGAAAGAGAACAAACTAACGCTTTTGCATTTCTGAAGTCTAAACATGCAAAAGTGCCTTTGTTTATTCTCCTGTTTTTAGCAAGTTGCGGTTTAGCGTACGCGGGTTCCGACGACGGAGCCTTCGGCGATATCTGGGCCTACATGAGCGAAGCATTAACTGGTGCGCCGGGTAAAATCATCGCTTGCGGCATGTTGTTCTCCGTAGCTTATTTCGGCGTTGTAAAACCTAACCTTGGTTTGGCGCTGGTTTCAGCATTAATGATGCTGATTATGGCAAACGGTGAAAAAATTATCAGCACGTTCCTGGATGCTGGTATCCCGCTGTGATTTGTTAGAACAATAACGATGAGGGGGATATTCCCCCTCTCTGGAGTTTTTATGACAAGTCAGTACGAGGTACCTCCACATACCTATCGTTTCCCTTACAGAATTAATATGCCTTTGTTGATTCTATTCTGGGATGCAAAGCAATTGGGTATAACATTCGTGACTATCGCGAGTGGTAATATTTTTGATTTCTTTATAACTTCTGTAGTTGTTGCGGTTGTGTTTTGGTTTGCATATAAAAAAGCAGCTGAAGAAGGAGTTAGAGGAAAACTCAAACACAAACTGTGGTGGTTCGGCTTGTTTCCAGGGAAATCAGTGTTTAGTAGTCGTTACTTTACCGATCCATTTATCAGAAACCTCTATTCTTGATGGAGCTAAGAATGAAACTTCTCAGCAAGCTTAAAATTCCATTCATTAAAAGTGCCAGTAATGGCGATTTTGATAAAAAGGACGAGACTTCGCAAAATGGAGGCGAAGACTCAAAAGGACGCTTTCGGGATTCTAAAGCTCGCTTTAGTAAAGAGATTGAAGCTTCTGAAATTGGAATTACTTATAGTGCATTGATTAAACGTGACGAAAAACTCTTACGTGTGAATTCAATTGCTATATTAGTCATCGCAGTTTTAGTGGTAAAAAATCAATTTCTTACCGATCCTGTGACTATTGTGCTTCCGCCTAATATGACGGAAGAAGTTAAAGTTGTGGGAAATAAAGCCTCAGAGTCATATAAAACTCAATGGGCCTTATTCTTCAGTACTTTAATTGGGAACATAAACCCAACAAACATAGGCTTTGTAACAACAACCATATTGGATGCGCTTTCTCCGGATTTACAGGCGAAAACCCGTGAGTCATTACAGCAGCAGACCAATATTATGCAAGCTCGTGGTGTTGAACAGTCATTTAAACCGATCGATATGTATTATGACACCAAAAATGACATGGTCTATGTCTGGGGAACGAAATCAACGCGTTTGATTAATGTTCCGGACAAAACAGAATCATCAAAATGGACGTTTGAATGGGTGCTGGGTATGAAAAACGGACGACCACGCATAGCCTATGTAAATCAGTATTCTGGTACACCAAATATTAAGAAAATTACAATCAACGGCAAAGAACAACTGGCAACACTCGATAATCCCCCGCCGTCTACAGGTAACTAATTATGACTTCTAAAAAGGGCTTTCGCTGTCACGCGATTACAGCAATGATCTTGCTGGCAACTTCGAATGTAGTCTTTGCTGAAGACTATCAGTTACCGGCGACAGTAAATAACCCGGTTGTTATGCCTGTCGGGGCAGATGAATTTCAGAATGGTGTGAAAAATGCGATTATTAAAGAATCTGGCACCGGCCCCGCGCCTGAGACGTCACAAGCAACAAAACCGACCACTGAACTACCAAGTCTTTCACCTGCAAGTAGTGCCTCCCCAGCTGTCAATGAGATAACTGGCGCATTGTCAAAAAACCCTACGCTTGTCGGTTATCAGCAACAGGTTAAATCCGGAAATTTTGATAGTTACGGAAGACCGGCAGGGAAAGAGCCTCAACAAAATGCACAAAGCACCGGGGCCCCTTCAAAAGCAGATGAGTTATATGTAGAGGCTCGTAATCGCTACAAAGAAGTGCAGCGAGTAAACGTCCCACCGGGTGGGAATATTGTACTGCCAGTTTCACGGGGTCTGCAAAACAGAATTTCAACTTCATTTAAAAACGCATCTGTAAGTACTTCAACGCCAGGTGATGAAGCCAGTATTTTCGTTAACGGCGGCGATGTATTTATTTCAACAAACACGGATAAGCCAATTGGAATAATGCTTTCAGAAGATTCAGTGCCTGAATCGACTTATAACCTGACACTGGTTCCACTGGATGTTCCTGGTGCAATGATTTCGGTCACAACTTCTTTGAGCCCGACAATGCAGGCGAAACGTGAGACATCTTTGGATAAACATAATTATGATGAGATGCTGGCACGATCCCAGTCAGAAGAGTTGGCACCATCTGACCCTCGTCAGGATGACCATAAACAGCGGATCATTGATTTACTGACTCCGGTTGCGCTAGGTGAGGTTCCTTCTGGTTTTAGTTTACAAGAAGACCGCTTGTCACGTATACCGAGCTCAGAGCAGTCCCCGTGTAATTTCAATATGTATTCAAAGTTAGGGCAAAGACTTGTGGGATCTAGGGAATTGATAGATGTCATTCTTGTTAAAAATGACAAGCCTTACGGACAAGTTGTCGCTGATCAGCAATGTATAACTGAAGGAGTAATTGCAAGTGCTTTGTTCGATAAAGCATTTCTTCAGCCTGGAGAGGAAACCGAGCTTTACATTGTGCGGGATAAATTATTTAAAGAGCGCCAGACTCGTGTAACCACACGACCAAGCCTGATTAAAAGATAAAATGAGAAAAGCTACTTTTCTTACAGGGGTCTCATTTGGACTAGTCGTTTTTTTGGGTACCAGTTATTACTACCAAACTGAGTACATTCCAAAAGGAACAGTGAATATAGTTCCCGATGACCACCGACCGGGTGAGACAGTTGACGATGCGTTTGAAGAACATACGATAATTATAAGCGACCCTACCCTTGCGCAAAAATTCGTTGGAAGCTCAACCGAGTTTGAAAGTCGGCGCGGAGTTAAGGAAATTAAAGAAGTTGGTTCGCTTAATAATGGTAAGGATTTTGCCCCTGTTGAATCCGATAATTCAGGATTGAATTTTAAAGATAAATGGCCCAGGGCGGGTGAACCTTATATCGTGCCTCAGATGACAGAAAACGAACGAAATTTGAAAGTTAAGCGCTTCCAGCAACCAAAGAGTGGAGTTAATAATGGACATTAAAAATGCCTGGGAAAATAAAACTGTCAGAATCTCAGTAATTGGTGCTGCGTTGATTGTATTGATTATCGTTATTAGTCAATCAATTTTTTCCACTCCGGTTAAAAAAGAGAAGAAAACCCAGAAAAAAGATATGCAAACTGGGTTCCTGATTGATGATTCACAAATGACTAAGCTGAGTAACGAGGAAAGCCAGAAGACTTATAACGAAATGGTCAGGCAGAACCGCATTGATCAGAATGCGGCAAAGGCAGATCGTGATAAAGCTGAAAAGGCCCAGCAAGAAAGCAAAGTACAGATTGCCAACCTTGCTTCACAAGTCCAGCAGCTCTCGACGCAGTTGACTGACATGCAGACCTCACGAAACGGTAATCGTAATCTCGACGCAGGTGGGTCACGCAAAAACGTCAATGAGCAGGCCCCAGCAACGCCATACCAGCTAAATCCAAATGCTGCGGTGAATGGGGCTAGTTCCGGATACGCTCCGATCACACCGACCCGAAATAGCCCAATGCGGACTATCACGCAGAGTTCAATTAAGACAAATGGTTCTGATGGTGTCATTCAGGTTATGCCGATATCCGAAAGCCGGATAAGAGAGGGGCGTGAGGTCGTTGCTGGCGGTGACAAAGCCCCGACACGAACTATTCGCGGCGACGGGACCGCTCCTGTAGACAGTAAAGCTCGGCATGCGGCACGTAAAGACGAAATGTTTCTCCCAGCGACGTCAATTATCACAGGGGTGCTAATTAATGGTCTGGAAGCCCCAACGAGTCTGTCGTCTAAAGCTGAACCCATGCCAGTCACTATGCGTATTAAAAAAGACATCATCATGCCAAACAATTTCACGATGGATTTGCGGGATTGTAATTTGTTGGGTTCAGCTGTGGGTGATCTGGCGTCACAGCGAGCATACATTCGGGCAACATCAATATCTTGTGTGAACTCGAAAGGAAAAGCTTTCGACGTCAAACTGGAAGCATACGCAGTTAGTGAAAATGACGGGAAAAATGGTATTCGTGGAAATCTGATAAGTAGAAATGGAAATGCGATCGCAGGTTCTGCTTTTGCAGGAGGCCTGTCAGCACTGGCTGGTAGTCTGAGCCCATCTAAGGTGTCTTCGTTAAATATCGATCCTAACTCAACGGCTGAATACCAATCGCCGAACATCGGGGCATTAGGAGCGTTGGCCGGAGCCGGAGCAGCTCAGGGCGGTCTAAACCGTCTTGTGGACTACTACACATCAATTGCTGAGCAGCAGTGGCCAATAGTCGAAGTTAGCCCAGGGCGCCCAATTACGTTTATCGTTCAATCAGGCGCAACAATACCTACAAACCTGACGAGTCGCTGAGGTTAATTATGGAAAATAACATTGAACCAGGAACAAAAAGTGATTCTGCTGAAAACGTGAAGCTTGAGGCGGCTAAACCTGTTGGGGGTATACGTACAACCAAAAAAGTAACTTTGGAAATAGATATCGAGAAAACCCTCAAGTATTTGATGCTAGCTGGCCTAGCTGTGCTTTTCGTGATCTATGGATACAAGGGGGCGAGTTTTGTTTATGAAAGCGTCAAAGCAATGTCGAATCCGTCCTACCAAATTGCAGTACTTGATATGCAAACTTTAAGGAAAGAATTTAATAAGCAGAATCCTGAGCCGGATTTGGTACAGTCTAAAAACAACTTTGAAAATTACTTTAAAGCATTAATGAAAGTTTACCGTTCTCGTGGCTATTTGGTTATTGATGCATCATTAGCAGTAACAATTCCAGATAATGTTCAAATAGTCTCTTATATCGACCTTGGTGGAAGTTTTGGTGAGGTACAATCTCTACAAGGCGAAACAAAAGAAAGTGAGATACGATAATTGAAAAAGTTACTTTTATCTCTGCTGGTCTCTATGATCACAGTGTGTCCACCCCTTACAAATGCTGCTGAAAATGTATTAAACAACACTGATGCAGCTGCATTAATGGAAAAAGCAAAAGAAGGTGGAGTGTCCACGAAACCTTTAGAGGGCGTACTGGCGAAAATGCAAAGCTATAAGCCTAAAGATGTTATTTACATCCCGACTGGAGGTCTTTATCTGTTCCAGGATGAACGTTCGCAGTTGATGGCTGTGACCACTGATGGACGTTATACAATAACGGGTGGTAGCGTCATGGACATTCTTCAGAGAAAGTCAGTCTTATCCGTAGAAGATGTACGAAAATCCTACTTTATTAATTTAGACGACGCCCCCTTTCCTCTTGATACTGTGGCATTGATCCCTTTAGGAAACCCAAAACTAAAAAGACAAGCCGCTATTTTTATCACGCTTGATTGTGATGGTTGCCAAGATTTAATAAAAAAATTCTATGACGAAAGAGAAAAATACCGGGTTGACATCATTTTAATCCCCTCCCCCGGTGAGCCAAAGCAAGAATTACGTCAACTATGGTGCAGTAAAGAAAAAGGCAAAGTGAATGACCTTGATATCTTGCGTTGGCTTATGGGAAATAAGACCGATATAGAACAAAGGCTCCTGACAAAAAAAGAGGCAGAAACATGTCCGGCTGAGCCATTGGTAGGATCTCTGATGCTGGCAGGTATTTATAAATTACAGGGCGTACCTTCAGTTGTGAGACAAGACGGACTTGCCGGTAATGGCATACCGAAAGATTTTGATTCATGGTTAAAACAAAGTGTCGAACCCTTACTCAAAAACCCATTTGCTACTAATTAAGGTAATGAAATGAACATTAAAAAAGTTATTTTCAGCGCTCTGGTTGTTGGTTCATCTTCATACCTAGCGGGTTGTACTATCGGCAGCTCAGAATCAGAATGTCCGGGAATTGAAAAAGGGGTCGTTTGTAAAGGCCCTCGTGAAGTTATGGAACTAACGAATAACCGTGATGATCTTTCCGGCCTTGCGGAGGAAGAAGCTAATTCGGGAAAGGAGAAATCGGCTGTCAATGACAGCCAGTACCCTGCCCAAATTTCGCCGCCTGGCGCTGTGCAATACCCTAAGTCTGCCGTCTTGGTAAATAAGCCTGTGACATACAAGACGACGCAAATTAAACCTGCTGGCCAAGTCCCCGTTATGTACGATGAGACATTAAAAATGGGCGCGCCAACATCAACAATCGGGCCACGGCCGATAAGCGGCGTTCCAGTTAATTCTAATGTAAGGATGACAACGAGCTACAGCTCAACAGGTGCATCCGGTAACCCTTTTATCCATCCGACTGCTGATGTCATGAAGCAAACAACACAGGTTGTATCTCCGGCACCTGTACCGCGCTACGTTGCGCCAAATTCCGATATCAGTGCTAGTAAAGACCTTTACTCCGTTAATAATGGACAGCCTGTAAACCCTACGCTCAGCTCTGGCCAGATCCAGCAATACCGTACACAAGGGTATAAACAGGCTGTGGTAGCTCCAGAACCGCTTGCTGTACTTCAGCAAGGCCGCGTCATGAGAATCACCTTTGCACCATACACGGACGATAATGACGCTTTAAACCTGCCTGGCTTTGTCTATGTGAATGTCAAACCCCAAACTTGGATTGCGGGTAAAAATTCGACATCAAATCCGGCGCGAATAGTTCCTTTGCAAGTTCAGGATGCCGCTCGTGAAAATATGCAACAGCAACAGCGAGCAACGAAAGCAGTTTCGTCTAACGGTATTATCAGACAACTCTGAGGTCGCGAATGAAATCTGCTAACATCTATAATAAAGAATTAAGTCGCCACCAGTTTGGTGGGTTTATTCCTGTATACGACCAGATTCCTGGCACGAATTATTTTCTAATAGACGGTAATCGGCTTGGGTTTATGTTTATTTGTAACCCCTCACCTGGTGTTTTTGATAATCAGCAGGATGTGTTAGCTGAATTATTTAAAATGGATTTTCCTACTGACACTATCTGTCAGACCTCATTAACAGCACTGCCGGACCTGACCTTGCATTTAAGTGCCTGGTCGGCAGTTCGTGGTGGTCGAATGGAAGGACATGATAAGCTTAAGGGGGACTTACTCACGGCCTACCAGCTGGATTATTATGATAGAAGTCTAAATGAACCCTTAAAACCGGATCATGATAAATTAATGCTTCGTGACTTTCAGATCTGGATGTCATTTTCTATTCCGTTGAAATCTGCGCTTCCTACTGAAATTGAAATTAATCGCATCGATGCACTGTACTCTGACCTAATCAGTAAGTTGAACACACTGGGCCTTTTTCCACATAAAGTTAGCGCCGAAAACTGGCTTTATTGCATGGATAAATTAATGCATCCGGGAAAAACATCACGTTGGGCTGAAGGTCATGTTGAAGTCAACACTATGAGGCGTCTTAACGAACAGCTAAATGTTCCGGGGCGAAAATATACAGTAACTGAAAATAATTTTTCATCTACAACGCAGAGTACTGATGTTTCTGAACATCGTTATTTCAAACAATTATCTGTGGTCAAGTTCCCAGAACATGTAAATTTTGGAAGCATGTATGAACTTGTAGTGAATTGGATGAATGGGCGTAAAACTATATTTAGCCCATTTATGATAACTCAAACAGTCCATTTCGCCGATCCCTTAAAATTAGCTAGAGATAACGTCAGATATAAGGCAATTACTAACAAACAAGCTAGTATCCCAACCGTCTTAACGTTTTGTCCAAGACTGAAGGACATGGATAATGATTACATGGCGGTAACACGTGAACTGGAAGATGGGGCCCGTCTTTTACACAGTTATCTGACATTTACCGTCATGGGGAATTCAGCATTAGATGTCCAGTCTGCCGCAGACCAGTTAAAATCATTTTATCTGGAAAGTCGCGTTAAAGTGGCTGATGATTCATACATCATCTTTCCATCTTTTGTCTCTTGCCTTCCAATGTGTAATGACCCCAAGACGATACTAGATCTGGACCGTTTTGAGGTAGTCAGTAATACTGGTGCAGCGCATATGACCCCTCTATTCGGCCCATGGAAAGGTAATACTGACAGACCTGTACTTAACCTCGTCTCACGAGAGGGCCAGCTGTTGGGGCTTGATATCTTCAAGACTTCTGCCAGCTATAATATGGTTGTTGGGGCGACTTCTGGTGCAGGCAAATCGTTCTGGGTTGCATACATCATTAATAACTATCTTGGTGCAGGGCCGCGTTCTAATAATCTGATCCATTATCGTGATACTTTTGAAGGTTTCAAAAACAATGCTTATGATGCATTTGACCCTGATGGAGCCCAGATTTTTGTAGTTGACGTTGGTCGCTCGTATCAGGGTATTTCGGAGCAATATACAAATAGTCAGTTTATAGATTTTGGTAAAAAGCCTGATTTTACTCTGAATCCGTTCGCATTTTTGACCGATGTCACTGTTGCAGACCGAGTTTTTGATGAAGCGCCTGTTTTCAATGACGACTCAAATAATAACGATGAAGAAAAGGATAAAGTTGCACAGACCATTATGGTCCTGAATCAGTTAAAAATAATGGCATCTGAAAAAGGAAATATTGACGACTTTCAACAATCGGTCATGCTTCAACTGATTGGTGATGAATATAACGAATCACGTAAAGTCGGAAGTACAGGCTCTATTACAGGATTTGCACGCCGCTGTTCTGCCCATGAAGATAAGCGTATTAAAGATATCGGTGAGCAATTAGGGCAATGGTGTGAAGGAGGCATTTACGGAAATCGATTTACCGAAAAGCTCCCGCCAATAAACTTCGGTAGTCGGTTTATAGTTCTTGAGCTTGAAGAGTTGAAGGGTACCCCTCACCTCCAGACAGTCGTGCTCATGTCGATCATTCAAGCTGCTCAGCATGCAATGTTTATCAAAAAGGACGGTCGCCGCCGGTTGTTCATCCTTGATGAGGCATGGGAGTATATTCGCCCGGATAATGCTTCAGGCTCCAGTAATCAGTCAAATCAGTTTTTCTCATCTTTCCTTGAAGCTGCCTGGCGCCGATTCAGGAAAACGAACTGTGCTGGTATTTGTATTACCCAGTCCTTTGAAGATTACTTCACCTCCTCGGTAGGTCGAGCCCTGACGGCCAACTCGCCGTGGAAGATCATCATGAAGCAGGAAAAGGAGAGCATAGAAGCCATGAAGGCTAATAACTACTTCTCCACGACTGATGCTGAATATGAGCGTATGAAAAACATACGAACGATAAAGCGTGCATTTTCTGAGATGCTCGTCCGATTCGAGAATTTCCAGGAGATATGTCGCCTCTATGTAGACAGGAAAATGGAGCTTTGTTTTACGACTGACAGTACCGACCGTGGAAAGCTATGGGAAATACAAAGCCGTCTTGATTGCTCTTACGGCGAAGCAATTGAGATACTGTATGAACAGGAAGTTGCTAGCAATGCAGCTGCATAACGTTTAAGTAGTACTGGATACCTCATCTTTACTGGATGAGGTATCCGTACTTTACTCAAAATACAGGTTTTTAACTGTGTTACACTGCCCTCCCCCGCAACAATTGTTCAGGTTCAGAATTTCTGGATCGAATTAACTCCCCTAAATATCCCTAAATATCCCTAAATTTTATTTGTAGATACTGTTGATTGGCTTCTCTGGGGCTTCTACTTAAGTTGATTGGTGATGTAGCTTTTATACGGCTGATGTTTAATCATGCTCGGCCTGTGCTGAGCTAAATTTCCTGCCTTGGATACGGATGTTGTGGTTGCAAGTGATAACCAAATTTGTCGCGCTACTGTATATTAGATATAAACACTATCTTTATGGTTAGCTAAGCAACCCATAATTTCTTATGTATCGATTTAAAGTTTGGTAAGGCATTGAAAAACAAACAATAACTCATGTCTTGTTGGTTTGTTTAACAAGTTAGAGATAATATTTGTGAGTTGGTTTCTTTTTGTTTTGTTAGTCAATTTTCGTATTTGTGGTTATCTAAACCAACCATAACTATTAAGTTGCAGTTTTGTTTTGAACTAAAATGAAATGCCTTCTATTTAGGTTGGTATAGTCAACCATTTTCAGCTTCAAGTGATTACTAGAATATGGTTAATCGAGATGTTGTAACTGGTTGCTATCTGTAAAACAAGCGTAGTGCCATTTACCAAAAAACCTGAAATTCGCATCTTGAAATTGGGGAAGTTTATTCCTAATAAAACAATTTACTGACGATCCAACCAATTCGCTCCGCCGGGTATGTGCGCCTTAATCTCCAAAATTGGTATATAAACACCTTAAAGTTTATCCCGGGTGTTGAGTAACATTGCTTTGCATAATTTAGCCAAAGGGTTATAGGCTCAGATTCGGCGTGCTTTCTTAGTATTCTGAATGCCATCTTTTGGATCACGAGGTAAGCAGGAAGGATTTAGTTCATTCCTGAATGGCGCCTTAGCCGTCGAAAATTTTGCGGGGGCCTGGCATATTCTACTCTTTTGCCCGGTATTAGAGTCCAGGCTTTAAATTCCAACAAAGTTCTAGCACACCGAAACCTTATTTCGAAAACACTAGAAAAGGTAAAGGAAATTAAATGTTAGTAACATAGAGATAATTAGAACGGCCTACGAGATTTCAGAAGAAGTAATCTGCACAAGTCTCCACAACTTTTGTGAGAACGCCCTCTTATTTTGCTGCGAAGAATTAACATTATTGTCTGGGTTCACGCCGAACCACACGGTACTCTTTCAGTCTGTGCGCTTCAGACCGGACGTCGTCTAACCAGCTTCCCATAAATATGTAGATTTATGTTTGCACCATAAGTCATTACCACTAACGTTAGAGAGGTCCAACCCGCGTTTCATATTTCAACTTTGTACTTTTCAGTTCTTACAACCAAACTTTAATGTTGTTTTGCTTTTATCGTAGGTCATGTATAGATCCCTCCCGGGAACTGATTCATATAACCCCTTAATCGCCAGCTCTAGGCGGGATACTGTCCGGGTGCCGGAACACATTTAACCCCCTTAATCGCCAGCCCAGGGCGGGATGCTGTTCGGGTGCCTGTATATTTAACCCCCTTAATCGCCAGCTCAGGGCGGGATACTGTTCGGGTGCCTGAATATTTAACCCCCTTAATCGCCAGCTCAAGGCGGATACTGTCCAGGTGCCGGAACATTTAACCCCTTTAATCGCCAGCCCAGCGCGGGATACTGTCGGAGCGGCGGTACATTGAACCCTCTTAATCGCCAGCTCAAGGCCGAATTCTGTCCGGGTGCCGGAGCATTCAACCTCCTTAATCGCCAGCCCAGGGCGGGATGCTGTTTGGGTGCGGGAACATTTAACCCCCTTAATCGCCAGCCAAGGGAGGGACGCTGTCCGGGTGTCGGAACATTTAACCCCCTTAATCGCCAGCCCAGGGCGGGATGCTGTTTGAGTGCCGGAACATTTAACCCCGTTAATCGCCAGCCCAAAAAGAGATGCTTTTGAATACAGGGGAATTGACGTTAGTTGCCACATAGCTGACTCTTGTTAAGTCGGTAGTTTGCTATCGCCAATGTTGAAAGTCATTCCTTATAACTCTCTTTTTACACATAACAAAGTAAACCGATGAGGCTGATATCCCATAATCGACGAAAAAGAAACAGAACGTTAGCGTATAGTTAGAATTACGGTTACAATTAAACGCATAAGGCACGAATGTACGCATTATGCGTAAAGTGTACATATATGCGTTTAATTTCATTATTTAGGTTAAAAGGGATCGGAAGAGAATGAATCTAATTGATAAGATCGCCCTTGTCGGTCAACGAATGAAGAGCGAGCAGATTTCCCTGAAGGAGTCATTATTGGTCTCTTCAAGGGTTTCGGTCTCGGATGATAGTGTTGAAGGTGTAGATCGCCTCATCTATAACCATTGTTTGAATAAAAAAAATCTGTCAGATTTTTTTGGCAAGTCACGCGTCACCTTTAATAAAATCCTTGCCGATCTTGAAGATAGAGGTCTGGTTGGTGCTCCTATCTTTCAGAACAAAAACCATCTCTATACCAGGTGGGACGTCCAAAAAATCATGGATGCTCTGGGCTGTCCTCGGTACAGCGACTATTACCATAGCCGTGCAATCGTAACGCAGAACCATAAGGGCGGCACGGGTAAGAGTACAACTTCAGGGGCTCTTGCTGTAGCCGCAGCGCTTGATATGCATCTAAACGCAAGGACACTTTTGATCGAATGGGACCCACAAGGCTCAATTGGTAGCGGGATGATACAAAGTGTAGCGGAAGATGATGTTTTCCTCACTGCTATTGACGCCATCTTAGGGGTTTATGAAGAGGACTCAGATTACAAAAAATACCTTGATTTAGGGTATTCGGAAGAAGAAATCATTGAGAGTATGCCTTTTTCGACACACCTACCGAATCTTGATGTTATTACAGCATTTCCTACAGATGCGCGATTTAAAGATAAATACTGGCAGTGTTCCAGAGAAGAACGAACAGAGCTATTACTTCGATTCAAAGAAGTTATTCTGCCTGTTTTGAAGAAAAAATACGGCCTGATTATCATCGATACTCCACCAGAGGATTCGCCAATCACTTGGGCAGCTGATGAAGCCGCTGATGGCATTCTTGTTGCCGTATCACCTCGTGAATACGATTATGCTTCCACAACTGATTTCATGTTGACCATCAGCGAGCGTTTCAAACAATCGCCGAGCAAGGGCGAAAATCTGAGGTGGTTCAAAGTGCTGGCTGTTAACGTAGACGATAAGAGTCCATATGAAAAAATTGTTCTGGATAAACTGGTAAGAACAGTGCAGGAACTCTTTATGTCTGCAAATATTAAAAATTCCGAAGCGTTTAAAGCCGCAGCATCAAGGGGCAGAACCGTATTGGATATTAAAAAGTCTGAAGAGCTTTGCTCACCTAAGCAGCTTGATGTGGCTGAAGAATCTGTAATGGCGGTCTACCAGCAATTTATAAATGAGATTAAGAGTTTTTCTGTGAAAGAAAGGAGTAACGCATGAGTGATGAGCAGCATATCGGGAATGACAAATCCCGTTATATTAATGCACCTAAGCGTACTGAAGTCAGCCATCGCTCCGGGCTTCCAGGCCTGAAATCACAGCCTCGACTGAGGAAGCTGTTTGCTTTACATAATGGACGTAAGCTGGAAGCTGAACACATCATTGTACCGGCTGAGAAGGTGGAACTGGAAACCGCAGTACACCCTATGAACCCACGAAACCAGGAAGCTCTCACTGTAAATGCAGTTCGAGATATCCTGGAACAAATTAAGGTACGTGGTGTTGATACAGAAGGCGTTGCTGTCAAACGAAATGGGGTGTATCTGCTTATAGAGGGCAGTCGTAGGCGTTTCTGTTGTATTCAATCTGCGAAGGATTTGCCACTATGGGTGTTGCCGGATGAATTATCCCCGGAAGATATTAATTCCATCATTACAGCAGCACAGACATCACGGAGATTTTCTTACCGTGAAGTTGGATTCCAGTATTTACAGAAAATGAAAGACCTTGGATTTGCAACTAATGAAGAGCTTGCTAATTATCTCGGAATCAGCCATGTATCTGTTTCTAAGCGTATCCAGGCGGCGAAGATAGATAATTCTCTTATTGCTCTCTTTCCTGACTATGAAGGTATTCCTAACTCGTATTACAATCGCTTATCCCGACTACAGAAGTACGTCGAAAAGAATTTATTCTCTCTTGAGGAAGTTGTAGATAATGTTCGGGAGGAAATAAGGAGCTTGGATGTAACCGATATTTCCGAAGCACAGAAGACAGTAATAGATAAAATTACTACAGTAGTTGAACAGCTTGACATAAAACCTCCTAGCAAGGGGTGGGAAACTCGTGAATTAGCCGTGTTTGATAATAAAGATAAATATGCAAGGATTAGCAAAAATGCGTCTGGAAGAAAAATTAGGTTTGAATTTAATAGAATTAATAGCGAATTGATCGCAGAAATTGAGGAGTTTATAAAATCGAAGTTGAAAGAAAAAGAATAATTAAATTTTGCATTAATCCGCATCGCAAGGATGCGGATTTATTACTATGTTGACCTTAATTTCATTCCCTCCATTATCAATACTGTAAAGCCTTAATCATTCTAGATGCGTGTAACTGCATGATCTTTAGAACAAATATCCTTATAAATGAGATTGCAGGTCCCCATGACAGGGACCTAAATTAACTATTGAATGGGTTGATGTACAGGTTCAGAAAGAAAAGGCCTGAGATCTATGTGAACTGCTGCTGCATTACTGTCATTAATTACGTTTAAAGGGGCTTTACCTGGTAAAGACATTGTTGCAACGTCGGGACCTGAAACAGTAAAGTTATTTTCCGCGCTTGGCATTACTGTGAATATTTTTATTGCAACATTCTCATGCCGATACATAGATATCCCGAACGTGGAGCCTGCTTCAGTATTACTGACATCAACTTCAACCGGTGTCCTACCGATCACTTCATTGGTCAGTATATTTTTCACAATGGCACCATCAGGTGCTGTGTAGATGCGATAAGGATAAGCAAAAGCCACCTCGCAGCAGCAAATACAGATGACGGCCAATATAGATTTCATGATTGCTCCTGTTCCAAAAATGCAAGACTTAATGATTGCGTAACTAGCGTTGTGTTTGTTTCACCCGAGCCGGGAAATTCATATCTAATACTGAACAACAATGGCAATGTGGGTCCATCACTCGACTTTTGTGAAATTTTGGTAAATGCGTTATTAATAAACGTTAATTGGTCAGTGTTGTCGTAGCAAAGGCCGAGTAAACCAACAGTCGGAACAGTAAACAATGAAACTGAACCAGGTGTTAATAACAGTTTCCCACGCGATGAATAGGTGCAACGGCTTCCGGCTAGATTTAGATCCGATAACTCAATAAATTCCTTGGTACCATTCTTGGCGAGCAGCCAGACATCAGTGCCTGAACTCTCAATCAGAAAAGTAACTTTTCCGTCGGTATAGGATTCACTTTTGTTGCTCATCACAGGGTCGAAACCTACTGAGGGGAGGTCTGCAATTTTGCTTCCAACCGACTGACAGCCAGTCAAAAGACAGATAAAAATCACTCCGGCTGCTTTAATCATTACTAGCCCTCATAATCGTTTTCTGTATGGTGCTGATATCGAATTCTTCACCTGGGTAAACCGTCAAATTTTTGGAGAAATAATTAGAACCAACGAGGAAGCTGTTACGTTTACCAACCCAAACAAACTCTGAAAACATAAAAGACCTGAGTTTATCAGTCGCTATAATCTCGTAGGTATGTGAGGACGGTAATGATGCAGTCGCGACATCTGGGATTGTGACGGAAGAGTGAATTTTTTTGGGCACATTGAGACGTAGTGCGACTTCTGGTGAAGGGTCATACTCCTTTGAAAAATCCTGTGATTTTGAAGTTTGGGGGAGGGTGAATTTTTTACCCTGGTCTGGTCCAAAAATCGCAATAACGCTTTTATTCAATTTACTTACGGACACTATCGCCTGTAATGGGGTACTGGATAGGTCATTGACGAAAGAGATTGTCAGGCTGGAACCCGGCTCTAACCATAGAATTTTTTTACCGGCTGCATCTTCATCCAGGGATACAATATTTGATAACAAAACGCCATTTTTGGCTATAACGTCAAATGCAATTTTGGGTATCACAAGGTTCAAAGGCGTAAGTGTTGACTGATTTGCGATCTGGAGATAGTTACGCTTAGTCATGCTTGTTTTAATTACAGGTCTTTGTTGACCATTAACAAGCCACATACCGTCGACATATTTTGCAGAAATAGAAATAAATTCATAGTTAGCCTCAGATTTAGCAACTGACTGCTGAGAAGTAGGCATTGGTGTTTTAGTCGATGCGGTTGCATTGATTGATGGCCACACAAATGCCAGCACCGGTAAAATTATCAGTTTTAATTTCTGCATTATAAAGCAGCCTCTATGTTGTTATCTTTTAAATCCAGGTCAAGTGGTGTTGTGTTTTGTGTGTAAATGCCGTTCTTATTAAGGATCATTTGGTGGCAAATTAGGGTTGGTGTTGAGGCCAGTATCAACTCGACCAGCGTTATTGCCGGAACTGTAGTACGAGGTATACCTGGGGCTAGTAGTGCTGGATCGCTAATTGCTGACATGAACAGCGAGCCAGTATTGATATGGAGACAGTTGCCGACGAGTACAGGTAAGTTAGTCAAAGGTAACCCATGAGCCTTTCTGATGCTATTGACCGGATTCCGACCCAGTACAACGAGGTTGACATCGCTAATATTCATTGGGCTGACTGCGTGATCCATACCAAAAAGAAACTGACTCTGAAAGATATTCACGTTTGCCTGATTAAACGCGAGGAGAGCGTTATAGGTATTGTCGAAACCCTGTCGTATGTCCGTGTAGTCGGATGGACAAACACCGATAGTAATATTTCCTTTAAAAAGCACCTTCATCACCGTGGCCAGCTGGGTGGAGAGCAGTTTGCTGATCTCCTCTTCAAGATAACTGCGGTTAATTTGTTTATGCCAACGTCCGCCTCTTGCACACCACCGTTCGTTAAGAAATGTGCTTGGGTAATAAGTCCTACGATCATTATTTGTGGGTAAGAGCTTCTTCATCATCTCTTCACCAGCCCCGGCTGCTGAGAACACTCGCACAGAACGTCCATCAAAAATACCAGTGTTTATCGCTGTCATTAACTCCATGGGCTCAGGACCATAATCAAAGAGATTCCCGGTAGGGAAAATGATTAGTTCCTCATCTGGGCTCGATATCGAATGGATAAGATTACAAAGCGTCGAATAATGTCCATGGGGGTCTGCCAGAAAGAAAACCCTTCCGGAATAATTAGTCAGGTCAATTGTCTGGACGTGCTCAGATGCCATAAATGCCTCTTCTAGAAAGTACAGTAATAATACCGGATGAGTGTCGGCAATATTTTCGTTAAGAGGGCTAATTTCTGCGCTTAGGCAAAATAGAAGTTGAATTCATCTGTAGTATCCGCACAGAGAGACTTTTAAGTGCCGTCTTTGGATAGGATTTTTTAGTGTCGTAAAGCTGAAGAAAACGTCATTTATGTGTGTTTTTATCAAGTGTACATAAAGTAGAGCAAGACAATTTTTAAAAACGAAGGATTCTTTTTTAACAATAACTTACGTGTGTTTCTTGCCTCGTTTTTGTTGACCTAAAGCAACCATTAGTGTATAAATCCCATATCAAAAGTGGTGGGTTAATTAAACCAATTCGAGGGGTTCTGCATGACTGAATTAGTAAAAACAAAACTGGCTGTAGCTGAATCAAACTCTACTGAATTAGAGACACTTAAAGTTGTTATTGATGATGGTAGTAAAGCGGCAAAACTGGTTTGTGTTAACAATCAAGGTGACCTTGTTCCCTTATTGACTCAAAATAGTTTCGTTGCAGATTTCCGGGTAAGCCATGACGGGCTTATTCCGTTTAATTACCTTATTGATGGCCTTCAACGATTCTCTCATCACAGTGAATCTAGTAATGCCCTTGAAACTACCGACGTTGCGCATCAGTACGATGAGATCAGTCGTCTGAATGTTCACCATGCTCTTCATTCCTCTGGTTTAGAGCCGCAGGATGTTCATCTCTATGTAACATTGCCACTTAGTCAGTTTTATACCGCTTTGGGTGAAACCAATGACGAAAACATCCAACGGAAAAAAGACAACCTGATGAAGCCGGTTGAACGTTATATTGATGGTAAGCGTGTTTCATTTAATGTTGTTTCAGTTACCGTGTTTCCTGAGTCACTTCCGGCGGTAACTCGTGCAGATGAAATTGAGTTAATTGAATCTTTTGAATCAAGCCTGGTTATCGATTTAGGTGGGACAACACTTGATGTAGCAAGCATTACTGGTCAGCTGGAACAGATCTCCCGAGTCAAGGGTTTTGACCGTATTGGTTGTTCTATCGTATATGATGAAGTCCGTCGTTATCTGGATTCTTCAAAGCTGAACGCAAGCTACGCGTATATTCAACACTTGGTCGACAATCGTGATAACAAAGCCTCACTAAAGGTTTCTTCCGATGATCTTGATGGTGTCTTCCAAGCCGTAAATAGTGCCGTAGCGCAACTTCAAGAAAAAGTGATCAAAGCAGTCACTCAGGTGGAAGAACGTCCGCACAATGTATTCCTAGTCGGTGGGGGTTCTTACCTGATTGAACCGGCAGTGCGTGAACATTTTGATAAATCGAAAATCATCATGGTAGATAATCCGCAATTCGCTCTCTCACTGGCTATTGCAGATACTGTTTTTGCGTGATGATGGTTTTGTAAAGGGGGGGGGGTATGACAAAAAAAACTGAGAAGGAAAACGATCGCATCCAGATTAGCGCGTTTTGGTTATCGGAAAGGCAATCTCCGTATGCCTATAATTTTCTAAAAAAAAGTGACTTAACACATCGTGGCGAACAGCTTTCCATAATAAGGTCTGCAATCACTACGGGGTTAGTGCTAAATAACCTCTTCCCCGAGCTATCAAGTTTTATTAATGGACTGAATGAGAGATTAACGGCTGCTGATCTAAATCGGTTTTTTAATGATGAATTTAAAAAGAGTGATTTAAGTAATGAACAGTTGAAAGAACAAATAAGTCTTATGCTTGATTCGAAATTCAACGATTTAATTTTAAAGATTAATAATTGCAAGAATCCTGCTGCTGTATTTTCAACTAATTGTCAAACTGATGTCAGTGATGCAGTAAAGCCTGAGACAGCAAAGGAACAGCGGTTGGAATTAATGTCTACAGAACTGGCCAAAAACTCCATGCCTGTGACTGTAGAGACCTTGCCGCCTGTTGCGATCGCAAATCAGAATGATTCAGTTCTAAAAACTAATCATGGTTCTCCGGACGTTAACTTAGCTCAAACCGAAACCATGGCGCTCAGTGAACAAGCGCAAGTGCAGGGTGTGACAACAAAGCAGAAGAAAAGGGCAAATGCAAACCTCGCAAATCTTGCAAAGTAAATATAGAAGTATCAATTGATTAAAATTTGTAATCTCTCAAAAAAGTCAGCTTACCAGCTGGCTTTTTTGTTGGTATATTATTAGTAGATGAGGTTGGATGGTGAACCGGTTACATGTAGTTAATGGAACACTCAATGCTGCATAGCAAGTTAAATAATTTCGTAGAATTATAGATCCAACTCAAAAACTCATTATGAACCTCTTTGGTTGTTTCAGGTCTAACCAGTTTGTTTTATGAAACCTAATTTTAGTTATGTATACTACTAAAAAAAAGGTGGTTTAGCTCCTGTTTATGGTTGTTCGTTTGCACGATTTAAGAACAGGTGTTAAAACGGGTACAGATTTGTCCTAAAGTATTGGTTGAAGTAAGAAATATCTTACTAAAATTGGTACTTATTTATTATTTTATGTAAAAAATCTCTATGCTTTACTGGTCAAGTTAGGTTTTTTTGTTACCCTAGCACCCTATGATCCTAAGAGTTTCTGCCGTGCAATCTGGATGAGCGTAAAGAAACTAACGGCATCATGTGTAACTGTTTGATTATTATAATGAAGGCTGACTGAATGTTATCACGCAACTCACTAATACATGGTTTACGTCGAGATCAGTTAATCGAAGTTCTGTCTATTTCTGAATTCCCAGTTGTCCTGGTCGAGAATCCCTTCATTCAGCCTGAATCAACGGGCAAAAAACCTGTAATTTTTAATATTGATGAATTTCATGTTTCTATCGCTCCAATTTCCTCCCTTAAGTACGACTGGGAATGGGCTCCAATTGATACAATACTCATCGAAGTGGTCATTCCACCTGCGGAAGCAGACCTCGTAAGCGCCGAGAATGATTTTCTTCGCGATGCGGGTATTGGCCATATTCAATGCGAGCCTGGTGGTGTATCGATACGCCGTACAGTGACATTTGTTGGTGGTATCACCGCCGACAATTTGCTGTATCAGCTTAGGCTTATGTGCGTGAGTGCTTTACACCTGATTGGAGAGGAACTGGAGGATGAAAGTTAATTACAAGAAACTATTACCTCTTGTAGTGCTCGGTTTAACAATTGCGGGGGCTTACTCGCTTTTCAACGCAAGACCGGCGGAGCCCGACTTGTACGATTTTACTGGCAAAGTTCTTAAAGCCACGTCTGTTTTCCAACCCTGTGATAAAGAATCCACACCTTCGTTAAACGTTAAAATTGCAGATAACGGAAACATACATATCAATGGTGTTGCATCAAAAGTTACTTTTGTTGAAAAAGTTTCGCCTGATGAAATTTCTGTTAAGTGTGCTGGGTTACCAATCAAAAATGCTCGGCTTGTGCATACGAGCTCTTACACCATGATAATTTCGGAAGGAAAAGGTGGTTTTGTTATTTCGGATTTGATACGCATCCAGGATAATGAAGTCATCTCCGGTATATGGTTCTTTAAGAAGAGAGCATAGCAATGAAAGAACTGGAAGCTATTGGAACGAAGGCTCTACGGGCTAGGGTCTTCAGCCAGTCAGTGGCGATGGCATTTGAAGTGAACGTCGACATAAGTCGGTCTGCTGATAATTCAGCCTTCATAAGCGAGGCTGAAAAATATTACCTTACTCTCCAATTCGCCCCTCCGGCTGACAATAGAGAATATGGGTGGAATTCAGAGGGAAGTATTCTCATGAAACTATCCCAAAACGAAGCCATGGCGCTGGCTTCTGTCTTCCTGAGAATTAAACCTACACTTAAAATTGAAAAGAGAAAAACCACGCATCGCACACACCAGGCTTACAAAAATATCACTATCGGCCCAAATGACCGTGGGGGCTTGTTAGTCACGTCAGGCATTGTTCCGGTCGAAAGGGGTTCATTTAAACCCATAAATTATAATCTTCCCGTAACGCAAATGGATTGTGTTTCAACAGGACTTTTTTTGCTTGGATTCTTGACGCTTAAGATGCCATGGGTATCCTCAGAATCGATAATAACTGCTCTGCGCCTTTCGGAGTCGAAAAGCTGTCAGTGAGTTAAAAATCTTCAATTTTTAGCAAAAAATTAATATTTTTTTTTCCTCTTAACGAACAAGATTTCAGATTTTTTTATCGTAGAGTAATTTTAATTCTGCGTAAAAAAAACAGGTGTTCGTCATGAGAAAATCAGGTTTATGTTTAACCCTGTTGTTTTCTTTAATTGCCTCGATTAAGTCGGTACATGCCGAGGCAATTATGATTTCCGGAAAACTCCAGGCTGATATGCCTGCCGTCACGTTTAATCCCGGCCCGGGCGATTTTGTTGCATTCGTAAACAATAATATAATTACTGCCTCAGGCTCTGGAACCGCATGTAATGTGACGGTTGATGATCGTGCGACATCAACGGTGGATAATCTTGTCTGCTTCTTTGAGTGGCTTCCAAATAGCTCTGGATTTACTGCTAACGGGTTCACGTTAACCGGGATTCCAAACAGCTCAGGAGACCTAAAACTCCCTTACAAAATTTCCTATTTTTCCGGTACAGAAAGGCAAAAAGTAGAAGTAGTGAAAGGGGAGTATACAGTTAATGCTCTCGTACCGGTTAAACCGACGATCACCGGCCTAAAGTCGTCTATGAATGGGCTGGTTCAAGAGGGTTACACACTTAAATCTTATATTAAGGATGAAGTGATCAGGAGTTTTGCCGTCTCAGTAGAACCCCGCAATTTTGTGCAATATATTTCTATCGGATCGGGTTCTGCCTGTGAAGTCCCTATTGGTGGGACCAGTTGCACGATCGATGTAGGAAGTATTAAAGTAAGTGATTCGGATTTATTGATAGGTTCACGGGAAATAACTGTCACCGCTAATTCGAAAAATAATTACTTTGCCCCTCCTGAAGCGCAAAAGCTTACGCTGACCTGGGACTACCGTCCTCCTGTTGTTGACCATACTCTCTGGAATTTCACTGATGAAGCTAAAACTATCAGTATTGGCGGTCAGCAAATCTATACCGGCGCTAAAACGGTAGCTGTAGCCGTCAAAGTGCCCCAGGAAGAGACTGAAGGCGAGTGGTGGCTACCAACAGCTATGACGCTGACGATGGTGCCGGACGGGGTTTTCAAGCCGACAACAAAAGTAACTTTGGATGACGGTACGGTTATCGACTTTAAGCAATCCTGGGTAACACCGATACGGCGTACCCTCCAGCCCGTGAGCGGACCCCAGAAGGTCGGCGATGAGTATCTGTATATCTTTGACTTAACAGACCTGACGAATGGCTCTTATGCCGCCACGTTCACTATAGAGAATACTAGCAAGAATACGTCTACGTACAATGAGCCCGAAAGCAAACTGATGCTTTCTGATAACCCCACACTCATGGTACTTAAGGATGGGGCAGCGCTGGCAAAACGAGCACCTGTTTATTTCTTAAATGAAATTATTGTTGCCGCATTCCAGGGGCAGGCCGGGGTTGCGGATATTAAAGCCGTTACTATCGATAACAAAGTTGTTGAACTCACCCCAACGAACTACAAAGGCATTTATTATCTGCCGGTGGGGGATGATCTAGATGTGAATGCTGACCACGAAATCACAGTCGTGGCGGAAAACCTGTATGGCAAGATTGTGACATTCAATACCACTTTCACGTATCAACCGACAGGGTTTGCGCTTAAAAACTTAGAAAAAGACGTCACCTTGTATTCTCGCGTTCGGCAATATACCGATCTGATGAGTCAGACAGCCGGTGATAAATGCACTCTCTTTACTACGGAAGAGAACGCGCAGGCTTATCTTGAGTGGTATGGCGGCAAATCTGATATCACTGCCTGTTACCCTCAGTGGAACAATGTACCGGACGGGCTTGAATTTTACTTTAAAGGCAGGACGCCAGGACTTACGGGGTTCTTCAATAAAACTGGCGAAAACCTGCTCGATTACCAAGTCTATATGATAAACGGTAGAGGCTCTAAAGCTGTGTCGGCCAAATACCGCCGCGTATTGACAACTCAACTGCCATATAACCCAATCCTTACTTACAAGAAAAATAAGTTGGTAACTGGGATCAACCCTAACACTGCACTAGCGTACACGACAGGTGGGGAAGCTGCTCGCCTCTTGGCAAAAGTGGTACCTGCTGATGTGACAGTCTATGTTTCGCAAAACGGGGGTGAGAACACAAAAACGACGTTTAAAAACCGTTCATCAAACAACGATGCAACTACATTCGTTCAGCGTCTGAAAGTAGCCGCAGCCCCACTGTGGACGAAAAATGTATTCGACATTGCTGTAGAGTACTCGAAGGACCCGACAATGCGGACCGCCGATACACTTAACGTGTATACGGTCCCCGACTTCAGCATTCGGGCTACGATGGAAGTCGAAGACAAAAAGACGGCTACTACAATGGAATTACCGTTGAAGGTGTCAGTTGGGCGCTATAACAATTCAACTCGCAAAAGCTCATTTAGCCGGACGACAATGGGTGACTGGGATGTAACCATTTACGCTCAGAAAAGTATCTATGGTAAAGATCCAGAAACAGGCCGTTTTAAAACGACGTATGAACGTACCCCATTAACCGAGGCATTGCCGGTGAATGATGCCGGGGTAGTCGAAACAAAAATCAAAATCGAGAATATGGACCTTGGGAACATGCGTCTTGTCGGGATAGCTAAAGTCCGTTCGCCTTTCGCTGATTTTGAATTGACCCGGGAAACAAGTGCGGTCGGCATACGTGTGTATAAGGGTGAAGAGCTGGAGGGTAATCTCTCAAAGAGCCTGATTATCGGCCGTATCCCGCTCAGTACGCTTGTGAACTTCAAATCGGCCAGCACAGCTAACTCTGATGCGCTTGCTCCTACCGAGTGGCAGGAGTCGTCAGACAATGGGCAGACATGGACGATGCTTTCGGACATGACTGGGAAGAGAAGTATTTCAATCAGAAAAACTGACGTCGGTAAGTGGCTCTACAGGGCCAAGATGACCAACAAGTTTACGTCAAAAGTGTCTTATAGCGACGTGCTGACAGTTGTAACGTACAAACAGCCTAAGCTAAGTATTGATGTTGCGGAAATTCTTGAAGGCGATGATTTACCAGTCTCGTTGCTGGATAATGATGAGCCGATTCCGCAGGGTACGGCTGAAGTAATGTGGTCGGAAGATAAAATTAATTGGGTCGCGGGTGACACTACCTATACCGTGACTGCCGCTGAGAAGCTTCCGCCAACTATCTACGCCCGGATGCGCTATCTGGATTCAGACGACCTGGCTGAAGAGTCCTCCTGGAAAGAGACGTCTGCGCGGTTAACGGTCGCTAAACCCAAGCGCCTTTCCGTTTCAGTGAGCAGCATTTCAAAGGTAGAGGTGGGAAGTAAAGTTACTTTAGATGGTAAATACTCCAACCCGAACAGTCGGTACCAGAACGGAAATGACGTCATTGAAGAATGGACTGCCCCTGACGGACAGAAAATCAGAGGGCCTAAGTTGTCGATGACGCTGACAGAGGAGATGCTGGATAAGCAAGGCTATGCGGCATTTACATACAGTGCATGGCTCGCTGACAGCAAGGAAAGTACCATTTCCACGCGGAAAGTATCGATTAAGTCCTGGGTGTATAAGTTCCCTGAAATGAAAGTCAGTACGAAGCTAAAATACACTATGGCCCCGTCGACCTTACACGTCGCCCTGACCGGAATAAAAGACGGTGACTATCCGGGAGTAACTTATTCACGGGAGTGGATCTACGATAAGGAAAATATCTCCATTTCAAAAGATGAAGGAGATACGAAAGAGTTTGCAATTGCGAAGCCGGGTAAATATACGTTGATGATCGTTTTCCGCGATAACCGTAATAACGAACAGCGTATTGAAAATACCTTCGTCGTCGATGAGCAAACTCCGATGACTGTTGAAATGACCCCAAAATTCTCTAATAAGTTCATGAGGGCTCCTCTTGATGTCACACTAAGATCTAATATTAAACTGGCGCACTCTGCTGACAGTATTGATACGGTGACGTATAAAGTAAATGGAGAGGTTGTCCAGGGTAGTAAAAACTATTGGGCTCAGGGAATTCCCGGTCTTACTGAGAAAAAATATGAAATCACGCTGGATGTTGTCAGTAAAATGGGACAGCGTGGTACAGCATCAGTAGATTTTGATGTTGTAAAAAACGCCGCTCCGCAATGTGTGCTAAGCCATACAGAATCCAATATGAGCTGGAGTTTCACAAATAAATGTGTCGATACTGATGGCAAACTGGTTCGTTATGAATGGTATATCAATGATGAACTAAGGAATGTTTTTGGCAGCACTGCGACACTATCGAAAAATCTTAATCGTGGGAAGCAAGATATCCGTGTAGTCGCATATGATGATAGTGGAGATTCAGCAACACAGCGCACGGTCGTATATGGCCCAGATGAGGAAAAATCAAAGGCTGTAGAAACAACTGGTACATCGCAGTAAGACAAATTTATGTACTGAAATAGAAGCCGGGACAGTAATGTCCCGGCTTTTTGTCTTTGGTCTTTTGAATTGATTTCGTCGGAAAAGTTACTTTGCATGAACGGTGATACAAGTCTCATGAATCACCAATCAATGGCAATAATGAAAGAAAAAGAGGGGCGTAAATTATCAGAAATAACTGGCTTTGTAGAAATAATGACGGTCCAAAACATGGATAATAGGTATTAAGGTAATGTAAAAATTAGTCCTTTGGTTCCGGTATCTGAGAGAAGCAGGTTATGAGCGAATACATACCTAAGAAGCGTGGGTTACTGAGTTTTGATTGGTACGTGCCGATCAATTTGGCAATTCTGATACTGGTACTGGCCATCTTCTTTACTCGATTTACATTTGGACATGGGCTATTAAATGGTTGTTTACCTGCTGATTTTTACATGATTGACTTGAAGGATAAATCTGTCAAGGCAGGAAACATCATTGCATTTCATATGCCAAAATCAGTCCGATTTATACGTGAAAATGAGAAGGTTATTAAAATTGTGGCGGGGGTAGGCGGAGATCGCCTAAGAGTCACAATGGATGGCGTTTATAACGGGAGCAAGTTTTATAAAGCTAATGCCAGACGTATTTCAATGAAATACAACATACCTGCTGAGTCTATTGAAAGAGAATTAACTATTCCGAAAGGAGAAGTTTTTTTAATTGGCCAAACGGATCACTCATGGGACTCACGATTTTGGGGGCCGGTTAAGTTGACTTCAGTTATTGGGAAAACATATGCGATCTATTGAATTAAAAACAACGATTAAGCCTCTGGCCACCTGCCTGGCGTTTTACGCCTTGATGTCCACCGCTACGGCTAGCCCCCAGTATCAACAGGTTGCTGACGACATTGCTAGGCAAGCTCAAGTATTGGGCGCTCAGTCAACGCCGCCGGAAACAGCAGAAGGCCCGCTCTCGTCAGGCTCTCTGGATTCTCCGGATGTCCAGAAGTACGTCCGCCAGGCTGAAGCTTTGAAGCAAAACAGGGACATCAGTCAGCCAACGAATCGGGGCTATGTACCGGGTATGAATGCTGACAGTGTGCAGGCGGTTATCGATCATACTCAGGCTATACGCGCTCAGAATAATAATTCTGAAGCAGTTAATGACATTATTCGCAGACGTGATGAAATTCAGGGAAATATTCAGCTGAACGACTCAGCACTGAAGTCTGTCGAAAATAAACCAGAAGTAATGCGCAGCCAGTCGACGAATATCGAAAAAATGTTTGGTACCTCAGGGATCACCGCCGCTGACTTCGAACGAAAAATAGATAGCAGACGGGAAGAGGTGCTTTCGACAGAAAACGGTATCACTATCTTTGCGTCATTTAGCCTGCCTGATTACGTCCTAGAAGATCTACTCCGTACCGCGTCACAAAATAAGGCGAGAGTGGTTTTTAATGGTCTGAAGAAAGGCACGACGCGTCTTCCGGAGACTCAGGCTGCAATCAATCAGTTGGTGGTGAAGGGGAAGTTTGACTCTCCACTGATTACGATTGACCCTGATGCGTTTGACCAGTACCAGGTCACGCAGGTCCCGACAATTATCTCCCGTGAGGAATCCCGATTCGCTAAAATGGTCGGTTCGTTTAACGTTGATTTCTTCCAGCGAGAACTGGCCAGAAATCCCGATCAGGATATTTTACCTAATGCTGGTACGACCTATCCGGTCGAAGAGAAAAGCATTATTAAAGAGCTCGAAGAGCGAGCACAAAAGTATGACTGGGAGGGCGCCAAGAAGCGAGCTGTTGCAGACACATGGAAGAACCAATTCATGGTTAATCTGCCTCCGGCTCAGGAGCACAAGGAATGGTTAATTGACCCGACTATCAGGGTCACTCAGGACGTGAAAGATAAGCAGGGCCGCGTCATTGCTTCTGCGGGCGAGCTGATTAACCCGCTGAGCAGGTTCCCGCAGAACCTCACCATGATAATTTTTGACCCATTGAATCCGGGGCAGCTTGATTGGGCTGAGAAGCAATATCGCCAACTTCTTGGCAGCGGACAGGTTATGCCGATGTTTACGCGAATTAAACAGGAAAATGGTTGGGACCATCTGAATGATCTGCGCGAGAAATTTAACGGGAAAGTATTCAAAGTCAATGAGCAAATTATTTCCCGCTTCCAGATTAAAAACACTCCAGTGTTGATTTCAACTGAAAAAGATAAATTCCGGATAACGCAATTCAGTGAAGCTGAAATACGTGGTGTTGGAGAAAAAATCTCGGCAGAGGAGAACTGATATGAAGATCGGATTTATTTTAGGGGCGCTGCTGGCCACATGGCTGACTCTGAATTACCCGGACCTGATGAGAGAGTATTTCAACAAAGTGGTTACGTATATGGAAAGCGTGACAACATTCATTACTAAATAGTGAGCGTGCCGGTGAAGAAGCTAAAAAAGTTACTTTTGGAAATTTTGGTTGCTGTCATGCTGTCATTTTCCCTGCCTGCAATGACCATGGCCGCAGATACCGGCGTCCCGGGAGCAATGTGCCAGTCAGCTGGTGTGTGGCAGGGACTAATCAAAAATATCTGCTGGAGTTGCATCTTCCCGATGCGGATCATGGGAATTGGTGCGGCACCTGAAGGTGCCGCACCCTCACGCCCCGGCTGCTATTGCACAGACCAAAATGGGATACCAGAAATCGGATGGCAGTTAAGTTTTTTCCAGCCAGTTAAAATCGTAGAAGTAGTGAAAAGCCCATGGTGCAGCCCATTTTTGGAGGGAACCATGTTGCAAAAATCACAGTTCGATATTGGCAAGAGCAATACTAACCAGCCTATGACTGCTACAGAAGCCGGATTCTACGACGTACATCTCTGGGAATTCCCGATCATGACAATGTTGAAATTGCTGATAATCGGTGAATGTACAGCAGAACCTTATATTGATGCCAGTCTGACGTATATCAGCGAAGTTGATCCAATGTGGGAAAGTGATCTGTTGACGCTCGTGCTGAACCCCGAAGCTGTGGTATTTGCAAACCCTATTGCCTCAATGGTATGTGCTGCTGACTGCGTGGCAGTGACTGCCGGAAAGGATAATTTGGCTGCCTATTTTTGTGCCGGTTGTGATGGTAACTTGTACCCGCTTACAGGGCACGTCTATGCGAATGATGATGCCGTCAGAACCAGTTCCCTTATTACACAACGACTACTAACTAAGTTACATCGGCAAGGAATGCTAATGAGAACAATGGGAGCAGATGCAATGTGTGAGAAAACATGGGAATACTTCACTCCTCGTTCACAATATAGACTTTCAATGCTTTACCCAACGCCAGAAGCTAAAGGGCCTGATTGCTGCCATAGGCTTGGTGACTCCGTACATGATTGGTCAACGCTGAAAGGTGGACGAAAGAAAATAGGCATAGATAATTATGTCTATATGCTATGGAGATATAATGACTGTTGCGTGCGTTTTAATCCCGGCGCTTAATTGCAGGAGGCTTTTAATATGAAAACTAGGAAATTAATTGCTTCAACAATTATTGCGTCTATGCTCGCAAATACTATGAGTTGGGCATTTTACGTTTCGCTCATTAACATGGTTATGACACCAAAAATATACGCAGCTGATGCGATATTTGATCAGTTGGAAAACAATTTTGACCTTGCGAACCCCAACGCAAATCGAAATGCAACAACAAGTGCTCAGGATATTGTAGAGAAGTACAAGAATGCTGATTCCGGGGAAAACCTGAGCGGAAAAATATCAGATAAATATGTAGGTAAAGCAGATTCAATAAACTTAGACGTTGGGAAGTACGGGGCGCTGAACTCAAACGAAAGTGTTATGAGTAATGCTGCATCTGACGGCAAGTCGATCGGTAAGACCGTACAGTTACCGAGCATGACGGGCGGTACGATCAACTCTAATTATACGAAAGAGGGGGCAAAGTTACTTTCCAGAGACAGTAGCGGTAACATTGGTATAAGTAACAACACGAATACAACGGCAGGAACCAAAACCAGTACAGGAGAGCTATTCAGCTCAGAGCAGAAGCACAGTGATATTCAGTTTAATTCCGGTGGCCGGTATGGAGATGAGGATGGATTCATCAATGACATCAAAAATCGAAAAAGTCAGCTGTTTGAAGCGCAGAGTTACGATGGGGTTGCCTACCGTACACTGGTGAATGCAAATAAAGACAACCCAGCATCTAATATTAAACCTAACGACCCTATGTTCAATGCTGGCCGAAATGAAATTGGTAATGCTGTAGCCGGTACAGGCAACTGGCTACAGAGTTGCAATACGGAAACAAAAAAACAAACTATTACTACACACTATCCAGATTATAAAGAGTTTTACTGCAACTCACCCAAGAAAGATAACTTTAATAGTTGCACAATAACTCGTGATTTTTCCGTACCTGTTTATATCTCAGGTGGTAATGGTGATATGTCTATGTGCGGGGATAATTGTGTGAGGGTCTGGTTCGGCAGAAGAGACGACAACTATTGGAACGATGGAGTATATGACAACTCATTAACCTTAAAATTTCATCCTGATGCAAAGCTTGCAACTGCGAAAATAATTAATGCAGAGTGGGATGATCATATGAGGGTCACGCTTGATGGAACGCAGATTTTTGCTCACATAGATGGAGAATATAGAAGTAGCAATTATCCATCACCACAAGGGCCATGGGAGCTGAAAAAATCATGGAAGCTTGACAAAGTCTACGATATTACCGACCAGGTAAGAAACTCTGTATATCAGGAGGTGGACCGTGAAGTGACAATGGCGTCACGCGTTTGGGTAGGTGGCGGTGGGGAAGGCTATTTTGAAGTTGAGCTGACTTTTGAAAATATGAAGCTGGAGGATAAACATATACAGGAACCCGCAGGTTGTTTTGATGCAGTACAAACGCCGAATTCATTCTGTCGGTTTGACCGGTTTGTGAACATGGATGTCGGTACAAAGCGGCTCCCGGAAACTGTGCTTAAAATGGCCACACCGCTTTATAAAGGCGATACCGGGTTCTTAACCTGGAAAACAAACCTTGAAGGTTACTTCTGTGATCCCCTGGCGAAGGAAAAGCTGTGCTCATATGATGCGAAGGGAAACATCATGAAAGACGCCGCAGGAAAAGACCTCTGCTACAACTACGACGACATTAAAAATATGCCTGACGCTTGCGGCACATATAAAAATGATGCTGCGTGTGTGCTCGATACACAGACTTGTGCAGAAGGTTGGTTCGATGAAGGCACAAATACATGCTACATGTATGAGCAGAAATATACGTGTGACAGAGGTAAGGACGTCGTCAGAGAGGTAGAGTCACAGACTAACGCCTGTGTAGGTATGATCCCATGTTCTGGTGGAACATGCGAAACCGGCCCAAAAGAGGAAAACAATGATTTTGGGAAAGTGGCCGCGTACTCAAACATGGTTCAGTACATGCAGGGTGAGGCAAAATGCGAAGATCCCAACGACCCTAATTCCTGCTCCGTCTTTGAGGGGAAAGCAGAATGGTGCGGCAGGTCCGTTGGTTTTGTGAACGGGCTGGCCAAAACAGATTGCTGCGAACAGCCACAGGGTACCGCTGGCTCACTAGAGGCGATTATGCTGGCTGGGTCGATGATCCGAAACACGAACTGGACACGAGTGAATGCTCAGCTGGTAAGCTGGACCGGTGGGGAGAGTGGAACCTGGGCTTCAATGGCTAACTCGGTTGGTGAATGGACAGCATCGGCAGGTAAAACTGTTGGTCAGATGTGGAACAATGTCACCAGTTCGCTAACCAGCGTCTACGAAAATGTGGCCGGTAACCTTGGGCGAACAGTAGGTTCATCCACTGCTGGTGGAAGTGGTCAACTTGCTAAGGAGACAATGAGCTCTTTCGGGCTTGGTACCCTTAAGAAGATGGCCATGGAAAAAGCATATGACTTGCTTCCCGATACAGTAAGGGACTTCGTTTTTAAAAATGTAGCGACAACGGGTGGCGAAGTAGTCTTTTCAGCAGCAATTCAAAACTTTATGCTTGCATTAAATGTCATTGGCTGGATTTATACCGCATATCAAATAACAAAAATGTTGCTTGAAATGCTTGTGGCCTGTGATCAAAAAGAAATGGAAGCGTCTATTCATAAAAATCAGAAATCCTGTTTCACACTGGATACTGAACGCTGTGTTAAATATCTCAATATGGGATTTACAAAGAAGTGTGTTAAAAAAGCAACAGACATGTGCTGCTACAATTCAATGTTATCTCGCGTGATTATGCAGCAGGCGTATCCTCAACTTGGAATAGATCCGGTTGCTTCGAGTTGCGTTGGATTATCAATTAGTCAAATACAGAGATTAGATTTTGATAAGATCGATTTAACTGAATGGATTAACGATGCCGTCCAGGTCGGAGAAGTTCCTGATCAGTACGCTACATTCTCCGAGTCATCGATAACAGAAAATTTGCCATTTAAAAATGAAAATTACCAACTTCCATCCCAAAGAACGAAAGAATCAATGGGTGGTGAGGATAATATGATAAAAGCTAGACAGGAAAATAATCAGGCAATTAAAGAGGAGAATGTGGACTGTAGCTATCTACCACGGCCCGCGATTTGTGAAGTTGGGTCAACTTATGTAGACCCAATTACTGGGAAGGAATTACCAAAATACTAAATGTAGGGGCTGTAAAGCCCCTTTATTTTTATTTTGCTTTAAGAGTTTTTTCAGGGAAACCCTTCTGACCATATTCTCCTGCGAAAAGATAATAATCTTTACCGTTAATAGATGCAGCAACGCCACCTGGGGTAGTGAATTTTGGACTGTCAGAACGGAAAATAATACCTGAGAAGTTAGTACTAGATTCATTGCCTTTAAATGGAATGAATACGTAACGAACTACTGAATAATCACCGGCAGGTAGATTAAGTTGAGGGATTTCAGATCCAGACGCTGGGCGAATAACCTGGAAGCTGTACATGGACTTAGTCGGCATTACGTCGGCAGCTGGCTTTGAAGGGAGGTCGCAGGTACTCCATTTATTCATCACTGCCATATCAATCTTGCATGAAGCCAGAGCCGCACTTTGCTTCGAAGGATTGAACCCGAGTGCCACCTGTGACTCTTTGGTGTGATTATAAACATATGCAGCACCGGCACGTACTAAGCTTTCATCGTTATAAGGAAGTTTTTTAGGGTTCGGGACAAAGACGACGTATTGGTTAACCTGGATATATTCAGCGTCAGAGGAGCTGTACATTGATCCCAAACTCATAATACTTAATCCACTGAGCCCTCCTGTAACATAGCCCATAGAGCCACTAATTAGCAGTTTGGAAAGCAAGTTATCTGCATCGCCACCCGGCTGGACTGTTTCTTCATTAAAAGTAACGTCAAAACCGGCCAAAGAGTAAGCATTTTTGGCTACCGAGTCTTTAGAATTAGCATGCCAGTAGAGCCCATGAGTGTCGCTGTGCTGTGCAGAATTCGGGGTTTTACCAGCATCCCGGGCACAACCAACCAGCGATGCACTGGCAACAAAAGCAGAAACCAGAGATACAAAACGTTTAGTTTTCATTTGAGACCCTTCTTTGAATGATTTTTTTGTCTAGAAGCATTATTTCATACTCGTCAGTTTCTCAAACAACCAAAATGCAGAAAAAATGAAAAAATGTGAAGCGAACAAAAACCAGCCTTGTAAAGAAAAATCCCTCTAAATTAAATCGTATAATCAGTGGGACTAAATATTCAGAGGCTTTTATGGGTAAACCAACAGATGAGCAAAGGGTCATCATTGAAAATGCAAACGCAAATAATATGGTTATTGCAGCACCAGGGTCTGGGAAGTCATTTACGATGATCGAGGCTGTGATCTCAATCCTCAGGCAGTTCCCATATGCCAAGGTTGGAATGGTCACATTTACTCGCGCTGCAACAAATTCATTGGCTGAAAAGCTGAAAAGTCGGTTAAGTAAAAAAGACCAGGATAGGGTGCTGGTAAATACTTTCCACGGCTTTATCCGGATGCAACTGGACATGGTCAACTGGAAGGGCAAGATGCTGATTAGCTCGGCACAGCGTTCTGTAATTCATCGTGCGTTAAAGGAGTCAGGCGCGCCTTTCCGTTACCCGGAAGCTGAATTTGCTATTGATGCGATTGGAAGGGAAATGGATACAGACATCATTTCAGTTCGCCATACGCGTCAACAAATCCACTTGTTCAACACATACCAGGCAATATGTCAGAAAGACCACGTAGCTGACTTAAATGCACTCTCACGTTTTGTCGTGGGCCAGATGCACTCAGGAAAAATGCAGCCACTAAATTTGACGCATTTAGTTGTAGATGAGGTGCAAGACACCGACTCGATTCAGTATGCCTGGATCGCACTACATACAAGGGGTGGTGTTAACACGAGCATCGTAGGGGATGATGATCAGGCAATCTATTCTTTCAGGGCCTCCGGCGGGGTAAAAATATTCCAGCAATTTGAAAAACAATTCAGGCCAAACATATTTTATCTAAATACCTGTTTCAGGTGTGAACCAGAAATTCTTAAGGTTGCAGGGGCATTGATTGAAAAAAATGTTTACAGATACGTTAAGGATCTGCGTTCAGCTAAAAGTGGTGGTGGAAAAGTTAATTTCCGCTCATATGTTGATATGGATGAACAGATTCAAGGCATCCTCAATCTAATTAACCAAGACCCAAATGGCTGGGCAATCCTTAGCAGAGGTAATGCACATCTTGATCAGCTTGAAAGCCTCATAGAGCAGCCGGTTCTTCGTTATGGAGGCAAGTCCTTTTGGGATGAGAAAGAGACGAGCGACGTACTGCATCTGATGGCTTTCTTTCGGCAGTCCAACGATGTTCGATTAATGAAGAGGGTGCTGGCGCTTTTCGGTGAAAATGAAGAAGTTTTGGATCAAACAGCATTTAGCATGAAAGGGAGAAAAGTAACTTTTGGTGAACTGAGCATCCCAGATGCAAGTTCCCTGGAAACAAGAACACTTCACTCAAACTTCACCCGGTTTACACAGGAGACTCGGGATAAAGTTGAAATCGAAAAGCGCTTCGCAAATCTGATTAAATGGATGGAATTGTCATCAATAAAAATGAGGACTCAGAAAGGTTCACCTTCACTGACACGAATTGCGTTAGATACCTGTAAGCAATGGGCTGAGAAAAATGGCTGGCAAAACATGATAAATCGAGCTGCGGCGATGTGTTTGGGGCCTAAAAAGAAGGATGAGGAATATACGCCGGATAAAGTAGTTTTATCGACATTGCATGGTTCGAAGGGGCTAGAATGGAAAAAAGTCATTATTATGAGTTGCAATGCTGACCAGATCCCAAGCAAGAGATCAGTGGGGCAGGAAGCGATTGAAGAAGAGAGAAGACTTCTATTTGTAGGATTTACACGAGCAGAACAACAGCTGCATGTAATGTGGTACGGTGATCCGTCCTTCTTTTTAAGCGAATGCGCCGAAGAAAAATTGAAAGAGGCAGCGAATATGAGAATAGAATCAAATTTAACAGAAGAATTTTCCAATCAGTATTTACAATAATGACTCTATGTTGTATAAGAATATTGAGCTTTGTATTATCGCTCCCACATTTCAAGTAACTGACAAAAGTTACTTTGCGCATTAAGCGCGGATTCAGCCGTGAAAAGCGGCCAGCTTACTTAAGCTGCAAGGCACCACCGGCAAAATGTCACCTTTGTCGCTGGTGCCTTTCCTATGCCCGTAAAAAGGCAAACCGAATTTACCAAATCGTAACTAATTTAGCTCTTGATTGAGCTATTTTCGTTGCGTACTTCTAATGCCAGAAAGTATAAATCAGGCGGTTCATAGCTTACGGGAGATGAATGACAGGCTTTGCCTTTGTGTTGGAATATTCCATTATTCCTTCCTTCTTACTATATATAGGTGACCCCAAATGTCTAAAAGCAAAGCACGCAGTAAAGCCCTTCTTCTGGCCTTCGCCGATCTGATTCCGGATATGGACAAGGCAGTTAACAAGAAGTTATTGGAATCTCTGATTATTTACTCAGGGCATGATAATGACCTTATTGTTATTTTGAATGAAGACGGACCAACTATAATTGAACTGAACTCTTTAAAATCGGTTTCTATGCTGGCCCAAAAGCTTTCAGCTTTTTCAACTTATTATCATGTAGAAATGCAGCAAATTCATGTCAATCCAATTGACTTTGAGAAGGCTTATAAGCTACTCAAAGAAGCACCTGCAATTCCCATGTTTAAAACTTTAGCTGAACTGGATAAGTTTTTAAATGAAGAGTTTGAAAAGTATGGGTTGAACACATTCCTTGATGTGGATGACCTAGATTATTCACTCGATAAATCCAGAGAGTTAAAAAATGATCAGTTGATTGCCTGGGTTTCTGAAATTATTGTGAAGCGCGATAAATTAGCATTGCGTAATCGCTTTAATGAAGTGACAAAGGCACATTATGAAACTGTAGATGCATTGTATGCAGCCGTCCGTCCCTTAATGAAAGAATTAGGTTTTCCTGATGAACTCATGCTACATACCTTTAGTGAATTGAGCGTTTTCGATTCCAAAGGCTGGGACCATGCTATCAAATCTAAAATTGAATTTCTCACAAAACGAGAAGCGCAATATTTAGATGACAAAATGAAGGCAGAAAAACGGCAGTTAACAATTGATGAACTTTTGACTCAAGTCAATAGCGCTAAAACAGCTAAAGAACCAAGACCTTTTGGTCAGACGTTTTGTTTTGCTGTTCTTGGCATGATGTCATTGATGTTCATTGTAAATAAATTTATTTAATCCTGTTAAGGGGGAACCCTGACAGGGCTTCTCTTTGATTAAAATGAGGAGAGAAGAAATGTCACATCTTGAATATGTTAATGAAGTTAAAGTGTCCGGGATAGTTATCAGTGCAATGGAGAAAGAAATGACTGACGGTAACGTTGGGTTATTAATAAAGCTCAAAAACAGAATGAAGACTGAAATTAATGGTGAAATCGCTGAGAGAGAATTTTCTATTCAAATCAAAGTGTCACCAGAAATGTATTCAGGCTGTTTCACTGGTATAAATCAAGGTGATGAGTTAATGGTCTCCGGTTATCTTGTTGTGGATATTGTCACGTTGGAAGGGAGAGAGCACCCTCTTGACTACATGAGAGTCGTTGCAACAAGTAAGTTAGCTCACATACCTAAACCCCCCAAGGGTTTTGGGCAAAGTAGCTTTAGACAGATCTGACATTTAAACCACCCTAAAGGGGAGAAATCCCTTCATGGGAGATCTCCCTTTGGAGGCCCCATGAAACAAAAAATTAGCTCGACATCATTTATTGGTAAACAAATGGATTTTTTCTCTATATTCGATTTTGAAGAAGAGGAAAATGAAATAATACCCATAGTTGAGTCTCCGCTTGAATATATAAATAATGCAATAGCCCAAAAGCAAAGCATGCAATCAGAAGAAAAACATTCTGGCCCGGAACTGGTGCCTCATGTGTCGGATGATGTTGCATTGCTAGGTCATTGTTCCAAATTACTCAACAATCAAATTCTGCATGGAATTAGTTTTGCTTCTGAAACTGATTATCTCTTCACTTTAGAAGAATACAATGCAGAATTAGGTGGTCTGGTTATCGACTGGGCTCCTGAAGATGTATATCAGTTATACGTCGTCGCAATGGAAGAGTCGTTGGAAAACGTTAAATATCTTGTCTTTACAAAATCACTCTATACAACTGATGAATTCGGAAATATCAAAGTGAATCCGCTTCTTGAAGCAGAAACACGTTGGTATATGTCGCAGTCATTTGAGCTTACATGTGCCACTCATGGTATAGATGCTATTGAGTTTAGGTCAGAGCTTAAAAAAAGCTTGTATGAATACACGCACAGTTTTGAAAGTGAAAATGTTAAATTATCTCAATATCATCAGGATAAAGAGATTATTTTGCATGATTGTAAGGAAGATATGGGATGGGATATCTTTTTCGACCGTGACTATTTATTGGCAGAAAATAAACTGGCAGTAAAATGGACTGATCGGGATATAATGGATGTCTATTCTAAAGCATTTAAATCAACAATTAATTTGTTTGAAAAACTTGTCGTAAATAACAAGTTAACATTAAGGGATACATCAGGTTGGGTTATCGTAAACCCTACATTTGAGCGCCAGTTCGAATGGATTGAATCTGAAGTATTCGAAATTGTAGGGACTCATCTTGGTTACAACGTTGATGCTATCAGAAAACAGATGGTTACAGCGTGTAAGATGACCTTCAACTAATATGCCACTGGCAAACATCTGCCAGCGGGCGGTGTTTGCATTTTACCGGAGTTTTAAAAATGACTAACGCCGCAACTATATTAGAAACCGAAAATTCATTACTGGAAGAAAATATTGGTAATCTGTTACCCGCAAATGTTATATCTACAAAAGCATATGCGAATAAGGAACAATATTACCTGGTTAAGGCCAAAGATTTGTTTGGTATTCCTGAAATGTCCGAGGATATGATAGTTCCAGTATTTAAACGTTTATCTCCACATCGTGCAAACCTGAATAAGGATTATATACCGAATGCTCGTATACTTGAGCAAGTAGTACAATTGCTCGTAAGTAACGATATAGATTTAAGTGTATGCCTGAAAGGGGAGTCTGGTTCTGGTAAGACTGAAATGGCAATGTACATTAGCCATATGCTGAATTGGCCGCTAACCATAAAGCAAATCAACAGTAATATTCGTGCTGATGAACTTGAAGGTGAGCGTAGTCTCATTAACGGAAACACCAGTTTTGTGCCCAGCGAGCTTGTAACGGCGTTTCAGGAAGGCCACCTCATTCTTCTGGATGAAGTGGACAAGATTGACCCTGATACCGCCGCGAAGCTGCATATGCCTATAGAGCGTAAGCCCTGGTCACTAGCCGCCAACGGTGGCGAAGTGGTTAATGCCAATAAGTTTACGCGGTTTATGGGTACAGCAAACACAAACATGAGTGGGGGATCTCGTAAGTTCGTTTCATCACAGCGGCAGGATGCAGCGTTTATTAAACGCTTCCTGATTGTGGAGATGGAAAGGCCTTCAGAGGTTGCATTAACCAACGTTTTGCTTAAACGCTACAATAGCCTGCCTATGCTGGTAATTGAAAAATTCGTTTCGGTAGCCGTTGCAGTAAACAACATAGGAACTGAAGACAGTGTAATGGATATTCGTCAGCTTGTGGCATGGGTTGGAACGTCGATGACGTTAAAGACCATGTCCTTACTGGATACGTTTAAAATTGCTTTTGCGTCGGCTCTGCCTGCACATGCCAGTGGTATGGTGCTGGAAGCCATCGATTTAAAACTCGGTGACGATAAGAACCGTACAATGGAGTATTACACTGCAAAAAAGTAGTTATAGATGGGACGAGTTATCAGAAGGCTGAATGCCTTGTGACAGACTTTGCTCATCTTTCGTTTTACGGTTTTTTGAGTGCAGACGGGGATGAAACTTTCGCGATTGCACAGGAAGGAAATCAATATATAGGTCTTAAGCAGCACAATAATGACTATTCATTTATTTGTTATCAAGATTGTGACAAAGATATGGAAGCCATGATTAAGGGCCTTGAATCAAAAGGATTCATGTATCAAGGAAGTATTCAATCGACGTCTGTCGAGAGTGAATTTCCTGGAATTCTTTTAACAACACTTGAGAAGTAATAATCTTAACCCTATCGGGAAATCTTTCCCGACAGGGAGGTTTTCCCATTTTTTTAATCTGGAGAAAACCTATGACTTTCAATACTTCTAAACTTAATAAAGTTTCCGCTAAGCAAATCTGTGATAACTTTGTAAAAGCACATCCTGATTTGTTGGAAGGTGCTGTTATAACAAAAATCGAAATCAGTGGTTGTCAGGGCTCTCGGCGTACCGATAAAATCGAACTGTCCTATGGCGGCGATGATATAACGGACCAGAAGAGCGTGTCTAAAAGTGAAGTTCGCTGGATAGACATAAAGGCACTGAGTTTCAAAAGCACTATCACTAGTCGAATTTCAACACTCTGTTCACGGTTGTGTATCCGCTATAGCAATATGTGGATTTTGCCTGTCGAAAGAATGGAGGAGTTTCTGGAAGAGGCACAAGAAATTGAACGTGAATTTCAAGCCGGTATCCAGAATGTGGTTGATAACTATGACACTCATATTCAGGCTGAGAAAGATCGCAGTCCGTTGATGTCAGATTTAATCGACCAGTTGAAATTAACGAAAGATGATTTTATTAAATCATTCCGGTTTAATCTGGCGCATTTCATTCCGTTTTCACCGATTAGTGTGGAGGGGGATGAAACACAGGACTTTTATCAGGAACAACTGATAATCGATTTGGCCGATGAAGCTATGAAGGTTTATGCAAAAATCAGTAAAAATGATAATTTGCGTTCCAGCACGATTGACCGATTAAAACAGATGCAAGATAAAATCATTAGCTTTATGTTCATTCATAAAGAGGCGGTTGTTCTTGCAGAAGCTATCAAGCACGTCATGAATAATTTACCCAAAGGCGCCATTTCTTCTCCCCGTGATGTTGCGGTGTTAAAGCAATGGTTCTATTTCATGAGTGATGCGTCAATGCTGAAACGTATTATTTCTGGTGAGCAGAAAGTAACAGATTGGCTGGATTCCATTACCCGGTCATTCAATATTGATTCACAGGATAATACGGCTAACTCTCAGAATGCTTTTGAGGATGATGTTTTTTCTTCAGCAAATGTGTTCAGAGAAGATCCGCTTGAAGAAGTTGAGAAAAACGCAGTAACTGCACCTTTGTCTGCTGTTGTCCCTGAAGAAGATGTTTCCCTTCAGGCCAGTGGTAGTAATAGTGCTTTTAACAGCGAACTCGAACTGAACGGCTGGTGATTTAGTCTTGTAAAAATAACCCCAGATGGGTACTTCACCATCTGGGTGAGTACCCTTTATTAATTAAAGGTACTCAAATGAAATTTGATTTGAAATCTTCACCCCGCCATATTCAACGCCTGACGAATATAGCCAGCGTGATAAGCGGTATAAGTGGTCTTAATGTTGTAATAGACAATAAGGTACATACACCTTATTTCAACAGCGAAAAGAACGTTTGTGTATTACCTAATGGTGATTATAGCGATGAGAAATTCGTCAAGCTAATTGAAGGGTTTATATGTCATGAAGCTGGACACGGTCGCTATACAGAACATGAAGTATACCGTGAAGCTTTTGTTGGGGAACTGATTAATGCAGATGGCTTCATCAGTATAGATGATAAGCTGAACGCTGAATTTCAAACCCTTAAACAAAAGAAAATCGCATATGCCCGGGCTTACCGTCTACATGGACTTATTAATCTCTTTGATGATGTCCAGATGGAAGAGAAAACGGGTATTAACTATCAGGAGGCAAAAAAGCGCCTCGCGGTAAGTTATGCCTTGATGGTTGAAGCTGGGCGAATGACGGTTGATGTTTCTTCAAGCCCTCAAAACCCTGTTCAGTTTATTGAAATGTTCCTGCTTAATACATTGCGGGTTAACGTTCTCCAGCAAGAAGGGCATAAAGAAACGCTTGATCCATTTTTCGATTATGCAAAGAAAATCCTTGAGCCTGTAATTTTAGAAGTTGATGAGATTATTCATCAGGCTCTAAGTTGCAAAAGTACGCAAAATTGCGATTCTCTGGCGCGTAAAACCTTGGCTCTTTTAGAGCGTTTACGGGATGAAGCCAAAGAGAAACAGCAAGAAGAGGATCAGAATAAAGACCCGCAAAACGACACAGACAATTCATCTGGCTCTGAGAATGAACCTGATTCCGAAACCAATGGTGACAACCAGGGTGAAGGGGATGGAGATTCCGAAGAGCAAGACGATGATGCTGGTAATGGTAAAGCACCTATGGAAGATAATGAGCCGTCAGAGCAATCTAAAGGGGATGAAGAAAGTGCTGAGAGCGGTAACGGTGAACCTGATGGAGAGCCCGAAACCGATGAATCGGCTAACCCTGACTCGTATGATGCTGACGGAACTCCTTCCCAAATCGACAGTTCCAATGGAAATCCTTCCGATGGGGAAAGTAACTTTTCTCCTGAGCAGTGGAGTATCCTTGCCAAATTGCTGGATGATTTTCTTAACAGCGATGAGGAAAGTGAAGATTTTCATGAGGCTCTTGCAAATGAAATCTCCGTAATTGCTGCCAGTGTGTCGGATGAGGTTAAAGCTGAATTTGGTGCAAATGAGTGGGATCTTCCAGATTTGCTTATTGATCTGAATGTCTACAATGAAGCATTAAATATCAGTCAGACTCTTGGGGCAGACTTATCTGTTTTACAGCAGGTAAAAATGCGTGGTCAATTTAAAACCCGTGATAGAGGCTTGTCATTCGACATTAATCGATTGATCCAGTCTCCGATGGGTGTGAGGGATGTATTCCGGTCGCAAAGCGAATCTAAAAACCGGGGCCACGTCGGCTTGGTTATTGTTCGTGATATTTCAGGTTCTATGATTCTGGATCACCGTTATATCCACGCAATTAAGACTGACCTTGCATTAACTTTGGCGATTGAAGCTAATTCAAAAATGCACGTTGCTAATGTGATTTATCCGTTTGTCGACAAAGACTTTGAAGTTATCAAAACGTTTGATGAAAACGCGGAAGAGACGCTTTCAAAATTTTCACTCGGCTGTAAAGGGAATAATACCCCAACGGGTTCCGCCTTAATGGCTGCTGTAGAATTGTTACTTGAAAGCCAGTTTGACAGGAAAATTGTTTTCCTTATTACTGATGGTTATCCGACAGAGTCTGATTACACCATTAGTGATGTTCTTACGGTAGCTGAAAGTAACGGTATTGAAATCGCTGGTGTAGGCATTAAAACTGATGAGTTAATTGGTTTTGATGAGGGCACCTTCGTAAATGTTGATGATATTTCTTTACTGCCGAATGTGGTCAGTAAATTAGTACATCAAATTCTATCTAATTAACTCTACCCAATCGGGGCAAAATGACGCCCGGTTGGGTCGTTTTGCTCCCTGAAGGATTAAGGAGCAATATATGACTCAGATAAAGACTTACCGTGTCGAGTATGAAAAAGTCGGGATGATGCATCGTGTCCGTATTTTTGGTCGCATGGGTGAAGTTGTCAAAAGTGAATTGCCAAAAGAAGTAATTCTCCGGGATGTATCTATACCGGAGGGTAATGTAAAAATGGCAACATCAATGGTTGATGGTTTTATCCAGCGTCTTGAAAATAATGGCTTCAAGTCTGAAGCGTAATTGTTAAGGGCCATTATGGCCCTTATTCTTAGATTCTGCGTTGTGGGTTTCTCCCTGTTTTCTGCATCGCAGAGGGCATTGAGAAACCCACAATGCCAGATAAGAGAGAACAAAATGACTTATGCATCACCGGCTGTTAAGCGTACACCACATGAAGTATCTGAGCACTTTATTAAAATGGTTCACGCTCGTGTTGCGGAAGCCTCTGGCTGGCGCTATGTATTCGATAGAATACCGGCATTTAAAGATGCTTGTGATAAAGCACCTAGCCAGGTTCCTTGCCCCTTCACCGGGGACGGGAAATCAAAGTTCCGTTTCCGAAAAAAAGACCTCTATACCGGTTGTGCTATTCACAATGATTTCCCTGTGAATGCATTTTGTGACGGTATTGATGTGCTGGCAGAGTATTACAAGTTGAGCAAAACCCAGACTTGTAAGAAGATCTTGACTGATTTCTTTGGTATGGATCTGTACGCTCCGTTAACTGATGCGGATCTCGAAAGTGAACGGCGTTATAAATCAACAGTTCGTGCAACCGAAACGCTTGATAGCGATGAAGTTGAAAAACGGCTGCGTAAACTTGAAGTGTTATATCACTATACAGGTGAAATCAAGCCAGGGAGTCCTGTGGGCATGTATCTCCGAAATCGTGGTCTTAAACGAATTCTGAGTAATCTGCCTAAGGATCTTGGTCTGAACAACCGACTTTACTATATGGATAAGTCACTAGAGAAACCGTCAACTTACCCGGGAATGATCGCAATTTATCGTGATACACGGGGACGTCCTCTGACAATCCATAGAACGTTCGTAGAGAAAAATGGTGATAAGGCTCGGGTAGAGAATCCGAAACTGATGATGAAACCGCCTGCCGATATGACCGGCGGCTCAATTCAGCTGTACGACCCACACTACAACTCAGGTACCCGTACCTGGACGTTAGGTGTGGCTGAAGGCATAGAAAACGCGCTGTCAGTAACTGAAGCGACTTCAACACCGTGTTGGGCTGCGAGCTCTGCCTGGTGTCTTGAAAACGTTGAAGTGCCGGATAGTCTACTGCCTCCTCCGGATGTGAAAGAAATACAGTTTTACGTCTGGGCGGATAAGGATGTTGTGAATTCAAGAGGCGCTTGCCCGGGTATGGAGTCAGCAATACGACTTCAGGCCCGAATGGAAGAGTTTTTTGCAAAGCGATATCCCACTTCAGAGCTGACAATTAAAGTCTTTGAACCAGATTTCGATATTCCTGAAGGGACGAAAGGAATCGACTGGAACGAAGTATTGAAATTAACAGGACCTGATGGCTTCCCAGTAAAATGGGCTCCTGAATGTCTTGCTCAGCTTTAAACCCGATAACTCCCCCGCCTTTTTAGGTCGGGGGGGGTTATCTCTTTAGTGTTTAATTTCATAAATACTAAACAGATAATTAGATTTCCTTCGTGAAAATCACCTGTTATTCAGGTTTTTTTTACGGCTGAGATGCTTGCTCAGTTAAATAAATGTGCGGTACATCTGGCTACGGTCGGTTGTATGACGTGGTATATCCATATAACTCAAAACCCCTGACGGGAGTATTACCGTTAGGGTGATGCTCATCGTTTAATATAAGAGAGCATTGTTATGAAAACTGAAAATCAAGACTTATTTAATAAGTTTGCTGCTGTGATTTCATCTCGTATCGTTGAGCAACCATCATCATGCTATTATCTTCATGATAGTGAAGTTGACCTTACGATTTTAAAACACAGCATAATAGATAAGGACAAAAACCTGTTGTATGTAATTCGCCCTTCAGGTACATGTTTGTTACGCTGTGATAAATATTTTTTTCCGAATTACTATCTTACCTGTCGTGGAGATTATAAAGCATTCATTTATGTGCATTTTAATCTTGCTACAGGAAAAGCGGAAGATATCACGTGGCAACAAGCTTTAGAAGTTTTGTCCAAACCGGGAAGGCCCCCATTGAGAGGTTCTCTTGGAAGATTTGATTATTTAAAACTTGTGGTTGATGATCTTCGTACCCGTGGTTATGCCGATTTTCTACCGGCATATAATCTGGATGGACTTCGTCATTTTGCAGTAAAGGATGAGCGACCATCTCTTGTCAGTTATATCGACAATGTCATAGCTCTTTGCGCATAAACATATCACATATTTTAACTACATCCCTGATGGCCAATCCCATCGGGGGGGCCCTCAGCATTTAACCTGGAGGCCTTATGAAATTAGCTACAGATCTTGTCAATGCAGTTCTGATAAAGGATGGTGTTGTACCGGTTTCCATTACTGAGATGCCTGTACAGTCTCTTGTAAATCCTTTGACACAAGTGCATCTCAGCCTGTACCTGAAAACAACGCATTTATCGCGGTTCGTCCCTGACTATGTCGAGACTCTGAAAGATTGTCCGGTATCGTATGATATCGGCCTTGAACTTCAGCAGTGTATCAGCAGTGCTGAATTGCTCTGCGAAGACATGGAATCGCTTGAATTTATCTCTGTATGGATAGAACTCTATACGTGTAATTCAAAGCAACAACGGTTTGAGGAAAGTAACTTTTCTCTTCGTTCCGAAGATATCGAGCTGGCTAAGATGCTAGCTTGTTCCCATGATCTCTTGATTAGCCAGGCTGCTTGTTTCTGGCTTTTATATTTTGATGACTTCATGAGATATGTGCGTAATAGACTCTGTACTTTACTCAGAGAAGTTTTAATACTGATTGCCGGACTGCGGAATGCATTCTTGCACCGTAATGAAGATCAGTTAATTAAGAGAGTGAAGTACGGGAATGAAATGCTGGAGGTAACTCTTAAAGCTATTGCACTATGTTCAATGGACCGGTATCTGAAATCATTTACCTCTTTACGAACAGAAGCGGCAGCTTCGGGTTTTATCAAATGTGTTAAGTCTTATATCAGTACAGGGTGGAGACATGGTTATATAGTCTGTCACTATTATCGAAATGGACAGTCTCTTGGTAAGTCATTACCACTTTTTATAAGTGAGACGTCTGAATACAGTATACAGAAACGAGTAAATCGTCTTATATCTTCCACGATATCAGGGCGAAATAAAGATTTAGGTCTTTCTGATTTCTGATTAACACTACCCATCTGGGGATTACTCCCCTGATGGGCGTAATCCCTTTTTATAACGAGAGGATTACATGAAAATTATCGAGAAAATCATTAATGCATTTCTGATGTCACGCAATCACGCTGTGAAGGTCAGCAATGTTATCTGCTTAACTGGTTGTGACGGTAAATTTACTGGTATACGCTGTGACGCCGATGTTTCATTTGATTTTCTTCATTCGTATGCTAACGCATACAGTTCAATATTTTTAGATATCCCGTTCCCTGGGTTCGAAGACCAGAACATTACGGATTGTGTTAAACGTCAGTTAGATGTAGTGAAAAATAAGCAGAATCGGTCTTTCTTTATTGACCATATTAGATTCCCGGTTACTGTCAAGGAAGGATTCACTCTACAGCGCGGTGGTAGTTACGACGTGACTGATAGTGAATATAACAAGCAACGATTGCTGCATTTAACTCGACATGGACGTTTTGGTGAAGACTATCTCACGTACAAAGAAGGACTGAGTCCCTTCTTTTCATTTGTGAATGTAGAATTACATGAAACTATGAAGGAAGGTATTCGTTTAGCACTTGATGTTTTAAATAAGATAACAACTGACCAACCTGACCGTCTTATAAAGGACTTTAAATATCATGACTGTTACAATAGTTATAATGTTCAAATATTTTGTAAGGGGTTGCCAGTTGATATTCTGGAAACGATGATCGCACCTGACTTTTTGTCATCCGACATGTCTGGTAGTCGTCAGATCATCAAAAATGCACGCCGCTATCTTAAAGGCTTTGCCCACAGTAATCGTGTTTACATGAAGTACGGTTGGCGCTTAGCGGATATCGACACGTCTGATTATGCTAAAGTCATGTCAGATAAAGAAATGCATGCCAGAGATGATCTTAAAATGTTTTGCGGTGTCTTTGTTAAAGAGTGCTTCGCATCCGGAAAAGATGAATACGAAGCCTACCTTCAAGAAAGACAACACGCTATTCGTTACGGGTATTAAAACTTATTTTCAACTTATCTAATCCCTGAGGGAACTCTTCCCTTGGGGAGAATTCCCTCTTAACCGAGGGCAATAAAATGAAAGCTATTTATAAATTAATTGAAGCGATGCTGGTGAAGATGGGTTTTGAAGGTGCTGCGATCCAAAGTGTCAATCTGGAAACCGGAGTCATTCAGAGTCTTGTTGTGAAGGTTGATATTCCAGTCCGGACTTTAAAACCGCATTTAATGCGTTATCTGCGCGACTGGGAGCCTTTATGGGGCCCTGACGTGGATAACCATCCTGTTGCACAATATTGCTCAGGAGCTGCGTTGTTGAAGGCTGGGCCGGTCACTCTTGAAACCTTGCAGTTTGAGGTTTCAGTGTCAGCAGCTCACCTGCGTCTTGTTGATGTTGAGCCAGACTGGCTGAATGAAGGTGTGAACCGTGAAAAACTGGACTATGTCTATTATCGTTCCAGCAATGCAGACAAGGATTTAATCCTTGGTATGGTTGAAAACGGTCACAATTTCATCAGCCATCTTCATGGCCAGTTACGGTCACGCTTATCTCAGGTTCTTCCGCTTATTTTCGCAGTTACAGAAAAGGTTGCGGAAAGTTCAGTTCCACAAGTGTTAACCAGGTTCTTCAGTGTTGACCATCAAATCAATACTCAGATAGTAGTTGAACCGGTACCCGTTTCAGTTGCAGACCAGATAATTTCTGCCAACTGGGATGTGAGTAGTATTTCTGGGGCTGACAAGTTCCTGAACCATGTTAATCGTTACCTGTCGGGTAGGGTGATGAAGCGGCGCATTTACGCTGTTATTGAATCTTGCAACGATGGCCCTTTAACTCTCGACGCGAATCTAGGTTGCTTTACTTCACCTCTTCTCGTCACTGAGTACAAAATGGTTCAATCGCATTCTTCATCGCTGTACAGAAAGGCTATAAATAACTCGCTTAAGCAAATCAATTCGTATGCTCCAGAGCATTCGGATGATCTGCTTTACATGTAATTAATAAATAACCCTAAGGGAAGCTCAATCCCTTTAGGGGATGCTTCCTTTATTCTTTCAAGAGGAAGTAGATATGTTTAATGAAAACGATGATATAAATTTTGTTAGCGCCATGCTTAAAAAACAACTTGGTCTGACAGTAATTCAACAGGATATTAAACTGTTTGATAAGTCTAATTTCTTTGAACAACTCTCATTCAAAGCAGAAGTGGCGACTGATGATTTGTTATTCTATCTTGATTCATATATCGAAGAGTTGATAAAACATAAAGCGCCGTATTCTGAAACCGAAGTTCTCCGGAATAAAATCAAATACCTTTTTAAAGTATATGAAAAGTCTGGGTTTCAGAAAATAACAATTCGTGGTTATCATAATGCGCATAGCACTATGAAATTTTTCGATATAGCAACATCAATATTGGCGGCCTCAGAATCGTTGCCTGAATATGATGAATTTCAGAAAGGTCTCAGAAAGGAAATTTATCAGAATAGAATGAGTGTTGACGGGAAAGTTCTTATTGCCCGGTATGCACTGAAGCAATTTTTCCATTCTGATTTTGGCGACTTTATCTATGAGTTTGAGAAAAAAATAACAGAGTGTCTATTTAATTCTCTTCAGGTTATCAAGTCTGTTAAAAATTCATTTCATAGTTTAGGTCAATATCAATATCACCGTCGTGTAAATCATGAACTGATGTTGCATCTTGAGCTGAACACTGATGAATACCCGGCTTGCATGCCTGATCTTTACATTGGTTTCAATGAGTCTGAAGGCACGACGGGGGCGTATTGCGATGATGAAAAACTCATTCGTCTTTATACCTGCGTAAGTTCCGGACACGATGTGCCGGTTATGATGAACGTTCGTTTCACTGGCAGTGATGGGAGTGTTAAGTGTGAATCCTCGCACGGAACCTTCTCTTCTGTGGGACCTTGTGGCCGAGTACAAATCTGTGACAGAGCAGCGTTGATCCATGAAGCGATTGAAGAGTTTCGGGACGGTGTTTAACCGGTCCTCATTCTCACCTCATCGTAAAAAGTAACTTTGTTCGACTAAATGATTGCGTTCACTTTCCTGTTTAACTGGCAGGATAGAATGATTTAGAAAAACATATTTTTATCCACCCACTGGGGAAGTTGCTCCCCTATGGGGCACTTCCTTTCAATTTTCCTGAGGAAGTGAAAATGACTAATTATACTGATAATCAAAACTACGTTCGTGCAGTACTGGCAGACATTGGCATTGATTTTGATGAGACAGAGATTCATATCAATGTCTCTCACTGCCAGGGCGACGAGGTTTCTTTTTCTTGCAGTATATCAGCCAGTGAATTAAGACAGTCTGTGGACCATTATGCGGAAACGCTTAATGCTACTCAACTGGATGGACTGGATGCTAATACCCTCAAGAAGCGCCTGGTTTACTTCCTTGAGGTCTTCGACCAAGTTTCCGGTCAGTATCTGGATATCTCTGGTAAACACTACGCGACTAGCCGCTTTGAATACGATGATGTCTGTTGTGATATCCTAAGTCTTTCTGCGGATAGCACACAACCTGGTGGCTATGATCGTGAAGAATACAAAAAACTGATGGAAGTTGATGGACAGGTTTTAATCGCCCGTTTTGCACTGGAACAATTCTGGAATACGCATTTTATTGGGCTTATCAACTATGTATCAGATGAAATAACATCCGGTCTTCATGATGCTTATCGCACTTTCAGTGATATAAGCATGGCCGCTTATACATTTAGTGAGTATTCATATTCACGTCGAATTACCGACGAACTGAGTCTGCATATTTCACTTCAAGAGGACGATTTCGACGATCAATTAACCGATTGTTATATGGATGAAACAACGCTGCCGTCCGGCAAAGTAGTTTTACGTCGTAATAATGAATCGATTATTGATATTTATGAAAGTTATGCTGCAAAATCTTACTTTCATATGGTTGCTCATGTTCGAGTCCTTGATCAAGATGGTGAAGTCGTTAATGAACTTTACCAAGGGGTGAATGTATCTGAATTGACTGGTGGCCGGGTTAAAATCCATGACCGTCAGGATCTAATTTATGAAGTATTCTCCACATTACGTAAACTCATCCCCGCTACAGAGGTTAAAGTCTCCGTTGCGGCATGAGTGCTGAAGATAGTTTTATATCTTCAGTTTTTTATACTCCCAAGAAGGCACGGTTATCCGTGCCTTTTTTTATTCCTCAAATCTGTTCTTTAATCCGCTATATTTCAACGTACTCATTGACCGATATGATTAACTGCATTGCTCTCCGGTCACAGCTCTTCATAAACCATCCGTTACCTTCCGCATCAACTCCAATCCAAAATGACACTCTTTCTGCTGCTTCCTTTCCTGCTCCGGTTAGTTTCAATTTTTTGACACGTGTTTCCGTTTCCGGCCGCAATCAGTCTACATGCTGGAGACTGCATAAATAAAATTTACTTACTTTGTTTTAGTTTCGCGAAAATAGGTCTCTTATCCGAAAAATGGAACGATAGAGATTTGTATACTGTTTAAAACAAAGGAGTGACTATGCCTGCCACCATAAGTCTGAGCAATATCCCTGTGAACTCGGTCTTTTCCCACGACCAAAGCCAGTTCTCTTATCGGCATGTTGATTTCAGTATTGAGTTGCTGCTTTCTTCGGGAAGTGACTCACAGCTGGAGTATCTTTTTCTCAAACCGGCAGCTGAAGTAAAGGCCGATCTACAGCGTCGTTTAGGCCGTGGGGAACTCTTTGTGACAACAGACAGTTGCGACAATTTTAGCGAAGTCTATGGCTGTATGGGACACGATTGCTGAGGGCTTTATAAAGGCAGGCGTCCGATTTTATAACAATACGAGACACAAGCACCTAATGATGACTGAATCGTTCTATGACTGGGTTGTGTACTGCATCACGGGCGTAATAATGGCGTCGGCGCTCCTCGAAGGAAAAAGAACCCGTTTCCCGGCTGCATTTTTTTACGGAAGCATTGTGCTTCTGGTTGTTTTGATTGTGGCCGGTGGCCTGAACTGGTGGTTTTACCGGTCAAAATTCGGCTCAGTCGTCGTTATTTTTGCTGCTACAACACTGTTAATGACCCGATTCAGGATGGTCATTTATGCGCTCAGGTTTCGGTCGCTGGTTGCAGGTCTGCAATCACACGTTAACAAGGGGTTCAGGATAATCCTCGTTTTACCCGAAAATGAGGACGAGAAGATCGTATTAATGAGCATGTTGTCTAAAAAAATACCCGCAGGCGCGTTGTTTTATACCCAAACTGCTCTGGGTCCATATTCAGGGGATCTACTGCATGCATTGGGACAAAAGCATCTTATGGGCGAAGGTTACCTGCTTCTCTGTGAGCAACAACTTCCTGCCCGAACCTGGCTAAGCACTGTGGAAAACGGTGAACCAGAGACGTCTCTTGCAGTCAATTTTCATTCGATCCCTGATATGGAGTGATACCCCTATGTACAATACCGATTCACAGACCGTACCAGCTGACACCCTGTGTGAAAGCAGTTCTCAGGTGAAAATTCAGTTAAGTCGAAGTGCCTCCCGGGCGCTGACGACGGCGAAAGAAATTCTTGAAACCCGGGGACTGGAATCTGTATCAACTGAAGATCTCGTTCGGGCATGCCTCGAAGAAAATCATCCTCTCGATCTGGCCAGCATCTATCTTGAGCATCGACTAAAACAGAAGGGGACCAGCATCTGCGAATTTTAGCGTTTTGCAACCTATTGGGGAAAATCCGGAATGTGTTTAAATAGCTGTAAATAAAGCAATCTACAGGTAAATCATGAAAAGCAATCTTCATCCTTTTGGAGCGTCTGGCACGAAACGAGTACTCAAAACGGACATTGCGTTGTCGCTGCTCTGTTGGATGTTTACCAGTCCCTTTAGCAACTGGACCGAAAAATATTTTACCGGCACAGAGGTGCCTGAAGCACCGATGCCCGAGTTGGGTCAGGCACCTGAGGCTATCTTTCGATTTGTGCTTAATGATGATGGTTTTGATGTTGGTTATGACGCTGTGGGTATGGATCTCTGCTGTTTCTCTATCCCACTATCTGCAATGCCAACAGTAAATCTCGACGAAGAAGAGACGTTATCCAGGCTGACTGGCGAAATGATCCACGGCGTACTGCTTTCTCTGCCTGAGTACCTTGAGATGCCAGACAGGCTTGTCTATCAGCTAAATGATGAGGTAATGGCGTTCAATTCACACTGTGGCAACGGAATTCTCCATGGATGGACGTCAGCGCAAGAGCTGTGGCGAAACGAGATCTTGCCACGCACACCTATTTTGATGCAGCACACCTCAGTCATTCACTGAGTTCCGGGGGCTCTGGATGAAAAAGCGACTTTACCTGTTGGAATGGAAACTTTGTGAGACACGAGCCTGGTTAGGATGGATGGTTTTTTGGTTGATCATCAGTTTTATGCTGTTATCTGCGATGTTGATGACAGGGCATTTGCTAAACAAGTTTGTCCTAGCGCCCGTCTGGCTGTTTATCTGGTGCTCTCCCTGGTTATGCTTCTTGTTGAAGGTACGCGTGACCGAGATTGATAAAGGGCTGGTGAATACCCTTCAGCTCGGAGGTTTACCGGTTTGTCGGTGGAGCCGTCCTGTAGTTCCCGGCATTTGGTCTGTTGATCGAATGAACGGCCGCTACAGGCTGAACCGTATTGGCACGGATGGCCTAACGGTACATTATCCGTGGCGCTTGCATTATCAGCCTTTGTTCCTGACTCCGGATAACCAGATTTCTGATATTAACGGGGGTAAACATGAATGAAAAATATGACGCTGTAGTGAGTGCAGCTACCTCCTGTCTGTTGTATGTCCGTGAAAACGGAAGGTCAGGCCTCGGGGAATGCCCGGTGGCGTATTCGAATGAACTCATCAACAGATGGCTTAGTTCGGCTGAACGTCGTAATTTGCATTCTCGTCAGTGTTTGCGTTCGATCCGAACCATTCTGAAGCAAGCCAGAAAGTGTCGTCAGCCTGATTTTAAGAGCGTGATGCATTTGCTGGTGGAAGGTAATGGCGTTATCCCGGATGTTACAGTATCGGATTTGGGTAATGTGCAGAGTATACGAAATGAACTTATTGGACTGGGCTGGTGGGTGAAGTTCGGTGTACCGCTGGACTGGCAGCGTATCAATCTGCAACACAGGCCTGTCAGTTTTGGCCTTTTGTCCGACCTTAATCGTTGTTTCAGGCATGACGGCCAGCAGGCTGAACCTCTGCCCCTTTATACAACAGGCAATTCCGATGAACTGCGGAAGGTGTTGGAAAAGTACAGCTACCGGCTGCGTATCGCATCTTCAGAAGTGGTTGAGGATGTAACGGTGTTGCGCTGTTTTATTGAAACCGGAGTGATGAATGTCCAGTGAAAATTTACCTTTCTACCGTGATCGGATTCTGGAGCGAATTGAACAGCTCAGAGCCTTTCTGAATAACCATCAGCCGGTGATGGCGGAACTGATGACTGTGGGGGCCGTCACGCGCCACGAAGAGCGGCTGAAAGAGGTTACCCCAATTGAGGTGAGTACTATTTCTGATGCCTCTGTAGATGACATTATCCGTGTATTTCAGGATTTTTGTATCGATGACATCGATGTACTCAGCAGGAATTCAACGAAAGTAACGACCAAATATCCGGGGCTGATTATTGTTCCTGAGGGTGCCGAACTGCTGAGCAGAATTATTCGCGATATCAACGACGCCAAAACTGACTTTGCCTCAGCTATGAAAAGGGTAAATGATCAGAAACACATCCGCTTTGAGGAAGTTCACCGTAAACTTCCCGGCCTTGTGACAGTGGCGTCTACTCGCAAAATTATGTTTGTGGAGGCACGGCTTAAAAAAGTTACTTTTTGCTGGCGACTAAACCGGAACCAGGTAAAAACCAACGCCAGTGAGCTCATCGCGATGCTGGATAAGCGTCGTACGGCAGCGGTCAAATCGCCAGCGACCACTGACCTGACAGTGGTTGCGAACATCGATAGGGCGAAGGCATTACTTGAAAGAAAGGTCCTACAAGACGGGGATGCGTTACGTCTTTGTCGGACCAATACCTTCCCGGTTCCGATCGCGCATCTGTTCTCATACCGTCCTGAAGGCACGGAGCGTGGAAGTAGCAAATACGCCGAGACGGATTACAAGGTGGTGAAAGCCTCACTGCCCATTTTCGCTGTTGGACAAAAGCCAGCATTTAAAGGTCTTCAGAACTGGGTGCCTGCGTCGGATGACGCACCGTCAAATGCACGAAGGATCAACCATAGCTACACGGAGCTTGTACCCGGTGCGGATCTTGGCATTTTCATTATGAGTAAGGTCTGAGGAGAAAAGCATGCAATGGATCTCCACTACCAGCCAGAAGCTCGATGAGAGACTTTATCGTGTCTGTGTCTGGGTGAAAAAATACCACGAGGACGCTATTAACCGTGTTGTATTGACGGTGGATCTCAGTAAAGCCCGACATGACCCGGGAGAGGATAAGGTACGGTCCGAGTTACTGTGTGGCCATTACTTTCTCATGAGGAAGGAAAACAATGCGAAATCGGCGCCAGCGGATCAAAACTTTGAATTTTTACCTGACGGCCGCAACCTGAGCTGGCAGACGTCGACCCCGGGGCTTCAGCAGCTTCTGCTGAACAATAATGTACCGGAGTCCCTCAGGACCCTGGCTGATTATATTCACATACGTCTGACCAAACTGACAATGGTCCCGATGTCGGGAACCATAATGAAAGCTGCACAGGAAGACAGTATCAGCTGGGTGAAAGTGGATCTGCGATATTTCTGGCAGTATGAACTGGTTGATTCCCATCTGGGACCTGTCCAGGTGTCTCATAAGGCGCTTGTGCGTTTTGGCCGTCTGGCTAAACACGATGAAAATGCCAGCGCTATTCGTATGCTTCGCCAGCGGTTGTCATCACCATTTATTCAGGAATATGAGATGCCTGAGGAGGAGCTGAAGCGTAAGCAACAGATCATGAATACCGCCGATGTGAAAATGCTTTTTCATGCTCATTATCCGGGGCAGAAATTGCTGTTGGCCCGGTATGCCAATGGCTGGGTGCTGGTGGATTGTTTCCTGTTCCACCATATCAAACCCAAAAAGAAGGCGAAAAACAAAACCAAAGCAGGCAAATCAGAAACACAAAATATAAAAACGACGGGGAGTGAGGATCATGGAACTGGGCATTATGGTGTGCATCGTGTTGTTACTCTCACTGGCAGCGGTGTGGATCAGTAACAAGGCGGTGGGATTACTGGAAATCCATTATTTTAAGCGACCGCTGAGCATGGAATATGCGGCGTGGCTGAGGGTGATGTGTGCCGGTTTGTTGTTTATTTTTATCCAGATGGCCCCGGCATTCACGTTTCTGTATACGCTTAAGCTGGTGGCACTGTTAAACTTGGGTGTGCAAACTATGAAGCTTAACGGCGTTTATAAAATGAAACGCACAGGTATGCTGCCGCCGAAAGACGCCCTTCAGGATCTGAACCGGTTTAATCCTTTCCGTAAGAAATAACCCTCAGCAGCGCCCGCATGGGCGCTACTCATCCAGCGCTCCGCGCATGAATTGCGTCATCGCTTTTTTACCAGCTTCAATGTTACGGATATAGCGTGAAACCATCTCCGCGTTGCTCCAGTTACCCATCTCCATGATCTGCAAGAGCGTATACCCGGCATGAGCAAGTTCGATGGCACCGCCTACGCGGACGCTGTGACCGGTCCAGCATCGGGTGCCCGTTTCCTGCGGATGAAGCTCTTCCCAAAGCGCTTCAAAGGCCCGGAGTAGCGTGTTCTTACTAAGCATACCCTCATCCTCGACGGGAATGGGTTCGCCATTTCCCCCGAGCGGGGTTCGGGTAGGCAGATAGGGCATGTTATGGTTTCTCAGCAGCGCATTGATTTCGTTACCCTGGCTTCGTAAACCCCATTCAGGTGGCATATATCCGTTATCCTGAAAGTTAACGGCCTGAAAGAGATAGTCCTTCGGATGGCTGTATTGATCCCTTCCGACCATACCCATCAGCCTTCTCAGTGTGGCTGTGAGGTTAGGGGTCAGATGATAGGTGAGCAGGGTACTGACAGTGGATTTTGTCCGGTATACCGTCAAGGTAAAGCTGCCGGTCTTTTCATCCAGCACAAGGTCTTCCATCCGAATTCGCCTGATCTCCGCTGAGCGAAGCAGTGTTTCAAACCCTGTCCAAATTAGGCAAAGGTCGCGGAGTTTGCGCACCGACTGCGTCGTACTGTGTGCTTTAATCAATGCCTTTAGATCCGTCACCATGAATGGCGTAGCCTGGCGGGTAACTTTCTGCTTTCGGGCTTCAGCCTGTTCGAGGGCCGCAAGAATATAACCCACTTCAGATGTGATGATCCCAGGCTGATCGAGTGCTTTCCTTTGGATACTGTTCAGGGCATGCAGGCACCCTTTAATACTGCTTCGTGACAGTGACTTCTGAAGATGGTCTAAATAGGCCAGCAGTGGAGTTTCAGTCACCGGGAGAGAGCTGGCGGGCCAATCTTCGTTCACCTCCTTTCCTGCATTTGCCTGATACCACTCATTCCAGGAACGCAGCCAATGGAGATACGTCTTAGCCGTATGGTATTTCAGGTGAGAAAAATAGCGGATGAGGCGCATCAGTTGCTTGTCATTAACTTTAACCGTAGACAATTGTTGATGGAGATCGTTGTCTGCAAACCGTCTGGTTACTGGCTGGCTATTCATTGTGTCCACCTGAATACACTGTTTTTATTTACAGCCATTTTAGCATTGCGGTACCTGCTTATGAACAGGTTCCGGGCAACAAAAAAGTGCCGGTGTCAAGTCTTTCGCGCAAATCAAGAAGGACTTGAAACCGTATATGGGACAGTAGGTTAGCTCCTTTCGGGGCCGCTTAGAAGAAGAGCGGCGTTGTCGGCTAGGAGCGACATAGGAGCGTTGGGAGAGAAAGCCGCATCGCACTGTGTAGTGCTGGATTGCCGAGGAACGGCGGGCCTGTCGCATCATCATAGCCCAACAGGCTCGGCGGCATCCAGAATGAAGAACGCGCAGCCTGGGCTGCGCGTTCGATGGATGCCGTTGAATAGCATGCGGTGCAATCATGGCGGCTTCGGTGGTGTGCTGCGGGTCGCCGTGCCCTTCCTGAATCCTCGATCCCCCGCCATGAACGCTTCCAGCATATGCGGGATCAGCGTCGCCGCATCAACGGCCTCGCCATACGCCTGCGCGTGTAGCGCGGCGTAGCGGTCGAGGTCGGCTTTCAAGCTGGTCGGGCAAACGAAAGTCAGCTTGGTGCTCTCGGTCTTCGGCAGCGGGCCGAGCCGCAGCTTCTTGGTCGTGCTCATCGTGAAGTCCCCCGGTTGAAGAACAGCGGCTGGTACCGCCGCAGCACCAGATCCCGGTTGACGATGATGCGAACCGGCAGGCCCGGCCGTTGCGTTAAGGTCGGCTGGATGTTGAGGTTGCGCCGGGTCATCTCCTGGCCGACCTGATTGATGCTGTCCTGCGCGCTGTCGCGCCCAGCGATGATGACGCGATCACCATCCTGCCGGTTCTCCGGCGCGGCCAGCTCGGCACCGACGCCCAGCAGCGTGGTGAGTGCCGCACCGGCAAAGATGCGGCCCCAGTGGTAGTCCACATCGTCCTCCAGCCCGGCATAGCCGGCTGGGTCGGTGCCGGCCAGGTTGTCGAGCGTGAGCGAAGACGTGTCCGGCAGGATGATCCGGTTCCAGACGACTTGAACGCGGCTCTGCCCGTAGCTGACCTGGCTGTTGTATTTGCCCAGGATGCGCGAACCCTGCGGAATCAGCAGGAAGCGCCCGGAGGCTGTGTCATAGACCGGCTCCGTCACCGTGGCGATCACGTCGCCGGGCAAGTCCGACTTAATCCCCGTCACCAAGGCACCTGCGACCACCGTTCCGGCCATGACCTGATACGGCGAAGTTGGCAGGGTCAGATTGCCGGAATTACGGGTTTCAGTGGAGCCACCTTTCAAGAAAGCCTCTTTATGGTCTTGCCGGTTTTGCACCGCTGTCGGGTCAGCAGGCTGGGCCGCCGTGGAGACCGGCCCGGCCGCCAGCGGGTCAAACACCGCATTGGCGGCGAAGCCCGGCGCAGCGGCCACCTGTGTCTGCGCCACCGGCGCCGCATTCTGCCCTCCCGAGCGGAAGAACACGGACGAGGCCGCGGCCGCTTCGGCTTCTTTGCGCAGAGCATCGTTCGGGTCGTGGCCGGGGGCCGCGTAGGCGGCCGTCGCCGGCTGCTGCGACTTCACGATGGCCGGGCCAAGATCGCCCGGCAGCGGCGGCCCCAGTTCGGGAACGGCAGGCGGCAACGCCGGCGGCAGCTTGGAGTAGTCCGTCGGCAGCGCATCCAGTCCTTCAGACTTCGAGACACGATCGACGTTGTAAAGCTCGGTCTGCTCGCCCGCACCGCGCCGCTGAGGTTGCAGCGACCACATCACCGCGCCGAGCACGGCCACCGCCAGGACGCCGGCGAGGATGGCCAGCGTGCGCCGATTCAGGCGCGTGACCGGGCGCGGCTGGGCGCGAAGCGCGACCGCCTCGGGAGCGATCTTGCCCGCCGCCTGCGGCGCGGCAAGGTCGGGAGTGTCATCCTGGCTCATGGTCAGTTCCTCCGCGCAACGCCATCGGTGCGCTCGATCCGCACCACGTCGCCGCCGTCGCCGCCCAGCCGCAGTTCGGCCGCGCCGAACAGGCGATCCACGACGTAGTACGGCGCGCGGAAACGGTAGTTCACCAATTGCCCGTCGCCCTGCGCGCCGATGACAAACAGCGGCGGCAACTCGCCCTGGGCGATGCCCGCCGGAAACTGGATATAGACCTTCTCTCCATCATCGAAGGCGCGTAGCGGCTTCCACGGCGGGTTGCTGCCCGATACCGCGTAGCGGAAGCGGATCTTGTCCAGCGACAGGCCCGTATCGACAGGCGTTGTCGCCTGCGCAGCCTGCGCCTGGCGCTGCAACGCGAGCATCCGGTCTTTCGGGTAGTCCCAGGATACCGACGCCATCCATGCCTTCTCGGTCGAGGTCAGCTCCAGCAGGTAGGTGCGCCGACTGGTGGTGATGACGAGATTGGTTTTCAGGCCGGAACGGATGGGCTTGACCAGCACATTGACGCGCAGATCGGCCCCGCCGCCGCTGGACGTGTCGCCCACGATCCAGCGCACGGTATCGCCGGCGGCGACCGTCACCAGTTCCTCGCCCGGTTGAAGCGAAACCACCGTCACGCGCCCCGGCGACGCATAGACCTGATAAAGCGCGCCATCGGTGAACGGCCACACCTGAATCGCGTTGACGTAGCCCTCACGGGTAGGCGCGATACGCGCTTCTGCATTGGCACGGGAAACGCGCACCTTTTCGTCGGCCGGCTCCGGCGCAACGGGGGCCTCATCGAGTTCCGGCAGCGGCTTCAACTGCGCCGGCAGCGCCAGCGGTTCAGGGACGGCGACGACTTCGACGGGCTTGGGCGGTTCGGGCAATGGCTGGGCCAGCACCGGCTCGTCGAGCGAGATGGACGGCGGCGGCTTGCCCTGCGAGGCGCAGCCCGCGAGGGCCAGCAGCGTCAAAGGAAAAACGTAAAGGCAGAAACGAAGTTTCATGGTTTGGCTCCTTCGGAAGAATCCAGTTCGCGGCTCCATGACAGGCCGTTGACGTAGATACCCAATGGGTTCTTGCGCAAGCGCTGTTCAGTACGCGGGGTTTGCAGGACGGTCGAAAGCACGGCGTTCCAGCGTTCGGTGCCGGCGGGCGCACCGTTGACATAGCGCTGCTCTGTCCAGCGCACGTTGAAAGACGTGTCGCTGGCGCGAACCACGCTGGTGATTTGCACCGTTACCGATTCCTTGCCGATGCGGGCGAATGGGTCATTGGTGCGGGCGTAGTCGTTGAGCACCGCCGCGCCCTTGTCGGTGGTGTAGTCGTAGGCATCGAGCCAGTTCTGCCGCACCACGATGGGGTCGATGGACAGCGAGCGAACCAGCGTCACGAAGCGCGCCAGGTGGTGCGCGATCTGCGCGTCGCCGGGCCGATACGGCGTAGCGGCCTTACCTACAGCGCGCACCTGCCCGGCCTGATCGACCTCGATGACATAGGGCGTCACGATGGACTGCGCCGAGCGCCACACCAGGCCGCCGGCCATCAACAGCGCGAGCACTAGACAGCCGAAGGCCATCAGGCGCCAATTCTTCGCCTGCACGCGGGCGGAGCCGATACGGTCGTCCCACACCTGGGCGGCGGCTTGATACGGGGTGGCAGGCTGCGGCGTATCGGCGTAGCGCACCTGCGGTCGTTTGAATCGCATGGGTGTTCTCCTTGAAGGTTAGGTATCGGAATCCCGCAGGCTCGGGCCTTGCCCGGAGCCGCCGCCGTCGCCCCCGCGCAGCGTGTGGGCGGCAGTGGTCGCGGCATGGGTAGCCTGCTGGCGGCGGTGCATCCGCTTGGCCCAGGCCGGTTGCTCTTGCTTCTGCGAGCCTGCGGTGCCGTCTGCGGTCTGGCCGCGGCCAGCACCGTCGCTGCCGGCTTCTGTGCCGTTCCAGCCAGCGCGGAAGGAGTCGGCCACCTTCTGCCCAACAGCGGAAGCACCAGAGGTGACGCTGCGGCCTGCGGCTTGTGCGCCGGTCTTGGCGACATTGCCGAGGCCAGCCGCCGCGCCCTTGGCACCGCCGCCGGCCGCAGCGGAACCGGCCTGGAACGCCGATCGGGCACTGCCGGCCGCCGAAGTCGCGGCACGCGCGCCGGCACCGGCCAGCTTTGCGGCCGCCGGGGCCATTCGTGCCCCAGCCATGACGGCGCCGCCCACTCCCGTTGCGGCGGCTCCGATGGCAACGCCGGTGCCGACAGCCCCGACCGCAGCACCAGCCATCGCGCCCGCACCAAGCTGTGGCGCACCGGACACCAGGCCGGTGGCGATACCGGGGCCGAAAATGCCCAGCGCCAGCAGCGCGAGCGAGGCCAGCATCACGACCAGCGCGTGGTCGATTGATGGTTCGTCGGGATGTACCTGGAACTCGGCAAACAGCCCGGAACCAATGCCGACGATGACGGCCAGCACCAAGACCTTGATGCCTGACGACACCACGTTGCCTAGCACCTTTTCCGCGAGGAACGAGGTCTTGTTCCAGAGTGCAAACGGGATCAAGACGAAGCCGGCGAGCGTAGTCAGTTTGAACTCGATCAGCGTGATGAAAAGCTGTACGGCCAGCACGAAGAAGCAGAGGATCACCACCAGCCAGGCGATGAACAGAACCACGATAGGGTCGATGTTCACGAACACCTCGGGGAACCCAGCCATGTCCCCGATCTGTTCCAGAATCGGCGCGGCTGCGTCGATGCCGGTCTTCGCCAGCCGGCCCGGCTGAAGAAAGTTCTCCATCGTGATGGCCGAGCCGGTAGCGGTGATTCCCAAGCCGGCGAACGAGCGGAACACGATGCTCGCCAGCCAGTTGAAGTTGCCGATGATGTAGGCGAACGCGCCGACATAGAGCACCTTGCGCAGCAGCTTGGCGATCACGTCGTCGCCCTGGCCGGTGGCGTGGCTCATGGCCCAATACAGGCCAGCGATCGTCATGTCGATGACGATGAGCGTGGCGGTGAGAAATGCCACTTCGCCCTGCAATAAGCCGAAGCCCGAGTCGATGTAGCGCGAGAACGTATCGAGGAAACGGTCGATGATGGTCACGTCGTTCATGGCGAATCCTCGGGCGGAGTGAGCGGAACGGCGCCCTCTGGCAATTCATCTGCGGGCGTATCGAAGCTCGGCGGAATCGGCGGGAGTTCAGCCAGCGAGTTGTATTCATCCGGCCCGGTATGGCCGGCGAAGAAGCGCCGCCGGAAGGCTTCGGCGGCGGCGCGGCAGGCATCCTCGCCCATGGCCTGCCGGTCGACCGCGCATTGCCCGCGCAACGCCTTGAGCCGCACCGGATCTGCGGCCAGGGCGTCGGCCAGGTTCTCGGCCGGCTGCTGGCCGCACGCGGTCAGCAGCACGGCCAGCAGGACGGAAGCGCATCGCATGGCCGCCTCCGGTCAGTTGTTGTAGAAGTTGACGGACTGCGGCGTGTACGGCGTGCCGGTGCCGAGGAAGCGCCGCCGCACTTCGCGGGCGCGCTCCATAGCCGCCGCTTGCCGCGCCAGTTCCAGCGAAGCGGCCCGGTCTTGCGTGATCTGGAGCTGCTGCGCCTGGATCGACTGCTTGGCCTGCAAAGCCAGGAGCTGGTTCGTCGCCTGCATCGCTTGCAGCGCGCCGGTGGCCGACTGGCTCTGGCTCACGAGGTCGGCCAGCGCGCTTTCGTCTTGGGCGAGGTTCTGCGACACCTGCGCCTGCATCCGCATCGCGGTGTGCAGGCCGTTCAAGGTGTTCTGCCAGCGTTCGCGGGCATCCTGTGCCATGCGGTCGCCGCTGATGGTGGAGGCGTACTGTTCCGGGTACAGGCGGGCGAACGTGGCATCCATGCTCTGCACGTCGTAGGCCAAGCCGCGCGCCTCGGCGATCAGGCGCTCGGTGGTGGCGAGCGTCGAGCGCAGGCGGTTGACGATGTTGAAGTCGAGATTTGCCAGGTTCCTGGCCTGGTTCATCAACATCTGCGCCTCGTTCTGGAGCTGGTTGATCTGGTTGTTGATCTGTTCCAGCGTGCGCACGGCGGTCAGCGTGTTCTGCACGAAGTTGGACGGGTCGAACACCGTCAGCGCGGATGCGGGCTGCACGGCCAACAGCGATACCGACAGCACAGCAGCGAGTGAGACAGAGAGCAAACGGGGCTTGGTCATCATGGCGAAACCTCCAGCGGTTGAGAAGCGAGAAAGGAAGCTGCCGCCGGAGCGGACGGCAGCAGGTCGGCGGCCCAGCCGAGGCCGCGATGGCGCAGCCACGCGCCGGCGAAGCCGGGAGCGCCGGCCTGCGTCAGCACGCGGTCAATGTCGCGTTGGTCTTGAGGGGTGGATGCGCTCGCGAATGCGAGCGCGACAGGCCCCAGGTCGAGGTCGAACAGGCGATTGCCGAGGCGCGACTGGTAGTAGTAATCGCGCTTGGGCTGGGCGGTCGCCACGATCTCAATCTGGCGGCTGCTCAAGCCGAAGCCTTCGTAGATCGTGCGAATCTGCGGCTCGGTGGCCTGCGGGTTAGGTAAGAAGATCCTGCTCGCGCAGCTTTCGATGATGGCTGGCGCGATGGTCGAGTCCTTGATGTCGGCCAGCGACTGCGTGGCGAAGATGACGCTGACGTTCTTTTTTCTGAGCGTCTTGAGCCATTGCCGGATGCGGGCCGCGAAGGACGGCTCATTGAGGAACAGCCACGCTTCATCGAGGATCAACAGCGTGGGCGCGCCGTCGAAACGTTCGTCGAAGCGGGCGAACAGGTAGCGCAGCACCGCTTGCACGGCGGCCGGGCTGTGCATCAGTTCTTCCATCTCGAAGCCCTGCACGTCGGCCATGCCCAGCCGGTCGTGGTCAGCGTCCAGCAGCTTGCCGTGTGCGCCGCCCAGCACATAGGGCGCGAGCGCTTGGCGCAGCGCGTTAAACTGCAATAACACCGACAAGCCGGTCATGGTGCGCTGCTCCACCGGCGCACCGGCAAGGCTTCTCAGCGCCGACCAGATGGCAGCCTTCTCGTCCGGGCCGACCGTCACGCCTTCGTGCAGCAGCCGGCCCTCCACCCATTCGGCGGCCCAGGTGCGGTAGCCCTCGTGGGCAATTCGCGCGAGTGGCTGGAAGGCGATGCCGCCATCGGCGCCGAGGTCATAGTGCTCACCGCCAAGGCCGAAGATGGTGGCGCGCATCGAGCGGCCCATGTCGAAGGCGAAGATCCGCGAGCCGAAGTAGCGCCGGAACTGCATGGCCAAGATGGCGAGCAGCACCGACTTGCCCATGCCGGTCGGCCCGGCGACAAGGGTGTGCCCCACGTCGCCGATGTGCGTCACCAGCCGGAACGGCGTCGCGCCATCGGTGCGGGTGACGATCAGCGGCGGGCCATCGAGGTGTTCGTTCTTCTCCGGCCCAGCCCATACCGCTGACATCGGCATCATGTGCGCCAGGTTCAGCGTCGAAACGATGGGCTGACGCACGTTCGCGTATGCGTTGCCGGGGACGGACGACAGCCAGGCATCGACTGCGTTGAGGGTTTCGGGGATGGTCACGAAACCCCGGCCCTGGATGACGCGCTCCACCATGCGCAGCTTCTCGTCGGCCACGGCCGGGTCGGCGTCGAGCACCGTCACCGTGGCGGTGAGGTAGCCGAAGGCGACTTGATCGCTGCCCAGCTCCTGCAAGGCGGCATCGGCGTCGGCGGCCTTGTTGCTGGCATCGGTATCGACCAGCGGGCTTTCCTGCTGAAAGATCGTTTCGCGCAGCAGCGCGATGACGTTCTTGCGCTTGGCGAACCATTGGCGCCGCAAGCGCCCCAATTCCCGTTCCGCCTCGGCTTTGTCCAGGCACAGGAAGCGCGTACTCCAGCGATACGCAAAGCCCAGGCGGTTGAGGTCGTCCAAGATCCCCGGCCAGGTCGAGGTCGGGAAGCCTCGTACCGACACCACGCGCAGGTGCTGATCGCCCAGCATGGGCGCCAGGCCGCCGACCAGCGCGGCATCGGCAAGCAGTGCGTCGATATGGAACGGCACGTCGGGCACGCCGACGCGATAGCGCCGGGTGGAGACTGTGGCATGCAGGTAGGTCAGCGTCTGGCTATCGTCCAGCCAGGCAATCTCCGGCATCACACCATCGAGCAGGTCGAACACGCGATCGGTCTCTGCCACGAAGGAATCAAGCCGACCACGCCAGTCCACACCCTCAGTGGGCCGGTTCTCGTACAGCATCCCAGCCGCACGGGCGCGAGACTCTTGCGGCGGTAGGTGTTGCAACGTGAAGTGATAGACGCTCTCGAAATGGCCATCCGACTCCTCGAACGCCGCGCGTCGCTCCTCATCCACCAGCCAGGACAGTGGTTCGGGAAAGGAGGATTGCGGATAGCTCGATGCCCGCATCCGCTCGGCCTCGATATAGAAGGCCCAGCCAGACCCGGTACGGCGAAGCGCGTTGTTCTGCCGCGCCGACGTGGCAATCAGCTCGCCCTGTGTCGCACTGTCCAAGTCGGGGCCGCGAAACTGGAACGTGCGTTGAAACGAACCATCTTTGTTCAGCACAACGCCCGGCGCGACCAGCCCGGCCCAGGGCAGCCAGTCGGCAAGCAAGGCCGGGCGCTGACGATATTCGGCAAGGTTCAGCATGGCGTCCTCCCCTCACACGTCCAGAAGCGGGCGGTGTTTGATATGCCGCGCGAAGACCTGCATGAACTGCGGATCGACGCGCGCACCCCATACGGCCAGCGAGTGGCCGACGATCCAGAGCACCACGCCGGGAATCCACAGTTGCAGGCCCAGCCCGACGGCGGCGGCCAGCGTGCCGTTGGCAATTGCCACGGTGCGCGGCGCGCCGCCCAGCAGGATTGGCTCGGTCAGCGAGCGATGCAGCGGCACCTCGAAGCCTGGAAGGTCGCTGGCCGTACTCATACGACGGCCCCGCCGGAGAACGAGAAGAACGACAGGAAGAACGAGGAAGCGGCGAACGCGATGCTCAACCCGAACACGATCTGGATCAGCTTGCGAAAGCCGCCGCTGGTGTCGCCGAAGGCCAGCGCCAGGCCCGTGGCGATGATGATGATGACCGCGACGATGCGTGCCACCGGCCCCTGGATCGACTCCAGAATCGACTGCAAGGGCCCCTCCCACGGCATCGAGGAACCGGCGGCTTGCGCCGTTCCGGCCAGCAACAGCAGCAGCGCGGCCAGCAGCAGCCCCTGCCTCGCAGGGCGGGTGAGGCTGCGCAGCCGCGCCAGGCCGGACAGGCGAGGAAGCGGATTTACGGAAAAGCGGAAAGAATCAACGTGCGTCATGGCAGTTCTCCAAGTTGGTTGGGGGACGGGAATGTGCAGCGGCGTCGGCTGCGAGAGGAACCGGCGTCAGCTCGGGAAACGGCGTTTCCAGTGCGTCCGCCAGGCGATAGCCGGTGCCGTCGAAGCCGACGACACGGGCGATGGTTTCGACGTGGCGCTTGCGGCCGCGTCCGGCGATGTTGATGACGACGTTGACCGCCTCGGCGATCAGCGCCCGCGGCGGATTCACAGCGACTTCGAGAATCAACTGTTCGAGGCGCAGCAACGCGCCCAGCGCGGAGCCGGCATGGATGGTCGCAATGCCGCCGGGGTGGCCGGTGCCCCACACTTTGATGAGGTCGAGGGCTTCGCCGCCGCGCACCTCGCCGACGATCACGCGGTCAGGCCGCAGGCGCATCGTGGCCCGCACCAGCTCGGTCATGGTGACGACGCCGGCGCGGGTGCGCAGCGGCACATGGTCGCGGGCCGCGCATTGCAGCTCGATGGTGTCTTCGAGCACCAGCACGCGGTCGCCTGTGGCGGCGATCTCGGCCAGCAGCGCGTTCGCCAGCGTGGTCTTGCCGGTGCTGGTGCCGCCGGCGATTAGGATGTTCTGCCGCTCGCGCACGGCGCGGCGCAGGAACTCGGCCTGCCCGGCGGTCAGGATGCCGTCGGCCACGTAGCGATCCAGGCCGATGATGCTCACGGCCCGCTTGCGTAGCGCGAAGGCTGGCCCCGGGGCGGCCGGAGGCAGGATGCCCTCGAAACGCTCGCCGGTTTCCGGCAACTCGGCGGTCAAGAGCGGCTGGCCGCGATGCACCTCCGCGCCGACATGCGCGGCGACCAGGCGGATGATGCGTTCACCATCGGCCTCGGGCATCTCCACGCCCAGCGGCGAGCGACCCGACGACAGCCGATCCACCCACAGGGTGCGATCGGGGTTGAGCATGATTTCCACCACATCCGGGTCTTCGAGCGCAGCGGCGATCAGCGGCCCCATTGCAGTGCGCAGCATCTGGATGCGGCGATCCTGGGACGCTGCTGCGGATGAGCGAGGTTCGGGCTGGATCTGTGGAACGGCACTCATGACGCACGCTCCGCAGTTCGTTCATGGGCGGAGGCCATCGCTGCTGCGTCATCCATCTGCATCGGATCGGGGTGCAGTTCCTCCACCACGTCGCGCACCAGACTGCGGCCACGCAGAAGGTGGCGACCCAACTGTTCGACGAACTGCTCGAAGCGCACCTTGCCCTGGGCGCGTGCCGCATCCTGATGGGCTTCGGGCACCGGCGTGCTGACGGTCAGGAAGTAGCGGATGAACAGCGCCAGCGTTTCGATCTGGATGTTCTGGTCGCGCTCCAGGCGTTCGGTCTGCCGCGACAGTCGATCCAACCGCTTGGCAATGGCGGCCTCGCGCTGGTCGCCAGCATCGGGCGACAGCCAGGACGCCAAGGCCGCTGCGACGATGGACGACTTGGACACGCCTTTCTTGGCGGCCAGTTCGTCCAGGCGCTGGGCGTGCTCGGGCTGGATGAAAAGATTGAGGCGGTATTGGCTCATAGGTCGATTCCGTCGTTGGGGTCGAGGGAAGCCAGCCGGGCCGTGCGCTGCATGGCCGGGTCGAGCTGGCCGGGAAGCGGCAGCGCCAGGTCGTCGTCATCGAGCAGCGCCAGGTCGTTCGCATGTGCGTCCGGCTCGGGGTCGTAGGCGACGGTTTCGGAGAGTTCGGGCTGGCGGCGTGGGCCGCCGTCATCGGTGCCGCCCAGGCCATCGGCGGATGCCGAGGCCGGCGCCGCAGGTACGGCCGGGATCGCCAAGCCGCTCCAGTCGTCGGGGCGGGCTGGCGGCGCGTCGGCGTACCTCCCGGCTACGAGCGCGGGCGGTGGCAGGACGCGATTCTTGAAATTGGCGTCGGCGTAGTAGCGCAGCTTCTTCGCGCGGATCGGGGCGACGCTGGACACCATGACCACGGCGTCATCAGGTGGAAGCTGCATCACCTCGCCGGGCGTCAACAGCGGCCGTGCAGTTTCCTGACGCGACACCATCAGGTGCCCCAGCCACGGAGCGAGCCGGTGGCCGGCGTAGTTGCGCTGCGCGCGAAGCTCGGTGGCGGTGCCGAGGGTTTCTGAAATCCTTTTCGCCGTCCTTTCGTCGTTGGTGGCGAAAGTCACCCGGACATGGCAGTTGTCGAGGATGGAATGGTTCTGCCCATACGCCTTGTCGATCTGGTTCAGGCTTTGAGCGATGAGAAAGCTGCGGATGCCGTACCCGGCCATGAAGGCAAGCGCGGACTCGAAAAAATCGAGGCGGCCCAGCGCCGGAAACTCGTCCAGCATCAGCAGCAGCTTGTGCCGGCGCGCGATGCCATCGCTGCCGTCGAGCGATTCGGTCAGCCGCCGCCCGATCTGGTTCAAGATGAGCCGGATCAGCGGCTTGGTGCGGCTTATGTCGGAGGGCGGCACCACCAGATAGAGCGATACCGGGTGCTCGGCGGAAATCAGGTCGGCGATGCGCCAATCGCAGCGCGATGTGACTTCGGCCACGGTCGGGTCGCGGTACAGGCCGAGAAACGACATGGCGGTGGAGAGCACGCCCGATCGCTCGTTGTCCGACTTGTTAAGCACTTCGCGGGCAGCGGATGCGACAACCGGGTGAGGCGCATCGCCCAGGTGCTTCGTCGTCATCATCCGGTGCAGCGTCAGCTCGAACGGACACGCCGGGTCGCTGAGGAAGTTGGCGACGCCGCGCAGCGTCTTGTCCTCGCCTGCGTACAGCACATGCAGGATGGCGCCGACCAACAGCGCGTGACTGGTCTTTTCCCAATGGTTCCGGCGTTCGAGTGCGCCATCGGGATCGACAAGAATGTCGGCCACGTTCTGCACGTCGCGCACTTCGTGCGCGCCGCGCCTCACTTCCAGCAGCGGGTTGTAGGCTGCCGACTGCGCATCCGTGGGGTTGAACAGGAGGCAGTGGCTAAACCGCGAACGCCAGCCTGCGGTGAGCGTCCAGTTCTCGCCTTTGATGTCGTGAACGACGACGGATGCGGGCCAACTCAACAAGGTGGGAACGACCAGGCCCACACCCTTGCCCGAGCGCGTTGGTGCGAAGGTCAGGACGTGTTCCGGGCCTTCATGGCGGAGGTACTGGCCGCGATGCAGCCCGAGGAAAACCCCGTCGGGCTGGATCAGCCCAGCTTTGCGTATGTCTTCCGCATCGGCCCAGCGTGCCGAACCGTAGGTGGTGACAAGGCGCGCTTGCCGCGAGCGCCACACCGACATGGCGATGGCGACCACCACGGCCACCAGACCACTTCCACCCGCGATGGCCCCGCCGATATCGAAGACGTGCGGCGCGTAGGCATCAAAGAAGAACCACCACTCGAACAGCCGCCAAGGGTGATAGACCGGGGTTCCAAAGAAGTCGAACCATGGCGAGCCAAGGCGTAGTTGATAGCCCAGGGCGGCGGCTGTCCATTGCGTTGCACCCCACACGCCGGCGATCACGATGCCGAATACGGCGGCGATCTGCCCGAACAGTACGCCCTGAGCTTGCATTGACTGGCCTCCGATTTCCCTGCACTGATTCCTCGTTCAAAAGCGGCACAGGAACGTGCCGCATAGAGCGAGGATCGGTGCCGCGTGGGTGCCCGTCAAAGACCGTTTTGAGCACAACGGTCGAGGGAAAAGAAAGAATGAGCGGCGGGGCGAGTCGAAGACAAACGCCGCAAACTAAAGCACCCTATGGCGCATTTGGAGTTTCCAAGAGGTTGCCCAGAAAAAAATTCTCGCTGGGTCTCGCTCCCCTCATGAGCAGAATCTAGATATCATGGGAAAGAATTATTTATTGAAATCTGGATAAGAATGAAAGATATCAAGAGCATGGATCTCAACTTACTCAAGGCGCTGGACGTATTGTTGGACGAACGCAACGTGACACGGGCGGCAGCACGTCTTGGACTAACCCAACCGGCCTTGAGCGGCATGCTTGCGCGGCTGCGTGAAAGCTTCGGCGACCCGCTGTTCGCGCGTGCGCAGCGGGGCATCGTTCCGACGCAGCGGGCGCTAGACATAGGGATATCTGTCAAACAGGTGCTAGCGGAAATCGACGCGCTGCTCCAGCCACCTTCTTTCGACCCGGCCACCGCACAACTGACCTTCTCCATCGCCGCGACGGACTATGCGCTGCGTGCCATTGCTGTCCCATTTCTATCGGCACTCAAACAGCACGCACCGCGCGTTCGAGTCTCATTAGTGCCAGTCGAGAGCGGACTGCTACAGAACCAGCTTGAGCGCGGTCAAATCGATCTAGCCCTCCTGACGCCAGAGATCACTCCGCCAAATCTGCATGCCCGAGAGCTATTCAAGGAGCACTACGTGTGTGTCCTGCGGGAAGACCATCCAGCGGCTATGGGGCGCAAGCTGACAGTTAAGCAGTTCTGTGCTCTCGACCATGCGCTTGTTTCCTACGATGGTGGAGGTTTCCGCGGCGTCACCGACGATGCGCTAGAACAGTTGGGCAAACAACGAAGCGTCACACTGTCGGTCAAGAGCTTTCTGATCTTGCCAGACATCCTGCGTGCCAGTGACATGGTCGCGATCTTGCCGAGCCGCTTGGTCGCCGGTATGGACAAGCTGGCTATCTCCCTGCCGCCGATGAAGATACCGGGGTTCACCAAGACGGCTGCTTGGCACGAACGCACCCATCACGATCCAGCACATCGCTGGATACGAGCACTGCTGTTCACTTCCTGTGCTAACAACAAGTAGGCAAGATGGCTCTCATCGTCATGCTCAGCACAACTCTGCCTCGCACTACAAATATGCAATCAGCCGGCTCAATTGGAGACGGACCCTTTCGTAGCACCGCTGCGAGATAGCCTTGTCGGCGGATGGCAGAACCTAGACGCTGATATCAAATTATATGATTTCAAAAATAAAAAATTAGGATTTCACTTATTTCACAGGGAGGCTCATGATTGCTCTATGACCACTTGAATGACGCAGCCACCCCTGTTGCGTCATTGACATTTTGTGAAGGAGCTTCGATATGAGCAAGCAACAGAACGCCATCCTCTGGCCCGAAGGCTACACGCCGGGCTTTACTGAGAATTTCGCCTCTAATGAGATCATCGCCGCCGGCTTGAGCGCGGCCGACGTATGGCCGCTACTCGTCACACCATCGCTGTGGCCAAGCTACTACGCCAACTCGGCTAACGTGCGCTTTCATGGCGGCAAAGGCCCGGTACTGGCCGACGGCGATCGATTTTATTTCGAGACCTTCGGCTTCCCGGTAGAGGGGCAGTGCAACGAGTACGTGGCACCTGCGGATGGGCAACCCGGCCGCGTGGCCTGGCACGGCTGGTCCGGCGAGGAAGGCACAGATACGCGCCTGGATGTGCATCACGCCTGGCTGGTCGAGAACCTGGACGGCGGGCGCGTGCGCATCCTCACGCAGGAAACGCAGAAGGGCAAGCCGGCCGAGGAGCTGCACAACGCCAAACCCAACCCGATGATCAACGGCCATCAGGACTGGCTCGACAGCTTGGTCGAGACAGCGCGCAAAGCCAAGCAGGCGTAATGGTCGCTGGCCGCTTGATCCCAAGCGTCTGAACTGAGAAAACCATGATGGGAACTCCCCTCGAGATTCTGCTGGTTTTGACTTCGCAGGCAACGATGGGCGACGACCCGCGCCTGACCGGCGTGTGGTTCGAGGAACAGTCCACCCCGTACTACGCCTTGGTCGATGCAGGTGCCAATGTGGATATTGCGTCAATCGCCGGCGGCGAGATTCCGGTGGATCCTCATTCCATAGCGAGCGAAGGCATGAACCCGCCGAGCGTGGAATGCTTCCTCGATGACAAGGTGTCGATGGACAAGCTCGAAGGCTCGCTGAAGATCGACAGCATCGCCCCGGAAGGGGGTGCGGTGATGTTCCTGCCCGGCGGCCATGGCACCATGTGGGACTTACCCGGAGCGGGGCGCTCGTCAATCTGCTGTCGGGCGCTTGGGCTGACGGCAGGGTGGTCGCGGCGGCCTGCCACGGCCGAGCCGGACTGGTTAATGTCAAGGAAGCGAATGGCCAGCCGCTGGTTGCCGGCCGTCGCGTCAGCCCCTTTGCCAAACGCATGAGCCGCGAGACTGGGCTACCTGTGGCAGTGAGTTGGGGCATCGACGATCCGCGAATGGCCGAGCACGTGATCGCTGGCAGGTAGATGGGTTTGGTGATTCTTGGCCGCGCCATGCTAGCCAACCCACACTCTTTCTCCACCTTTGCAGGAGCTGAAGGTGGAGCACCCGGAATGGCTGCTCCACCGCCTTACGCGCACTGGCTCGAACTCTCCCGAGGCTGCGGCAAGCTCACCACATATAACGACTAGGAGGAGGTGACCGTGCGAGTTCCCAGAACCCGATCCAGTCTGTGTCGCAGGGTGTCCCAGTGACTACGCTATCAAAGGAGCTAGTACTCAACTCGATAACTTGAGCGTGATAACGCCCAGGATGATCAGCGCCACGCCAAGGTATCGCATCAGGGAGGTTGGGTCGCCATAGAAATGAATTCCGACTAAGAACGTTCCCGCCGCTCCGATACCCGTCCACACCGCATAAGCAGTCCCAATCGGTATCTGACGCTGAGCAAGCCATAGGAAGGCGCCGCTAATTGTCATGAAAGAGACGGCTACTGCGACCCCACTCCAACGCGATGTTGGCTCTTGCGCCATTTTCAGCCCGACCGGCCATCCGATTTCAAACAATCCAGCCAAAACAAGATAGATCCAGCCCATTGCAATTCTCCTTCAAGTTTTTCATATCCGGCATACATACTCCAGCGTGACCACCAGCTTAGAACTTCGGCGGCTCTTTAGGTGTGGTGTAGGGCACATCGCCATCTTCGTAAAAGCGCTTTCGCGTAGCCTCGGCAACCCGGTTACATAGTTGGTCGCCCAGCATAGGACGATCCAACTTGCATTGCTGGCGCAACTTTTTCAGCCGCTCAGGATTGAGCGCTAATTCATCGACCGTCGGAAGGTTGCCTTTATCTGGTTTCCCGGATGGGCTGCAGGCTGCCAGTGTCGAGGAAAGCAATATGAGAGCAATCTTCTTCATGGTTAAGTTTCCTTGGGAGATTGTGTGATGGTTTACCGCCGACTTTTGGCGTCTGGAGATTTGATCGAATGAACGCGTTCCATGAAGCGAGTCAGTATTTCTGACGGCTCGCTGGCCGGTCGTAGCAGATAGGTCGTGAGCATGGGCGAACCTCCAGTCAGCGGCCGTGCGACCACACCCTGTTCCCTGCTGGCAGTAATATGCGCACCTCCTGTGAGGCCTAGTGCAAGTCCCGCCGAAACCAGGACCATCATTAGATCGCTGGAAGTCACGCGTTCGGCAATTAGAGGCTCAATGTCCACGCGACGTAGCACCCGTTCAACTTGCCGAGCATGGCCCTCACACGCCACCGCGTCGCAGAGCACCAGCGGATACCGCAACAGCTCTTCCAGGGGAATCTGTTTGTGGGATAGCAAGGGGTGCCGTGCGGGCACAGCTACCATCAGAGGGTCACTCCACACCGGCACGGCGATGATGCCTTCGCCGACTTCATCCGATTGAGCGAAGCCGAGATCGTACAGTTCGCCACACAATCCCTTGATTTGCTGTGACAAAGGCACTTCGAAGAAGCGAACTTCCACTTCCGGCTCTTCCTGCCGGCAGAGCGCCAACAACGCAGGCAGGCGCGATGGCGTGATTCCATCAGACAATGCAATACGGAGCTGGCAATGAAAGCCATTGGCTGCGGCGTTCACACTGTCGCGCGCCTGCTGCAAAGCTGCGAAGACACGGGGTACGCTCTCAAAGAAGAGTCTGCCTGCACGAGTCAAGCGGGTGCTCCGAGTGGTTCTCGCAAATAGCGCTACGCCCAACTCCTCTTCAAGCTCTTTGATGGCGCGCGACAGCGGCGATGTCTCGATGTGGAGGCGCTCTGCGGCTCGGGCAAAGTGCAGTTCCTCTGCCACCGCTAGAAAGTAGCGCAGATGCCGAATTTCCATGTTCGCATTCCTCCTCACTTAGGCCTCACCACCTTCGCCTTGCGCCACGCTATCTAGCCTTCGCAAGCTGCTCCAGCAAGCTTCCCCGATCAAACAGGTGGGCCGGATAGTGCTTTTGCCAGCACACCCCATTGCACGGCTGTCTCGGCCCGCGTGCGGATCAGCGAAGCCTGCGCTGACATCACCCCCGCCTCAGCCTCGGCCACCACCGTGGCGTCCACTTGTCCCGCCTCAAACAGACGGCGGCTGCGATCGAGCTGACGCTCCGCGACTGCGACCCCCTCGGTCTGATGCTCCAGTGCGGCGTGCTGCGTATGCCAACCGAGGTATGCGTTCTCTACGTCCTGCAATGCACTCAACAAAGTGCGCTCGAACTCCGCGCGCGCAGCTCGGCTGCGCGCCTCTCCGGTCTCGATGCCGGCACGGATCGCGCCACCATCGAAGATCGGCAACGAAACCCCGGCCCCAAGTGAAAAAATGTTGCCGGTAATGCGCGTCCCCGCACTCTCAACGCGCTGCCGTCCGCCGCTCAGGTCCAACACCAGCTTAGGGAAGCGTTCGCCTTCGGCTGCGTTCCAGCGCGCGGTTTCGGCTGCGAACTTCGCTTCGGCGGCGCGCACGTCGGGCCGCTCACTCAGCAGGTCCGCAGGTATGCGTGTCGGTGTCCAATTGGGGGCGGCGAGTGAAGCAAGAGTCGGAGAAGCTGCAGACGCTCCGGGCGTTTGTCCCGCTAGTACATCAAGTGCATGCGTCGCCTCGCCGCGCGCACGCCGAAGTTGCTCTTGCTCCACACGCAGTGCGACGACGCCGGAGCGGGTTCGCTCGATGTCGAAGCCGGTAGCTTGTCCGGCCTCGAACTTCCGTTGTGTCAGCAAGACGAGTCGCTCGGCGGATGCCAGCCGCGCCGTGGCGAGCGCTTCGAGTTCACTGGCTTGGCGCTGCTGCACAGCCGCCGACACTGTTTCAAACGCGACCTGCCAACGCGTGGCAACCCACGCTTGTTCGGCTGCCACCGCATCCAGGCGCGCACCTTCTGCTGCCTGCGAAAGCCGCCCCGACAGGTCTGCCTCCCACGATGCAGACAACGTGGCGCGGCCATCATTGCCGATCGCAACGTTCTCTGAATAGTCGCGTCCTCGAGTTGCCTGCGTGCCCGCGGACAACGAGGGGAGCAGGGAGGCCCGTGCTCGCCGCGTGGCGGCCGAGGCCTCGTCGACGCGCGCGCGCGCAATCGACAGTTCGGTGTTGCGCTCCAGCGCCGCCCGGACTAGGACATTGAGCTGTGGATCGCCGTAGGCCGTCCACCAGTCGACGGGAAGAGTACGGCGGGATGATTTGTCCAGGATGCCTTCACCTCCCTCTTCATTTGAGAAATGGGCCGGTACATCCAGGCGAGGCGGATCGGCAGAGTGCGGAGCATGGCTGCAAGCCGCAAGAAGCATTAGCGGCGAAATCATGGCCATGAGGCGATAGCGTTCAAGAATTTGAGACATGGCAGGTCCTTGCATTCCGAAAAAGTCTTGACGGACTGTTTTACGCCTTCTACTATACCGACTGGACTGTATATGACTCAAGCTTTTTTTGGAGCACGACCATGCCGCCTCGCGCGAAAACAAAGTTGCCCCCCCCGTCCACCGCCCATAGCAGCACCGATGCGCAGCCCGTTCTCCAGCAAGGAGCCCAGCTAACTCGCGAGCGCATCCTGCAGGCCGCTCGCGAACTGGTGCTGGAGGAAGGCGCCAGTCGTCTGACGCTGGACGCCGTCGTCGTGCGGGCCGGGTTGAGCAAAGGGGCGTTTCTCTATCATTTCAAGACCAAACGCGATTTGTTCGTGACACTGATCGACGAGATGATCCGGGCGTTCGACGCGGTACAAGCCAATCACGAGCGCAGGTTTGCCGGAGATTTGTGGCTCGCGCTCAAGCGGATTCCGATCAGCGCGGCCTCTGCAGCCTGGGCAGGAATCGGGCTACTTGGAAACTTGGGTATCGGCGCCCTCTTGCTAGGCGATCTCGCATCAGTGACGCGCTGGTCTGGCACCGCCCTCATCGCAGCAGGCATTGCCTGTCTTAGTTTCGTTTGATCAAGGAGACCCATTATGAAGAGCAAAACTGCATTGATCCGCGGCGGCATTTTTTTTTGCGTAGCAGCCGCGCTCTCTGGATGCGCGACCAACAGCATGACGCGCTCCGGATTTCTCGGCGACTACGAGAAGTTATCGCCGACACGATACGAGAACGTACTGATGTACCGCGCAGCGGGATTCGAGCCCAAGCGTTATGCCGCTGTCGTGGTGGAAGATGCGCAGATCAAGACCGCCTCGGGTCGCATCGATGGGCTCGATGACGCGCAGCAGCGTGAAGTGCTAGACCATGTGACGAGCGAACTGAAACGCCAGGAAGGCAAAAGTCCCGCCACCCCAGGTGGCACGGGACAGGTTCGGGTGCGTGTAGCGGTCACCGAACTGCAGACACCGAATCGGGCAGTCAATGCAATGACGACCCTGCTGGTTGGACCCGTGACGACGGGCGGTGCCAGCCTAGAGTTCGAAGCAGTCGATGTAAGTACGGGACGACGCGTTGCTGCCGCCAGTTGCTTCGAGCGCGGCAACGTCATTAAAGAGTTCGCCGGTTCGTACACATTGCTGGGTCATGCCAAAGCGGCGATCACGAACTGCATCGAGCGCATCGACAGCGCTTGGCGGGACACGCAGCCATGAGCAACGCTTCACAGGCTTGGCTCCGGCAGGATGCCATGGTCGGCGGTGATCACAAATGGCTGGCGGGTGGCGACTGGACGATAGAGCACTACGCCAGTCTGGCAAAATCCGTGTCCGCCGCCCGCATCAGCCATGCCGAGGGGTACGCCACTCCCTTGCTCGACTGGACGCAAGTCCAGAGACTGGACACCGCCGGCGCGGCTCTGCTGGTGGAAATTCTCGGGCCAGACTCGATACTCGACCGGCCGGAGGCAGCTCCAAATCTGTCCCCGGATCGCCTCGCCCTAATGAAAGCGCTTGCCGCCGCTGCTACCGCTCAGCAGAAGACGGACAAAGCAGCGGTGAGCGGGAATCCTCTGCTCCGCGGTCTGGGACGCATAGGCCTGACCGTGGAACAGGGCTGTCGTGCGTGTCTTGGTCTGGCCGGGTTCGTGGGTCAGATCATCGAAACATGGAGCCGTACCGTTCGTCACCCGCGTCGCTGGCGCACGACCTCGGTGATCGCTCAAATCCAGCGGTCAGCGGTGGACGCCATTCCCATCGTGGCGCTACTGAGCTTCATGGTAGGAATGGTGGTGGCGTTCCTGGGCGCAACGGTGCTGGCCAACTTCGGTGCGAGCATCTTCTCGGTGCATCTGGTCGCCTTCTCGTTCATGCGCGAGTTCGGAGTGCTGCTCCCGGCCATATTGATTGCAGGCCGTACCGCAAGCGCGTATACCGCCCAAATCGGTTCGATGAAGGCAAATGAAGAGATCGATGCGCTTCGCTCCAACGCGCTCGACCCCATCGAGTTGCTGGTGCTGCCACGCGTGCTGGCGCTTCTTGTGTCCTTGCCACTGCTCACATTAGTAGGCATCTTGGCTGGCATTGTGGGCGGCGCCACTGTATGCGCACTGAGCTTGGAGATTCCTCCTGCACAGTTCCTTGCCATCGTGCAGGAAAAAATCGAGGTGCGCCATTTTCTTGTCGGAATGAGCAAGTCCCCGCTCTTCGCGGTGATGATCGCCGCTATCGGCTGCCATGAAGGGTTCAAGGTCGCCGGTAGCGCTGAGTCGGTAGGCGACCACACGACTTCTAGTGTTGTGCAATCAATCTTCATGGTGATCCTGATCGATGCCATCGCTGCACTGTTCTTCATGGAGATGGGCTGGTGAGCGCGGTGAAGGAAGACACCGACAACGGTGTGCGACACGCTATTGAAGTGCGCGGCCTAGACAACAGGTTTGGAACCCAGCAGGTCCATCAGGACCTGGACCTGGACGTGCGACGCGGGGAAATCCTTGGCGTGGTGGGAGGATCAGGCACCGGGAAATCCGTGCTCTTGCGTAGCATCGTCGGGCTGCAGAAGCCGCATTCGGGCGTGGTCCGTATCGGGGGGCGCGACCTACTGCGAGCCCAATGGCTTGCACGCGCGCGTATGGAGCGAAGGTTCGGCATTCTGTTCCAGAAGGGCGCGTTGTATTCATCGCTGACCGTCTTGGAGAACGTCGCTCTTCCTTTAATCGAGCATGTCGGTCTGGCGCGGCCTCTTGCCGAGCGTTTGGCAAGAAGCAAGCTGGGCTTGGTGGGGTTGCCTGCCGGAGCGGGAGACAAATATCCGGCCTCGTTGTCCGGAGGCATGGTGAAACGAGCAGCACTGGCGAGAGCCTTGGCGCTTGATGCGAACATCCTGTTTCTTGACGAACCCACCGCAGGACTGGATCCAATCGGGGCTGCATCTTTCGACCAATTGATTCTGACCCTGCGCAATGCACTGGGTCTCACGGTGTTTCTGGTAACCCACGACCTCGATACGCTGTACACCATATGCGACCGTGTCGCGGTCCTGGCGAACCAGAAGGTACTCATCAACGACGGCATCGAGGCAGTCGAGCGATTCAAGCACCCGTGGATACAGGAATACTTTCACGGCCCCCGTGGCCGTGCGGCCGCACAGGCCACTGGTGCTTCCAGCCAAGAGACGCAGCCATGAAACCCTTCCGCATCTGCATCATTCTTCCGTCGCGCACGCATTGGGCTGGGCGCACGCAATATTTACACTCTGAAAACGAGGTGGTCTGATCATGGAGCCACGTGCCCATCATGTATTCATTGGTCTGTTCGTCGTGCTGCTCGGTGCGATTGGTATCGGCTTCGCGCTCTGGCTCAGCGACACACGTTCCGACCACGATTACCAGTATTACCGGATCATGTTCGATGAGCCAGTGACCGGGCTTACGCCCGGCAGCCAGGTTCAGTACAGCGGAATCACGATTGGCGAAGTCGTTGCACTTTCTCTTTCGCCGCCTGACCCAAGGCGGGCGATAGCGCGCGTGCGTATCAATGCCACCATCCCGGTCCGGCAGGATACCCGCGCTGAATTGGTCATCACGGGAATTACCGGCAACGCGGTGATCGAGTTGAGCGACGGTGGGCCAAACGTGCCATTGCTGGATCGGAAAGAGGACGAGGAACCGTTGATCCTCGCGCCACGTTCGGCGATGGCATCCCTGGTCTCCGGCGAGGGTAACAGCATGACGACACTCAACGGCATCTTGCTGCGCACGCAGGAGTTACTGTCGAAGGAGAATTTGGCTCTTGTGCACCGCAGTCTAGTGAATCTCGAACAGACTACGGGCGCGGTCGCTGACCAGAGGGCCGAGATCGCGACGTTAATCAGCAATCTGACCGAAGCAAGCAGAGAATCGACAGCTGCCGTGCGCCAAGCAAATAGCACTCTTCGCGATGCCAACCTGCTACTAAATAACGATGGTAAGCAAATCATGGTGAACACGCGTGATGCAACGGCATCCCTCGAACGCGCCGCTTTCAGGGTTGAGACGCTACTGCAAAACAATCAGGAATCGCTGAACCAAGGCATGGCCGCCACAGGCCCTGCCATGCACGAACTCCAGCAGGCGCTGGCCAATCTAAACACCGTGCTGCGCCGACTGGATCGCAATCCGGCGCAATACCTGCTCGGTGGAGAGAACATTGAGGAAACCAAGCCGTGAACACTTCCGCCAGGATGATTCCCGTCGCTGCCGCGACTATGACGCTAGTACTCGGCTTGTCCGCGTGCAGTGTGCTTCCCAAAACAGCTCCAATGGTCACCTACAAACTGCCCGACTATCACATCGCCCAGGCGGAGAGTACGCCACGCGCCGTTCCTGGACCTGGGGCGCTGCGCGTCTACGCCCCTGAGAGTAGTCGCGTCCTGGATTCGGAGCGGCTTTTCATTGCGCAGCCCGATGGTCGCTTGTCGGCTTGGCAAGGAGTGCGTTGGGCCGACCCCGCACCGGTGCTGCTACGCGACCGAATCGTCGAAGCCTTCATGCGCGATGGGCGGTCGACTTCGGTGATTACCGATAGCACGCCAATGAGCGCCGATATGGAGTTGCGCAGTACGCTACGGGCGTTCCAGCTCGAATACCGCGGCACTGAAGCGATCGCCGCGGTTCGGGTTCGGCTCGATGTGCAACTGGTCGATCCGGCCAAACGGACTGCTATTGCCAGTAGACGCTTCGAAGCAATCCAAGCTACAGGCAGCAAGCGAGAGGCAGATGTGGTGAGCGCGTTCGGTGTCGCGACGGACGTGTTGGCCGGGCAGATCGTTGAATGGGCAGTTCAGGTCGGGGCAGCGCGTTTGCGAGTTGCACCGGAATCGGCAAGCAACCATGCACCCACAGCGTCGGCGATAAGCACAGACTAGTCGCCTTAACGGAGCACAGAAGCTAGGGCCAGAACGCTGCTCGACACCTTAACTCGGTACGACAGCCTACGGCCCCTATCCAATCCCAGGACCTCGTTGCCGTCCAACCTCCCATGACACACCGCCGCCGCGTACAGTCGCGGCGATCTGCTGCCCCAGTCGTGGCTCGATTATCGGCCGCCAAGGCACCAGACTGAACCCCATGCCGTCATCGAGCAGCGCATAGCGACCGCTGGCGAGAATGACCGAGCGCCGGTAGATGCCGGCTACGCGCTGCCCGTCTGTGACGTGCCGATGCTCCAACCCACTATCGGCGGCAATGTGCTGGGCGGCCTGCGCCAGCTCCCGATTGCGCAGCGTTTCCAGCAGATTCCGGGAGAGAATCACCCGCTGCCCACGCCGCTGGGCCAGCCCCTGTTCTTCGAGGAAGTCGGCGCGCTGCTGCAAGGCTTGCTTGGCATCGCCACCAAAGCCCAGGTCGCCCAATCCCCGGCCGCCGCCGATCAGTTGCTGGTCGAGCCAGGTGGCGCCGATCACGCGGGCCTGCCGCTCGATCGGCAGGTGAGATTTCAGGTCCACGGCCACGCCGCCCAGTCGCTGCGCATCGTACTGGCGCCCACGCTCGGATAGGTCGTCCGGCACTTTCCATAGCCCTTCCGCCACGCGCTCCACGATGCCGGCCCGGCGCAGGGCTTCCAGCCGTCGGACGTGGGCCGCGACGACTTCCTGCGGGTCGCGGCCGGGCTTGGCTCGGCCTTGCTCGATCGCCAGGTGATGATCGGTACGGTACAGGCCATCGCTCGCCAGTGCGGCGATGTTCTTGTCCGCCGCCCGTACCTCGGCGGAACCACGCACCTCCACCACCGCGCCGGTGGGGTAGCTCGCCAGTTCGTCGCGGGCGTTCAAAGCGACGTAGTGGGCCTTGCCGTCCACGCCGTCGATGACCAGATAGCCGCGGTCGTGCAGCTCGTCGGCCAGCCCCTTGGCGGCCACGCGGCCGACGAGGGTACGGCCGTCGTCGGCCGGCTCGAATACCGCCAGCTCGCGCGGCTGGCCGCTCATGGCGCGCTGCATGGTGCGGATGATGTCGCCACGCTCGCCCAGGGCACGCAGGGTCTTCTCAGCGTCGGCATGGATGGCCCAGGTGCTGGGCTGCACCTCGTCGGCCAGGCCGAGCCGCTGCAAGCGTTGCAGCCGGCCGATCAGTAGCAGGCGCTGGCGTTGCAACGTCGGTTCGTTGAAGCGTTCGATCCGCACCCGGTCATCCTCGCCGACCTCGCGCTGCAACGTGCGGTCGAGGCTCGTCCACCGCTCTTGCTTCACCTCGCGCTGCCAGGTCTGCTGGATCTCCAGTTCGGTGCGCGGCCCCAGCCATTCCGTCGCCAGCTCGGCGGCGCGATGGCGGAAGCCGTGGGCGATGTAGTCGCCCGCGATGACGAGGTCTCTGCCGGTATCGTCGCGTCCGCGCACGATCAGGTGCGTGTGCGGGTTGTCGGTGTTCCAGTGATCGACCGCCACCCAATCCAGCCGCGTTCCCAGGTCGGCCTCCATGCGGTTCATCAGGTGCCGGGTGTAGGTGCGCAGGTCGTCCAGCTCGGCTCCGTCTTCCGGGGAAACAATGAAACGGAAATGGTGTCGGTCGTCCTGGCAGCGTTCCTTGAAGGCATCGAGGTCGGCATGGTCGGTCTGCGGCCCGTAGGCACGGCCCGGCTCGCCGTCCCGGCCGGCACCGTCGCGCTCGATGTAGCGCAGGTGCTTGGCGAGCGACTGCGGGCTGGCGTTGCGCTGGTTGACCAGCAGCGTCTTGACGGTCACGCGCCGTGACATGGGTGTCAGCTTTGCACCTGCGAAGCGCGCTGCCGTATGGCCGCGCCCAAGCCGTGAGCCGGGCCGCTGGCCCGCGTGCTGGCCGCTCCCGCCAGCGACAGGACGGCGCACCGCCGACTTGCCGCCGCTGGCTTTGCCAGCCCGCTTGAGCACCTTGGAAACGAAGCTCTGGCCCTGGCCTTTGCCTCGGTTCTTCGGCGCGCCAGGGCGCACCCGGAAATCGTCGTCGCGGCGGTCGGTCATGGCAGCGCCCCTGGCAAGCTCCGGCGTCTCCGGGCGTGCGAAGCACGCGGACATGCCTGCATTGGCGCGGGCCTCGCGCCCCACGCGGCACGGCGGCAAAGCCGCTCCGTGCCGCGCCACCCCCATGTGCAGACAGGCCTTCGACGCGGCCCGGTGCCGCGTCCTTTTGTCTTGCCTTCCGCCTTTGCCCCTCGCTCCCGCTCCGGGCATCGGCGGCCCGGCGGCGCTGCTGCACCAGCAGCCAGCCCGCCGGCGAACACGCCAATGGCCGCAGGCCAGGCGCGTTCGAGGCAAGACGCCTGCACGTTGGACGGCTGCGCCGAAGGCAGCGCGAAGTGCGGTGCGAATGCACCCGCACTGCACGTGCGATGACAAGGCGACGAACAGTAGAACGACATGCCCGATGGCACGATGAGAGGCGCGGCAAAGTGCAGCGAATCGGCGGCCATCATGGACGTGTCTCCAGCCAGATCGGATGCGCAACGCCGATCGCGGTGGATGCACTGACCGGCCCGAAATAGCGGCTGTCGAACGACGCTGGGTTGGTCACGCTCAAGAGGAACAGTTCGCCCGGTTCGAGACGGCGGCAAAGCTGCAAGGATGGCAGCGGTCGGCCCTGCCGGTCGGCAGGCAGGGCGGCGGCCACCGGCACGCCGTCGATGCGAACCTGGCCGGCGACGATGCAGACGTGTTGTGGCGCGACTGCGCCCACACGTTTGAGCAGCGGAACGCGGGTCGGTAGGTAACTGCGCTGCGCAGCCAGCATGGCGGCCCTGTCGGGCAGCGGCACCAGCACGATGCTGTCCACGGACAGCGGACGTGGCCGCGAGGCGGTGCGCGGGTCGAACGGTTCGATGCGATACCAACCGACCGCCACGCTGTCGGACGGGTTGTAGGCCATTCGCGGCAGGGGCTGCACGAACGCAGCCCAGGCCAGCGCAGCGAGGCCGACGGTGGCGAAGCCTGCCAGCACGAGGCGAGTGCGCAGGCGCGAGCGAGGATGCGGCACGGGGCCGGTCGTGGAAATCGTGGTCATGGCAATGCCCTCCCTGCCAGCCAGGCGGCGTGCCGTTCTGTGGTGTATGTGGGTAACGCCGAGCGCGCTGCGAGCCGGTTCGCGAGCGTGCGCCAGTACGCGGGCGATGTGTCTGCGGCTGCGATGCCCAGCGCCTCGATGTCGTCGATGCGTTCCAGCACGGCGCGAACGTTGGCATCGCCTTCGGCGTGCAACAGCAGACGCGCGCCCGGCTGCACGCCGGGGATGCGTTGCACGGCGTCCAGCGGCGTGGCGGTCTGCATCACCATGAGCTGCCAGCGGATCGTGCCGTAGTCGTTGGCCTGCCAACGGATGCGGCACAGAACCGCGTTCGGCAGGAACACGGCGCAGCGCCGCCAGCGGTCGAGCTGGAGCGTGCGCGCCGGTTCGCCGAAGCGCAGGTAGAGCTTGAAGCGGGGTTCGATGTAGGTCAGCGCCACGCGCGTCAGCGGCACGTTGCCGGCCTGGCCGGCGAGTGTCGAAGGCGCCGGCGGCGGTGCAGCCGTGGGCGCACTTGCTTTGGGGGTGTGGGCGGTCGAAGCGGATGCGTTCACGGCGTGCCCTCCGGGGGAAACTCCCGCTCCAGCAGGCTGCGCAGCAGTTCGGCTACGGTCACGCCTCGCGTGAAGGCCGACACCTTGATGCGCGCCCGCATGGCGGGCGTGATGTCAAGCGTCAGTCGAGCGGTGTAGAGGTCGCCTTTCTGCAAGGCATCTGCGTCGCCCTGGCGAATCCACGCTTCGGCGTGCGGATTCGCTGGGGGACGTACACCGATGCCGACGCGCTTGCTGCGTGGTGATGGCTTTCCAGTCATGTCGGCCACCGCAGCAGTTCGTCGGTGAGCGCGGCGATCTCGCGGGCAGCGGCGCTGTCGGGCGCGGTTTCGCGGGCGAGCCGGCCAGCGGCTACGCTGTCGGCAAAGACGATGCGCTGGTGGATCTCCGAGCGCAGCGCGGGCAGCGGCTGTTCGGCCAGCGATTGCCGTGCCTCCCTGCCGATGATGGTGGTGCTGACGCGCCGGTTGATGACGAAGGCCGCGCGTAGCGCTGGCCGGAACACCTGTGCTTCGCGGATCAGTGCGACCATCTCGGCAGAAGCCCATACGTCGTAGGGGCTGGGCTGCACGGGGATCAGCACGCGCTCGGCCGCCAGCAGCGCGGAGCGCGCGAGGGCGGCGATGCGCGGCGGGCCGTCGATGATGATGTGATCGGCCCGCCTGGCGAGTTCTGGCGCTTCCTGATGCAGCGTTTCGCGGGCAAGGCCCACGGCGCTGAACAGACGGGGCAGGCCCTGCTGGCTACGCCGCTGCGTCCAGTCGAGCGATGACCCCTGCGGGTCGGCATCCAGCAGGATGACATGCAGGCCGCGCATCGCCAGTTCGCCGGCGATGTGCGTGGCGAGCGTGGTCTTGCCGACGCCGCCTTTCTGGTTGAGAAACGCGAAGATCATGGCGCGGCCCTCCGAGCTGGAAAGCCGGCCTGGGCGTGCCATTTCGTGGTTGTCCACCGAAACGGCGCGCTTCTACTAAAAGTTATGTATTTCTTGTTAGGTAAGTTAGAGGGAACGCAAACCCGCGCCGTTGTTGGCTTTCCGGCGTTTTCGTACTCCTGATAGCACGATACCCGGTACTCCTGATAGCACGAGGCCGTCCACAGGTTCTCCCGCAGTTATCCCCGTGCCGCGTGCGGCACGGGCCGGAAGGTCAGCAGCTCGGTGTTGTCGTCCGGCATCCGCTCGATGCCGAGGACGTAGCCGGGCAACGACTGCCGCGCCACCAGGGCGCGCACGTCGTAGGCGAAGTCCGAGAAGCGGGCCGCGCTGCCGGATTTGCGGTACAGGTGTCGGAAGTCGAATTGCCAGCCGTGCTCCTGCCGCCCGCCATGCTTGCGCACCAGGCGGTACAGCCAGCGTTCGATACCGCCTTTCAAGCGGAAATAGGCCGGGTCGATGGTCAGCACCAGGGCGGCGTCGAGCACGCCGGCATAGAACCAGTCCGGCAAGATCAGCTCGATGCCCAGCGGGGTGCCGCTGGCGTCGGCGAGTTCCTTCCACTCGTTGATCCACGAGAAGCGATGCAAGCGCCTTCCCGTGGTTTCGCGGATGGACGTGGCCACCGTGGTCGATTGCAGCCGGTCGAGGGCGGCCTTCAGGCGCTGGTAGTCGTTGAGGGACGTGCCGCGCCCGATGAAGCGCAAAATCTCGTAAGGCGTGGCGCGTATCCAGCGCGACGGGCGCAGGCCCGCGTCGCGCGCCTCCACGATCTGCGAGGCGGCCCATATCAGCACGTCGGCATCCCATATCGTTGCGATGCCGTGCTCCTGCGTGCCTTCCACGCGAATGGTGACGTTCCCGCTGCGGAAGTCGATCGGCGCCGTGCGCCGCGACTTGGCAAGCGAGAAGAACGGAAAGGCCATCAAGTCCTGGGAATCGCGTGGCGCCATGTCGCCCGGCAGCGCTCGGAACAGATCGAGCTGTTCGCGCTGCGGCAAGGCTTGCCCTGGCGGGCTGGACATGGCGAAGGCCACCCACGCGCCGACGATCAGCGGCCATCACGGTAGTCGCCCGCGTGGCGCTCGGCGTATTCGGGATCGGACGTGGCCTCGTAGCTGCGCTGGTCGGCCCAGGCATCGAGGTCGGACACCGCGTACATGACGCGGCGGCCGAACTTGCGGAACTTGGGGCCGCCGCCGATCACCCGCTGCTTCTCCAGCGTGCGCGGCGACAGCCGCAGGTAGTCGGCGGCTTCGTCGTTTGTCAGGTAGCGTTGAGGCTGCGAGGTCGCAGTGACGGCAGCGGCGGCAGGCCGCGAGGGAGCAGGTCGCATGGGATGTACCTCCATCAAGCCCGGCCACACCACGCGGCCGGATAGAGGCACTCTCAAGAAAGCAAGGCTTCTTGCTAAGGGACGATTCGCACGGGTCGAGAAACGTCCCCCCTAATGCGACGGGAACATTGGAAGCTGCGCTAGTCGGCGGTAGCCGCCGTGCATCAGCTCATCGCCGCGGCGTACCAGCCGCCGCACGCGGGCACGCAATGCACTGTCTTTGTGCCAGTCGGCCGCGACGGCATCCGCGCCGAACAGACCTTCGGCCACTTCGCGCAAAGAGGCTCCCGCGAGGGTCGCGTCGAGCGCTTGCAAGGTATGCAGTTCCAGCAGCGCGGCGGGCGTGGGGCGAGAGCGGGCTGTTGCCACAGGCGCGGCCACGGTTGCGGCAGATAGCGCATCCAGCTTCGCAGCGAGCGTGCGGTAGCGCGCACAGGGCGTGGCGCAGGCGCGTGTGGCGTAGAGATAGGCCGAGCCATCTTCTAGGTCGGGTGCGAGTGCGAGCCGAACGCAGCAGCCTGGCCAATGCGATACAAGCACCAGGCGCTTGCCGTCGTGGGTCAGTTGCTTGCGCCCAGGAATGCGCCAGAACTCGAAGGTATGCGCATCGGGTGGTGGGTCGGCGTCGGGGTATAGCTGCACCACGCCGTCGTGATCGGGGAACCAAGCAGGATGTGCATCGCGCGCATCCAGGCCGGGATCTTCCAGCAGGCGCAGGCCCCAGGCCTGCGCCGCATCTGGCTTGCGACGCCGGCGTAGCCAGTCGCGCCGGTAGCTTGCATTCCTGCGCAAATACTCCCAAGCCAGCGCTGGGCCATCGAGGTGCAGCGTGTAGAGATACGCGGCCGTGGGATACCAGTGTTGGCTGCTGCGGTCAGTCATGGCGAAACCTCCCTGTTTCTGGGAACGTCGCCACAATTCCGCTGTGCGGGAGCTATCGAATCGCCATCAAGTGGTCATCAAACTCGGGTTACGCTTTAACTGCTGGTGTCAAGACAGATTCGCTCCAGTGCATTGCCGAAATCGTCTAAATGCGACGACTGCACCGCCCGGAAATGGGGTGCAGCATTGAACACCGTGCCGAATCTCGCGCCTGGCATCATGACTGTTTTGGTCAGGAGCGCACCACCCTGGTGCAAGCATGCGGATCAAGACTTGCCAGGTCTTGGCTAAGACCGAAATAGTCACAATGCGATACTTTTTGCCTGGTCGCGCTGGAATGCGTCAATCGGTGATCGAACCGTTTTCCTGAGCCAGTCGAACGTATTCCGACAGCGGCCGCGTCGGCTGGAAGTACCGATCTCGTATCACGGGCTGCTTGAGCGGCCCGACGATGGACGCCAGATCGGACAGCTTCACCGTCGCCAGGGCAGGCATCCCGATCCCGAGGTCGATCAGGCCGTAGGCCGTATCGCCATCGGTCGGATCGAGCGCGGCCAATAGCCAGGTCGCATGTGCGTCCGGTGTGAACAGGCGCACCACGGGCAGCGGGTCACATTCCTGGCCTGCGGCGCGGGTGAGGCCGTGGGCCAGTAGGTGCACCCGGTCTTCCTCGGTGACAAGCGTGGTCAAGGCCGCGCCCCTTCCACGAACACACGCAATCGCCGAGGCGCATCTGTGCCTGCGGACGGATGCACGTATGCGCAAGCGCACGAAGCCGCAAAAGCGGAGAGGCACGAAGGCGTATTGGTGGAAGTCAGGAAAGACACGGACGCGGTTCCCTGGGTCTGAGGAAATCCGCAGATGCGGATCTCCGTAAAAGCACGGAAAAGGAAAACATCACCACCAAATGAACACTATAGATTGTAGTCCTATAGGGCGCAATGGGCTGTCATCTTGGTTTTTTGGGGAAACCATAGGTGGCAGCGAAGAACTCATTGGCAGCGGCGATTCGGACGGTAAGGAAGGCGCGTGGTTTGAGCCAGGAAGCGTTCTCCAACGTGTCCAGTCGCACCTACATGAGCACGCTGGAGCGCGACCTGAAAAGCCCAACCATCCAGAAGCTGGCCGATCTGTGCGAGGTCATGGAAGTGCATCCGCTCACGCTGCTCACATTGGCTTATGCCGGTGACAGCACCCGCGAAGCTGATGAATTGCTGGCACAGGTGCGCCAGGAACTCAGGGCGATATTGGAAGAGCCCGACACGCCGTAGCGCGTTGGCGTGTGGTACTGAATTGCAGCAAGCGGAGCGCGCAGCGCCGCAGGCGCGAAGGCGTGAGGGATTGAAGCCGGATGGCCGTGACGGCTTGCCGGCACGGGGCGAAGCCCGAAAGCCCGGCGGCGCTTACAGCGCCGACACGCCACACACCGCTCGTTGACACGGATTGCGAGCCACAAGGCACGCATGCAGGCCCGCGGTGACGGGCGTATCCAGCACGCGGCAGCAGCAGAAATCCTGCGCGTGCGGTGCTGCGATCAGCAGCATCGCGCCCCGCCGCAGTGGGCGGGACGCGGTAAGCGGCTGTCAGGCCGCCTTCGGCTTGTTGCGCGACCAGATCAGGTCGTGCGTGCCGTCCTCGTTCTCGATCAGGCGGGCATAGACCGTCGCCGGGAACGAAGGGTCGTCGATGGATACGGACAGGTATTCCCGCCCGGCCTCGCTGGTCTTCTTCCACGCTGCGCCGACTTCGTGGCCAGCCGCTTGCAGGTGGAAGTCGGGGGCGTTCTCGGTGTCGCCCTTGTCGTTGGGAACCAGCTTGACCTTGACGTTGAGCGTCAGGGTGCGAAGCGTGCCGGTGAAGCCGTCTTTCTCTGCGGTGAAGGTGCCGATGTTAGCCATGATGTTTCTCCTTTCGGGTTGAACAAGGTCGCGCCAGTGCGTCCTTGTTGTGATCCGGCCGGCGGGGGATGGGCTGGTCGCACCGCGCAGCGGTCGCAACAACGTGGAGAACCTGGAAGCGAAAAGAATTTGTCCCGCGAGGAATGCGCGCAGCGCAGGGGAAATTGTTTTCGCTGCAAGGTTGCGGCCATGAAGCCCAAGGCGCAGCCGCGCCACCGCCAGGATTCACAACAAGACAAGGACGCACAGGCCGCCCGCTCCCGAATGGAGACGTGGCCAACTCGGCATCCCCGCGTGACGGCTGCACCGGCTTGCGCCCTGACGCGGGCCAGGTCAATGCCCCGACGACAAGGCCAGAGCGCCCCTGCCGCAGCTCACGGCCACATACTGAGGCGTGGTGTGGAAGCTCCATAGAAGCGAGGCTGGGCGGCGTGTCGGTGAACCGTCTTTCGTGACGTACAGACAACGAACCGCCAGCGTCGGGGACGGCACGCTTTCGTGCAACCTGCCGCAGCAAGCCGGGGCGTAGCCACACCAGCCCCGCCCATTGCGGCGGGGCTCGGTCGAATCGTTGGCGGCGCGATGCGCCGCCACACTTGCTGGCTTCGTGGATTTCGCGCACGAGCGCCCTTGTGCGTGGCCCCATCGCCGCCGACCGAAGGCGGCGATGGGGCTTTTTTTTAGCAGTGAAACCGGGCGCGGCCACCGCCGCGCCCGGAGTTTTCGACCACCGGCCCCAAGGCGGCACGGCTTGGGGCCGGTGCGGCTCGTTATTTCTTGGTTTCGATGATCCACCACACGGCGCGCGGCAAGGCGCGGCCCGTGAGGGGATGCAGATCGGTCAGGTCGGCGCGGGCCGTCCAGCCACGCGGCGGACGGTAGCCGCGCACGTCGCCGTCGCCGTGCCAGCGGCGGGCGCGCACCGTGCCGGAGGCATAGGTCGCAGCCATACGGGGGCGGTTTGCGGGTTGGTGGGTCATGGCAGGCATCCTCAATATGAAGCGCCCCGGCCGGAACCGGGGCGCTATCTACGGTGCGAAGTCACGCGGCCAAAGCCTCGGCCTGCGGCTGGACATCCGCCACGGCGGCCGCTTCTTCCTGTGCTTCGGCTTCGCCATCCGCCGGCGCGTCCTGCCCGGCCTGCTGCGGGCCTTCGGTGCGGAAGATGGCGGGCATCCAGCCGGTGCCAGCGGCGAGCCGTTCGGCTTCGCTGGCAATGTCGCCCTTCTTCAACTTCGCCAGTCGGGTGACGTGCGAGGGCGCGAACCCGCCAACGGCTTCCAGAATCGCGGCCTTCGGCACATGCCGGAAGTAACCCTCATTGGTGGGCTGCCACCACGCGGCCATATCCAGCCCCACGGCCTGCGCCAGTTCCGCGCCGGGCTGGTGCGGCGTGGCGCGAGGCGTCACCACGTCCACCGTGGAAGCTAAGCACACGGCCAGCAGCCGCACCAGTTCATCCTGTGATTTCGCCAGCAGCGCGGCGAACAGTTCGGCGCTGTCCTCCGGCAAGGTTTCGCCTGCCACCTGTTGCAGTTCGCGCAGCGCCACGGCGGCGGGTGATTCCGGCCAGTCCGGGGCCATGCCTTCCAGCCGGTCTTGCACCGTGAGGCGCACGCCCAGCGGCAGGTCGTGGCCGTAGTGGCTTTCCTGCAAGACGGTCTGCACCATGCCATGCACCACGGCGGCCAGCGCGGCTTGCGGATGCCGGGCCACTTCGATTTGCAGCGCGGCGGTACGGTGCGCGCTCAACCGCTGCGCCAGTCGGTCGGACATGGTGGCGGTCTTGGGCTGCTCGTCGTCCTCGCCTTCGTCCTCGTTTGCGGCTTCGCCTTCGCTGCCGAAACCCTGCCGCAGTCGTTCCAGCGTGCGCAGCGCCTTGGCTTCGGCTTCGCGCAGCAGCCCGCGATGAATCGCGGCCTGCCCGTCGCGGTCGATGGTGACGATGGCACCGGCTGCGGCCTTCACATTGGCCGCATAGTCCAGCAAGCCTTCTTCCAGCGCCTGCAACTGCTCGCCCAGGCGTTCGCCTTCTTCCTGCAAGGCATCGGCCTTTTCTTCGTCTTCGTCGTCCAGCGCGGCATCCACGGCTTCGGCCAGTTCGTGCAGCTTGGTTTGCAGCTTCTCGATGCGCTGCGCGTCGCGCTTGTTCGGACTGCGGCGTTCCCTTGGCGCACGCTGGAAGGCTTGCAGATCGGCATGGGTCATGCCCGGCGTGGCATCCACCCACGCCCAGCCCTCGGCCTGCACCTTGGCGGCGATACCTGCCAGCTTGTCCTGCGCCAGCCGTTCCAGCAGTGCGGCATCGGTCAGATACACGCCTTTGTCGCCCTCCGCGAACAGGTCGCGGCGGATGCCACCGCCTTCCTGCTCGTAGCCGTCCAGCCCGACAAAGCGCACCAGCGGATGCCGGTAGGCGTCGATTTCGCGTTCGGTCAGACGGTCGCGCAGGTTGTGCGGGCTGCGCTGCCATGTCGGCGCATCGTAGAACGCGGCTTCCTGCGCGGCGTGGTCGTCGGTGATGGCAAGGGCCATCAACTGGTCAAGGCTCACGGCCTCGGCGCGATAGTCGGCCAGCAGGCGCGGCGAGACGTTGGCGAGTTTCAAGCGGCGCTGCACCACCAGCGGCGTGACGGAAAAATCCGCTGCGATATCCTCGATGCTGCGGCCTTCGGCCACCAGCGCGGCGAACGCCTCGAACTGGTCGGCGGGGTGCATGGCTTCGCGCTGCACGTTCTCGGTCAGGCTGGCCGTGCGTGCGGTGCCATCGGCCACCTGCAGGCAAGGCACCTCCCATTCCTTGCTGATGCGGTGCTTCTTCGCCAGCAGCTTCAACGCTGCGAGGCGACGGCCACCGGCCACGACTTCGTAATGCTCGCCGTCGGCGGCGGCAATCACGATGAGGTTTTGCAGCAGGCCGACACGCTGGATGCTGGCGGCGAGTTCGGGAATGGACATGCGCGGGGTCTTGCGCACGTTGCGGCCAGTGGGGCGCGACACCAGCCGCGACAGCGGAACCAGAATCAGGTTCTTGGTCGGGTCAGCGGCTTCCAGCGGGATAGCGGCGGCGGTGTTGATGGCGCGGGCTTCGGTTTGGGTAACGGCGTTCATGGTGATAACTCCTATCGGTTCAGGAATGCAGCAGCGAAGAAAGCGACAAGGGCTGCTGCCTGCCCCTGCCGCGTGGGGATTCAGGCTTTCAACTGGCGCATGCCATCGGCCAGCAGCCAGAGGGCGCGATTCAGTCGGATGTTTTGGTCGATGCCCTGCACCGGGCGGGTTTGCTGTCGGCGCCCGTTGGCGCTGCGGCCACGCAGCCCGCCTTGGGTCAGGTTTTCTTGGGTGCGGTTGAACACGCTCCACAGGTCGGGGCGGCGGTCGTCGAAGCGGCGCGGCATCAGGATTTGCGATTCCGTGATGGGCGCGGGCTTGTCGGGGTCGTCGTACTTGAGGGCGAGCGCGGCGCGGGCGAACACTTCGGATTCGCCATCGTCCAAGGTGATGCCGCGCATGGCATCGCGCGATTCCTTCACCCGATCGAAACCGCTCAAGACTTCGTAAGCGCCCTCAATGACCAGACCGGCCACGTCGCCTTTATGGGGCACTCGCACATCGGCCACGGTGTTGCCGCAAACAAGGCCATTGCTGCACACGAACCGGAACATTCCGGCCAGCATCTGATAGCTGCTGGTGCCGTCGTGCGAGTTCAGCAGCACGATTTCGTTGGCCTCCGCGCCGTTGATCTGGCTGGCATGGCGCAAGCGAATCATGTGTTTGGTGTGCTCGCGCTTGCCTTCGTCGCGCACGCGGGTTTGCGTCACCATGAAAGGCTGGAAGCCTTCTTTGCGAAGCTCGGTCAGCACGGCGGCGGTGGGGATATAGGCGTACCGCTGCGAACGGCTCTCGTGCGGGGCATCCGCGAAGATGGACGGGGCCACGCGGTGAATCTGGTCGTCGGACAGCGGGTAATCGCTGCGCAGCGAGGGGGAGCGGAAAGCGAAACGGGATGCGAGTTGCATGGTCTTTCTCCTGACAAAAGAGGTTTGCTGTTCACACCGCACACCGGATTTCTAGATTCGGAGCCCAGCCTTTCGGCTGTTTGGTGCGGTCGGCACGAGGAACCCGGTTGGCCCTGTTGCCACCGTCTTTCCTGAGTTCATCGCCCGCGGCCAAAGGAGCGCGCGGACGGGGGCCGTCAAGGAGCCAAGCGCAGGGTGGGTGCGGCCCGCAGGCGCAGCCGAGGACACGGCCCTGCGCGCCTTGACGGCACACGGGCGCGGGCTACGGTCGCGGGTAAGGTGATGAAGTCAGGGGAGACGGCTGGACAAGGCAACGGCCATCCCTTTGTGCTGACCGCACGCAAGCGAAGCGCGCAGGCCCGAAGCTGGAAGCCGGGCCGTAGGCGTCAGCGATGCGGAAGGCTGGCGAAGCCAGTCCCGCCAGGGATGAGCGACTAGCGAACCTGGAGCAGCGCGATCCGCGAAGCGGAGACGCAAGAGGACTCTTCGTTTACCATTTGTTTCGCAAGCTAATGATGGGAAAGCAAGAACACGGAGATCTAGAGATGATTGTCTGCATCAACCGCCTCAAACAGTTCGGAATCTTCAGCGACTTCAATGGAACGAAGATCCAAAAGTTCGGCCGGTACAACCTGGTCTATGGTTGGAATGGAACAGGCAAGTCAACGTTATCGAATCTATTCTCTTGCTTTGAGCTTCGCTCGATGGTTCCCCGCTTCAGCACGGGCCAATTTTCAGTAGTTCTGGAGGATGGCTCAACGATCACGGAATCCACACTCCACTCATCCCAATTGAATATTCATGTTTTCAATCAACGCTTCGTGCATGAGAACATTGATTGGGACAAATCCGTAAAGAGCATCCTTCTTATTGCGAAAGAGAAGATTGATGACTTGCAGAAGCTGGAGAAGCTGAAGAGCGAGCTTCAGTCGAAAAAGAAGGCTCACGACGACAAGCAAAGCGATATCAAGAAGCAGCGTGAGGCATTAGAGAAGTTCCTGACCAATGCTGCCAAGAAAATGAAGCTTGGACTTCAGGCGATTGATACGAGCGACAGTTATTACTTGAATTACGACCGCCGCAAGCTCTCCAACTTCATACAGAATAACGGCGAGACAATTATCAAGGCGGAGTCGGTTCTTCCAGATGAGAGGGTTATCGACCTTACGAATGCCGCCAAGCCAGATCAGCTTCCAAGCATTGCTTTCGCCTCAACGGCCATTGAGCCGGACTACTTTAAGAAAGCGGCGGGCCGCATCAGAGATTTGATTGGGACTACGGCGGTCAATCAAGCAATCCAGCGGCTTACCGATAACCCGGACATCCGCGAATGGGTTCAAGCAGGCTTGGAAATCCATAAAAACCACGACTCGCAATCCTGCGAGTTCTGCGGCTCTCCGTTCGCCCAGCTTCGTGCCGAGGCGCTTGCTGCCCACTTCAGCAAGGAGTTCACGGAGTTTCAGAGCCGACTTCAGAATGCGGCGACATGGATTGAATCTCAAGGCGCTCCAGCTAATCAGTTTCCCGCATCGACCGAGTTTTATAAAGAACTATCGGCCGAGGCAGAAAAGCTTCAAAAGGACTACGCAACTGCTGCTGAAAAGATCGACCAGCAAATGGACGCCTGGCGGGAAGCCCTGAAGGCCAAGATCACAGACCCTGGGAAGACAGACATTCAGATCTCGGATGTGGTTGAAGACGATGTCACCAATTTCAATGACATCCTGAAGTCGATTGTTGCTCTCGTTGGAAAGCACAACAATAAGACTTCAAATTTCAAATCTGAGACCTCAAAAAGCAAGGTGGCACTGGAGCTTCACTTTGCTGCGGCTGAGGTGCAAGAGTTTGACTATGCTGGAAGTGAGAAGAAGTGCAATGACCTTGAGTCAGAAGCAAAGAACGACCATAAGGAAATTGAAAAAATTAGTCTAGAGGTCGGAGCCATAGAAGCGGCGCTCTCGAATGAAACGGTCGGGGCAAAGGAGTTCAATGACATCCTGCATCGCTTCATTGGCCGCTCTGAGCTTTGCCTGAACTTCAATCAGAAGAAGAAAGGCTATGAGATCATCAGAAACGGGGTTGGTGAGCACGATGGGAATTTGAGCGAAGGTGAGAAGACTGCGATTGCATTTGTCTATTTCATCACGAAGCTCAAAGAAAATGGAAATAACATCAAGGATACGATCGTCGTCGTTGACGATCCGGTCTCAAGCTTTGATTCTAATCACTTGTTTCACGCCTACTCGTTTTTGAGAACGCAATGCACTGAAGCCAAGCAACTTTTTGTGCTGACTCACAACTTCACTTACTTTAAGCTAGTGAGAGACTGGTTCACTGGCACCAATAGGAATCGAGTCAAAAAAGGCAACGCCGAGAATTGCTTCTTTTATCGCCTGGATGCGCCACCTGGCTCCCCTCGTCACTCCCTACTTGTGGATGCCGACGACTCACTCAAGAACTACGGTTCCGAGTACCACTATATCTTCAAGAAGCTTTACGAATATAGGGCGCACACGACACTCAATCGAGATGAGGCGTTCTTGACCGCCAACCTCGCCCGAAAGCTTGTTGAATCGTTTTTTACCTTCAAATATCCAAGGCGGCGAAGCGACATTAGTCAATTGATGGAGGCTGGCCTAAAAGATTGCACCATCACGACACCAGAGCTTAAAGAAAAAATCTACCGCTTTATCAATAAGTATTCACATAGCGACGTTATTGAGATAACAGAGGAATCCGCAGAAAACTTGGCAGGCGAAAGCCACAGCGTCATCGGGAACATCTTCCAGTGGCTGGAAGAGGTGGACAAGAAACATTACGACGAGATGATTCAGGTTGCGACGGCCTGAGCATCAGGCCGCGAGGGCCATAGCTATGCCACCAGGCGCAGCAAAAAGGGGCCGAAGCCCCTTGGGCTAGATCAGCCCATGCTCGGCGAACGATGCCGTTTCGTTGCCCGCAACGATGATGTGATCGAGCACGCGCACGTCCACCAGACCCAACGCTTCCTTGAGCCGCTGGGTCAGCGCCCGGTCAGCCGCGCTCGGCTCGGGGTTTCCGCTCGGATGGTTGTGCGAAACGACGACCGCCGCCGCATTGAGCCGCAGCGCCTCCTTGACCACTTCGCGCGGATACACCGACGCACCGTCAATAGTGCCGTGGAACATCTCCCTGTATTCGATCAGACGATGGCGCGTATCCATGAACAGCACTACGAACACCTCATGCTCGAAGCTGGCCAACTTTGTACGCAAGTATTCCTTGACCGCCGCCGGCGAAGTGAACTCTGCTCCGCGCTGCATTTTCCGGTCAATGACCTGGCGCGCAGCTTCCAGAATGTCGTCGGCCGATGCCGGTAGATAGCGCCCGTGCGCGTCGCGCACCAGCAGACAGGAATCGAACGAGGGAAAGGACAGTTGCGACATGATCGTGCTCCGGTTGCTCGGGCGGAATTGCCCGGAACCGGCGGCAGCACGGCGCAGCGCAAGCAGTCAGGGGTCGCAGACGGCCGCCAGGACGCAAGCGCGCATGGCGCGCGCCGCCCTTGACGGCGAGAACGCCGTGATACGGTGAAGGGAACAGCAAGACCGCCCACACCCGCCCACTGCACAGAGTCGATTTTTGGCAAGCGGAGCGCGCAGGCCCGGATCAACGAGCCGGGACGGAGGCGTCAGTGATGGAAGCCCGACAGGGGCGAGACTCGCGCAGCGAAGCTCGATGCGCAGCACGACAGCGCGACGGCGGCACGCCGGGACGCCCGACTGCTTGGGACAGGACTACTCGTTGTCCGTCTTGCGCTGCTCGATTTGCAACTGCGCCCGTTGCGTTGCCTGTTGCAGCCGCTCCACCAGCACGCCCCTCGGCGGCAAGGCGGTCAGATACTCGGCAACGTGGATGCCGGACTTGTCCAGCTCCAGCAATTCGATCTGCTCGCGCTTCTTGCCGGTGCAAAGGATGATCCCGAGCGGCGAGGCTTCCTCCGGCTCCCGTTCGTGCTTGTCTAGCCACCGAAGGTAAAGCTCCATCTGCCCTTTGTAGGCCGCCTTGAAGTCACCTACCTTCAACTCCACCGCAACCAGCCGCCGCAGCTTGCGGTTGTAGAACAGAAGGTCAAGGTGGAAATCCTCGTCGTCGATCGGAATGCGCTTCTGCCGGGCGACGAATGAGAAGCCCGCGCCCAGCTCCAGCAGGAAGGACTCCATTTCACGGATGATCGCCGCTTCCAAGTCGCCTTCCTGCCAAGTGTCCCGCAGGCCCAGGAAGTCGAGGATGTACGGGTCGCGCATGACCAGGGCCGGCGACATGCGCTGCGCATCGCGCAGGGTCGCCAACTCCTGCGCTATGGTTTCTTCCGGCTTTTGGGAAAGCGCCGTGCGCTCGTACAGCATCGAGTCGATACGCTCGCGCAGCGTCCGCACGCTCCAGCGTTGGGTGCTGGCCATCTGTGCGTAGTAGTCCCGCTGGAGCGGGTCTTTCAGCGGCATCAGGGCGATGAAGTGCGTCCAGCTCAATTCTCGTATCAGTGATACGAGAATTCGCTCGTCGGGGAAGGTGGCGGCGAACTGCACCATGCGGCGCAAGTTCTGCTCTGCAAAGCTGCTGCCGTACTCCTCCACCAACTGCGCAGCCAAGGTGGGCAGAACTTCCTTGCCGTAGGCGCCCCGGCGCCTGTCCAAGACCTGCGTGTGGATGCGTTGGCCGATGCGCCAGTAGAGCATCGTAAGCTCGCTATTCACCGTCGAGGCGGCGCGCTTGCGCGCCGCCTCGATCAGTGCCCGAATGTCGCCCAGCAGCGCCGCGGGCGCTGCGAGCGATGCTGCTGATGGCCGGCGCCCGTTCATGCCACCGCCTCCGCAAGCTGCCGCGCGCCCGTGATGGCTTGGCGGCGGCTGGCCACCAGCTCGGCCGCCTCGCGCACCGGCTTGTCCTCGGTGTGGACGTAGTGCATGAACATCGCCACGGTCTTGTGGCCCGTCAGCTTCATTCCCACTTTGGTCGGCACACCGGAATTGGCAATGTCGGTGGTCGAGCGATGACGGATGCCGTGCGTGCCTACGTGCGGCACGCTGGCGGCCTTGAGCGTCCGGCACCAGCCGCCATAGTGCTCGCCAAAGGTCAGGTGCTTGGCCGGGTCGTTCGGCGACGGCAGGACGTAAGGGCAGCCTTCCAGACGCGGCGCCGTCGAAAGCAGCCGATAGGCTTCCTCGCTCATGGGCTTGGAAATGCCGCCAACCTTGCTGTCGGGCCACACCACGCGCCGGTTCTCGAAGTCCAGCCAGCTCCATTCGAGCGGGCAGATTTCGGAGCGCCGCGCCGCAAACTCGAATTGCAGCCGGATCGCCAACGGGATGACGTAGTTCTCCAGCCCCTCCGCCTCCAGTTTCTCCAACTGGCGGAAGATCCGCACCATTTCCTCGTCCACGATGAGCCGGGTTTCCTTGCCCGGCGGGTACATCGGGACGTGGCGGCACGGATTCGTACCGTCCGGGCGGAAGCCCCAGACTTCGGCCAAGTTGAACATCTTGCGCAGCACGCCGAAGGTCTTGTTGGCCTCGGTCGGCTTGTAGGCCAGCTTTTCCATGAGCCCCGCAATGTCGGGCCGCTTCACGTCATGCACCTTCTTGCGGCCCAGCAGCGGGATGATGTTGCGGTCGATGACGCCCTGGTAGCCGTCCTGCGTGCTGACCTTGTTGCGCTTCTTGGAGTAGTCCTCCATGAACTTTTTGCACAACTCGGCCATCGTGGGCGCCTTGCGCGCCTCGGCCTTGGCACCGCCGGGATCACCACCCCGGCGAACCTCGGCCAGCCAGTCCTGCGCTTTGACCCGCGCCTGTTCGACGGTTAGCTCCCCGTAGAGTCCCAGCGAGGGCTTGCGGGGCTGGCCAGAGTTCGTGCGGTACTGGAGCATGAACACCCGGCGTCCCGTCGGGGTAATCTTGCAAAGGAAGCCGGGCACGACGGTATCCCGTAGTTCGATGTCCTTCGCCTGGGGTTGCGCCGACTCTACGGCGGTCTTGGTGAGCTTGATCTTTGCCATGATGACTCCTTGGAACGACCCGGATTCCAGGAGCCAGATAGGAGCGGCGCGAGGGAGAACCGGGTCAAGTTTCAGAAAGCACCGGCATATGATGGACGCGCGTAAGCTATTGATAAACCTGTTGTATCGGGCTACGTCGCAGTCCAGCGAACTACCGGGCTGGAGTCATCGTGAAACAAAAAAAGGGGGCCCGCCAGTTCAGCAACGAGCCGGAGTTATACGTCAAATAGTTGCAAAAAAAATTAGATTCCCGGAACAAATCCACATAAGATTGGGATACTGTACTTTTGCTGAAAATAACTTAAGGTTGACCATGTCCGAAACTAAACAGGCGTATTTGATGAAATTTCGTAAGTGCTCTTCATTTGACACACTGGAAAAAGTATTTGAACGACTCTGTGAAAAGAATGTTGGTATAGTTTCACTAGAAATTTCCGGGGCATATGACCATCGAAAAGCTGAACTGACAATGAAAAAACTCTACGATAAAGTCCCCGCCAGTGTATGGACCCTGGTTCGTCAGTAAAATGAAAATCCCGGGAACCATTATACAGCCGACGTTTAACAAAAAGAGGTTTATGAAATCGTCTGTTGAACATATAAATTTATTAAATTATTTATTACCACCTCTGGGAATTAGTTTAATCAGAAAAGTAATAACTTCACTTAAAATGCTTTACTTGCTCTGTTGTGGTAAAACGCATGGGAATTAAACCTTTATTAATTTTAACTCTTCCATTCATCTCCTTTTATTTAAACGCGGCGAGCCTAAACGAGTTCAGTCAAAAACTGGATGAAGGTTACCGTTACGCCTGTAACGCAACTCAGACGGGCAACGCAGAGGTTGCCTCTCTGGCGCTTGAGAACTACAGGGCAAATTTCACTACCTCAGACCCAAAAGTTGGTTTCAGCCAGATAATGAATGATGAAATAAACAAGGTTGTCTCGAATTTTTTCAGAATGGGCATGATCCAGGGGAACACCAGTACTGCGGCCTGCGAGACGCCTTCGGAGTTGCTGAGTCAGACCGCTTTGGCGGTATATTCCCGACAGGAAAAGGCGGCGTTGGCATCGAGCCTTGATGCTGTCCGCTTCACTGAATATGCGGCGCAGGCCTACCCGATTTTTGATTCAATCCGGAGTACAAGCATCAGTGAGGATGAAGTAATTAATCAGATTAATAAAATTGGGAATAATGCAATTATAAATGACAAGAATGCTATTGACGCCAGCAATGCGACAAGTGCGATGAAAAACGTAGTGACTGTACTTTTTTCTGCCCGGAGTGACCCGGAACTTATGCAATTTATGATGGGTTATATTGATCAACACAAACTGCATTGAATGTAGGGTCCAGTATTTATATTAAATCAGCTTTCGTCCTGAAAGTGAGCCCACTGTTGGAATGCTCACTAATTCCGGTTCCGTCCGTATTAATAAGTCTCACTGCTGGTGGAGGGACGGGCAACCGGAAAAGTAGCTTTTTACCAGCATAGAATTGCCATCGCTTTATCCATTTGCCCCTGCCACAGTAATAAAAGCAACTTAAAAACTCATGAAAAAAGACCTCTTATCGAAATGTCATACTGCTTTCGTCCGATATAGTGAATGTCTGTATGCTGCGGGGGAAATAACATGCGAAAGAGCTATACCTATGGGATTCCTTTCGGACTCCATCGCGAAACTGGACGGTATCTGGACATCACGGAAGTAAGCAGAGGGAGTGCATGCAACTGTATCTGCCCCGGGTGTCGTACGGATTTGATCGCCAGGCAGGGTGAGGTCAAACTCTGGCACTATAGCCACACCACGGACCTCTTCGGTGATTGTGACGGCTTGATGGAGGTGATTCGGGGAAAAATTATTGAAGTTGTCCGGGAAAGACATCTTCTCGGTTTCCCGCATCTTCTGGCCGGTTATGAAGGCGGGAAGGTGCCACTTGATGAGGTAAGCGGCAGCGGAAGCATGTTCGGCGCCACGGCAGATCTGTTTGTGAAGGTTAACGACCTCTGTGTCGCCGTGTTTCTTGATACCGATCGCAGCGTGGCCGGGAAGCTGACGTTCGACCATCTCCATCCCTCGGAAATGGTAGCAGCATTACGTATCGATCTGCCGGATATAGAATACGAAATCAGTCAGGTACAACTTGGCAGGCGAGATGGAACCTACAGCGAACGTATCGAGAAAATTATCATTGATGAGACGGAGTCACGAGAGTGGTTGTATCATCCCATGATGCAGGAACTGGGGACTGAACCCCTGAAGGTTTATCAGGGCCGTGAGCCTGCGGAAGCAGGACCACTTCTCCAGCGTCTTTCCGACTGCTACATGAAGCTGCCGGACATCTTACCCCAGAGCATGAATACGCTGATAAGAATGCAGCAGGACACCATCGTTTGTTTGTGTCGGCTCACCGTCAGAGCATCCAATATAGCCCAGACTGATGAATTTCCGCTGTTTATACGTTACTTCCGTCTGCATTGTCTCGACACCAGTGAGCATGTGAATTACGAGAAATTGCTGAACTGGCAGGACATGATCACAAAATCACAGGAAGGGCAGTCGCTAACGATGGAGGAACGGGATTATCTCCAGGAAATCGCCCGTATTGGCCTCTACAACCACCGACTTAAAAGTGTCTGCCTGACGGCCTGCGAAGACAGTAAGGTGGCAACAACTGAAGGACCAACAAATTTCTCATTGCTCTGAAGGGGGCTGGTGAGTTACGGGCCTGGCGGGCATGGAAACGTAAACAAAATCTACTTGCTCGCCTTAAGCAGTAATGGGTTGTTCATTTCTTACATGGTCTCAGAGTACCTATCATGATCAGTCCGGTAATATAAACTGGCACAGCCATCATAACAGCCCAACGCTAATGGACATACATTAGCGTTGGGCTGTTATGGCCGAAAGACTGGATCAGGAGTTCCGGATTTTTGCGCGGTAGGTGTGTTTGATCCTTTCAATCGTGGCAAGAGATGCATTCCAGTAGCGTTCAGCGTCGGGGCGATATTGGTCATCGAAGATGCAAAGATTCAATAATAGTGTAATTAGCGTCTCCTGGCGGCAAAGTCAGTCGGCCGGAACTGGTAAACTGTATTCCACCTCACCCGGGCTGGCGGGCGACTGACGTCTTGCCGGTTCATAGCCGGTGGTCGCGTCTGACAATGCGGTGTCCTGCCGGTAGTGACGCTGGCAGGGAGGTTTGCCAAATATACCCTACAGGGACTTCAGGAATGAATACGTTCGAACAGTTTAAAGCACAGGTCACCCAACATGCCTGTGGACTCGGTCCGGAACAACTGGCCGGGTACTGGGGGCGGTCCACCAGCGGCGAATGTGTTTCGCCATCGTATGAAGTGTTCAGGGGTTATCCGACCCGCCATCCGCTGGCGGAGTTTGTGGAGATGGCTGCATCCCGCAACGGCATCAGGCCGGATGACTACCTGGGTGATTTACTCCGGGGGCCGCATGAGGTTGTCGGCTCCCTGACGGATGACAGCACGTCACCCGCCGCCAGCCTGCCTGTCTATTTCTTCCCGGGTGCCGGGATTTACGCTGCGGCGGTCAGTGATACCGAGGTGCTCGATGTCTGGATGAGCTGGCCTTGCTACCCGGAAAACTGGTGAACATCCGAAACCGGGTTAACCGGCCGGGGATGATTTCCACGACAGCTGGTGCGGACGTGATAACACAATTGCATGTCCTCATCCCTCAAGCCCCCTGCCAGGCCCCAACGTGCTGTCAGGCTTCGCCTGATTCCCGACCTTTGCACGTACTTCAGCCGATAACTTTTTGTTTTCTTTTTATTTTCTCCCCATTTCCTCAAAGTTCGCGGGCGGCGTGGACAGGGCACCATTGCCGCATGTGGGGTCTTAATAAGGGCAGGGTGGTCAGGTTTGCTCGATGCCGGGGGTAGGCCCTACCCTTTATGGGATGAGGACATGCAATTTACTAAATTAATCGCCAGCACCGGTGGTGGCTTATCTGTAACGGGTCAGTTTTTTGATACGGGGAATGTTTCAGGGTTAAGATCTGGAATCATAAAAATATACGCTCCCGTTCAGGACATACGACTTGAAATGGATAATGCCATTAAAGAAATTCCAGCCTTTCGTCGATAACAGTTTCTGACCATCGCCATAACCATGTCATGGAGGAGACTAACCGTGTTTCAGAGGTGAGCTGTTGCCTGGCAAAACATACAAACTCAAATATCAGGAAGCGAGTTTAGTTGTTTATAACATGCAGCCGTGTAACTGATTAGGTACCGGCAAAAGGAGGAAATAATGTTTGAAAACTACGTTTGTAAAATCTATGTAAGCAATGATCCTCATTTTAGTAGCCATCTCGAAGCAACTGCGTTTGGTTTCGATAATGGTCAGCAGCAAAAGATTCTCACCGCAGCCCATGTTGTTACCAATGCTCTTGGAAAAATTTATCCCGTCAGCAATACACTTAAACTTTACGTCAAATTTCTTAACCATCAAGGACTGGTGAACGAAGAGCCTGTTCTAGTCGATTTCATTCTCAATGAGGCTAATGACAGGGCAGACTTTAAAGACGGCATTCCGTTTGTTGACAGTGCAGAAATCGTATTACCAGCTGGAATACAACAGCCTGTAAGTAGTTACTTTAAGGTCCTAGCACCCGCAGCTGGCATGGATACATTGGGTGTCGGATATCCAATGAATGAGACAACAATTTCGGCATTCCCTGGTGAAGTTTCAGGAATTTGGCCTTTAAATTGCTCAAATCATTCTCCCCAACATCTCACAACTCGCTTTGTAATAGCACATTTCAACACCGATGGTTGCTCTGGTGGACCCTATGTCGTCTCCGAGAAGGACGAGCATTTTGTCATTGGAAGTCTGGTTGGAATAATGTCTGGAACCTGCCCAGATTCAAATCCACACATGTCTGTTCAGTCCGCTACTGATTTTTAGCAAAGTCAGTTCCAAAATGACGCTGGCACGATAGTTATTTTGGGTATGCCAGATATGGCGTCTGCCCTTACTAACAGCAACAGCATTGAAACTGACAAACATGAACTGGAAAGTGCCACAATAGTAAGTCATGATTTCTTCATCACTTTTATGGTGCTCTTTTTCACCTATCACACAGCAAGTTATGAATACGAGGCCTGTAATGGACGCTACCGAAACTGAAGAGCTCGAAAAAATTCGCAAGAAGGCAATGGATGAAGTTACAAGTGCTCTTCAGGCGCTTGAAAATAAGTTCCCGGGTATTACTGAGGGCGCAGCAGCTTTGGCGGGGTCAGGCGTAGGCGCAGCGGCTTCCTTCGGTGCTCTCTATACGCTTGGTACAACGGGAGTGTCAGCAGCAGGCATAACCTCCGGGCTCGCTACAGCAGGGTCTATCGTCGGTGGCGGTATGGTTGCAGGCATTGCGGTATTGGCCGCACCTGTAGCTGTGTTAGGGATTGGCGGGTACGCGATAGTGAAACACAAAAAAAATGCGAAACTGACAGCCGCCCTTAGTCAGGCCATCCAAAAGCTCTACGAAGTTCAGGAAAGGTTGATGTCGAATGCGGAATATTTTAAGGCAGAAATTGCTGGCATCAAGGCAACAATCGACATGCTTACTAAGAAAGCTCCAAAAGGTAGCCTGGTCGCGGTGAGGTAAACACATGAGTCAGTCTGAACCGCCCCGGTTTTTTTGGAGAGTGTTTAGTCCGGAAGCTCAGGCTGCCAGATCATTATTTGTACTGGTAGCATAATAAGCTTTTTCGGCTTCTACCGGCGGTATGTGTCCTAGCCGTTCCAGTAACCTTCGATTGTTGAACCAGTCCACCCACGCCAGTGTCGCAAGCTCCACTTCCGTGTGGTTTTTCCAGCTTTTACGGTGGATCACTTCCGCTTTGTAAAGGCCATTGATACTCTCGGCCAGGGCATTATCGTAAGAGTCGCCTGTACTGCCTGTCGACGCCAACAGCTCCGCCTCCTGCAGCCGCTGGGTGTACGCCAGTGACACGTATTGGGAGCCCTTGTCCGAGTGATGGATTGTACCTGAGGGGCGACGTGCCCACAGAGCTTGTTCCAGAGCATCCAGCACGAACCTTGCTTCCATCGACGATGAGACCCGCCAGCCAACGATCGTGCCTGCGAACACATCGATGATGAACGCCACATAGGCGAAGCCATGCCAGGTGCTAACGTACGTAAAATCTGCACACCAAAGCTGATTGGGACGTTCTGCCACAAACTGGCGGTTTACCAGATCCGCTGCTGCCGCTGTTTTACGACCGATCGTGGTCTTGATGACTTTGCCACGGAGTACGCCCCGAAGACCTATTATTTTCATCAGGCGTTCAACAGTACACCGGGCGACGCTAAAGCCCTCGCGGAGCAACTGACGCCAGACTTTTCGTGCCCCATAGACACTGTAATTTTCTCCGTAAACGCGTTTTATCTCCTGGATGATTTGAGCATCGCACTTTTCTCGTTGGCTACATTTCTCAGGATGTAGCTGGCGTTGCTGATGCCAGTAATATGTCGACGGGGCAATATCCAGTTCGCGACATACCGGCCCGACCCCGTGTGTACCACTCAGACGCTGCATAAGTGGCATTATTTTTTCCAGTGGCGGTCGAGCTCCGCCTGAGCAAAATAAGCTGAGGCCTGGCGCAATATATCATTGCTGCGGCGTAGCTCCCGATTTTCACGCTCCAGTTCTTTTAAACGCTGGCGCTCATTGGTGCTCAGTCCACCATCATCAGTGCTGACGGGGCTGACACCACCACGGACATCATTTTTATGCTGACGCAACCAGGCTCGTAGGGTGTCGTAATGGCACCCGATTTTTGACGATATGGCACGAATGGCATCCGGCTCAGAGTCATACTCATCACGGTGTTCCAACAACATTCTGACAGCGCGCTCACGCAGTTCAGGGGGATAGCGTTTGGCGGATTGTGATTTCATTTTGGGTCTCCTTTCACTGAGAGTTTAGTCTCCAAGAAACCCGGTACGGTTCAGTCTCCTTATGATGATGAGTTCAGGGCCATCCGTTATATTCAGCTCCGTGGTCAGGATATCGCGAACGCTCACGAGACAATTAACAGTGATATAGAGAGCCTTAAGGCACAGTTGACCGGGCTAATCAGCGGCACTGAACTTGATGAAGCGGAGCATCTGGCGCTTAAAGAACATCATCTGCGAGAAATGACCCCTTCAGATACTGCCATGCATTCTACTGGTCTCAAGACTATATATAGCGAGGCTAACCAGCGTGTATGCGGTGATATTGGACTGGCCACAATACTCTCCACGGATGACCTGGCTGTTGTAGATGCCCGGATCCAGAATCATATTAAAGAATTTAATGATCGCTACGCACTCGACGCCTGGGATTATGCTATTGCCTGCGGATGCGGGCTCATAGCATCCATGCTGGATTTACTTTGCGTCAGAGCCCCGCCAAAACCTACGGTGAGCTTTACGGCAGAAGTGGATGGTATTTTCAATAAACAGGTGCAGAAAGCCTTCAATGCCATTTTGCCGGAGGACCTGAGTACAAAACTCTCAGATTTGTTCCCTATAGGGGCACCAGACAGTTCGATCAGCAGCGATTTAGTGGGTGCGGCCGGTGGCGTTTTGTCTCCCACAAATCACCGCTTAAGAGCTTTGTCACACGATCCCATACTGGGCATTATTTTCGGTATAAAGGATATGCTGAACGGGACCTGTACGGTGGTTCAGAATGGACAGATCGTGGTTTATCCTTCCAGTAAAGGCGTTACTGACGAAACCAATATTTTCAGGCTCATCGCCAGAATGTTTGGACACCTGGCATCGGATGTTAATGCCCCCTCAGCAAAAGGAAACCGTGGCATGGGTTTACCGGCTCCTTTTATGGGGCTACTTCGTATGCTTGAGGGGATCCCTGTGGGGAGTTCTAACTTCGGCAAACAAATAGAGTACATGTATGTCAACGGATATGACTTTCGTCAGTTTATCGTGACAAGTATTCCGATGACCATAATGGAAGTTTTGATGCGGGTTTTCTATGTGGTGAAACAGGTATCGCTGGGAAAAGGAGCTTTTGGGGAGACCTTACTGGATACCATGCCGTTGCGGCTAAATCCACGCTTCCGGATGATGCTTGCCCTGGGTTATGGAACTTCCAGTGCTGTTAACGCAGGTAAAATGTATATCACCGGCAATATTCTCAATGCGAATTACGCCTCTTGGATGGGGTTGGCCTGGAATGGTTTTCACTCACTCAAGTGGTCCCTTTATCAGCGACACTTAAAGCTTTGGGCCGGTATTGAAAAGGCAGAACTGGAACGGCTTCAGAACAATATAGACAGCATCGAGGCATTGACCATCAGAGCAGGAAACTTGCCAGTCAAGTAACATTCACCGGAGCACCTCCGGAACCCCATAGCCCACCAGCTGCTAAAAATGTCTGCCTTTGCTTTTAATGCTCTCTCTGCCTCCTCCCCGAGGCAGAGAGTAGCTCGTAGTTATTTATACAGCTCACAACAGGGCCATAAGATACTCCGCTTCTCGTTTACCGATGATCCTGATCTGTCAGCTCTCTTCCCGGATGCTGTACGAGCGTAACGGCTTATTATTGATAGTTCTCTCATATCAAACGTCATAAAGATTTATGCTGCCACTTGGTAACAGCCTAAAGGTTGTACTCTCTATTTAACAGCTTTTAGGCTGTTAATTTGATATTACAGCTTTTAGGGTGTATTTTTAGAAAACAGCGTACAAGGTGTATCAGAGGAACTACTGAGGCCAGCTTATGATCAATAATGATTACCCGTTAAACACGCTCAACCAGTTGCGTCCCTTGCTCATTGGTTTTCGCAAGGCGAATGGCCTGACGCAAAAAGACCTGTCCGAAAGGTTAGGTGTCACTCAACAGACATACTCACGTCTGGAAGCCAACCCTGCCAGTGCGAGCATTGAACGGCTATTCAAGGTGTTTTCTGTCCTGGGTGTAAAAATCAGCTTCTCCTCGGCAACCACTTCTTCAGAGAGGAAGCAGACGGAAGAAATATATAAATTTAATTCACCTGCACGACAGGAGGATTGGTAACGATATGAGCCGGAAACAGCAACGTCTGGTAATTTGGATGAACGGCATCAAAGTCGGGTACTGGGAAAAAAGCAAAGGGGTAGACAGCTTAGAATACCTTCCTGAATGGGTTGCTGACGAACAGGGAAGGCCGCTGTCATTATCCCTTCCTTTTACTCCCGGGAACCAGGTCTGGCGTGGAAATGTGGTACGTGACTATTTTGATAATTTACTCCCGGACAGCGAAGGCATACGCAGACGTCTGGCAATGCGTTACAAGGCCGATAGCCTGGAGCCTTTTGATCTGCTGACGGAGCTGGGAAAAGACTGCGTGGGCGCGATACAGCTGCTTCATGACGGAGATGAACCCACTGATTTATATTCCGTGAAGTATCACCCGCTTACTGAATCAGAAATTGCGGCAACTTTGCGTAATACCACGGAGACATTGCTACCGGGCAGGCCAGAAGATAACGACGACTTACGTTTATCTATTGCCGGTGCTCAGGAGAAAACAGCCCTACTGTGGCATGAAGATCGGTGGTGTATGCCGGAGGGTAATACACCAACGACGCATATATTCAAGCTACCGCTCGGACTTGTGGGGAACATGAAAGCCGACATGAGCTCGTCGGTTGAAAATGAATGGCTCTGCTCGGTACTTCTCGACCAGTACGGGCTCCCCGTGGCAAGAACGCAGATTGCTCACTTTGAAGATCAGAAAGCGCTGGTGGTAGAACGTTTTGACCGAAAATGGTCAGGAGACGGACAATGGATCATTCGTTTACCCCAGGAGGATATGTGTCAGGCCCTGGGCGTTTCGCCATTACGAAAATATCAGGCGGACGGCGGGCCAGGTATATCGGAAATTATGGAGGTTCTGAGTAATTCAGACCGTGCTGAGCGTGACAAAGCGCAGTTTTTTATGACGCAGATAATTTTCTGGATGATGGCCGCAACAGATGGCCACGCTAAAAATTTCAGTATTTCTATTGGGCCACAGGGACGTTATCACCTTACACCAAACTATGATGTGTTGTCGGCATGGCCGGTGATCGGTCATGGGAACAATCAGATATCTTGGCAGAAGTGCAAACTGGCGATGGCCGTACGTGGCAGTAGCAACTATTACCAGATATATCGAATACAACGACGCCACTGGATCAGGCATGGTGAGATAACCGGCCTGAGTAAACAGCAGACAGAGGCGATGATAGAGGAAATCATCGCCAGAACCCCGGGTGTCATTGAACGTGTTAGCGGGCTTCTTCCGGACCAGTTCCCCCAGCAGCTTGCGGAAAGTATTTTTGATGGAATGAGGCAGCAATGCAGGCGCCTGGCTGAGAAATGACAGCCGCAATTTATAGTGTGCATGTTTTCAGAATAGCTGGTGTAAGCGTGAGGATTCAGTATGACTGAAGAACAAAAAAGAATAGAGCGGGCTATTGAGTTGGCTTGTCGTTACGGCGGAACCGATGAAATGCATCATCTGCAATGGGTCGTGGATCAGATGGTAAGAGAACTTGCTGGAGAACGTTATGCACAGATAGTAGCTGATGCCACCAGCGGAGAAGATGGGCCTGATACTTACAAATGGAGTGTTGGGATCGCGCCTTAACAGCTGTCGGTCTGGGGGTGAAAACGTATTCTTCATTCAGCGAATTCCCAGGCTTCACATTAAGACTAAAGCGGCGGCCGCAGTAACGTAAGAGAAAATAAATGGCTATTTTTGTCCTCCAGATAAAAAGAGCGGCCTATCGGCAGAGTATCGAGTCAGATGGCAGCAGTTGCTGGAAAGCCATGGGGTGAAGCAGGCCCGTTTATCTCATCAGGCGTTATACGCCTGGCTGTATCGGCATGATCGAAGCTGGTTTCTGCAATTTAACCGGCAACACCATCAGGGCCATGCTAGAGACAATCTCCGTGTCGATTGGCCAAAGCGGGATCGCATGGTTTGTCGTCAATTACTCCATATCCTCGATCAACATGAGTTGATGCTTGATTCCCCTCGGCTGTCGAGGAACTGGTATCTATCGAAACTTCTATCGGGAGCCATGATTGAGAAAAACTTGCGCTCTATGCCTCTTACTCGCTTGTTTTTTCAACGATATTGTGAAGATATAACAGGTTATCAGATTCGTCGTTTGGCTCTTGCTGCCGGATTGCTGGTGCAGACTGGTAATTCATTGCGCCGATGGCGACTTCTTCGCCTGGCTGGATTGAGTGATGAGCGATTAACCTCGCTGGCTGATGACCTATTGCGAGATGTATTGGGGGCTTGATGCAGGATATCCGTTTTGAAAAGGTATCTGACGATACAACCATTTTGGCAATCGGTTCTCTGTTCCGGCGAGTTAATCACACACAGTGGGGCATCAATCTGGATCTGGCTCCTCAAGCTGAAATCGGGTCGCTGCGGGTTTCGAATCTTCCTGTTTTGGCTCGTAAGCGGGTGTTGAATCCGACACAGAAGCATAAGTCTGCCGGTTTTCGGCTCTCTTTTACCATCGAGAGCTCGGCTACTTGGCAACGCAGATATTTAGGTGATTTCCCTGTTCCCTTGGCCATTCGCGCCATGGATAAGCGGAGAACAGCATGAGCCAACAGACCCTCAACCGCCTGCGCGAGCTCAGACTCGGCGGCATGGCCGCTGCCCTGCAGCAGCAACAAGAACAGGTCGCGACCTACGACGGCCTGTCGTTTATCGAACGGCTGGGACTCTTGGTCGAGCAAGAACATCTGGCGCGCGAGCAACGCAAACAGGCGCGGCTGGTGCGCCACGCTCGCCTCAAGCTGAGCGCCACCACCCAAGAGATCGACTACCAGCACCCGCGCAACATCGACCGAGCCCAGATCGCCCGGCTGGCCCAGGGCGACTGGCTGCAACGCGGGCAGAACCTGCTGATCACCGGCCCCTGCGGCAGCGGCAAGACCTATCTGGCCTGCGCCTTGGGCTATCAGGCCTGTCTGCAGGGCTACGGCACCCACTACCACCGCCTGTCACGGCTGCTGCAGAGCCTGACCCAGGCCAAGGCCGACGGTAGCTACGGCCGGCTATTGGCCCAGTTGGCCAAGGTCGAGCTGCTGATCCTCGATGACTGGGGGCTGGAGCCGCTGCTACCCGCCCAGCGCCACGATCTGCTGGAGATCATGGACGACCGTCACGGCCGCCATTCGACCGTGGTGATCAGCCAGGGGTCGTCTCAGAAAACGGAATCTATGGTCACTCCCGTTTTTGCAACACCGATTTTGACGACAAGTTGGCTTG